>Ga0315314_1001078_pt1 | contig 25786 bp, 31 predicted proteins | sample TDP9_MG_FD_203631 | JGI IMG/M metagenome (GOLD analysis project Ga0315314, IMG submission 203631) | Freshwater sediment microbial communities from Lake Towuti, South Sulawesi, Indonesia - TDP9 | ecosystem: Environmental > Aquatic > Freshwater > Lake > Sediment | place: Indonesia: South Sulawesi... | reverse complement strand
AGTTGAACTTCTGTTGCCCCAACTGTGGAGCAGTGATCACTCGTAACTATAAATCCGCCAGAAAATTTTGCACAAAACCACTTTTCGGGACGGGTTTAAAATGGCGTCTTTTTTGAGCCTCTCCAACTCAGATAAGCCAATTTTCAAGCCCTCTAGAAGCCCTCATCCGGCTACTGTGCAGATTCCCCCACATGATTTGCCTCAAAAGGGTGAGGTCGGCAACATGCTAAAAACCTGAGGTGTGCATAGGGTGCAGGGTCCTCAGCAAGGTCTTGTCTCAGAATCGTCTGAAACCGGCGTGAAAAGGCGGCGGACACAAGCGGAGAAGGTGGGACGCATCAAGTACATCGTCTACAAGCTGGGTCGGCTGGAGCGTCAGCTGAAGCTCATTGACGATAGAACGAAAACCCTTGTGCAAGGCTTGCAAGACTTCATGGAATTTGAGAAAGGCTACGTGGAAGATGTAATCTGCCGAGACGATGTGGACAAGCTGATTCTGCAAACTCTGCTCGAGGTTGGAAATGCTGGGATCCTGCCCAGCCAGCTATCAGCCAAGCTCAGTCGGTATCGCATGGATCGGTGGCGAGTAACCCGCAGAATCCAGCGCATGAACAAACGCCTACGAAAGGAGTTGGGTCAATCGGTGGCGGAGAAAAGAGGCCACAAGTGGGCCATGACCAGCTTCATGCATGAAACCTGGGGCTCCAGGATGGAGGAGATCCGAGAAGAGGAGTAGTTGAGGATGGCTGGGGGAGAGGCTGGCTTCCACGCGAAAAAGCATGCTTGGCGAAGCGGCTTAAACGGTGGGGAGTTGGGCCGCCAAGTCCAGCCGCACCAGCCTCCTACACAGCTCCCGGCATGCCCGGAATGCGGCTCCCAACGAATCTGGAAGGACGGGGTAAGAAGCACAAACCGCGGCGAGGTACAACGCTACATATGCAGAGCATGCGGATACCGCTTCAGCGAAACAAGTTGGAATGCCTCTGGCGAATCTGAAGATGTTGAAAGAGTTCATACGACCGCTTTATATAGCGACCGCGCCTTACCTTACAATCGCCAAGTGTGCGTCACCGAGGCAGAAGGCACGAAAAACTTGGCCGAAGTGGAGTCCCGAACCAAAAAGCGGGCTGCGGGGGCCACAGAGACCAAACCGAGTGAAGCGGAGATAAAAGGCAAAATCGTTGAACATGCTTTCTGGCTCAAAAAGAATGGGTACAAAGAATCCACGATAAAAACAAGGACTTACCATCTGAGGATATTGATGGAGCTTGGGGCAAACCTCTTAGACCCAGAGAGCGTTAAGGAAACCATCGCCAAACTTCGAGTCAAAGAAGACACCAAGGCACAGTACGTTGCAACCTACCACATTTTCGCCCTTCAGAACGGCATCGCATGGAACCCGCCAGACTACAGACAACACCAGAAAATTTCCTTCATCCCAACAGAAGTTGAGCTTGACCAACTGATCGCTGCATGCGGGAAAAAGACTTCAACCCTTCTTCAACTCCTAAAAGAAACAGCCATAAGAATAGGAGAGGCATGGCGCCTAAAGTGGACAGACATAGACTTCGAGAGAAGGATTGTAATACTAAACGACCCCGAGAAGAACAGCAAAGCCAGAATCTTCAACGTTTCAGCCAAGCTGACCGCCATGCTTAACAAGTTGCCGAAAGATTCTGAGAGGGTGTTCGGATATGTGAGCCTAGAAAACAAAAAACACGACTACCTCAGGTTCAGAAAAAGACTTTCCCAGCGTCTCCAAAACCCAAGGATTCTAAAAATAACCTTCCACACATTCCGCCACTGGAAGGCCACGATGCTCTATCACGAAACCAAAGACATCCTTTACGTCATGGATTTCCTGGGCCATCGGGACATAAGAAACACGATGAGATACATCCAGCTGGAGAAGGCGCTCTTCAACGCGGGAAACGACCAATTCCACGTCAAAGTCGCCAAAAACGTGGAGGAAGCCTGCGCACTCATAGAAGTTGGCTTCGAGTACGTAACTGGGAACTACGACGACGGCGGGAAAATCTTCAGAAAGCGGAAATAACCCCCACAATAAGCTCAAAAATCACCTTTTATAAACGTATATGGTGTGGGATGGGTAGCCTAGCTTCGGGTTTTCGCAAAAATTGTTAACTTTAAAGGGCCTCCATCCGAGAACTTCGTAGTCGTGAGAAACCACCCGAGTCCCACGCCTAAGCTCTGACTCTAGTTTTGGTTTCACTTTCTCGTTCGCACTGGTTGTGAGATAGAGAAAGACCACGTCAGCTGGGCTCACATCCACATCAAACAAGTCGCTCTGGAGAATCTTCACCTTCCCCTGGAGGCTGAGCTCAAAAACCCTATTCTGGGCTTGCTTCGCCAAGTCTCCCCTCAACTCTACCCCCACCGCCCCGGCGCCAAACTCCTGAGCGGCCATGATAACCACCCGACCATCCCCAGAGCCCAAGTCGTAAACCACCTCGCCGGGCTTTATTTCAGCGAGAGTAAGCATTTGACGAACCACTGGAAGAGGAGTACCAACGTATGGCGCGATGAACAAACTCAGCCTCTCCTTGCGCGTTTTCTTTTAGGCGAGGGTGCTTATTTCCTTTTCGAATTTTTCAGATCAGAGAGAAACACTGATCTGAGGGGACGGTGTCAAGCAACATACATGGTTCTTCTTGGTGGGGGCCGCTTAGATTCCTCGCATTTCCTACAGCTTTGGGAACAAAGCTCAAGGTATCTTTCCTCACTTGCTAGAACCGCTTCAGCGGCTTTGCCACATAGATCACTTGGCTCTATGCAACCTGCCTCTTTGCACAATTCAGCAATAAACGCACAACAATCGTGGGCATCCTCTGCGTTAAATGCCACCCGGTGGGTCCGTACCAGTAGACAGAGTTCTCTAGCTAATACGCAGGTTCTAATGTGTTTGAACTGGTTGATGGCACGCTGCCGCATCTCTCGACGACTTAACTCCAAACTTCTGCTCTCCAACAGTTTTCACATACTAACCGACTTCTCCCTTTTAAATGAATAGGAATCTAACTCCTCAGAACCCATGATTGAATTAAACCCTTAAGAAGCCGCGGAAATTTAAGGGGAGAGGTCGTCCAATGTATAGTCTTATAAATTCGTAACGTGTTGAAACATTGAGGAAAACGTGAAAATGGGCTATGAAGAAGTTTGGAAGGTGTTAGCCGACTTAATTACCGACCTCCGAAAGAGGGGCGAAAAAATACCAGCCAATGTAATGAACGATCTCCGCTCCGCCAAGACCATGATACAAATTCTAAAGGCCGACCCCACCCACATCGAAAACCTTCCGAGAATCGAGACCTATCTAGGAGACGTGGAGTCATATCTCATTTTTTTGGCCCAAAACAAATTTGGATCAGATTACGTTGAGCAGTGGATGGAGAAGCTTGAGAGGGCTAGACGGGAAATCCACGAAGAAGGGAAGGTCGCTTCAAGATTTGTTCCAGGACTCCCTCGAGGTGAACGTTGGGTGCGAATTCAGATCTCGCAGGATGCCCCTCAAAAAGATATAGAAACGTTAGCCGAGGAGAATAATCTTTCATACAAGACGCAAGAAGATGGGTATATGCTGGTCTACGGCGATGTTGAAAGGATAAAGGCTTTTGTCGCCCAGATGAAGAAAATCTTTTTCAAAAGAGGTTAACATTGAAAGCGTATGAGTTTTGTTATTTTTAGCTTTCCTTGACCTTAAAGCCTATTGTATGGGTGTTTTAGTAGCTGGTTTGTTGTGGTTTTATGCCAAGGAGTTTTACGAAGTCGGCTTGTGTAATGATTTTGACGTATTCCTTTGCTCTTGAGTTAATGAAGTGTCTATTGTAGGTCACAAAATAGTCGGTGCTTGAAAGTATGGCAGATATTAGGTGCGGTAGATCCTTGTCGACAACAACCCCCTTGTATCTACCTATTTCCTGTTTCACTTTGTCCCTCGGGACAATCTCAAGGTTCGGCAAGGTTATTAAGTAGTAGATTTCGTTCATGGCGGTTTCCCTGTCGTATCTTCGTGAAAAGTATTCTCTCAACTCTTCCAACGTCAAATACGAGATAATAGGGACAATTTTGCCTTCTTCCGCTAAGTCTAGGATTATTCGTGGATTCGATTCTTGTCTCTCTTTGCCGAAAATGAAAACGTTTGAATCCAAGTAAGCCCGAATTCTTTTAAGACTCAAAATATGCTTTTCCCCTACGCCAAAGCTCCTCTCTAATTTCTCTTAACTCCTTAACCACTTTGTCTGGATCGGGGGTTGGGGTTGTTGAAGACCTTATCGCCTCTTCCACGCGAAGCCTATAATAGCGATAAGGCTCAAGCAAAAGCCTCTTCGACTCGATTAACCGCCTAACAGCATCCCTAATGGCCTCGCTTCTACTTTCATAAAGCCCAGCCTTCACTAGGCTATCGATTTCCTCGAGGAGTTTTTTCGGTAGACGCAGGGGCAAGGCAACAGTTTTCATAAAGGCACCAACAAACAGTATACTAATCATCCATATAAACGTATACAATTAATGATCCCTTACTAAACCCCCTTCGAGTTAAGCTTCCTAGAGGCCAAAACTACAAGAGAAACTATGATCAGGGGAAATCTGTTGGGCTACTTCAATTTGGGAATATACAAAAGAGAGGGAAAAACTAAAAGTCTACTGCCTTGAAGACGTATTTAATAAGGAATAACGCTATTAAAGTTCCAATCTTGGAAAGGTGAAAAATGGGAGGTAGATTAAGGAGAGGTTTGAATTGCGCCAAGAAGAGGAGAAGCTTGAGGTTGAATATCGACCTCTGAGGAAACTAGTGGTTTTGGAAAGTGTAGAGATGCCTCAGAAAGAATTGTTTGAAAGCCTTGTTGCGCAGATAAAGTTATCCGGGCAACCTGTTGCCCTGCATTGGGCAGAAGGAATGGTTTTTTACGCGATCCCTCTTGATACCCAAAGTGACCTCATACTTGATCAAATGCTGAAAGGCACCGCCTATTGGGCAAGTGTTTCCTACGCGAAGATGCCCAGTTATCAACCCGTCGCAAAAATTGGCGGCGTAGAGATTCCGATAATTAATCAGAGCCGCTCCCCTAGTATGAGACAGGTAGCAGAATGGCTAAAGAAAAGATCTGGAAACGTATAGTCACACCGTATTGCGCTTTTAAGCCCTTGGTCGCTTCGAGAGTTGGGTTAGAATTATTACCGCTGCTGAGTGGGAGCATCTGCCCTTATTTGCGAATCCTGGACAGTTGCAGGTTATTTTGCCGTCGTAGGCCTGGACAACAGTGTAGGTTCCATGGTCTCCAACTACATTGAAGTGCTCATGGTTAAGGCGTTCCACTCTTCCGCTTTCCAGGAGCCTTCGAGCCTTCTCAATCATCTTGTCAAGAGACAAGGATCCTCACAACCAACAATCTGCAATACCACATAAACAAGCTCTAACGCTGGCATAGGATAAACCCACATTTTAATTTAGTTAAAACTCACTAGTAAAAATTATGTTACCGGCTATTGAAGTGTTCAATTTGCCTCGGCATAAAGCTTATAAAGTTTAAAATTTAAGTATCGATCGTCGTAATTTATGTTGGAGGAAAATATACGTCTGAGAGAAATAAGAAGAAAGTGTTGGTTATAGCCATCGTTATTATAGTCGTCGCGGTTATAGGTGGTGCTGCCTACTACCTGACTATGCCCCGTCCGCCTGCGCCGACTCCGACTCCAACACCTACGCCCAGCCCGACACCGACTCCTACTCCAACTGTAACACCGACAGCTACGCCTACGCCAACACCCACCCCCACACCAACTCCAACGCCTACTCCGACTCCTACGCCTACACCGACGCCTACACCGACCATAAAACCTGTAGTTAACTTTTGGGTTGGAGCATACGCTGAGTACCTCATTAAAACATCCACGGATGAGACCGTAATAGAGATGAGTTCTAAGTTGAGTGTTGACGGTGAGGAAACCTATAATGGGGTTGCGTGTTGGCTACTATCTATGACTTCAACTTACGAGAATACGAAGACGGTACTAACCTGGTGGATTTCTAAGGATGAATCTAAGCCTATTCATGGCCGTATGGAAGTGTATGTAGATGATACGCTAACGTTCCAGCAAGAATATGACCCAACGCAAGCACCCCCACAAGCCGGTGAAGCACCGAAACCTGTTGATGTGCAATACATTGTTGGACAAGAGACGATTACGGTTATTGCTGGTACGTTTGTAAACTGTGCTAAAATGGAAGTTACAACGGAAGATATGGTCACAGACACTTGGGTACACCCTGATGTCGCAATTTGGGGTATGGTTAAAACTGAAGTGTACAAGAACGGTAAACTAATTATGACGATGGAGCTTAAATCCTACGGTGGCTAATCAGATTATTTAGAACCACTTTGAAGAGTAGCTAAAAACTGAACTCCTCAATCCCCATTTTTTCTTATTCTTTGACTGGTTGTATGAGCAAATAGAAAAGAAGCATAAATTTCTATCTCGAAGTTGAACTAGGAAACAAACAATCAAAGAATTGGTTTCAATGAATATAGAAGGCATAAGATTGCTTAGAGAGACAGAGAGTCTGTCGGTTTCTTCCAAAACAAGTAAACCTTTGTTTGTGTTAGGAACCCGAGAATGCGCAACATCTTAGCCAATTTTTCAAGACTAGCCGCATCCACACGGGTATCAAATTCTTCTTCCGTCAAATATGCTTGATGAGCTGCCGTGATGCGTTTCCGATAGACGCCTCCAGAAATTTCTTTGAAAATGCCCTTAACTTGTTGCACTTCTTGACGTGACATTTTTTGTAGCCTTCGTAGGTTCGTTTTTTCTGAGGTAAGGAAAACTGGGTTAAACCCAAGCCCTCGTAGCTTCTCAACGACACCGACCAGCTCACGGTTAGGTACGCTTTCCACAATTTTTGCCATTCCCGCTTTCTCGAAAAATGGATTGTACTTGGCCATGACTCGTGAAATTCTGGTTAGGTCCCGGTTTATCTCTTGAATCGTCTGTTTTCGTCCAAGGGCTATATCACCGACACAGCCGAAACAGGGAAAGAAGCCATTGAAAAGTCAAAATCAAAGTTCTATAACCTAGCACTGCTAGACATCAGACTGCTCGACATGGAAGGAACAAAGCTACTGACAGAGATGAAGGACACCCATCCAAAGATGATGAAAATCATGATCACCGGCCACGCATCACTGGAAAACGCTATGGAATCCCTGAATCACGGCGCCGACGCCTACCTCATGAAGCCAGTGAAACCCGATGAACTGCTAAAAACTATCGAGGAAAAGCTGAAAGCCCAAGAAATAACTGAGAAAATGACCCAACAAACGGTTACACACTGGATAGAAACCAGAGCGAAAAAACTAAAGTTATAAACACAGCTCTTCGCCTCGTCTAAACGTAGGCTAGAGAGTAGAATTCTAAAGATTTTTCAATAAACAAAAACAAGTAATAAAAGGTAATATACGTGCTAAGAAAATAATACCATATTGTTAAAGAGCTGCCAGAAAAGCTTCACAGTGTGAGAAGACAATGAAAACCCCTAGAAGCTTTCACGGCGCAACAGTTAAAACATGTTCTCTATGCATATTTGTTTAGAACTGGTAGAAAAAGCGGTTGGGCGCAATTCGGCTCTACCGAAGAAAAGTTGAAGGTGGACTCGAGAAAATGCCGTACATAAAGAAAATCGAGGTGGGAGGATTCAAATCCTTTGGCCCAAAAACCTCCAGCGTTGCGCTAGACAAGGGTTTCACGGTGCTCACCGGACCCAACGGAAGCGGAAAAACCAACATCGTAGACGCTGTTTTATTTGGGCTGGGCGAGTTAAGCGCCAGAAGACTCCGGGCTGAAAACTTTGCAAAACTCATATTTTATGGGAGCCCCGAATCAGGAGTCGAAAAAGCGAAGGGCGCCAAGGTTGTTATTCAATTCGACAACTCTGATGGTCGCATACCTGTTGACACCAGCACTGTGACCGTTTCCCGTGAGGTCCAGAAAGACGGTCAAAGTGTTTACCGACTTAACGGAAGAAGGATTTCAAGATCCCGTATCGTGGATATGCTGTCCATGGCTGGAATCAGCCCCACCGGGCACAATGTGGTTGTGCAAGGAACAGTCACACGCATGGCTGAAATCTCCTCCAACGAACGCAGAAAAATCATAGATGACCTAGTGGGCATAGCCCAGTACGATGCTGAAAAGGCTGAGGCTGAAGAAAAGCTTCGAACAGCTGAAATCTCTATCCGAACCGCCATGGGTCGAATCGATGAGGTGCAGAAAAGGATTGACGACCTAGAAAGAGAACGCAACGAGCTTCTCCGTTACAACTTCATTCAAAAGGAGATCCAGCGATTTGAAGCCATGAAAACCTCCCACGAAATTCGTGAAATCGAGAAGAAAATTGAGAATCTTTCAACAGAGATGAAAAGAATAGAAGGAACTGTTGAAAACCTTAGGAAATTAAGAGAAGGACTCAGATCTCAACGTCATGAAATTGAAAGGGAATGGAGAAAGCTCGGCTCGGAGATGGTTGAGGAGGGCGGGACGCGGATTCTCGAGGTTCAAATCAAGATAGGTGACATCAAATCGAAACTCACCGAGCTAGTCACCATGATGGGGGCGGGAAAGACGAGCCTTGAAGGACTCAAGAAGGTGAGAGACAACAATCTTCAACAGCGTGATGTCATCAGAGAGAAAATCATCAACAATCGCAAGAAGGCTCGAAAACTAAGACGCTGGCACAATCGCTTATCCAAGGATATGACGAGTAAACAAACTCAATACAACACTGCCTCAAGCGAGATTGCGCAACTGTGGACGAACTTAGATGAAAACAGCAAGAAAATTCAGGAGGTTGAGCAGCGATTAGACAAGCTTTATGACAACTACGTCAATCTTCGAGGCCAGCACGCTCGAAGCAAAACAACAGTCAACGTCCTCTCTCGTAGACTAGAAGACCTTAACCTTCGCAGGGATAGACTCGTATCCACCCTCGACGAGCTGAAGAAGTCCCTTCAAGACCTTAAGGGGGTGCAGGAAGAGCAGAAGACGCGCTTCGAGAGCCTTCAAAAAACTCTGGACCGCAGAATCGCACAAAAGGAGTCGATGGAGAAAGAGATCGCGGATGCGGGTAAGATCGCTGAGTCCGCGCGAGAGGCGGTGGTGGAGTTTGCCACCCAACGGGAACTAGCTGAAGCCATCACGAGGGAAGAAAGAGCTTTAAAAAGCATTGAGGAGCTCGGAGAACTCGGTGTAATCCCTGGCGTATACGGTCGATTCAGAAAGGTAATCAAGGTGAAAAAGGGTTATGAGCAGGCAATAGAGGCAGCGGCAGCTGGTTGGCTCGACTCCGTTGTCGTTCGAGACGTTGACTCAGCCTTCACATGCGCTGAAACGTTGAAACGCCTCAAACTTGGTAGAATCAAGATCATCCCTCTCCAGGGGTTGTCGACCATCAAGTCAGTTAGCCCCCCAAAAGTCAGGGGAGCAGGTGGAGTTGCGTCCACCTTTGTTGAGTCCGCCAAACAGTATGAGCCCGCTGTGATCTTCATTCTGGGGGATACCCTCGTAGCAAAGGACGATGAGTCGGCTCTTAAGGCTTCTAGTAGTGGTTATCGTACGGTTACCATTAACGGAGACCTCTATGAAGCCGGTGGAGGAATAGAGAGCGGCTACTATCGAGCTCCCATCGAGTTTTCCTCCATCATCCCGAGCGAGACTGCCGTCAAGAGCTTAGATGAAGCGGTAAAGACTCTCCGAGAGCATTTAGCGAGAAGGGAAACGGACATAACCACTCTAGAGGAGGAAATCGACAAAACTCGAGTGGAGATCGCTCGGCTAGCTGAAGCCATTACCACCCTTGAAAGCGAAATTGGCCGAGTGCAAAGAAACATCAAGCGCACCGACCAAAACATCATGCGCGTCAACAAAAACATTCAAGGCCTTCAGGAGCGCCTGGAAAAAGAAAAGGTGCAGATAGGGCTTCAAAGGGGGCAACGCGACGCCCTCCGAAAAGAAATGCAAAAATCACGAAGTGAGTTAGCCATTTTACGCCGAAAAACGGATCTTTCCCACATCCACGAATTGGAAGTACAACGAGAAAGGCTGGGAGACGAGATCGTAGAGCTGCGACAAAGGCGCGGTAGCTCAGAGATCGAGCTTTCAACTCTTCAATCCGAATTGGAAAATGTTCTCAAGACGGGTTACAATAACGCCAAGATTCAACTTAGTAAAGTGGAGCAACAGCTTTCAACAGTAGAGAAGGATGTTGAGGAGGCTCTTCATCAAAAGGAGAAACTTGAACAAGAACTTCTAGAACTTGAAAAATCTAAGGAGGAACTATCTCGGTCTGTTCTAACCGCTAGGAAAGAGGCGAAGAAGTTCACATCCCAGATCGATGACATCGACAAACAGTTGCATCGGTTAGATACCGAGTACGAGCGGGCAGATCGATTATTTAATCAACTCCAGCTCAACCTTCAAACAACCCAGTTGCAACTGGATCAACTTCGTTATCAATTAAGGGAGGTCGGTTACGAAGAGCCCTTAGAGGTTTTTCCGGAACAACTGGAGGTGGCGGAGTCTTCGCTTAAGCTGATGCGGTTTGAGCTAGATCGGCTGGGAGCCGTTAACCAATTAGCCCTAACCCATTATGCCGAGCAGGTTTCACGATACAAAGAACTATCCGTACGCATGAACGAACTCGAGCGGGAAAAGCAAGCCATCCTCTCCTTCATGGAAGAAATTGAACGGAAAAAGCGCGAGGTTTTCATGAACGCCTTTAATCAAATAAACGACAACTTTAGCACGTATTTCTCGAAACTCACCGGTGGTGGAGAAGCCGCTCTCAAGCTAGAGAAACCCGAAGAACTTTTTGCCGGCGGAATGGATATGGTGGTTCAATTTCCAGGTAAACCTCCAATCCTTGTGAGCGGAGCCAGTAGCGGGGAGAGATCCGTGGCCGCCGTTGCCTTCATCTTCGCTATACAAGACTTCTTACCCGCAGCCTTCTACCTCTTCGACGAAATCGACGCCCACCTAGACGCCTTTCATGTGGCAAAATTGGGAGAGCTGTTGGCTGAGGAGTCGGAGAAGTCCCAGTTTTTGGTTATCACACTAAAGCCTGAAATGGTTAGCAAGGCCGAGAGGGTTTACGGCGTGTACGAGCGCAACGGGGTCTCCTACGTGGTTTCCACGGTGTTCAAGGAGGCTGTTTAGTGGTTTCTTCGTCCATCAAGAAACCCTTTTACTTTGAACCCCCGTGGAACATATTCTTTGAACTCCACAGGCTGGGAAGGATACATCCCTGGGACGTTAACATCTCCTTTCTATTGATGTCCTTTTTAGAAGAGATGGAGAAAAGGGGAGAAGTCGACTTTAGAGCCTCAGGCGTAGCCCTCGATTCCTCTGCCACCATATATCTCATGAAGTCTAGGCTTTTGCTAAAATTAGAGGAGCCGCCGCCTCCGCCCAAACCCCCGCTTGATTTTCTGCCTCCACCCCTCTTTCTGCCCCTCCGCTACGAGCTGACCTCCACCACCATCCAGCATTTATTGACAGCGCTGGATGAGGCGCTGAAGAGCGAACACCTCTTTGCCTTAAAGCCCCGTTTAGAACCTATTCTACCGCCCCCACCAGAAGTTCTTCCGCCCATTGACCTATACCTGATGGAAGTCGAGAAGCAGATGAAGAAGTTGCATCGCTTTCTCATCGAGCTTGCTGGCGAGGGAAAGCTGATCGTCTTTTCTAAAGTTGCAGCTGGACTAGAAAAATTGGAAGCGATAAAAACTTTCATCATCCTCCTCTTTCTTGCACAAAAGGGTGAGGTCAGCTTATGGCAAGAGGAAGACTTCGGTGAGATATACATAACCCTTACAGAGGTCCCAGCCCTTGGAGGAGAAGAAGCAGCCGCCGTCTGAACTCCTCAAGCAGGAAAAACTGAAACGCGATCTGGCTCTACTAGAGGCCGCATTATACGTGGCTGGCCGCCCCCTAGATTTGAAGACGATAGGATCTATCCTTCGAACCCGCTCGAAAAGGAGGGTCCAGAACCTCGCGAGAGCCCTCATGAAGGATTATGAGGGCCGTGACACTGCCCTTGAAGTTTTAGAGCTGGAGGATGAACGGTTTGTTTTGCAATTGAAGGCTGAATATTCGCCCAAGGTCCGGAGACTAGCGATAAAACCTCTTCTTTCTTCGGGTCCGCTAAAAACATTGTCCTACATCGCCTATCGACAACCCGTGCCCCAAGCCCGAGTCATTGACGTGCGGGGGCATCACGCTTATGATCATCTTGAACAACTGGAGGAGCAAGGGCTGATCCAACGTGAGAGAGCGGGAAGAACGAAGGTGATACGAACCACCGAGTTTTTCGCTGACTATTTCGGCTTGAGCCGCGACTTGAGAACCATGAAGCAACAGCTTAAAAGCATCTTCGAGAGTCTCACCAAGCTCGAACCGCGAACAGAAAAGAAGCAAACCTAGAAAAACGTCCGCTTAAAAACACGTTCTCACCATCAGAGACGAATTCTAGGTTTATAGACAATAAAGTCGGGGCTCCTTTGTGGCATTTTACTAAAATCGAAGTTTCTTGGGGGTGTTAATTGTCTGCAAGGTATCCAAGAAAATATACTATGTGAGCAGTCAGTATAGCGCGTCATGTTTGATTTATATCATATGGAGATATTTCAAGTACTTAACAAGGTTTTTATGAAAAGATGACAGTTAAAAATGGGGTTTTCTGCGGACATGGCTCGAGCAAGCAGAGCGAGGGTCAAGAACCCGGACAAGGTGTACTCCTTCAGAGAAGAGCTCGTTCAGCTGTATCAGAATCTCAAAGTTGACATAGAGGCCCTCTGCAAAAAACACGGAGCCACTGTCAACCACTGGTACAGCCCCTCCACCATCTTCCAGCCAAAGTTCATCATCGAAGACGTAGAATTCACAGCCGACGAACTCTGCAACGAGAAGGAGCTTAGGATTCTCGCCAGCCAAGCAAAGAAAGATACACGGAAAGGTAAGAACAAGGTTTTTCAACTTCACTTTTCTTCATAGATAAACTTATATCCTGAACCTCGGTAGTCTCATCAGATTCGCGTAGGAGACAATAAAACTTGTCCATGTGGCATGGGGGACTAAAGAAGAGGAAGCCTTCGGGCGGTAGAAAGCGCGCACATAGAGCGAAAAGAGGGTTCGAAAAGGGGTCCTTCCCCACGGAAACCATGTTGGGTGAGCCTAAAAAGAAGCTGAGTCGCAGGCGCGGGGGTAGCCTCAAAGTTCGACTGTTAAGCGTAACGCACGCAAACGTTTCCGACTCCTCCACTGGAAAAACCGAAAGGGTGGAGGTTGTCCGCGTGGTGAAAAACCCAGCCAACGTGGATTATGACCGCCGAGGCGTCATCACAAAAGGAACCATCATTGAGACGCCCTTGGGAAGGGCACGCGTCACATCCCGCCCAGGACAAAGCGGACTCGTCAATGCCACTCTTATCCCCAAAGAAGCTTAACAATGCATCGCATCGACCTCAGACGATTAAAACACTTAACTTGGTAGCAGTGGTGTCGATATGCGGAGGCAAGACAAGACTATTCTATGGCCCGCTTACTTTGATTCAACCAAAACCCGAACAGAGGGGCGAAGGGTCCCCAAAAGCCTCGCTATACCCTCACCTAAACTGGAGGAAATTCGAAAAGCCGTTGAGAAAACGGGTCTCCTACCTGAGGTTGTTTCGGACGCTGGGCACCCCAGTGCTCCATGGAAAAAAGACGGTTTGATCGCCGTCCCCAAAAAGGGCTCCAAGACTAAAACCATCCAAAGGGTCGCTAAAGAACTCTTAAATATCCGCCGGTAAACCCTATTTTAAATCGAATCTTTAAAGAAACCATGTATTCAGAAAGGTTTAAATAAAGCGGTTCGTTTTTGAAACTTTAACTTTTGTGAGGGGAACGCTTGCATAGAATTGGGTGCGTCCTTCATGTAAGCTCTAACAAAAATGTAATTCTTAAAGCGGAAAATCTTCCGCGTATCGGCGATAAGGTTGTGGACGAACGGCTTAAGCCTGTGGGAACTGTTTTTGACATATTTGGACCCACCTCCGCTCCCTATGTAGCCGTGAAACCTAACTTGGAAGATACGCATCATCTCGTTAATCGTGTTCTTTACGCTATCCCCTCATCTAAAGCGGGGAAGAGAAGAAGATGAGTGAGAAACCTTCCCCACCACCCTTAAAGGTTCAGCAGTGCCCAGAATGCGGGAGCCCTCGACTCATGCGAGATTACGAGTGCGCCGAAATCGTATGCATGAATTGCGGGTTTGTCATTGCCGCCAAACTCGCGGACCGAGGGCCGGAATGGCGCGCGTTTGACGATGAACAGCGGGCTAAACGAGCCCGTGTCGGCGCTCCCCTAACCTACAGCATTCACGATAAAGGACTCTCCACCATGATTGACTGGCACGATCGCGACATTTACGGTAAGAGGCTAACTCCCGGGCAGAGGGCCCAGATTTATCGGCTTCGTAAGTGGCAGCGTCGCATTCGAGTTTCGGACGCCACTGAGAGAAACCTTGCCTTTGCTCTATCCGAAATCTCTAAGATAGCCAACAACCTCAACCTGCCCAAGAACATTCTGGAAACCGCCTCCGTGATTTATCGAAAGGCCGTTAAGGAGCACCTCATTCGAGGAAGGTCTATCCAAGGTGTGACCTCCGCCGCCATATACGTGGCTTGCCGACAGTGTGGGCTCGCCCGGACCCTCGAAGAAATTGCCCAAGCCTCCAGCATCAACAAGAAGGAGGTGGGACGCAGCTACCGGTTCCTCATCAAGGAGCTTGACTATTTTATCCCACCCCTAAAACCTAGCCAATACGTCACCAAGTTCTCTAGCCAGCTCACCATGCAGGGGAAGGTGGAGGAAATCGCCCACAAGATCCTCAGCACTGCCCGAGATCTTAAGCTCACCTCCGGCAGAGGGCCAACAGGCATAGCTGCAGCGGCCAGCTACATTGCCTCTGTGCTCACTGGCGAAAGAAAAACCCAGAGGGAGATCGCTGAAATCGCCCAAGTAACTGAAGTCACGATTCGAAACCGCTACAAAGAGCTGATTGAGCGCCTTATGTTCATCATCTCCCTCTAACGCCTATTTTGCAGGAAACATTATTTTACACACTTTGCTAAGGATTCTTGATTTTCAGCAGTGTAAAATTTTCCTCCTCATCCCGGCCCATTCGCCAGTGGTGGCAAATATCGTTTTTCGATACGAGAACGGTTACAGTCTCTTGAATATTTCTTAAATATTTAGATGCCGATATCCAAAGCCGCCGAATACAAAATTAGAAAAATTCGAGAGGTGAAAAATGGTAACACAAACCCCTCTTTAAGAGAAGGGAAAAAATTAACGCCCTTCACGCCAGTCTATCAGAGCCTTCTACCTATACCCAAAAATTTTGAATTAATCTAAAATAGCGTAACACGCCGTACTTAACGTATCTAACACTACCAGAGCGTCGCAACGAGAAGCGTGTTCCATCGTTAATTTGGCGTTGAATAAATAGGCGGTTTGAATAAAAGGGGAAAAGTTTGGTTGTTATTCTCCGTATTCTTCGCCTTCCGGCATCTCTCCTGGGGGCTTTTCTTCCCTGGGCTTTGTTGCCGCGATCACGTCGTCGATCCTTAGAATCATGGAGGCAGCTTCGGTCGCTGACTTTACCGCTTGCTCTTTCACGCGCAAGGGTTCGATCACACCGTTTTCGTGCATGTCAATGATTTTTCCCGTGAAAACGTCCACGCCCATTAGGTGTCCTCGTGGTTCCTCGTGAGCTGACCTCAACGCCACAAGTATGTCAATGGGTTCTAGGCCTGCGTTTTCGGCTAGGGTTTTCGGCACGATTTCGATGGAGTCGGCGAAGGCCTCGATAGCGAGTTGCTCCCTTCCTCCAACCTTTGTTGCGTAGTCGCGAAGCGTCTTGGCGACCTCGGATTCGATGGCCCCTCCGCCAGCCACGATTTTGTTGTATTCAACCACGTCGGAAACTACCGATAGCGCGTCGTTCATAGCCCTCTCTGCCTCATCCACCATTCTTTCAAGACCGGCGCGAATCAGAACGGCGACGGAGCGTGGATCCTTGCATTTCTCCACGAAAATCATCTTGTCCTCTCCAACCTTGCGCTCCTCCACCAGCCCTGCGTTTCCAAGATCCTCCCTCTTCAAGTCGTCAAGATTTGTGGTCACCTTCCCGCCGGTGGCTCTGGCGAGCTTCTCCATGTCAGACTGTTTCACTCTTCGAGCAGCCAATATTCCTTCCTTCGCTAGGAAATGCTGAGCTAAGTCGTCGATACCCTTTTGACAAAACAGGACCTGTGCTCCCGAAGCCTTGATCTTTTCCACCATCTCCCTCAGCATACGAGTTTCTTGGTCTAAAAACGCCTTCATTTGCGTGGGTTCCCTTATCCTAATTTCGGCGCTGAACTCAGTTTTCTCCACCTCTAACGCACAGTCCAGTAGGGCTACCTTCGCATCCTCGATTTGCTTTGGCATCCCCGCGTGCACGACCTCTTTGTCGACAATTATGCCTCTGACAAGCTGGGTGTCATAGAGACTCTTTCCTTCCTTCTTAACGATTTGAACGTTGTCAATGTCCGCGATTCTCCTCTCGCCCCTTTGCTCCATGATCTGTTTCACGGCATCGATGGCGATCTCCGCTAAATGCTCTCGCGCAACCCCCACCGCCTTACTAGCCATAGAAGTCATGGCAACCCTTTTCAGGGTTTCACGGTCTTCCAGATCGACGAGGGTTCCGATCTTGTCGAGGATCTCCATAGACTTTTGAGCAGCCTTCCTGTATCCGCTCACGATAACTGTCGGATGGATGTTCTGATCCAACAGCTCCTCAGCCCTGCGCAGTAGCTCTCCCGCCAGTATCACGGCGGTGGTGGTTCCGTCACCAACCATGTCGTCTTGTGTTTTAGCCACCTCCACCATCATCTTGGCGGCTGGGTGTTCCACATCGATCTCGTCGAGGATGGCTGCCCCGTCGTTGGTGATGGTGATGTCTCCGAGGCTGTCGATCAGCATCTTGTCCATGCCCCGAGGACCCAAGGTTGTCCTCAACACCTCAGCGATGATCCGGGCGGCCATGATGTTGTTTCTTTGAGCGTCTCTTCCACGCCTACGGCCGGTTCCCTCCTTGAGAATAAGGACTGGTTGTCCTGCTTGCGTCGTCAAATAGGCCACAATATCCCTCCAAAGGTAAATCTTAATCTACCTACAGCAATTTTCCTCCACAATATAAACTTTATCACACCTAAACGGATAGAAGCACTATTTCGGACGACGGCACAGATAAACTCGGAGAGGGATATGCCTCGGTCTTCGAAGAGGGGCTTGGATTCCACCAGCATGCGTGCATTTTGGGTAAAAATCGAGGTTTATTGTGGCCTATACGATACAAAAAATAAAATATGATGAATGATAAATAACTGGTAATTTGAGGTGAAAGCCATGGCGTTTGAAGTCTTTCTTAGTCACGACGCCAAGGACACGGGCATTATAGAAAGAGTGTGGGGAATAATTCGTAGATTGAAAATAAGCGCTTACATGGCTGAGAGATTCAGTGAGTACGAACATACCCCAGAAACCGTCAAAAAGAGAATAAGAGAATGCAAATGTTTTGTCGCGTTTCTAACACAAGAAGGGATACGTTCTCCAAGGGTTAACCAAGAAATTGGCATCGCTTACGCCTTTGATAGGCTAATCATTCCGGTTCAAGAGAAAATTTGGAGAACTAAGGGAGCCATTGAGTTGAGAAAGCCTATCAAATATAACCCATCTCATCCCGAAGACATGATCCACAACTTGATAATCAGGCTAAGAGTATTGTTGTCGAGAGACCACAAGCAGACGAAAGGGTTAACGTTAGTGTGCAATTGTGGGAATGACTTTGAGGTTGACCTGCCATCCTGTGAAAACATTCTAAGCACGATAGAAAAAAAGATGATTTACGCCGTCGAATGCCCAAAATGCCACAGTAAAATAAAATATTCTCCCAAGACCTTGGAAACCGTATAGTTATTAGAACAGACAGGCCCGCTGCAATAGCGCTTGATTCGGTTCGCCTACAAACTGTGACCCCTAAAAGCTCGTTCGATTGAACGGAACACTTAAGTTACAAACCTTTACAAGACAGTGAAATAATCATAAAATGTGTTGAGTGCAAACATTTGATGAAAGAAAAGAGTAAGGGACCATCGAGGTTACCCTTTTTATGTCAGAAACTAAATACAACAAGGTGAGACGGTATGCCTCGTAGAAGACCACAGAAGAAAGAGAGACGCAAAGCCATTGGCATAGAAGCAATCGTTGAGCCGGGCGTAGGAGCAATTTACACAAGAGGCACCTGGATGAAAAAGCTTAATGATATGGGTAAACGAGAACGAAAAACAGGCAAGAAAAGGAAAGTCAAACCGAAATAGGCGAGTGAACTTCAATTCATCGGGGGTCCTTTCGGAGATTTGTTTCCGCACGGGAAAGCTTTCCCATTGGCATGTGTGATACAGAAAGAATTACAAGAATCATCGTTGATAGTACCTGACCGGGAATCATTATCCGGTTAGCAAGTGTGATGTGAATTCTGGGTTAACATTGTGCACTGAATGATTAAAGATAAATGTATTTAAAGCAATTTAGGATTGGTGAGTGTCTTGAGGGTGGTGGCAGCGGATTCGAGCGCCGCTGTTTTGAATGACCGCTTCGATCCCTTGTTAGTAGTTGCTGTGGCCGCTGTGTTGGTGGAGCCCCCCTACAGAGAGGTTAACCTATGCCTAGCTGAGCCCATCTTCGCTAGGGTGGAGAATGGGCACCTCTTGATCATCCACGAGCTGGAGCTTTGCCAGAACCTTTTGAAAGAGGCGAAGGCAGACGTGGTTCATTTGGATATGTCCCTAGGAGGTTTAAGCTTGGGGGAGCTTTCCCCGATTCGACTCTCTAGGATGAGGCTTTCAAATAGGGCAAGGCAACAAGTCTTAAAGATTCTGCCGAACATAAGAAAAACTGCTTCAACCATCAAGCGTGTTTACGGCATCGAGGTTTTGGCCATAGGGAAGGAAAGCGTCCCAGTGAGAATGGCTGAATTAGCGTCCGGGGCTCATGCTGTTTTATATTCTGCACTAAAAGTGGTTGAAGAAGGGAGACGACTAAGACTAGGCTTGCCAGCAGCCTGCACCGCAAGATTTTTTGAGGGCAGCATCGAACTGCAATCTCTAGCTCCAGCAGAACACGACCTCAAAGGCCACGCTAAGGACGAAAAGGGGGTTCTGGGAAGGGTTCAAATCTCGGAGATGCTCAATCCATGCGCTCGAGGCTTTAGAGCCTTGGAGATTATACCAAAGCAAATTATAGAAGACAAAATCAAACCGGTCCGTAGAGACGTGACTGCACAATAGAGGTTAGTAATCTTGAGCAGAATGAAGTCTAACCCCGGAAACAGGGCGAGGGTTTTAGTTCTAATACTAGCTTTCCTCAGTTCTCTTGCTATAACTTTCGCGGGAACCTTCTCATCGATGAGCCCCTCAGAGGCTCAAGGGATTTATGAGGAATTTCAAGGGGCGCTTCCAAATTTAATGAGTGTGCCAGCCATCTTCCAAAATAACCTCATGTATGCTCTAATAATGTTCGTACCCGTTCTTGGACCTCTTTCCGCTTTCTATGTCTTATACTCCACGGGAAGACTTATTGCCGCATTTGCGATGGTTAGCGGGGAGAACCCAGCCGCCTTATTTATACTCACGTTTTTCTTTCCGCATTCATGGATTGAGTACACGGCGTATGCACTTGCCATATCCCAAAGTCTTTGGCTAACCCTGAGGATAACTCAGCGCCGATCTTTAAAGGCCGAGGCCAAAAACACCTGCATATCCATTGCAGCATGCGCTGCCCTTCTTCTACTAGGGGCAGTTATTGAGATGACAACGATTCAACTGTTAGGATAAACGCAACCCTATCTCATACCACTCCTTCAGTAATTGTTGAGTTGTGAGAGGCACACACTAACGTGATTGCATTGAAATTATTGGAGCTTAAGAAGTTTAGAGCTGTTTATCTGAAGCCTCTCAGGAAGAAATGTTGCTAGCTCCTTCCGCCACTTCCACTATTGTTTGAACAACGGTTACTATTCCGTTTATTTTTTGGGCCTCTTCCTGAATCTGCTTTGCCCTCTCTCGAAACTCATTGAACCTTAACATTTTTAAACAGTGGCGAGAGGCGATTTTTGTCTAATGGATTTCTCAATCTCCTCTATTCTTTCGCCGATTTTCCCCAAGAAAATAATCGTTGGAGAAATTACCCCTAAGACGTAGCCTACGTAAATGTACAGGCATACTGCAGCTAAGTAAAAAAGTACGAGTTGAACAGGCGGGCTAGATGATGTGGCCGAAGGCATGATAAGAATCCAATTAACAACTCCATAAATAACAAGCCCGGTTGCTGTTGCCAAACCAATAAAAATAAATTGGCGAGTAAGTTCAAGTCATGTTCCATGTTCAGCCTTTAGTCCCTCAATCGAGTAAGATTTATCTAATAGACGATGGTGAAAGTGAACATGCATCCATGTGGATAGAGACGTAACACTCCCTAATCCAAAGGTCAAGATAATAGAATTCGGATTGAGGGCGCCAGGGGTCAGTAAAAGCGCAATTATAGATGTCGAAAAGTAAACTGCAACATTAAGAGATGCGGTAAAATGTGCATAAACGTCCCATTCATGCGGTTTTTTATGTAGAAAAAAGGATTTAATGAATAATTTCGCCATGTTAACTACGATAGGCTTCTTCCGAATTGCTTGATCAACAAAGAAGCTGATCGCAATGAAGTTAATGAAGCCAAGTAAAAGTCCTCTCAGAAGACCTCTAGGACCGAAAAACTGTGGTAAACGGAAGACCAGCTTCTCTTAAATACTCACCAGTTCCATGATTCAAATAGATCAGGACTTGCCCAAACATTGTGAAGAGACCATGAAAACAACTAATAGGCGAAAACCTTTCAGCTTTCTCCTCTAATAACATTTGAAGCTTCTCCTTTGAAGTGATCTGTATTCCACCCGGAAAATAATTTACTTATTTTGATGTATATTAAGCTTTAAAAAAGTATTACTAGTCAGTGGTATCAGTGTTCTTCATTGATCAAAGGACAACTTAAATAAATCCCTCCTGCCCCCTTTTTTATTATGCGGCTTCTCTTCAGTTGCTCTGAGTTGGGTTTAGGACATGTGTCGAGGGTCGTGCTGCTAGGAAAGAACTTAGAGAAAAGAGGACACGAGCTTTTTTTCTTCTCTGGTGGAGCCGCTTATCAACTGCTGAAAAGAGAGTTTGAGAATGTTCATCTTTGTACGCCCGTGGCGTGGTATGAAAACGCCTATGGAGTGATAGCTTCTGCGTCACTTTTGAACATTTTGATTCCCCTTCCCTATTTCAATCATGAAAAAGGCAAGCTTGAGATTAAGAGCTCGAGCGCGGCGGAAACCGTTCACCGCTACTATGACCTTAGACTACACATTCGAAGAATCAAACCTGACTTAATTGTTTCCGACGGCGATATGCATGCCCTACGACTCGCACATAGATGGAGGGTTCCCTCCGTTTACATAACGAACATCATTCGACCGAGTTATGGTTTCTCTTCTCTGCTCAGTCCAGGCGAGAGATTCACGGAACGCTACGTGAAAAAATGTGCAAAGATAATTGTGCCCGACAATCCAGAGCCTTACACCATCTGCAAATACGATTTAGGCGACCTAGACAAAATACGAATCAAAGACAAGGTTGAGTTTGTGGGAAGTTTCCTCAACCTGACACCCATAAAAGGGTCAGAAAAACACGTTTTCGCTCCAATAAGCGGACCATTGGGAACAAGAGCCAAACTGACACAAATGATAATCCCAGTGTTAAAAACACTTGAGACCAAGAGCGTAACAAGCCTAGGAGAACCAAGTAAAAAAATCACAAGGAAGATTGGAAACTTGGAGATACACACATGGCTATCTCGAGAAGAACGTGAAGAGTTCATGAAAAACTCCAGACTAATAGTGTTCAGCGGCGGACACACAACATGCTTCGAAACCATAAAATACACAAAACCCAGCGTTTGCATCCCAACACAACCCGAACAATTGGGAAACGCGAGAAAAATGCAGGAGTTAAGGTGTTCAATAGCCGTGGAAAATAAGGAGCAACTGAGACTGGCCATTCAAGAAATCGAGGAGAGAAAACAACTTTACAAAAGCAATGTAAAGAGGGTGAATGAGTATTCGAACAAGTTTAAGGGTCTGAACCAAGCAGTTGACGTTATCGAGGGCGTTGCAAACATTTAACAAGCCTTTTTTATTGACTTTTCTAATAATCAAAATGATGCGCCTTGTTTCATCACAAGTTCAGTGAAAATGATTTGGAATTGGTTGAAAATGCAAACCTCGGGTATTCTTAACAGTTTTGCGGCTATCAAGGGTGAAATTCTTGAGTCTGAGACGACTACCTCAGGCTCAAAGGCTTGCATAATTTGAATTTCGGCGTCCACCTGTTTTAGGAGGGTGAAGGACGCGAAGAAGGGGCCTGAGTTGACCGCTGTTTGCTTGAAATCCACGGTCCCGTCGGGTTTAACCATGAAACCAATAGGCGGGACCTCTACCACTGGAAACCCCTCCTGCTAAACGTACCGCACCCCGTCCCTATAGGTGGAGAACAGAACCTACTTGAAAATGAAAAATCATTGATAAATTTCGGCTCCGAAGAAACATGGAAATTAAGTAGCAAACTACTTGATGAAGGACTGAAGACAGGAATTTTCCAAGACTTGTCCCCCAATATTGGCGAGATCTCTGATAAAGAGTTTGAACTAGGCGTTTCACGCCATTCGACGAGAGCCTTAACTAGAGGGATTAACCGAAAATACATGGAATTTTACACAAAGGAAAAAGCCGAAGAAAATGCAATAGAGGAATTTAGGAAGAAAATAGCTAAAGAGTTTAAGACGCTAGAAGAGTTCTAAAGAGCAAAATAGATCCGTTAGGTCAAATAATCTCCCCTATTTTTTGTTTTTCACAGAAATAGTTGGCTCCCTGAATCGTCTTGGCGCAATGGCCACACGGCTTCCCCAGCCCCTCCTCCATCCGAGACACAGCAACCCCGTTTCCCTAATGTAAACTTAAGAGCTACTTCAAAGACTCCACGGTTTATTGCCTTACTTAACGCCCTAATACGCTTAAGTTTAGGGATAGTCCCGCTCAATGAAGGAAAAACAATAAGCCCCGAAGTTGAAATAGAACCCGGAAAAGCATTAGATAGGGATTTATAATTTAGCCTTTCAGTTGAACAATTTTTTCTTGGGTTCTCTTAATGTCATGACGAAGTTTCTCAGCTTCCTTCTTGATCTTGGCAATTTTGCGTAGTGCTTCTGAATTAAGTTTATTATCCATTTTATCCAGACCCTAAAAGCACCTCAATTTGAGTTTATTGCCTCTTTCCCATAGTATTCGCTCTAGTTTTTAAGCTTTCTTTGCGCTTACAGGCAAGAAGCTGGCTAATAGAAAAATTTTTAACTATCTAGGATATCAGTGTGTTTATGCCATTATTTGGGAAGAAAACAGTATTATCGAAGGCAGATTTGTCTCAGAAGTTGATAGAGCTAGCTCAACAAAGCGACCAATTCGTGTTGACTAGCTCGCCTGAAACAGACTTTATCGTAGAGCGAAAGATCGTAGAAGCAAGTGGATATGGAATCGCCGGTGTCGATGAAACGAAGAAAACCTATAAGGCTTATCTTTTGCTGGATGAAGAGAAACACGAAGCGAGATACAATGAGGAGATGCAGGAAAGCTCAAGAACGTTAGGAGTAGGCTTTTCTGAAGAAAAGGAATTCTTCCGCGGAAAGATGTTTGGATCAAAAAAGTTCGGAAAAGAATGGACCTTTAAGAAGGGCGGGGATCCAACATCGTTTGGCAAAGTCTACGACTACAAGTTTGATGTCAAAGAAGTACGAGAACCGATTAAGAAACTCATAGAACAATCAGGCTGGAAATTTAAGCAGGTAACATTTAAACGAGACGCAACACGTCACAACTAGAAAAGCTAAACAAGAACCTTCAAACATCCTCTTCACGGGTTACACTCGATTGAGCGGAGCCCATAGGAAACATTTTCCATTTGGCCTTTTTCTTTCCTTTTTTTACACACAAGAAATGCCTAGTTGGGATGAGTATTATCTTTGGCAAAACGTGGTTCATGGGCCTCCATTTATTGATCTTTATCAGCTACTTGGAGATCAATTAATGAGTTTTGCCAGATGGAGAAACTGTCTGATTGGCACATTTGGAGTCTATGAAAACAAACAGATTCCAGGATTTTACAAAAACAGAAAGTTCGATGAAATAGAGACGTGTGTGAACGATGAACTGGTATCTCTTGAAAGAGTTTATAATGAAGTAATTAGGGAAGACTTCTACACAAAATTACAAGAGCTTAGAAAACTTGCTGCTTGCCACTGAGAATAAGGTTCAACAGTTTGAAAGAATAGACGGTCTCATTTCCAGGTAGGTAGGGAACATATTCCAGAAAATTCTGAAATTGGCGTTCCAAATCTTTGTATAGTTCCCAGAAAATTCCCTTTTCGAAATTGTCTTCGATTTTTTCACTCATTCTTCACCACCCATTTATTGTTTGAACCTTGGGAAAGTATTAACTATTTTCATAGTTATGTAGGTTTGGTGGCTTCACTTTCGCAGTTCTTTTGCGCAGTTTCCAAGAGAATTTCATTATCCAAAACGTGAACAAAGCAAAGAAACACCACACGATCACGAACAAGGCCAGTTGCAAACTTTGAAGAGGAGTCACTTTACTTCATCTCTTTCATAATTAGTGTTTGTTTGGTCGCTTCATTATATAGAGTGTTGGTCAACTCGCCTTCCGCATATCCTTAATGACGATCTCACCCTTTTGGGAGGTTTCTTGTGCAATGACGCATGAAAACTTGTAGATTTTGGTTCCTTTGAGTAGCCAGCTGTCCGGTGACAAGCTGGCTTTTATGCAGCATTGGCAAAGAAACTCTTCCTCGTTCCAGTTCCAGTCGACGGGCACCTGAGGAAGAAGAAGACCCCTATAGTAGCCTCTCTCAACGATCAGTCCGTCTTGCCCCACCTTGACTTTTGAGGGGTAGTCCATGGGCTTGTCCGCTTCGATAAGCTGGGGAGGGGTAAGCACGCTCACCTCAAACACGATGTGGTCAAGTTCGCCGAGAGAGACCGGGTGGAAGCGGGGGTCCTGCGTCGCAGAGTTGATGGCGGACTCGATCACGGCTTGAGTCAGGGGGCTGATCGGGTACGGGAAACCAATGCAGCCCCTCAATTCCTTCCTTCCACGTTTAAGGCTGTTTAGGGTGACGAAAACTCCGCAGCGCTCCATAAGCTTTGGCGGAGTATCCTTAGGCGCCTTCATGATGCTTCCGTTTTTGAGGTGTTCCTCCACAGCTTTTCGAGCGAGCTTTACGAGGAACTCCCCCTCTTCATGGGTTAGCTCAAACGACAAATTGATTCTCCTCTAACTTTGGATCAGGTGATGAAATCAGCGTCTTTTCAATGGGTGGTGTTAAAATTTTATGGAATCCTCTTGGATTCCCTCGCTGGTGATTATGAGGAAATCCACGCCGTCACCGCTCATGATGTCTCGACTCACCGCCGATTTTACGGCTCTACTCACGAGTTCCTTTGCTTCCTTGACGGTCATGTTCTCCTTGTATC
>Ga0315314_1001077_pt1 | contig 25787 bp, 27 predicted proteins | sample TDP9_MG_FD_203631 | JGI IMG/M metagenome (GOLD analysis project Ga0315314, IMG submission 203631) | Freshwater sediment microbial communities from Lake Towuti, South Sulawesi, Indonesia - TDP9 | ecosystem: Environmental > Aquatic > Freshwater > Lake > Sediment | place: Indonesia: South Sulawesi... | reverse complement strand
TAGCTCTACGACTGAAGGGGCATTGAGAGAGTATCAGGGTCTTCGCAAGAAGGGAAGAAAGATGCCCTCCCCTAGTGAATGGGCGGCTTCCACGGTTCTTGAGCACCAGTACTCATGCCTGACTGGCAATATAGCAGCAGCCTTGATCAGAATGGGATATGCTTATGATCCTCGAGTACTGAAGGCTTTGGAATGGCTGGTGAGAATCCAGAACAAGGATGGCGGATGGCTCTGCCCCTACTGGCGAGCGCACATCAAAGACACGCATGGATGTTTCTATGGCACAATCTGCCCAATGGAAGCCTTCAGTGAAGCTCCGAGAGGAATCCTCACAAGAGAAATGGAACACGCGGCAGAAAGAGGGGCAGAGTTTCTCCTTATGCATCGGCTATTCAAGGCGGACCACCACAACTTCCAAGTGATAAACAAGTCGTGGCTGAAACTCAGTTTCTCATGGTTCTATGGATACAACATTCTGAGAGGCTTGGACGTTCTGACCAAGCTGGGCTACGTTGACGACGAACGATTGGGGGACGCCGTGCAAGTTCTGTTGCAGAAATGCCGCCCAGACGGAACTTGGATCCTTGAAGGCGCTCCCACAGGCAGAATGCATGCCAACATAGAAACTGTAGGGAAACCAAGCAAATGGATCACGTTGAATGCCTTAAGAGTGCTAGAACGTCTCCATCTGGATTCGAGTTTCGCAACTTCGTCGGAGAGTAGCTAACCAGATAGGTGTCTATTGAGGCTTTCTTGGCTCGGGCGGTATCAAGAGCTTCCCTTCAGTCATGAAGGTCTCTAATATCTCCTTCAGCTCTTCGTCGCTCAGTAGAGTTTCCTGCACGTCAAAGCTCTTTGCCAAATCAATCTTGCCGAATTCAGTTCCCCAACCTTCTCGCAGGACTTCGAGAACCCAGCGGTCTTCATCGTAAAGCCCAAGCAGAAGCATCCTTCCGCGGTCATCTTGAAAGCCCACGAAATCTGGGCTCAACGCGATCCTGTTCATCTGCTTGAATTCCAAAATCTTCTCCCAAACCTCGTTGAAGTCACGGGCACCGATGATCTTCCCTCTGTCAATCCTGAAGAGCGATCTGAGCATGCCTGTCCCCAGAGACCCCACATGCACATGCCGCCTTAAACATTTCCCTGAAGACCAATCACGCGCAGGAAAGCTCACTTCACAAGTCATAAATACCGTGAAGGCATACCAATGAATTGTGTCGAGTCTCGTTTCTCTTGGACGAGGAAGTAAGAGATGGTGGGAACGGAGGGAAAGAAGATAGGGATATCTGGCCTCTTCAAGCGGGGTGCACAGAGGAAATCTCGGGAAGATGTGAGATGCTCCAAATGCGGGAGAAAAATAGAAGCAACAAGGACCTCGATAGCTGAGGACCTGAGGCGTAGGGGCGTACTTGTAGTCGAGGAACCTTCTCTAAGTTCAGTCATGTACAAATGCACTATCTGCCAAGCGTGCGGGAGCGTGTTTTGCCTCAGTTGCCAGAGATCAGCTCCTGATCCATGTCCCAAATGCGGCAAAAGCAATCTCAGCCCAGGCTTTGCTGATCTCGTGCAGAGATACTACAAGGCTTAAGGCTTCTGATGTCTAGGAAGGGTCCTGCACGTTTGGCGCAGTCGAGCCATTAAGGGTCTAGGTGAGCTAGAAGGTTTACATGTACGGTGGGAGGATTGTGCTATGAAAGTTGTTTCAGACGGGGCTGTTCTGGCATGTCTAGCTTCGACGGGTTATTTCCGCGTCTTGAGGAGCCTCTATGGCGAGGTCACGATACCAAGCAAAGCCGTCGATGATTTGCTTGGCGATGAGGGGTGGACAGCGGCACAAATAGCTCGGAGAGAGGGTTGGATGATATTGAGAGACCCCTCTGATGAAAGCAGAAGTAAGTATCTGACAAGCATCCAAAGAGCTGTGCTAGAGCGGGGACAGATCGAGACTTTCCTACTAGCCTCGGAGGAGAAAGCTGAACTCGTGCTCACCGAAAGCATCATCCTGAGGGGGGAACTCGAAAAGCATGGCATCAAGGCCGAGAATTCTATTGGTTTACTTGCTCAAGCCCGTGTAGCAGGCTTGCTCAGCGAAAAAGATGCAAACAAAGCTGTCCAAAGGCTCGCCGATTACCGGGTGAGAACAGGAGCACGGCGGCACTATATCTAGTGGGCAGATAGGCTGAACCAGACTAGAGATTTTCTAGATTGTGCGATTGGTCAGATCAGCTGGGTTCTGGAAAAACCTGGGAAACCATGCTAGATTGTGTCGAGATATAACAAGGTCTGGATGGTCTGAAGCATATCAGAGGAAATCTGTAGAAGGCACATGCTTGCCAACATAAAGCTTTTAGTGGCTTGGAGTAATTCTACTAGTGTTCTACGGAGATCAGGAATTGGCAGAAAGGTCTAGGCTGGTCTATGTTGGAGCTTGTTCGCATCGTTTCTCGATTGGCTTGTTTAGGAACATTGTCGCCGCTAAGCCTCTTCACCCCATGGATGTTGTCTTGGTAGACATCGACGAGAAGCTGCTCCGATACGTACACAAGATTCTGCAGAACATGGCTGACAACGCCAAGGTTGACGTCAGAGTTGAGAGCACAACGGATCGGTTGAAAGCCTTTCAGAATGCGGATTTCGTCTACCTTTCAATATCAGTCGGCGCCCAAGAGGCTGAGTGGACAGATGTCTACATCCCGCTGAAGTTCGGCATCCCCCAGAACACGGGCGACACTGTTGGACCCGGAGGCATCTTCCGCGGGCTTCGTTGCATCCCCGTCGTGACAGAGATCGCGAAAGACATGAATCAGACATGTCCAAAGGCTGTACTTCTGAACTATTCTAATCCAATGTCTACGCTGATTCTGGCTACAAGAACGGCTGCGCCAAAAGTACAGAGTATAGGTCTGTGCCACGAGCTCTTTGGCGGCATGCAAACGGTTTATGCCTTGATGCGGATAAATGGGTACGATATCGAGAGCTGGGAGGACATGGACATCACGTATGGTGGGCTCAACCATCTAGGCTGGTTGATGACCTGCCATTACAGGGGCGAAGATGTCTATCCTCTATTGCGTGAGAAGCAAGAGGAATGCGTCAAGACTGATTTTAGCGGCAGAGGCTTCAACTTCTATATATTGGGAAAGTACGATTTGTTTCCTTACCCGGGAAGCAGACATGTAGCTGAGTTCATACCGCGATACTACAACTACTTCAACTATCTTCAATCGCCTTTTGGCATCACCGTGATCCGTGACGTGCAGGAGTTGGATCTCAGCCACAAATGGACAGTTCTCCTATTCGCTGCAATGTCAAAAGAATGGTACAAGAAAAGGTTGCCCACGCCTAATGAAGGGGGAGAAAGGGCCATGGTGATGACGACGGACTGGAAGTTCAATGTGCCTAACCGCCACGTCGTGAACCTTCCTAATGACGGCTTGATCCCGAACCTTCCCCGCGACTGCGTAGTGGAGGTTCCAGGATACTTCACCAACGGGAAAATGACCGGAGTCCCAGTCGGTCCTCTTCCAGCAGAAATAGCGAAAGTGGCTAGAACCCACGCCGAGAACCAGCGCCCCATAGTCAAGGCGGCTCTTCAGGGTGACAAGGAAGCTCTCCTCACGGTCTTGCTGAACGATCCGATGTGCGGGTTCATCGAGGACTCTGACGCCATAGAGGACATGATGAACCTTATGCTTTATTATCAGAAGATGTGGCTTCCCAACTTCGAACAGATTCCAAACGAAGGGCAACTTAAGAGGCGGCGTTGTATAGGCCCCGAGGAACTGGCAACGAAAGAACTGGCGCTGAAGGTAAAATATCCGCCGAAGGAAGCCCTTAAGACGAAGGCTTGGCCATCCTGCGAATAACCAAGGTGGTTCAGGAAGGGATTCCGAAGGTGGGCTCAGAGGGAAGTTGAAGTTAACCCTTCAAGTCTAGACTCAGGCTCATTATGTGAGCGTCTTCTCCGTCCGAGTAGTATCCCCTAACTGTTCTTTCTATCTGGAAACCCTCTTTTCTGTAGAGGTCTATGGCGCTCCTATTGCTTGTGCGGACCTCAAGGTAGCAGCTCTTGGCTCCATAACGATCAGACATGGCCCGTAGAGCCTCGTTTACGAGGGCGCGTCCCACGCCCTTCCTCCGGTGTTCAGGCAACACGGCGATCGAGATTATGTGTCCCTTCTTTCCAGTGTTGAAGGGTCTGAACCCTAGGCTGGGGAAACCGCCTTCTATCCTGCACATTATGTAGCCAGCGATTGTTCCGTCTCTCTCGGCTACGATGAAGGTCTCTGGGAACCTTTCGTAAAGGTCCATGAAGAAGCCGTCTGAATAGTTCTCAGGAAGACTGGCCTGGTTTGTGTATACCACTTGATCAAGGTCTTCCGGTTTGAACCTTCTCAGTGTAAAGCGAGGTTCCACATTCGAGCCCAGCCGGAAACATTGTCCTCTCTAAGAAGACTCTGGAAGATTTATTTCTTTCCCAGTTTCCCCTTGCTCTGGTGCACCAATGGACAGCGTCGTCAAGTTTCCGTAGGGAATCGCCGAGATCTTTCCATTCTTGCCAACTATGTCAAAGGCGTAATCAACGGCTTCGTTTGCGGTCCTAGCCATCTTCACTTCGAGGGCTTCGGGAACAAGATACTCAGGCATCACTGAGACCAGAATCATCCTCGTCCTCTGAAGAGCTGTCAGCATCCGGTAAGCCATGAACGCGCCTATGCTGAAGCGCTTCTTCAGCGATCTTTCCAAGGCACCCGGATCCTTGAATCTGGACAAGGCCTCACGGAAATCCCTTTTCCCGCAACCATTCATGCATTCAGCCACCAGAACTACGACCTTCCCTCTTTTTGTGGCTGCGACAGCGCCATCGATTCCCTTTGAGGCCTCTAAGAGGTCGATGTCAAAGGGATAGCCGCCTGGGCTTATGAAAACCACGTCAGCCCGACCCTCTACAGGCACCTTGTATATGTCCTCTGCGAGTCTCACGGATTCGCCAAAAGCCTCGTTCAGATCGCCTGCGAAGGCTCTCACAACCTCAAGCCTATGGTTCCGTACAACATTAAGAGAGAAATCCACCTTAGCAAGTCGGGCTGCTTCCATCATATCATCATGGACCGGGTTGCCTTCGAAGGACCCCCGTTCAGCCTTCGGGTTTAGACTCAATGAGAGACTCTGCTGGATAGTCTCCATGCTTGAGACCCCTGGAAGAACTCCCTCACGGCCGCCGCTGTACCCCGCGAAGGGGTGAGGCTCAACAACCCCTGCAAGAACCTTCAGCCCAGCCTCCAAGAACCGCTTGTTCAAGTAAACATCTGTTCCACGAGAGGTCCTCCCAACTCCCACACATTCGCTTGTTCCGCAATCGTGGCGTAGGACTGTGACCTTGGAAGAGAGGTCATCGCTCAGAAAAGGTTCTGCCGATGGCGGCGGAGAGGTTCTGAGAGGGTCGTAGGCAGCGATGATGGTGATGTCTCCTTCCTTCACGTTGGCAGCGGCTAGCTCCTTCAGAATCGCCGACACGATAATCCGGTTAGTCGACGTACCGGAGTCTTTCAGGACTACAGTTACCTTGTCCCCGGGCTTTGTAGCTTCAGCTAACCGCCTCGTACCAATGGGGTTCATCAAGGCGTTCTCGATCTCAGCCTGAGGGTTCAGAGCTCCTTCCTTCTCCCTTGGCTCGATCACGGCCCCAAGGTTTCTGGTCGGAATCCTTACGCAGACTTCGGTTTTGCCGTAGGGAAGCCAGACCTCGACCACAAAGACCTCTCTCCTGCAGACGCCTTATGATTTTCCACGAAACCCCATTTAAGCGTAACGAGCCGGGAGAAGATAGTCCCGCAAACTCAGCTTGAGGGACCCTTGAAAAACCGTATGATCTTCTCCGCGATCAATGTGGACGCAGCCCTCTGTGCTTCTACAGTTTGAGCCCCGATGTGCGGCGTGCACACGACATTCGGCAATCTGACCAGTTCAAATTTCCCCGGCGGCTCAAATTCGTACACATCCAGGGCAGCTCCCCCGAGCTTCCGAGTTCTCAATGCGGTCAGGAGAGCGTCTTCGTCGACAATGCCGCCTCTTGATGTGTTAACGAGGAATGCGCCTTCCTTCATCAGGCCGACTTCCGCCGCGCCGATCATTCGCTCTGTTTCACGGGTAAGGGGAACATGGATAGACACTATGTCGCTTCGTCTCAGCAGCTCCTCCAACGGCACAAACTCGGCTTCTAGAGCCTCAAGCAGCTCCGGGCTTGGCGGAGTCCGTTTCGTGATGAGGATTCCCACGCCGATCGCCTTAGCAATCTTTGCCACTCTTGTGCCAATGTTCCCCAACCCAATCAGCCCCAAGGTCTTCCCCTCTAGCACGTAGCCTTCCATTTCGTTCTTGAGCCATTGTCCGTTCTTCATGGAAGCGTCTGCGAGGCTGATCTTGCGAGCAAGAGTCAACATTAGCCCGATTGCCAACTCGGCGACGGACTCAGCGGGCGCTTCGGGCGTGTTTAATACCGTTATTCCTCTTTCCTCAGCGGCTGCCATGTCGATGTTATCCAAGCCGGCTCCAGCCCGGGCTACGACCCTCAGCCTCTTTCCACGTTCGGTTATGTCCCGAGTTACCTTGGTTCGGCTCCTGACAACAAGAACGTCGTACTCGTGAACGATCTTGGCGAGCTCCTCCTTCCTGATTGAGGGCTTAACATCAACACTGAAGCCTTCAGACCTCAGCTTGTCAACGCCTTCCACGTCCATATGATCACAAACAAGGATTCTTACAGACATTCCCCACCCTTTCCATTCGGATGGTGGAGAATGTTCTAGGTTTTAAGTTTTTTCATGCAGCCATCGGGACCATATCGGTGATCTCTATCGCACTTCCAGAAGCAATCTGGATTTCAATTGTTTCTGACGGAGCCGCGGGCAGGATCCAAGCCAGCGATCCACAGAATGGTTCTTAAGTCTAGGGATGCTATCTTTTGATCACGGTGGTGCTGTTGTCTCCGCGCGAATTGAGGCCCGATGAGAAGGTGAACCTTGCCATCGGTATGACGGACGTATGCTTCCGCGTTTGCGCTGGTGCGATTAAGGATCAGCATCCAACTATAGGTGAAGAGGAACTCTTGAAACGCGTGAGAGAAAGGGTGATGTTTTCGAAAGGGCGCAGATGAGGGGTCTGGAAACTGGAGACGTTTGAAGGGCTAATCCGAAGGATTGTCAGCATCTTCAACGCTGTTGGGCTAGACTATATGTTGACTGGGGCTTTGGCGTCGAGCTACTATGGTACGCCGCGGACTACATTGGATGTCGACATCGTGGTAAGGGTCTCTGGCGTTGACTTGCAGGCCAAACTTGTACCAGCGCTAAGGAAAGCGGAACTGCAAGTTGACGAGGAAAGAATCGACGCGGCTCTTGGATCAGGCTTCCGAATAGCTACATTCGAAGATGGCAAATCGCCTTTCACTGTGGACATCATCTTTTCCGTCGAGAAGCTTAAGAAGAAAGATGGCTCCATCCTGGGCTTGCCCACCTTCTATCAGACACCTGAAGACTTGATTCGCGTGAAACTGCGCATGATTAAGGCAACTGTTCCAAAGGAGAGAGCCTTGAAAGACGTCGATGACATAAGAGCGATTCTGAGGTTCACCGAGGTGGACTTGAAAAGCCTCAAGAGGCAGGCCTCAAAGGATAGTACGCTATCAACACTGGAAGAAATCGCCAACGAGGCTGTCTGAAGCAGAAACACAGGCACCTATATGATTGGGAACTCGAGTGCCAGATCTAGAAGAGGAACCCCGGGCGGGATTAGAACCCGCGATCCATGGCTCCCTCTGCCTAGGGCGCATTGGGCTGTTCCTTGGGCTAGGTTCATATTTCCGCCAATGAATCTCATTCCACGGAGCTTCTCCAATCCAGTGAGCTCCGAGAACACCAATTACTGATTTACCTCTTCTTCTACATAGAGAATAGTTAAAACAAAGGAAGGGACCTTTTGATCTGGACTGGATTGGAATGTCGAAAACAAGATCAAAGCCTTCATTGATCCCTGAATTCGTTTCGGCAAGGGTGCCAGATTCGCTGCTAGAAGCCAAGGAAATGCAGTATGAATTGTCACGAAAGTACCTACGATTGCTAGGAAGTTTCCCGGAAAGATGTGATCTAAACCCAAAGGTGGTTTCAAGGCGTAGGTTGAGCTGGTTCTCAGGTTACACGGAATGTCACGTAACGTATGAGAGCCAGCCAGGTGATGTGGTTCCTGCATACCTACTCGTGCCTAATGTTGGCACTCCGCCTTTCCCAGCTATAGTAGCCCAACATCAATGCTTTGTAGACTGTGATGTAGGCAAGGATGCTGTTGTCGGCAAGGCTTATCTGCGCCCAGACCAAGCTTACGGTTTTGAGCTGGTCAACCAAGGCTTTGTGGTTCTCGCTCCGGACTCGATAAATTGCGGTGAACGAAATATTCGGGGCTTGCGTGAGGAGGGACAACGGGACAAAAGCAAATGTTGGGGGGCAGCGTTTCCCTACGTTCAATCTTTGGGCTTCAGATCATTCTATGCTAAGCATATCTACGACGCCATGCGTGCGGTTGACTACCTAGAGACATTAGACTTCGTAGACCGACACAGAATCGGTATGATCGGACATTCTTTGGGAGCCGGCACCACTTTCTGGACTACCGCAATGGATAGTAGGATCAGATGTGGCGTAGCCAGTTGCCACTTTCTCGGGGGACTCAGTTCGAATGGTTGGGGTCTCTTCTATCGACGAAAAGATGAGCAGGGGTTATACTTTCATGAACTTCTACAACTGATTCCACCTCGAGGTTTCCTTATGGTTCTAGGTGCCAATGACAAACCATTTCCCGAACAAGGGGACTTCGACACAGCTGAAGACCGAAATGCAGTGATACGATGGGCTTTTGAAGGGGCTAAGAACATATGCCGTCTATATCAAGCTCCCCCACGTAGGATTGAGCTGCGGCTGCCTAACTACGGACACAAATTCTCAAAAAAACAACGCCAATACGCGTATAGATGGTTAGCGCGCCATCTTAGTTAAGCCATTTTCTTCGTGCATCCTTTGAAAGATTAGAGAGTGGCAGCAGAAGTTCTCTCAGAGAATTCCAGAAAAGTAGGAAAAGGCCAGAAACAAAACCATGGCAAGTCTCTGGCGGAATTTGGAGCCCCGGGCGGGATTTGAACCCGCGATCCACGGCTCTCTCTGCCTAGGGCGTACGAGGCCGTTGCTTTGACCACTGAGCCACCGGGGCAAACAGAGATACCTATTGCATACACTTACATAAATCTGTATTTTCCCAGTCTGTCTAGGTCAACTGAGCGAATGCTCTTAAAGAAGATAAGGCTAGTAATCCTATTGCCAAGTTTCCCTTCGGCGGAGGCTCCTCTTTGAGGTCAATCATGGAGCTCGGCGAGAAGAAAGTAATCAAGGCGATCATAGACTGCCTAGACAAGATGCCGGCTATGCCTATCCCGTTCGGGGACGATGTTTCAGCGGTGGAACTGGACCGGAATCGGCTGGTCGTTGTGAAAACTGACATGCTCGTGGGAAAGACCGATGTCCCTCCGGGTATGAGTCTGAAGCAGGCAGCCCGCAAAGCTGTTGTGATGAACATCAGCGACTTTGCAGCTAAGGGGGTAAGACCTCTCGCTGTTCTATCTTCACTCGGGTTACCTCAGAGTTTCACGGATGAGGATGTGAGGCAGATTGGTCTTGGCTTGAATGAAGGAGCCCGGGAATATGGTACGTATATCATCGGTGGCGACACAAACGAGGCTTCTGACCTAGTCATCAGCTGTTCGCTTTTAGGAGTATGCGGTAAAAGGCGCCTAGTGAAACGAAGCGGAGCTAGACCTGGCGATCTCGTAGCCACCACGGGACTCTTCGGGAAGACCGCAGCCGGACTGAAAATCCTCCTCGAAGGTTCACATGCGCCAAGAGGGTTGCGGAAAGTTCTTACGGAAGCGGTCCTTTTGCCTAGAGCAAGGCTTAGAGAAGGCTTAGCTCTCGCAGAGGCCGAAGCCCTGACTGCTTCCATAGACTCCAGCGACGGGTTGGCTTGGAGTTTGCACGAGCTTTCTGAGGCGAGCAATGTTGGCTTCACAATCAACTCGGTTCCCATGGCTCCAGAAGCCATTGAGTTCGCGGAAAGCCACGGGCTTGATCCACTAGAATTGAGCCTTTACGGAGGAGAGGAGTACGAGTTGGTTGTGACAGTCAGACCCGAGCTATGCGGAAAAGCCAGCAAAGCCCTTCTGGCTTGTGGAGCCACGTTGATGAGGATAGGGAAAGTAACTGAAGAGAAAAAGATCGAGCTGAAGACGAACGGAGAAACAAGACCGATACAGAGAAGAGGATGGGAACACTTTGGAGCCTGACCATATGCGAGACTGAGCACCCAGAAGATGGTTAGTCTATGTCGAACCTGTCTCTGCTACTTCTTTGAAGCATGCTCCAAAGCTTCAAGGACGCCGAAGATTTCTGAAAGCCGCTCTATCTCGTATTTTGCTTTACCCTCGGGTTGTGCCGGCTCTTCAGCCACTGAATCTCCCTTCCTAATCCTAACCGTAATCATTCCTGCTCTGTTGGCGTAGACTATGCTTTTGTTTGGTTTGCTACCTACGTAAATGGTTTCTCCCGGCTTTGCCTCCAACTCTTCTAGGCATTCCTTGAACACGTCGACATTGAACTCCTCCGTTCCCAGATCTTCCGATACTACCACTGAATGGAAGAGGTGTTGGATGCCCAACTGTATGAGCTTCTGCCACTGCTTGACCGACCTGCCCTCAGAGGCTACTCCAAGCCTGTATTTCTGGTCCCGCAGCTTAACCAGCGTCGGTACAGTGTCCGGGAAAGGCTTAAGGTAGGCCTCACTTGTTTCTCGGTAGGCGACGACACCGGCTGCGATGACCCTTGGGTTCCATTTCAACCCCAAACGCTCGAGCAGCTTGTCAAAATGCCGCGTGTAATGCGGACCGTACTGATCCGCTATCTCTTCCAGTGTCTTGTATGCCATCTCCAAGTCCGCGGGAAGGCCTGCCTCGATCATGGCTCTGATCGCGTTCAGTCGAGTCATCCTCATCTGGAGCGAGGAATCGTACAGTGCGTCGTCGACATCGAAGACAACCGCCTTCACCTTCAAGTTTACTTCACCACCTTTGTCAGTTTCTCCGGTTTGTCCGGGTTCAACCCCCTGATCACGGCACTATAGTAAGCGAACAACTGAAGCGGGATTATGTACAAGATCGGAGAAAAGACTTTTGGTAAGCCGGGAGGAACCAGTATGGCCTCGTCCCAAGATTCGCTCAGCTTAACCGAAAGCTCTGTTTCCTCGGAGATCAAGATGACTGGGGCGCCGAAGTCCCTGAGACTCTTGCCGAGGCTGGAATAGGCGCCAATCTCGTCCGGGGAAACTACCATAGCAACGACGGTTCTTTCGTCGACGAGCCTCATCGGACCGTGAAGGAATTCCCTTATGGCAAACCCTTCAGCATAGATTGTGCAGGTCTCCTTCAGTTTCAGCGCTCCCTCCAATGCTGTGGCATAGTTGGGTCCGCTGCCCAAAAGGAACAAAAGGTTCTTATCTCGGTATCTTTCCGCTATCTCCTGGATTTGACTGTTCAGAGACTTCAGCGTTTTTTCGAGGAACTTCGGCGCCTCGTAGAGCCCGTTCCTTACATTTGCAAGTTCTTCCGGACCGATTGTCTCCGTGGCAAGCTCTGTCGAAAGCATGAATATTGACATAAGTTGCGTGACGTAAGTCTTTGTCGCTGGAACGGCTTCTTCCTTGCCGGATCTGGGCAGAAGGTGATATCTCGAAACCTGTGCCAGGGTGCTTCTTGGGGAATTTGTGACCGCTAACACGGTCATACCCCTTTCCAATGCTGCGTTGACCGCCTCAAGAAGGTCGGAGCTCTCGCCGGATTGAGATATGGCGATCAGAAGGACTTTTCTGGGCATCTTTGAGGGCACCCAACGCTGGAATTCGGAAGCCGGTACTATACTCGTCATCAGATCGGTCAGGTTTGCCAGAGCGTATTGGCTCGCGAGGCCTGCGTGGTAGCTTGTGCCGCTGCCGGTTATGTAGATCATTTCATAGCCGGCAGATGCGATCTCGTGGGCTATCTTCTGGGTTCTCCCACGTTCTGCGTCGATAGTCTTTCGGACTGCGGCAGGCTCTTCGAAAATCTCCCGTATCATGTTATGGCTGTATCGGATTGGCACCATGGACGTTTCCGTTGACCGGCTGAACAAATCGGGAATCTCAGAATCATCCATAATAGATTAGCTCTTCGTCTTCTAGCCTACCGTGCAACCTCTCTACAGCCTTGTAGACATCCTCCTCTTTCTTGGCGCCTGTGCAGACAAGCTTTCCGCTTGCGAAGAGAAGGATCACAACCTTTGGATCGTCCATGCGGAAGATTAGGCCGGGAAACTGTTCAGGCTCGTACATTGTCTTTCCAAGTGTGAAGGCTGATTTCTCTAGGTCGATCATGCCCCCTAGGTTGGCTGAGGCGACGATGTTCTGAATCTTGAGTTCAGGCTTACCGATGATCACAATCCCGCTTTTCTTCAGTTCCCTGATAACCTTCATGACCGCGCCCCGAGCCTCTTTCTCAGATTTTGCGCCAGTGCAAACCATCTTGCCTGAGTTGAAGATTAGGGTGGCAGTTTTCGGTCTCTTAAGCCGGAAGACGAGACCGGGAAACTGTTCCGGTCGATATTCGACACCAGGATAGCTCTTCACCACGGCTTTCAGATCGATTCTCTGATTCAGAGTTGCGGAGGCAACCACATTCTCTATTTTCACCTTAGCTTGAACTTTCGGCATGAAATTATCCCTTCTGAGGCAAAATTCCAACGAATTTGCGGTTAAACACTTCTTTATAAAGGATTCCGTAACTGCCATTTATATTTAATGGTCAGTTCCTCGCTGGTTCTCTTCTGCCCTAGTTTCCTCAACACGATGGGGTTCTTCGACTGTCTCTGATGAGCTTGTATACTCTAGGATGAAGAAAGCTGCTACCAAGAGGATTATCAGAACCATTCTGAGGGTGACTGTGTACGTGCCCAAACGTATCTGTGTTTCATCAAGGAACCTCAGAGCATATCCCAGCATAGGAACAGAGAAGATCACTTTGCCGATGACGTCGCTTTCAGGGATCTTCCACCTCCACATCTCCCAATCGTCAAAGGCATTCGCGTCTCCCTTGGTGATGAAATACCATACTCCCCCCTCCTGGAACTTTCCTATAGCCCTGTGAACAATGGGTCGATCGTCGGGGTTGCCAGGTTTCATGAAGATTATTATGTCTCCGACAGGTTTTGGGCCGGCAACTATATCGTTGCCATTCAGTCCGCCCTGAACAATGAGAAGGTCCCCGACTTGCAGCGTGGGTTCCATGCTTCCAGATATCGGGGTGTGCAGGGGATACTCTGTTCTAAGGATCAAGACGAGAGCCTCTTGAAGGATCAGGTTGCCTATCAGAACAAGCGCGATAAGCAGGATGGTCCTAGCTGTTCTGTCTTTCCACAGCTTATGCAGTTCTCTGAGCAAGACGTCCTTCTTGGATTGGGTCTTCATCCTTCCGACGGCTTCCTACGACGGCTCATCGCATTCCTTCCAGATATGCTTTATCGGCGAAGGCAATAGACATAAACCCCTGCAGTCCCTTTTAGATGTTTTCCTAACATAGCAGATGTCATCCTCCACATGCGTGCCAGTTCGCAGCAGAATTCCAAAATCGGGCGCCTATTTAAGTGCCTTTCTGGCAGAGGTGATGTACCCCGTGTGGCCAGTCATCATAGTCTCAGGCCGGGCCTTCCCCCTTTCGGCCTGAATTCCTCGCATAAGACACTCGATGGTTTCGATGCCGACAAACCCGTTCTCCTCCAGCGCCTCAGTCGTCTTGACGGCTTGGTCGATGGTTGGGCTGAAGGAGACCAGTATACCGCTTCCCTTCAAGGCTGAGTAGGCATGCGGAACAACCAGCCAAGGAGTCGCCATGTCTAGGATAACGGTGTCTAGGTCTTCCTCCTCAATACCTAGGGTTACGTCCCTGTTCTTCAGCTCTACGTACTCCAACACGTCTGCTTTTTCGAGGTTCCTAGCCGCGGCTTCAATGAACTCCTTCCTTATCTCGTAGCTGTACACGCGGCCTGAAGGTCTCACATAATGCGCCAGAGCCGTAGTTAGGGCGCCTGTCCCTGTTCCCGCCTCGGCTACTCGGCTTCCGGGCTGGATGTCCCCCAGCATGACAACGAGCGCAATGTCCTTTGGGTAGAGTATCTGAGTTCTCCTGGCCATCTTGAACACGTAGTCGCGTATGGTTGGCTTTAGAGCGACAAACTCCACCCCAAGGTTGCTCACTATCCGTGTGCCGTATTCTTTCACGACAAGCTCGCCCAGATGGACGAAACCTTTGTGAGTATGAAAATCTTTCTCCTTCTCCACTCTGACTAGGTAGCTTCGACGCTTATCCAGAAAGAGAAGCACGTTACTTCCTTCTTGGATCGTCTCCCGCAAGGATAATCCCTTATTCAAAGCTGACTCTTCAGTTCAAAGAGCGCCAACTCCATGTTAAACCTTATGGTTCTAACGGAGGTTGGGAATAAGTATCCTAGTCCGAACTTCGCATGTTTTGAGACTGATTCGGTACAGCCTCTGGCTGAGCATTGCTTCCTCCTTGAATATCGCGGGTCATAACCCGTACGGTTTCCCCTTTCTGACAATCACGGTGTCCTTCTTCGTTTTCCTGAACAAGGCAGGATTCTCCGTATGAATGGGGAAAAGCTTCCTTGGGTTGATCCGTTCAATCATCTCTGTCAACTCGTTCCTGCTTAGATGACCGGAGGCGTGGAACTGATGAAACTTGATCCCAAAATGGTTAAGCCAGTTGTGCATCACCTGGTCTTCTATGTCTTCTTCGCTGAAGGGCTCACTCATGCTGTGAATGAAGTGGCTTTCCCTGTTGGGCTTGATGTCTATGAGCTCTCCGAACTGATAGAAATCCAGATCCATTACCACGTTGCCTTGGTTTTCACGGACGTATTCGGCCGTAACCATCTTGTCTATGAAAGGTCTCTCCCAAACATAATAGTCTTCCTCGGAGAAGGTTCCAGATTTTTTTCTTTTGTAGTAGACAAGAACGTCCTCGTCTCTCAAAGGGTCAGGAAGATCAAGATGCTCATCCTTGACAAGCTTTGTCAGCAGGTGCGCCATCCTCGGAAAGATGGCTATTTTCCTATCATTCTCCTTTGCCACCTCATACATGGTTCTGAACCTATCAGTGTCTCGCCCGTAATGCGTGACGAAGACCATCTTCCTTGTGCCGGAGACAATCCTGTTGCTGTTCCCTTTCACCTCGGATTCCGAATAGTTTTCTCGGCGCTCTTCCTCAACCATTCTTGTTCCTTCAGTTATCATGGCAACTGGTTCGCAGTCGCATGCCTTGGCGATGAATTCTTCGGTCATCTCTTTTTTCGGTCCATGGGCTCTTATGTCTCCAGTGTAGACAACCTCACCTTCTGACGTGTGGACTATGAAGCCGTAGGCTCCTGGTATAGAATGGTCGACGTGAACCGGTTCGATCCCCAAGGAGTCTATCTCTAGGCTGTCTCCGGTCCTGAAGGTCCTGTAGGGGTGTTCCCCGAGGAATGCTGGGGAGGTCTCCTCCATCGATTCTATGAAGAACTTGGTGCATGAGCCGCAGAACACAGGGATACCCTCATCTAGAAAGGATATGTGTGCTACGTGGTCGAAGTGGGCATGTGAAAGAAACACGGCGTCAATCTTTGGCCTTGAGTAGCGAAGACCGGTGTACATGAGTTGTCTCTTACTATAGAGTCCCCTGATCTTCGGCATCAAATCAAACTCGAAATAGTCCTTTAGACCGTAAAGCGGCCTAGGTGTAAGTCCACCGGTGAAATAGTCTTCTCCCATGGTGAAAGACTGCCCAAAATCGAGAAACACCTTCGCCTTCCCATCTCTCACGAGAACCTTGTTTCCACCTATCTCACTAACCCCGCCATAGAAAGTCAAGGTTGCCGTCCCCATTTCTTCATCACCGCGAAATATGGTTGGTCAAACTTTATCCCGGTTTTCCGTGTTCACTCTACATTCCGGCCTCTGCGGCTCTAAGTTCCTCCTTGCAGGTGTTGGAGATGGCAAAGAGAATGTGGGGCGGTGTGAAGAAACTGAAGACTTTGACGTAGCGTGGAAACCTCGCCTTCCTTATATTCTCAATCTTCCCTCCGGCTTCGAGGTAACCATCAATGAACTCTCTGGCCATCATCTGGACGACTTCCACCGGAGAAAGGAGCGCATAGTGGCCTGAATAGTAGAGAAGCTCAGCTATATCCCAGGCTTGATCTCCGCCCCTCGCTGCCTGCTCAAGATCAACGAAGAAGATTCTCCCATCTTCGGCTATTATCACGTTCTCGGGTTTGCAGTCGCCAAGAGCAACATCCAACTGATGGGCTTTCGCAACTTCGCCCCCAACCTGCCTAACCACGCCAGCAAGGTCAGCCGCTTTCTCCTTGGAGGAGCAGATCCTCTTGATCACTTTCGTCAGGTTTTCCCCTTCCACGTATTCTTGGAAGATAAGCCGTTCCTTCGGGCTTACATAAATAATCCGGGGAACATTGATTCCTTTGCTGGACAAGAAACGGTTTGCGGCGTATTCTTTTTCCAGCCTCGACTTTCCGAGAACAGCGAAACCTCGGGTGCCCAAAGCCCATAGGGCCAGTGGAAACCACTTCCAGCCGTACCAGTCCTTGAAGACCTTGACAATTATAGTCTGTGATTCCTTTTCCCCATGAAGGCTCAATCTGTAAACCGCGTTTAACACCCCGCCAAACTTTTCTGTATGCACTCTCAAGCCGGCACCCTCAGAAACAGTCCTCCTTACGAAATCTTCAATCGTCACCTTGTCAGAGAGAGATACGAGCCCGGATGAAGTAGGCATAAAGATGAATCTCTTTGTATCCTCAAGCTCGGGTAAAGAAATCTCCGCGACGTCTACACCATCCATGAAACGCCTAGTGTACAATCCGTAATCTTCAATCAGGTAACGCATCATCTCTGGAAAGACAACTAGGCTGTGCCGGAGAATTCTGTTTCGAACGCCTTTGAGAAGATGCAATACGCGAAGTTTTCTCCTCTGGATGGCGCTGGCGAACCCTTTGGCGATTTTGACGCACCCTTCAGAGTAGTCAACGAGTTCTTCTCTGGCTAGCTCATCCAGAGCGGCCTTGAACCCTATCATCATCAGCTCACGGTTCTTCTCTCCCAAGTCGCCTCTGAGTATGCTGAGAAACCTATAAGTTATCGGCGGGTAGAGAGAAGCCTTACGAGCCATTGCCTCAAACATGAAATACTCCGGCCTAATCAGGAGTTCGGAGATCATTTCTGGATACTCAAGAACAAGGTTGCCCAGAATCTCGGTCACTACTCTCTTCTTTGCTTTCACTTCCTGATCCCACAGGAAGTCCGCGTTGACCAGAGGCTGATACGGAACTAGCATGTTCTCGACTAGGAGGCCACCAAGCCAGTCCTTCTCGACATCCTCCTTGAATGTCCTCTGATCGACTGCTAGAAGCGACACCGTCGAGCCTTCGAGTGTCCTAAGGCCCTTCCGCTGGTGCTTTAAGGTCAACTTCTTCGCGGCAAGTATCAGCAACACGTTGATGTCTTTTCCCTTGCCGCCGATGGAATCTGTGGGCAGATCATAGATCGAGACCCCGACGATATCGCTGGCAGAGGCTGTCTTCTTACAGATGTCCAGGATCTCGTCTCTCGTCTCTTTGTCTAGAACGCATCCGCCCATAGACCTTTCCCTGAGAGCCCCGTCAAAACCTTAGACCTATCTTGGCTTTTAACCGATTCGGTTCGAATCAGAAGAGGGGAAACCTTATTGTCCTTCGAATCCTGAGTCTGGCCGTCGCAGAGACCGTTCCATATTTAACCATTACTTCTTCTAATAATGTAAGGGATGAAGCTCAGAGACTTCACAGCCCAAGCGGTTGAGACAGATTACTGGATGCCCGGCGCTCACTATCCGGAGAACATAGCGAAAGCCATCGAAGGCAGAGTGGACAATGGGGACATAGTCGCAGTATCCGAGAAGGCATTATCCACAGCGAAGGGGTGGATAATAGATGAGAGCCAAGTCAAGCCGGGCTTACTTGCTAACCTCATAGCAAGCGTCTGGATGCGCATAGTCTGGGGACGCTTTCTAGGGCGAGTCTGTCACCTAAAGGCTGAGAACATCCGGCGCTTGCGGAACTATCCGTTGAAGGAGGGGAGCACCCACAAACAGGTCGCTCTAGTGCATGCTGGCTTTCTGCATGCGTTGCTTTGGGGTTCTGAGGGCGGCATAGATGCAGGTAACCTCCCCTATTCATATGTAAGCCTCCCCTTGGAGAATCCGCGGGACGTGGCTGAGGAGATACGCCTATACTTAAGCAATAGGCTTGGGAAGAAGGTCACCGTTGTGATTGTGGACACGGACAAGACCAATTCGTACAGAGGCTTCCATTTCACCCATCGTCCAAGTTCGTTGAAGGGCATCCACTCGTTCTTAGGCATTGTTGCCTACGTTGCTGGACGGACTTTAGGGCTTCGGAGAAGGTCGACGCCTCTGGCTATTGCCGGTTCAAGTATCAGTGTAGACTTGGCTCTAGATATCGCAGAAGTTGCACACAGAAGGCGAGGCTCAGGCGCTGGACTCACGGTGTGGGACATGGCTGAGAGGTTCGGGGTCAGCGTGACAAGCGTCACATGGAGCATGCTTCGCAGTATAAGGCACAAGCCAATCGTCATCTTCAAGCGTCGAAGGGGCTCCATTCAGCGTCCAAGAACTTAGGTCCTATCAGTCGGCTACGTTTTCCTAGGGTCATTTGACGAAGAGGTTCACGACCTCGAATTTCTCCACATCCACAAGCCCATGGTCGGTGATCTTGAGTTTCGGAATCACAGGAAGCGCCAAGAACGACAGAGTCATGAAGGGATTCCTTAGCTTGCAGCCGAGCGTGGCACAGGTCTCCTTCAGTTTCCTAACCTTTCCAGCCACTTCAGCGGCTTCGAGTGTACTCATGAGCCCGGCTACGGGCAACGGCAACTCTCCAAGCACCTTGCCTTCGTTGAGGATGACCAAACCGCCGTTCATTTCTCGCAGTCTGTCTATGGCTCTACACAGGTCGCTGTCGTTTGTGCCTACAGCGATTGCGTTGTGGGAATCATGGGCTACTGTGGATGCTATGGCTCCTTCTATGAGTTCGAAGCCTTTCACAAAGCCTTTTCCGATTCGCCCTGTGCCCCTATGCCTCTCCGCGACGCAGATCTTCAAAAGGTCTCGTTCCGGATCTGATTGAACTTGCCCATGACGGAACCTCATCCTATATCGGAGGTCCTCTGTGACTATCTGATCTTCCACGATTCCTATTACCCTGGCTGTGACCTCATCTTCCTCCAAGGCTGCCTGCATCTGGTTGTACGGTATGCTCAGATCTTGAGGCTGTATCTCCTTAAGGTTGACAGTGCTCATCTCAGCGTCTGCGGGAAGATGTCCCTTCATGCCTCCTAGGTATCTGCCGTCTTTCGCAACGATCTTTCCGCCGATGAAGACTTTTTCAGCAATGAATTCCCTAAGGTTGTTCACTATGGTTATGTCTGCCCACTTGCCCGGCGCTATGCCTCCAAGGTCTTTAAGTCCAAAGTACTCTGCAGGCTTGAGGGTTGTCATCCTCACAGCGTCGACGGGGTCTACTCCCGCTTCAACGGCTCTTCTGAGACAGTTGTCGATGTGCCCCTCGGTCAAGAGGTCCTCAGCATGCCTGTCGTCTGTTACGAGCATAGCCCTTTCTGGGCTTCCCTTTGAGACGATCTTGGCGAGTTCGGCAAGGCTCTTGGCTGTCGAACCTTCCCTAATCATGACCCACATTCCAAGCGAAAGCTTCTCCGCAGCCTCGTCTTCGGTGACGGATTCATGGTCAGAGTTTATCCCCGCCGAGACGTAGGCGCACAGTCCCTCACCTCTGAGACCCGGCGCATGACCATCAATGACCATGCCCCTGCAAGCATCAATCTTGCCAAGCACCTCTTTGTCGCGGTTTATCACGCCTTGATAGTTCATGACCTCGCCTAAGCCGAGTATCTGTCCAAGCCTTTTGAGTTGTTTAATATCTTCTATGCCTATCTCGGCGCCGGAAGTTTCCAGACGCGTAGCGGGTACACATGATGGGATCATGAAGTAGACTCTTAATTGCGTCCTCAAAGAGTCCCTGATCATGGACTTCACCCCTTCTACGCCTCTCACGTTGGCTATCTCATGCGGGTCAGCGACGACGCTGCAGGTTCCCCTTGGGATCACGGCTCTCGCGAATTGGCTGGGGATCATCAGGGAGCTTTCAATGTGTATGTGGCCGTCAATGTAGGCGGGAACCATGTATCCAGAACCAAGTTTCACAGAGTTTCTGTTTGGAATGGGCTTCTTGCCGACGTAGGATATTTTCCCTCCTCTAATGCCAACATGCGACTCAGAGATGTTGCCGCTGTAAACATTCAGGAGGTTCCCGTGCAGGAGAAGGTCAACTGGAGAACGGCTCAAAGCCGAATCCGCAAACCCACTCATAGGCACGACCAGCCTTTGGTCATAGAGAAGGAATACCGACCGAGTTAAAACTTTGCTTCGACCAAAAATTCGTAGATACCAATGGCGAGACATCCCAAACCTGCGGAAAACTTCTGCAAACTTCAACGGACGCGCGTCAAGCTGAATTCAAACTTTGTTCCACAAAAACAGACCAAAAGAGGCTCTTCAAGTACGAAGAGAATTTTCCATGTGTGAGACAAAAGACAACAGACTTTCAAACATTAGGAAAGACGCTGGGTCAGTACTGTCCTAGAGAGCCATCTCTTCTTGCTGCGTCATATCCTACCTTGAAGACGTAGAGGGCTACGGGCGTCGCTACGACCGTGAATATGACGAGGCTGATGACGTCGCTGAGGACTGCGGGCGAGGTGAGATCATAAGCAGCTTGAAGGGACAGCCTTATTCCGTCCAGAGAGTAAGTTAGCGGGAAAATCCTCCCAACCCACTCCAGGTACCATGGAAGAAGCTTCAATGGGTAAAAGACGCCTGAGACGAGCTGCGTCATCCACGAAAACGCCCACGTCAACGGGTTGCCCTGCTTAGTCTTCATTATGACGCCTGCGCTTAGGATGCCTATCGCCATGTGGCTTGCGATGAGCAATGCTGAGAGTAGGAGTGCCGACAGGAGCGATGCGGGGCTGATGTTGAAGGTAGCTCCCAGGAGATATCCCATCAGCATCGAGATGAAGAGAAAAGCTGAGGACACGATGAAGTAGAAGCATGTCTCCCCTAGAAGGAAGACTTTGAAGTCAGTGGCAGACGAGAGAACGGTCTCTAGGGTGCCGTTCCACTGCTCCTCCCTTACGCTCATGTTTACGCTCTGGACGGCGAAGAAGACGTACTGCTGGAAGGCTATGCCGATCAATGCGAAGGTGAAGTATCCGCCCGCAACGTATCCTGCTTCTTGAATCTGCTGAGGAGACGTGATCAGGGAAAACAGGTAGTAGGTTGCCACGAAGATGACTATGCCAGAAATGTCCAATGTAAGCCAGAACTTATAGGTCCACCAGACCTTGAAGTCCCTGGCGATGAAGGAGGCTACAATGCGATGGGCGGGCGTCTTCCTACGAGGGACCTCGTCGGACAGAAGCCTAACGATCTGTTCAGAGTCCATCTCTAGATCCCCTAGTAGGTTGCCACAGTTCCCTCATACCTTATGCGGTCACAGCCCCACCTGAAGACCCATAATCCAACCGGTATGAACACAATGGTGTAGATGACAAGCACGACAAGGTCGCTTAGAACTGCGGGTGAGACCAAAGTTGCCCCTGTTAAGAGGACCCTTCGAGCCGCGTCTAAGGCATAAGTGTAGGGCATCATCCACGCAAGCATCCCTAGAATAGGATAGCTCTCAAGGTACTTCAGAGGAAAGAGCACGCCGCCGAGAAACTCGGTTATACTCGCCAAGAGGAATGTGAGCGGGTCGCCCTTCTTGTAAACGAGGATTAGTCCAGCTGCCCCTATCCCGATGCCAGCGTAACTGACGATCATCATGAGGAGTATGACCACGAAGGAGGCAACCGTCTCAAGGCTCATCATCAACGGCACCCTTAAGACGAAGATGCCAATCAGCAACGAGCCTAGCATGAAGTACGCGCTTACAATGAAGCCGCGGATAGATTGCCCGATAATGTAAGACTTCATGTTGATCAGAGAAGAGATTATCGGCTCCAGCGTGCCCTCGCTGACCTCATGCTGCATCGAGTGACTTATCCTACTTGTGCACATCCAGAGGTAGTTAGCTGTGGCTACGCCGATGAGGGCGAAGGAAAGCCAGTCGACGTTTCCATACCCAGCCTCAACGATCCGTTTGGCGTCAACTTGAAGCCCCATGAAGGAGTACATGGCGATCGATGCAACCGTGCTCATCGTCTCCGTTATTGCCCAAGTCTTGTACGACAGGAAAACCTTGAAGTTAGCCCAGAAAACAGCCCACACATGGGTCGTGCCTGAATGTATGCGTGGGGTCTCTTTTCTGAAGAGTTCAACGAGATCCTCTGTGTTCATGTCTCTTCCTCCTTTGTCAGTTTCACGAAGATATCCTCGAAGGTAGGCTCGGTCTGTCGGATCGCTGAGACTTTGGCTCCTAAAGCACGGAGTTTCTCTGCGAGCTGCGGGATGGCTTCAAACTCGTCTTCGACTTGCAGGCGTATCACATAACCGTAGGTGTTGTTCCTCGTCTCGATGACCCTTCTCACTATGGGCACGGCGGTTAGTGCTTCAGCGGTCTTCTCTGGGTCTGCATTATCCCTCAGCTCAACCTCGACGGCATGGATGTCCCTCAGCATCTCCCTCAGCTGCGAAGGCGTAGAGTCGGCCACTATCTTCCCCTTCCTCATTATGGCGACCCTTTCGCAGAGCTGCTCAACCTCGAACATGTTGTGGCTCGTGAATATTATTGTCTTTCCGAGCTCCGTGTTGAGAGCCTTCAGAAGCTTCCTAGTCTCGACAGCTCCGATTGTGTCCAACCCGATCGTGGGTTCATCCATGAAGAGAATAGGCGGGTTGTGAAGCAAGGCTCTGGCAAGCATAACCCTGACTTTCATTCCAGTTGAGTATTCCTTTACAAGCTTCTTCCGGTCTTCCGTTAATCCGAAAAACTCGAGAAGTGCGTCGATCCGCTTTTCCGCAACCTCGCGTGGTACATTTTGAAGGTAAGCGTAGAATTGGAGGTTGTCCTCGGCGTTGAGCCTCCAGTACAGCGACCGTCCACCTGTCTCGCCGTGGAACCATCCGAAGCTGCTCCTTACCGCATAGGGCTCCTTCAGAAGGTCGTACCCGCTGATCTTAGCTGTTCCCTCATCGGGCAATATTATGGTGCAAAGCATCTTTATGAGGGTGGTCTTGCCAGCTCCGTTGGGTCCGAGTAAGCCGAAGAACTCAGCTTCCTTGACCTTTATGTTGACACGGTCAACTGCCCTGACGGAACGCTTCTTGCCTTTCTCCTTCGTTTCGAATATCTTCGTGAGGTCGAACGTTTCCACAGCGTAGTCCAAGGATGACCCTCCAATCAGAAGGTTTCAACAATCTCTGCCGCCGGCCTATCTCTCGTCAGAAATGCGGATGTCATTTCGTCATTCGTTCAGCCGGTTGGTTGAGAGCATCGGTTTTTCACCGTCTTCCGTAGGCGCAATAAATTCGGATAGGTTATTTAAGTTTTTCTGAGGTCTGACGACCTGAGACCGTGTCCGTGCAAAACCCGGGGATCTCCTGACTACCCAATTGCGTCCTCCTTACGGAATTAGATTGTTGTCGGCAATACTTCCTGACCAAGACTTAAGTAGCCCATGTGCCATTATTCCAACATTGGGGAAATAAACTATAAGGGAGAAACCATCATCTAATAGAACGGAAACTTGCTCCCATCACTGAGAAACTGGTAAGAGGAGTTGTGTCGGGATTGAGGAGGCAGGAAGTGAGAAGAGAGAGGAGGAAGATGCTCGCAGCCAGGGTCGACCTAGCGGACAAGATCTCAGAGATTGCAGCCCGCCGAGGCACGCTTTACGATTATGTGAATGACGTCTTGGAGCAGGCTGTGAGGGCTGAGTCTCTAGGTCTCACGCTCAAGGAGGTACTGGATGACAGGTGGGTCATTCAGGATGCGAGGGATGCGGGGTTCGCTATTGTCCCGGAAAAGGTCTTTTACGAGATGACGGAGGATGCTTATGATAGGCTGGGGAAACGGAAGATGACGAGTCTCTGGTACGAGATTGGACAGTGGTATGGAAAGTACTATGAGGATCTGGGAAGGTTTGAGGGCTCCGTTCGAAGGTTTTTCTGGGACATCTCGGAGTTCAAAATCTCGGAGGACGATGAAAGGCTGATTCTCACCTGCTTGGGCTCAAAGTTTTCTGAAGCGTACACTGAGCTCTTCAGCAAGTTTCTGGAAGGCGCTTTGAACGCGCTTGGTTACAGCCTCGACGGCGGTGAAGTCTCGAAAGGCATAATCAGCCTGAGGTTTACGAAGTCGAAGGGTGAGTAATGTCCGAAGACGTTCCAGACGAAAAGAAGCTCATAAGGGCGCCCGGAGACCTAGTCTCAAAGCTGAGCGAGGCAGCCAACCGCCAAGGCAAGACATTCTACAGTTACATAAGCGAGATTTTGGAGCAGGCTGTAAGAGCCTACGAAATGAAGCGAAGCTTGAAGGAGATCATAGACGCCTACGAGATTCTTGAGATCTACAAGGAAGCTGGAACGGTGTTCACGCCTAGGGATTTTCTGGAGTATCTAGTCGGGAAAACCTATGGCGAAGACAAGGAAACCCTTGAGCGTCTCTGGCATCAAGCTGGAAGGTGGTATGGTGTCTACTTGAAAGAGAGATCTAGCGATTCGATTGATACCTTCGTCCGCCTGTTAAGAGAGGGCAGGTGGGACTTGAGCGAGGTGACTGTGAAACGGAACCAAGAAACTCTTGAGTTCAAATGTGTCTCGCCGTTAGTCTCGCAGGAGAGAACTGAGCTCATACGGCATTTCATCGAAGGTGCCATGCATTCATTAGGCTACAAAAGCGAGGAAAAGGAATGCTTCAGAGGGATCATTCGCCTAAGATTCCTCCCCTTAGTGGTTCCTTAGCCTTAGAGCTTTCCTTCTCAGATGCTGGAACAGCACTTGCGCAGCGGGATTGGATGTTTTCGCCATCTCTCACGGCTTGAACTGCCTGTATGTTTGTTCTATGTGTTTTCATGTTAATTTTAGATATATACTCATGATATGTATTTCTAGAGTTTATCTGGTTGTAGACAAAACGTAACATTTTGTTAACACAAGCCATAAATACCCATATGGAAGAATGTTCTACCACTGACTTAAAGAAGGAATGAAAAATGCAGAAGAAATTATCTATACTCTTAGCAGCGCTGATCACACTATCAATGCTAGCAGGCTACCGTCTAGTAACGGCTTCATCGGGAAACATACTCATTGAGACCAAAACAGTTCCAAGCGGCGTTGTGACTAGACAGCTAGGGCAAAACGTTAGCCTATATTTCGGTAACGTGATATGGTCTGGTGGAACGATTGACCTCTACCTTAGCACGAACGGCTACGCAGCTCTCAATTATACTACTGATAAGAAATATGGTCCAACCTTTAGTGTGGCTGACCTGACAAACATGTCGGGGAAGAA
>Ga0315314_1001076_pt1 | contig 25809 bp, 26 predicted proteins | sample TDP9_MG_FD_203631 | JGI IMG/M metagenome (GOLD analysis project Ga0315314, IMG submission 203631) | Freshwater sediment microbial communities from Lake Towuti, South Sulawesi, Indonesia - TDP9 | ecosystem: Environmental > Aquatic > Freshwater > Lake > Sediment | place: Indonesia: South Sulawesi... | reverse complement strand
ATAGTTCATTGAGTGTCCTGTTCTTGCAGATTAAAATAAAACCACCGAATATCTTAGCCTTCTGGGTAGCATTACTTTCAGTATATTCGAATTTTGTTGTTTCCCACTATAGTATGTGTGCTGCCAAAGAGTTGAACAGTCCTGCGTTGAAATCTATGTCTATAGATAACCGTTCTGACGCCTACTCCTCCATACCCGTAGTAATTTGTATCCTCGGCAGCCAGCTCGGTTTTCCTCAATTAGACCCACTGGCAGCGGCGTTGGTAGGGTTGGTTGTTTTCAAAATGGGCACAACTTTAGTAATAGAAAACTATCATGGATTACTTGATGTTTCCCTGCCACCGGAAAAAATTGAGAAGATAAAAGAAATAATAGTTTCATTACCGGAAGTGAAAAAGATAGGTTATTTAAAGACAAGACAAACAGGACAGAAGATATGGATTGATGTGGAGGTGTGTGTAAAGGGAGAAAAAACAGTCAGTGAAGCAAGCGCGGTCTCTCGTGAAATACGATCTGCTCTAATGCGCAAAATGGAACATATCCGTAATGTGCAGGTTTCTCTAAAGCCGATACTGTCCAGCCAGTAGTAAAAATAGAAACGTTTCTAAATTATTGATTATGAAGAATTGGCAAAACATAGCTTTAATAACGGTCATATGTGTAGGCTTAATTTTTTGTTCACTACTCTTCTTTCGTCGCGACATTGAAACTGAGATTGATGAAAGTCATGATAATCTGGAGAAATATGTCAAAAATATTAGGCTGGCAGCATTGAACGATGCTGTGGGCAAAATAAATTCCAGCTCTGCCATGGTGGATTCGTACATTCGTCCTGTGGGTATCACCGGTGGTAATGTCTCTCCGGATACGACCACAGGCGCGACGCCAATAATTATCGGGTGGGTTAATAATATTGTTAATGAGGTAAAGCCAGCGGTAGTGGGTATTTGCGTGGGAAACACAGCCCAGGCGCCGCCCTGGCAGCAGGGGTGGGAAGTTATTACTCCATCGGGAAGACGCAGCGTTGGCAGTGGAATCATTGTTCACCCTGATGGATATGTGCTTACTAACTACCACGTGCTTGCGTCAGGCGGTGATATTGTGATTTCCCTATTTAGTGCACAAGGTTACAGGGATTACCCAGCGGAATTAATCGGCACAGAGAGAGAAAGAGATTTGGCATTATTAAAAATCGTTGGTGCAGGCCAGCAAAATCAAACATTCCGTTCTGCCCCTATGGGCAATTCGAATAAAGTTACTGTGGGAGACAAAGTTATTGCTATTGGCAACCCCTTTGGACTGACTCAAACTGTCACCAGCGGAATTATCAGCGCCCGACGGCGACGGCTCCCTATAGGGGGCATAGTATTACATAATGTATTCCAGACCGATGTACCGATAAGTCCTGGTAACAGCGGAGGTCCATTGCTCAATCTTCGAGGCGAGGTTATTGGAATAAACACGGCAATATTTTCTCCTGTTGAGGCGGTGTATACAGGTATAAGTTTTGCTATTCCCATAAATCAAGCAAATAAACTTTTTGGTAATTTCTTGGACTTGGCTACCAAAGTGCCGAGAGCCCCCGCCACTCTCCCCGCTGGCTATGAATTTGTAAAGCAGAACCAGCCAGATTACAAATATGTTGCGGCAACGGCTAGACCAAAATCACCCTTACAAAACAAAATTCAACCTTCCCCCGGTGAAGGCATCGAAGAACTTGCCTGGTTGGGGATAGATATTATCCCGGAAAATGATGCCGACACCACCACAAGCAGAGTTGCCGTTGACGAAATAGAAGGCATAACTCCTATGGAAGCTGGTTTGCAGGCAGGTGATATTATCAGGGCGGTAAATGGGTATCCAACGCCAAACATATATGAATTTAAAGAAGCGATAAAGAGGGTACCGCTTAAGGAAAGGCAGGGAGTGGTTCTGGATGTGTATCGTCCTCGTAGTAATCAATCTTTGTATATTAACTTCCGATTGAAAAGATGGGACCTACGAGGTAGATAAATGTTCGCACAACCATGCTGATGGATAGCCAATATGGAACAAGACATAAGGAAGCAAGCAAATGAGTTGTATAATCGGGGATTACTTGTTTTCCATCAACCTATAACCAGAGAAAGACTAAAACTTGTGACTGAACTTTGGCAACGGGCATTGGAATTGTATCGGAAAGTTGGTAACGAAAGGAAAGCCAGAGAGATAGAAAAAACTCTGGTGAATCTGTATAAGAGGAAGTCTACAAAAAGGGAAGGAAAAGAGAGACAGAGAGAAAAACAACAAGACAATATACCCATAGAATTTGCCGGTTGGGATTTGTTTTTCAAAATCGGATGTTTTGGTTTCGGTGGCCCCATGGCTGTATTTAGCCTCCTGGAGAATGAGTTAGTATCCCGAAAGAAAATTATGAGCCATGAAGATTTCCTTGAAGGAGCGGTGTTAGGTGATATTTTACCCGGGCCGGTGACAATGGATATTGTAACTTATGCAGGGTATAAGCTGAAAAAATGGTCGGGCGCAACAATTGCCACAGTAGTTTTTATTTTACCATCATTTATTCTAATGATTATTCTTGCCATGCTTTACAACAAATATATTGTTACTCCCAGGGTTGAGACAATATTTAAATGTTTGGGAGCAGCGGTTACAGGATTAATAATTTCTGTGGGGCTGAAACTTAGCGAAAAAGAAATAAAAGATTATCCTGCAGCAGGAATTTTCGTTTGGGCATTTACTTCATCGTTAATCTTTAAGTTTGATATTTTGACAGTGGTGGGACTTGCCGGAATAGCGGGCACGCTTCTTTATGGTATAGGTTTTGCTGATGAAAAAAAACAATGAGGTCTCTGAAAAAAATACCATTTTCTTTTGTAGGGGTTCGATTTATCGAACCCCGATTTTCCTAAATCGGGGCGTCATAAATGCCGCCCCTACAATTGAGCCCCTACATAAAATGGACAGTTTTGGACTTTTTCAGAGGTCAGCAGAATAGTCCTTGATAGTTTAAACCAGTTTTGCACAGATAATACGATGGATACACTGCTTAAGTTATCGTGGGTATTTCTAAAGATTGGTACCTTCTCTTTTGGTGGCGGCATTGTCATAATTCCACTGGTAGAGACCGAAGTTGTTATGAAATATGCCTGGCTCACGAAAAGGGAATTTATTGACGCTGTAACTTTGGGTCAAATTACACCCGGGCCGGTGGTAATTTCTGCGACATTTATCGGATATAAAGTGTATGGCATATTGGGTGCGATAGTTGCCACTGTAAGTGTAATTCTACCGTCATTTGTGATAATTTGTCTTGTCACAGAGGCGATTAGAAAATTTAAGGAGAACAAAGTATTAGCAAATTTTTTCCGGGGAGCTCGGGCTGCGGTTATTGGCATGATTTTCGAAGCAGGTCTAAGTATTGGCAAAAGTTCATTGATTGATTTCAGGACTATCTTCATTGCCGGGATAGCTCTGATTTGTCTACTTAAGTATAAGTTAAACCCAGTTTGGGTACTACTCGGGGCTGGAATTGTGGGATTGCTGAGTTAGGTGGGTCGAATGGAATTGAATAAACAGTGTGAAAGTTGTAAGAAAAGACTAAATTTGTGGTCGCTATTTGTGAGCCTTTTCTTAAGTTTGGTGAAGGGTGTGATTGGTATACTCGGTTCGAGTGAGTCATTAGTAGCTGATGGGCTGTATTCATTTTACCAGAGTTTCGTAGCATTAAAATCAATTTTCCTAACAAATGTGAATAAGGAGACTGCTGCTATCTATAAATCTGTTTGGTTTGCAGGTCTGGTTATCGCCATAATGCTAATTCTGGGCATCGGCGATGTTCTCATCTTTTCGTTTGTGAGAATAGCCAAGGCGGCAAAGGGGTTACTTGTTCGGCCAAGTCCCTATGTACTTTATACTGCCATATTATCAGTACTGGCAAATCAACTTTTGTATAGATATAGCCTATGTTCAATAAAAGAGATGCCGGAAAAAAATGGTTCAGCAATGGAAATGTCCCAGGGCTTGCGTCTCTCAGTCATAGTCTCTTCGATAGTAATTATTGGCATCGCCATTGCCAGAACCGTATCTCTTTACGGTGATGCCATAGCCGCATTGATTTTAGGAATAATGCTCATACCTAAAGCAATCAATTTATTTAATCAGAGTTGGGAAATAACAACTGAGTGCAAAGTATATGGGTTTAAAGGGATATAAAGGATGACAGGTCAAGTTAGACCTCAAAGGCTAATCAATTCATCTATCAAGAATTTCAAACGAGTTAACGGCTGACAAAGGTTAAGCAATATGAATAAAGTGGATTCAAAATCATGGGTGGCAGTAATAATAATTTTCTTGATAATTACGGGCCTATGGTTTTTTATAAGAAAACCAGGCCTGTTCACGAAAATAAGTGCAGAACCAAAGTACATAAATTTTGAAACCGTAGCACGGTCTGTCCAGCCCAGCATTGTCAAAATCAACAATTTTGGCTACGGAATAGTCATTCATCCTCGGGGATATGTGTTAACATCGGATCCCTTAAAATCGCAGCGTAATTTACACGAAAGGGATAATACGAACCCGCAGGTTGATACAAAAATTCGGGATACGAATTTGTATATTACAACGGATGCTGGCGAATCTTTCGATGGAGAAATTATCAAAATTGATAAGAAGAACGGACTGGCGCTTTTAAAAATTATGGTTAATAGGGAATTTACACCTGTCGAGTCGGCAAATGCGGAAAAAGTAGAATGCGGCGAGTTATTGTTTGGTTCAATTGATAGGGGAGTTGTTATCAGTAAAGTTCTAAAACTTAATCAAACAAAGGGGAAGCTCATTCAAATTGATATGGTGCCAAATTTGCCAGTTAATGGGCTACCGCTATTCAATAAGAATGGTGAACTGGTTGCAATATGTACGACTCCATTAAAATTACGACCTAATGATAGTCCCACTGTCTACGCTATCCCTGCTTCTCGGGCAAAACCTCTATTGACCACTATGAGTGAACTGGTTCCCAGAACGGTTTATGGTAAACAGGGAACAACAAGAATTGAGTGGTTGGGAGCGCTCTTTCTACCGCAAACTGAAATTGAGGGGAAAAGTCTCCTGGTGGAAAGGACTAATCAATCCGGAGTGGTCAGGAACATCTGGCAGGAGAGCGGGCTGAAACCTGGCGATAAGATTATAAAAATCAACAATAGTCAAATTACCGGGCTGGCTGAATTAGAAAAAGCCCTTCCGGCTTTAGCACAATATAAAAAGGTTAATTTCACTTTTGTACGGAACGGAAAGGAGAAAAATTCAGTTATTCAGCTCAGAAAAATTTTCTGGGAGCAAAATTTATCGTTTTTACCTGTATTCCTCGTTTTGCTCTTTTTCTTTTTCATCTATTATTTTGTGTATCACAATTGGATTGACAGAACAGTTCTTTTTGTTTTAGGAGCAATTTTAATAACTTTTTGTGGCTATTATATGGGTTTCTATAACTGGCGGATGGCCTGGGAGTCATTAAAAAGTAGAATTGACGTGATATATCTTATTGTTGGTATGGATATTCTGACAATTATTTTGGATGAGGGTGGGCTATTCGGTTATCTGGCGAAAAAAATTGTCTTATTCACTCGGGGAGACAGGTGGAGAATAATGTTATCTTTCTGTTTTTTGACATATCTCTTTTCACTGGTAGTCAATAATCTGACTACAATTATGGTGCTTATTCCTATGATTTTCAGCCTGAGCAGGTATTTAAATTTCGACCCCAAACCTTATACGATTGGTATGATTATTGCGTCAAATCTGGGTGGGGCATCAACAATGGTTGGTGATTTTCCCAATATGCTCATAGGAACGGAAGCGGGCATACCATTTGCTAAATTCATTCTGTATATGATGCCGATTTGTTTGATAGAACTTTCTGTTCTCTTCCTCTACATTCGACTATCACAGAAGGAGCTGTTTTTTAAGGAAAAGAAAGCCGAGATCGATGTATACGAAGAGTTACCACAACTGGCTTATTGCGATGGAGGTAATGCAGGTAATAAGGAAAATCTTTTCCATAGAATAGAACAGAAACTAAAACAGGGAATGAAGAATCGGAAAGCGGTAAAAAGAGGTCTGCTTATTCTGGGTACACTCGTGGTTGCTTTTCTCATTTCTGACTTCATTCATATATCGCCAGCAATTATTGCTTTAATCGGAGGATTAGCAGGGATATTCTTCGGGAAAATCAAAACAGGGAGGATACTGGAAAGATTGAATTACAAGGATATACTTTTTTTCTCTGGCCTGTTTATACTGGTAGGTGCTGCCGAGGCAAGCGGGCTGGTTAACTGGTTTGGGGAAGTAATTGCCCACCTTTCCCTGGGGAATCTTCTTGTCCGATGTTTGCTTCTGATGTGGTTGGCGGGAATCGTTACTGCCTTTCTCAACGCCGGGCCGAGTACAGCGTTTTTTCTGCCGCTGGTAATGAACTTTAAGGTGGCTTGTCCGCATTATCTGGATTTCTGGGCACTTTCTCTGGGCGTGCTTGCCGGGTCGAGTGCCACGCTCACGGGAGCCACAGCAGGTAGTGTAAGTTCCAATATGTTAGATGAATTTTTGAGCACCCATGTCCGTGGAGGAAAGAATTCGCCAAAATTGGCAAATGGGAACACTTGCATTAATTCATCAGATACTTACGATAATTCGCATTTATCTTTTAGGGAATATGCAAAATTGGGGATACCGATTGCCCTAATCTTTCTTACGATTTCCAGCATATATATTACTTTAATCTATCGCTGGTGAATCCATTGGATACTAAGTCTAATGGGATTAACGATTAGAAACTTGTAATGCTGTAAAGGAGGTTATGAAATATGCAGATGCAATTACTTTTTATTTTAGTCATGGCATTACTTCTTATGGTGTTTACTTTTCAAAATCCTTATCCGGTCCAGATGCGCTTTATGGGATGGCAAAGCGGGCAGATTCCCCTAATTATGGTTATTTTAATTTCAATCATTGCGGGTGTTATCGTATCTCTCTTGTTAGGATTGAAGCAGGCTAAAGAACTAAAGAGAGACAATCGCCACTTAAGAGCCGAACTTGATGAATTGAAAACACCTCCGGTCAAATCAGAAGAAGAGCCGGTCAAATCAGCAGAAGAATTGTAGTTTTCCGACAATAGAGCTTATCCACGAGGTAAGAAATGGATATCAGCAAATTGTTTCAAACATTAATGGTTGGTTTGATTGCTGGTGTAGGTGGAACAGGGTTAGGCGCTATTTTAGTTATACCTTTTTCCCAAACTTCTGGAGTGATACTCAGTAGTATGATTGGATTTGCTGGCGGTGTTATGCTGGAAATTGTTTGCCTTGACTTACTCCCTGAAGCAACATCTCAGGCAGGTCAATATGTTATGTTCAGTGGCTTTTTTTTCGGGATAATCCTTATGGCTTTCATTGACCTTATGGTTTCGCATCTACATATGTCTGGACAGGAAAATGGAATGGATGTACGACGAAAAGAATTATTCAAGATGGGCAAACTACTTACTGTAGGAATAGCAATACATAATCTACCTGAAGGATTAGCAATCGGTTCCGGTTTAGCTATTTCTCAAGCTTTCGGCATGGGGCTGGCAGTATTGATTGCATTGCATAACATCCCCGAAGGTATTGCGCTTTCTGCTCCCAATCATGGTGCCGGTCTTAGACGGTCAAAGACAATTATTTTTGCTTGTATGGCTGGATTACCCACGGCCGCCGGGGCATTGGTAGGCAATCTCGTTGCTTCTATATCGAAAGAGGTCGTCAGCGCGTGTTTAGGCTTTGCTGCAGGAGCAATGTTTTTCATTACCTGTGACGAACTCATTCCCCAGGCACATACGGAAACGGAAAAATATGGCCATATACCTATTTATAGTATTGTTTTGGGTTTTGTTTTTGCTCTATTTGTGAGCAAAATTACTCATTAGGAATAAATCGTAATAAGTGCAAAAATGGACAAGCAATCAGAAAAGATAGGTTTTATAAAAATGGCTTTGCCTCTATTCGTGGCAGGAGCCATAATCTTTGGTTTACTTCTGGGAAAGACCAGCCCTGCTTTGGGTTTCAGATTGGCCAGGTTTATTCCCGTAGGGCTGTTTCTAATGATCTTTCCTCAAATGGTTAAGGTGGATTTGGGAAAAGTAAAGGAGGCTTTTCGCGGCGGAAAACAGTTATTAATCAGCCCACTCTACAACTATCTTTGCAGTCCATTCCTCGTCTTCTTACTTGCCCATATATTTCTTCCCGATGAGCCATATCTAAGAACCGGTTTAATCTTGACCGGAGTTGCTCCTTGCATTGCCATGGTTAACCTCTGGTCGGGAATTTCCGGGGGAAATCTATCCCTTTCCGCTACTCTCTCGGCAATAGACTCAATTTTGCAGATGTTCTTAACCCCCCTTTATATCGCCTTGTTAGTTAAGGCAGTGCCTTACGACCATACCATTATTCCTAAACTTATTCTTGTATATCTGGGGCTACCTTTGGTCCTGGGTAATATCGTCCGGTATAGAATGTTAAAATATAAAGGGGAAGAAGGACTGAAAGAATTAGAGCCCTACCTTGAGAAGACCTGGTTGATTGGTTTAATTTTTACTCTGGTGGTAATGTTTTCCAGTGAGGGAGAACATGTTTTCGCTAACCCCTGGCATTTGGTAAGAATTGCCATACCTTTAATTATATTTTTCTTCCTGCAGTTCTCAATTATCTTAAAAACCTGTAACAAGTTAAGTCTGAATTATGAAGATTCTGTGAGCATTGCCTTTAATGGGACCGGAATGAACTTTGAACTTGCCATTGCTATTGCCCTTTCTGCTTTCCCGGCAAGAGTTGCTGTGGCTACGGTAATGTGCCCTTTGGTCGAAGTACCCGTGATGCTAATGCTGGTCCGCTATGCCCAAAATCGCCGCTACCAGTTTATGAAATCAAATGAAGAGGGAAAAACCCATTATAGAGGTTTATCATCTCTTCAGCGGCAGGTGGTTGCCACTACACTAATGTATTGGAATAAACAGAGAGAAAGAAATGGATAACAGGGTTGATGTGATTATTATTGGTGCCGGTCTTGCCGGTGTTGCTTGTGCTTATGTCCTGGCAAAGGCAGGGGTGAATGTTGTCGTCCTGGAACGGGGGCAATACCCTGGAGCAAAAAACGTGATGGGCGGCATCCTGTTTACTACTATTTTAGAAAAACTCATACCCGAATTCCTCAAAGAGGCACCCATAGAAAGATTTATAATGGAACGCAAATTTTCTTTGCTTTCCCGGGATACCGAATTGGAATTTTCTTTCCGGACAGAAAAATATAGTCGGCCGCCGCACAATCATAGCTTCACCGTGCTCAGAGCGAAATTCGACAGATGGTTTGCGAGTAAGGCAGAGGAATTGGGCGCAATGATTCTTCCCAATGTGGTGGTCGATGGACTGATATGGAAGGGGAAAAAATGTATTGGTGTCAATAGTCGACTAAATCAGGGTGACCTCTATGCTGACGTAATCGTCCTTGCTGAAGGGGCAAATTCCGTAATTGCAGAAAAGGAGGGCTTGAAGCCTTTTCCCAACGAAAAAGATATGGCGGTGGCGGCCAAAGAGTTGATTTCATTACCCCCAGAGGTTATTGGGGAGAGGTTTCAATTGTCCGGCGTTGAGAGCAAGAACGCCATCTTGGAAGGAGCAGCAATAGAATATTTTGGCGACGCGGTTCAGGGAATGTTCGGCAATGCATTCATATATACGAACAGGGATTCTCTTTCTGTGGGTATTGGTTGCACACTGAAGGAGCTGGCAGAAAAAAATATCAATCCACACGATGCGCTGGAATATTTCAAGAATCATCCCTGCGTGCGCAATCTATTACGGAATGGTAGGACAGTAGAATATTGTGCCCATCTGATTCCTGAAGGTGGATATGGTTGTGTTTCAAGGTTGGCCTTCGATGGACTATTACTCGTTGGCGATTGTGCAGGGTTGGTTAATACCTCTTTTTTTCACGAAGGTTCAAATCTTGCCATGGCTTCGGGGGTGTATGCCGCGGAAGCAATTATTGAAGCGTTAAACAAAGGAAATTTCAGTAGAAAAACATTTTCTTCTTATGAAGAAAGACTGCGTAAGAGTTTTGTGGTTGAAGACTTGAAGAAGTTCAGGTATTTTCCCGCTATGGGAGAAAAATGCCCGGAACTGGTGAGCGATTATCCTGAAATATTGGCAGAAATAATTACCGGTTATTTTGCCGTAGATGAAAAACCTAAGCGAATTATTGAGCGAGAAGTTATTAAGATGTTGAGAAAAAAATTGGGTATTGTGAGGCTGGGGAAGAATATGTTCAATGTAGCAAAAGCAATGGGATGGATATAGAAAACAGCGTGAGGATTAGATTCGGTGGACCAGACCATAATTCTGTTTACAATTGTAGGGTTTGTTGCCCAGTTGATTGATGGTGCTCTGGGAATGGCCTATGGGGTCAGTTCAACCACCTTTTTACTCAGTATCGGAATACCGCCGGCGGCAGCGAGTGCAGGTGTTCTTACTGCAGAGATATTGGTAAGTGGAATATCGGGACTATCACACCTGAAGTTTGGAAATGTTGATAAGAAATTGTTCAAGAATCTCTCTATTCCTGGAATAATAGGCGGGATTATCGGAACATATATTCTTGCCGCAGTGCCCGGGAAGAATATAAAACCATTTGCTGGCTTCTATCTGCTTATGATGGGTTTAATGATACTCCGAAAAGCGTTCAGAAAAATACAAGAGGAAAAAGTCGAAATCAAGCTTTTCCCAATGGCGGCATTTGGAGGTTTCTTTGATGCAATTGGAGGCGGTAGCTGGAGCCCAGTAGTGACATCTACTTTAGTGGCAAGAGGAAATGACCCTCGATTTGCAATTGGTTCGGTTAACTTAAGTGAATTCTTCGTAACTATTGCTGAGGCCGCGGCCTTCTTTACCCTAATTGAATTGGTGCAGTGGCGGATAGTAATTGGCTTAATTATTGGGGGAATATTAGCTGCTCCTGTGGCAGCTTATGCCTGCAAGAATCTGCCGTCCAAGGCATTAAAGATAATACTCAGGGCACTGATAGTGGTTTTAGGTGTAAGAACGATATATCTCGCTTTACTATGAGAAAGAATATGAATATAGAAGATAAACTATTTCTTAACAGATTCAAAGTTGATAATGGCCATCCCCATCTGTACATAAAGGACAGAACGATATGTACAAAATGCAAGGACAAACCCTGCTTAGCCGTTTGTCCAGTCAAGAATTATAGAAAACTTAACGGTGTTGTTGAACTTTCCTGGGAGGGCTGCTTGGAATGTGGTTCTTGTCGTATTGTATGCAGAAACGGCGCGATTGACTGGAAATATCCCCAGGGCGGATTTGGAATTATTTACAGGTTTGGATAGAGGGAATAAAACAATGGTTAGACTTTGGATAAGAGCTATAAGAGCGCCATTTTTCGCAGCCACAATTATTCCATTATTATTGGGTACTGTCATCGCCTGGGTTCACATAAGACAGGTGTTCTGGATGAAATTTTTCCTGACCTTAATAGGGGTTGTTTTTGTCCATGCCGGGACTAATCTTATGAATGATTATTATGACCATAAATCAAGAAATGATGAATTAAATCTTTTTCCTACTCCTTTTAGCGGAGGAAGTAGAGTAATTCAAGAAGGTTTAATTTCACCCCAGGTGATATTTTATTCCGGGCTGATATTTTTCGGTTTAGGAGGGGCGGTGGGTTTGTATTTAAACTTAATTTCAAAGGGGAATATAGTTTTGATTCTTGGCATGGTGGGAGTATTCTTGGGATTTTTCTATACTGCGGGTCCTTTGCGGATTGGTTATCTCGGTATAGGAGAATTGGCAGTGGGATTTGGGTTTGGACCTTTAATTGTTAGCGGTGCATACTATATCCAGGCACAAAGATTGTCCATTGAACCTTTTTTAGCCTCGCTACCCATTAGTATTTTAATTATGTCGGTGTTATATATTAATGAATTCCCTGACTATGAAGCAGATAGATTGGTTAATAAAAGGACCTGGATAGTGAGATTGGGCAAAAAGAAGGCGGTAAAAATATATTATTTACTGTTATTTCTGGTCTATCTCACCATAGCGCTCGGAGTAATTTTTCGCTTTCTGCCTATATTCAGCATCCTTGCCTTTGTAAGTTTGCCTTTGAGTTTAAAGGCCGTTGCTATATCCTGGAAAAATTATGACAAAATTGAGGAACTACTTCCGGTAAATGTAATTACCCTAAAATTGCATTCAATAATTGGCTTGCTACTTACAGTAGGGTATATCATAGATAAGTTCTTGTTTACCTTCGCCCATCCCTGATGGGCGGGGTTAAGGGGAAAGATGGAACTAAGAGAAATTTATAAACCCATTGAAAAAGATTTATTCCAGGTCAAGGAAGAGATAAGAAGACAACTGGGGATAGAAGATGATTTGACCAAGCGGGTTTTAGAAGATATTATAGAGTCTCCGGGTAAACTTCTCCGTCCCGCTCTGGCACTCCTTTCCTTTTCGGCAGGAAGGGATAGCGAAAAAAATAGGGACAACATAGTAAAAATTGCTTCACTAATAGAGCTGGTTCATACTGCCACTCTAATTCATGATGATGTAATTGACGAAACAGCTCTTCGGCGACACAACACAACTCTTTATGCTAAATGGGGAGAGAAGATTTCCGTACTTATTGGGGATTTCCTATTTTCTCGGTCGTTCACGATGTTATCCCAATTGGGCTTTTCCGAGATTGTTTGCGCTCTGGCAAATACTATAAGTCTCATCTGTGAAGGTGAGTTGAAACAAATAGAAAGAGCATATGACTGGAATTTAAGTGAGGAAGATTACCTTTCCATAATCAAGAAGAAGACCGCTTCTTTGTTTTCTTTCTCCTGCCTGTGCGGAGGGCACCTGGGAAAAGTTGCTGCGGATGAGATTAGGGCATTGGTTAGTTATGGGCTGAACTTTGGCGTGGCTTTCCAGATGGTTGATGATTGCCTTGACTTTGTAGGGGATGAAAGGCGAATTGGGAAGTCTTTGGGGACAGATCTTCGTAAAGGGAAAGTGACTCTTCCCTTGATTTATTTACTTAATTCAACAACAGATGGGATTCGGGGAAAGATTGTCGAATTTATTTCCTCCAGGCAGGATAATGCAATAGCTCTTGTAATCAGGAGAATGTTGCATAGATACGAAGTTATGCACCGTTGTGAAGAAAAAATAATGCAATATGTAGAAAGAGCCAGGAAAGAAGCTAAAAAAATAATGAGAGGAAATATTAAGAAAAGTTTCATTGAGATATGTGACTATACATTAGTAAAGCCATTGGAGATTTTTGGTAGACTAAATATGCCAGAACAGGCTGGCGCAATAGAAAAAAAATTGTTAACAGGAGGAATAGAATGTTTGGTAAAATAAGAACGAGGCTGAAAGAGAAGCGTTCCAAAGAACGAGTAGTAGAGACAGGAGACAATGAGAATTTCTTGAGGGAGTATTTGAAAAATGAACTGGCTGGTTTAGAAGAGTTATTATCTGAGGCAGGCAAGTTAGAAGAAATGGCAGAAGAGAAAAGGCGACAAATCGAGAAATTAATAGAGCAGCTGGAGGGAAAAATGTTTTTCTTTACAGAGGAACTGGAAAAGATAAGGCTCCGATTCAGGGATGTATTTGGGAATGGAGATATAAAGGGAGAAAGAGTAGACAAAGGACAGATAGAAAGTCAGGAGACTGGTGGGGGCAGAAGAGCAAATCACGTTGAAGAACAGGAAGAAAATACAATTGGTTCTCAGCAAGAAGATTGGGAACTAAGATTGCAAAGCAAAGAAGAAGAAAATAACCTACTTAAAAGACAGATAACGGAAATGGAAAAACAATTGCAAATTGAGAGAGAAAGGAAAGACGGAGAAATACAAGGACTGAAGAAGCGCCTGGAAGAAATGTTGGGAGGGCAGGAATTATTGTGATTTCTTAGTTCTGAATATACGGAGAATAGGCCGAGGATGTTAAGGTGTTGATTGCTTCAGGGAACAGAGGGACTAGATGTCCTGTGATAACGAGCTCAAAATCCACTAGCATCCACTCCCAGCTTACGACAAACTAGAGTTTATGTTTATGCCTACCTAATCAAACCTTTCCACCCCAGAAGTGTTACCCGCCTCATAATGCCTTGGTCACAGAGCGTATCTTCCAAACCGGGAACCACAATTTTTAAACTTGTCTTATTCCTTAAAAAGTTGTATACTTGATTCAAAAATAGCGGAATAGAACAGTCTATACCGCACCATAATTACGCTGTGAGTTAGATTGGGGTCGTCAGTGAATATTGTTTTGACAGGAATGATGGGGACTGGCAAAACGGTTGTAGGAAGAAGATTAGCTCAAAAATTGAATATGAAATATATTAGTACCGACGAGATGATTAAGAAGGATGTAGGGATGGCTATACCTAAGATTTTCAAGAGAAGAGGGGAGACTTACTTCCGGGATGTGGAAACAAAAGCCGTTAAGTGCGTGGCAATGCTGGATAACTTTGTTATAGATACGGGTGGAGGAGTGGTGCAGAGAAGCGAGAACATGGAGGAGCTGGAGAGAAATGGAGCAATTATTTGTTTAACTGCTTCGCCCGAAGTAATTCTAAGACGCACAAGTAAGACGGATTATCGACCACTGCTAAACGTCGATGACCGGAAAAGTGAAATCAGTAAACTTTTAAAAAAGAGAGAGCAATTTTATAAGAGATGTAGCAGAATGATTGATACTTCCAATAAAGGGGTAGAAGAAGTTGTGGATGAGATTATTGAATTCCTATCGGAGAGAAAGAGAAAATGAAGACAGTGAAAGTGGGACTGGGTGAAAAGAGTTACGATATTCTTATAGGCTATCCCCTGGATAAGATTGGGAGAATGCTCAGTAAATATGAAAAAGAAGTTAAAACTCTTATTATCACCAATCCAACAATTGCAAAATATTATTTGGAATCGGTCGAAAGGAGCCTGCAGGAGGCTGGATTTCAGGTCTTTGTGGCTCAGGTGCCGGATGGCGAAGCACACAAGTCCCTGGCTGAGGCGAATAGACTCTATGCAACTTGTGTGGAATACAGGTTAGAGAGGGAATCTATCATTGTGGGATTAGGAGGGGGGGTGATTGGTGATCTGGCAGGATATGTGGCTGCAACTTTTATGCGAGGTCTTCCTGTAGTTCAGGTTCCTACTACTCTTCTATCTCAGGTGGATAGCTCTGTGGGTGGGAAGGTGGCGGTAAATCTTCCGCAAGGTAAGAATTTGGTGGGTTCTTTCTACCAGCCACTTCTGGTCTATATTGACCCTGCTGTTTTGAAGACGCTGCCAGTTGAAGAGATGCAGGCCGGGATGGCCGAGGTGATTAAGTATGGCGTCATTCTTGATAAGAATTTCTTTGAGTATCTGGAAGAGAGAATTGAAAGGTTGAGAGAACTGGATTCCGAGGTGCTTGAGGCCGTTGTGGCTCAGTGTTGCAAGCTTAAGGCGAGAGTCGTGGAAAAGGATGAGAGAGAAGCAGGACTTAGGTCTATTCTCAATTTTGGGCACACTTTAGGCCACGCACTCGAGGCTGTTACTGACTATGAGAAGTACAAGCATGGTGAGGCTGTGGCAATTGGTATGATTGGTGCGTGTAGAATTGCCGAGGAAATGGGGATGTTAAGAACAGGGGCAAGAGATAGAATTGAGCAATTGATTGGAAAAGCTTGCCTGCCGGGCAGAATTACGGTTGAAGTAAGTATAGATAGTATTATAAGGGTGCTCTCTCTGGATAAGAAGGTGCGGGCAGGGAAAGTCAGGTTTGTCTTGCCAGAAAGGATTGGAAAGGTTGCAGTGCGAAATGATGTGCCAGAGCACATAGTGAAAGATGTAGTCAGGGGTCTCATGAAGTAGTTTTTCGTAATTGTCAGGAGGAGAAATGAAACTTTTGGTTATTAATGGTCCCAATCTTGACCTTTTGGGTAAGAGGCAGCCTGAGTTATATGGAAGGCTGACTCTGAAGGAAATTAACGAAAAAATAGGTGGATTGGCTAAAGAACTAAAATGCGAAGTCGAGTTCTTCCAGTCTAACCACGAAGGCGAGATTGTGGAGACTATTGGAAAAGCCAAGGGAAAATTCGACTGCTTGATTATTAATCCTGCTGCTTATACTCATACAAGTGTGGCTATCAGGGATGCTATTTCCGCCACGGGGATTCCTACTTTTGAGGTTCATCTGTCAAATATCTATGCCCGGGAAGAGTTTCGCCGGAAGTCTTTGATTGCCCCGGTCGCTGTTGGCCAGATTTGCGGTTTCGGCCCGGATGGTTATCTTCTCGCGTTAAGAGCCGCAGTTAGTAGAATGAAGGGATAGTTTTCGGAGTCGCTCGGAGAGAAGGTGAAAAGTTAGTTTGCTCGTCGCTGGAATTTCTTGCTAACAAAATCTATTGCTCGCTTCACTAAATTTCAAAAACTCCCCCCGATTTTATCGGGGATCAAACAATTGAAATTTGAGCGTTTCGCTCGCAAAGATTTAGTAACGCAAGAAATTAAGTGCTTCTCGCAAACCAACTTTTCGTTGGAAGTAAGTGGCGTAGGGGCCGACCTTGGTGGGCCCGATTGCCGTCCTCGTTTTTTGGCTAAAATTCCAGAAATTCTTTGCAAGCCATCTTTTAAAAGGTAGTTAGTGAGAGGTGGGGATAGTTTTCGGAGGACGGCACTGTAAACAGTGCCCGACCAATCTTGGTGGGGCACCCTTTAGGGTGCCGAAGTGAGAGAATGTGGATGTCCTGATAAATCGGGACGCCCATAAAGGGCTATACTACTCTTTGCTGTCTTCACGGTGGGGAAGAAAGAGATGATTGATAGACTGGCAAGGTTAAGAGAGATTCTTGGGCAGAAGAGGATGGGGGGATTCCTAATTAGCAATCCTTCGAACCTTTTCTATTTGGGTGCTTTTCGAGCGGAGGGAAGCTTTGGCGTGGTGACTCAAAGAAAGGCAAAGATTTTTATTCCCGAGTTATTGTACGAGCAGGCCAAGCAGATAGTGAAAAACTTCGAATTGATAGCCTTCAGGGATAAGCCTCTGGGGAGGGTCGGGAAATTTCTGGCTGGCGAGAAGATAAAAAGGTTGGGTTTTGAGGCAGGAGGGGTTTCAATTAAAAGATATGGGGAGATGAAGACAGCTTTCAGAAAGGTTGGATTGGTGCCTTTAGATGGGCTTGTAGAAGAAATGCGAATGGTGAAAACGGAGGAAGAGGTGGGCCTTATTAGAAAGAGCGCCCAAATCTGTGTGGCGGCTTTTCGATTCGTAAGAAAAAGAATTGGAATAGGAATGAAAGAGAGAATAATTGCCTGGCAGCTCGAATATTTCATGAAGAAAAGAGGAGCTGAGAAACCTCCCTTCGATATTATAGTGGCTTCGGGGGAGAATACTGCCTATCCGCACCATCAAACGGGAGAGCGACAAATAAGGCAGGGCGACTGCCTGCTTATTGATATGGGATGCGTCTATAAAGGTTACTGTTCCGACTTGACAAGACCTCTATTTTTGGATATAATTAAAAATAATCGTCGAAGAGGTACCCGGGTAGTTCCCTTTGAATTTAGCAGGAAATATAAGAAAATTTATGAAGCCGTGTACAAGGCTCAGAGAGCAGCCATAGAAAGAATAAGACCCGGGGTTAGGTGTTCAAGTATCGATTCTGCAGCCAGGAAAGTGATTGCTCAAGCGGGGCTGGGCGACTATTTTATCCACAAGACTGGTCATGGAGTAGGACTGGATGTTCATGAACTTCCCTGGCTGGAAGAGAGTAGCAACCAGGTTCTGAAAGCGGGGATGGTTCTGACTGTCGAGCCAGGAGTGTATGTTCCAGGCCTTGGTGGCGTGAGAATCGAAGATATGGTTTTAGTTACAAAAAAAGGCTGCGAATTGTTAACAGAGTGCTAATCCCTCTACCCCAACCCCCTCCCAGGGGTAGAGGAAGAATAAGGTAAAGGGGTTCTTGATCACTCAAATACGCGAAAGTTGTGGGATATGATTTCAGCCAGTGATTTTAAAAATGGGACTAATATTGAACTCGATGGTGAAGTTTTCACTGTTGTCTGGTTCCAGCACCATAAGCCCGGAAAAGGTGGAGCTATGGTTAGGACAAAATTGAAGAACGTTGTCACAGGGCGGATTATGGATAAGACTTTTCGTCCTGAGGATAGGGCTGAAGAGGCTTTGCTGGAAAGAAGAAAAAAGCAATATTTGTACAGGAGCGGAAAAGATTATCAGTTTATGGATATGGAGACTTTTGAGGAGGTTGCTTTTACGGAGGAGGAATTAGGCGAGGGCATACGATTTTTAAAAGAGAATATGGAGGTGGAAGTTCTTATATATAAAGGTTCGACAATTGGGGTAGAAATGCCAGACTCTGTGGAACTTAAAGTTACTTATACGGAGCCTGGAAAAAAGGGAGATACTGTTACTAATGTGACCAAGCCAGCTCAAGTGGAAACAGGCGCAAAGGTTCAGGTGCCCCTATTTATCAATACTGGCGATACGATTCGGGTCGACACACGAACAGGGAAATATATTGAGAGAGTATAGATTCAGACGCGACCTTCTGCCACTGTTTGGAGTGGCCTATTTATTCCGCCCTTTTTAATATTCACCGCCTGCACCGTGGGTTTATTTAATATAAAAAACTTTCTGCGAAGGTTCGACAGTCTACAGAAAAGGGCAAGATTATTTGTTAAAACTGTGATGGTTAAGGTATCAAAAAGATTGTGAGGGGGAATTATGTATGGCAAAGAAAAAGAGTGAGAGTAGGAATAATAAGAAGATTACCACAAAAGAGCTATTAGAAATAGAAGAATTTGTCAAGCTCATAAAAGATGCCGATATCACAGAGCTACTATGGGAGAAGGATGGGACGAAGATAAGTTTTAAAAGAGAAATTTCCAATTTAGGTGAAGAAAAAGAACCAGCCCAGAAGGAAACAAGCATTTCTGAAATCTCCAGTGAAGCCTTTCCTCCTACTCCCAAGCCAGAAGAAGAAAGTCCTCAGAGAATTAAGGAGGAGGCCTTTCATCTTCCAGAAAGGTATACTACAATTAAGTCTTCCATGGTAGGAACCTTTTACAGTTCACTTTCGGAAGATCAACTTCCTCTGGTCAAGGTCAAGGATGTCATCAAGCCGGGACAGAAAATCTGCGTTATTGAGGCTATGAAAATTATGAGGGAGATATCCGCTGATAAAGGGGGCAAAGTAATTAAGATTTTGGTCGAGGACGGCCATCCAGTAGAGTATGGTCAGGATATGTTTTTGATAGACCCTTATTATAAAGAAGAGCATGTTTCTAAGAGTTTAAGGAAAAAGTCCCGTTAGAAAGTCTCCTCCGTCAGTTTCGCTCTATGGAACAAAGCGCTGCCGGATCGGTCAGAAATATTTCTTAGTGGGGTTAAGAACTTATAACGGGAAAAGGAGGAAGGTTTAATGTTTAAAAAGGTCCTAATAGCTAACCGGGGCGAGATTGCATTGAGGATAATTCGCGCCTGTCGGGAAATGGGAATAAAAACGGTGGCCGTTCACTCAGAAGCAGACAATGATTCCCTGCACGTGAAGGTTGCTGATGAGAGCGTCTGCATTGGACCCGGACCTTCGGATGAGAGTTATCTCAATATCCCTAACATAATCAGCGCAGCAGAAATTACGGGTGCTGATGCTATCCATCCAGGATATGGATTTTTATCAGAGAATACCTATTTTGCAGAAGTTTGCGAGTCTTGCAATATTACTTTCATTGGACCATCAAAAGAAGTAATTTTGAAGATGGGAGATAAGTGTAAAGCGAGAAAGGCGATGGAGAAAGCAGGGGTTCCCATCATTCCCGGTAGCAAGGGAACTATTTCCAAGATAGACGATGCTCTAAAATTAGCGAGAAAGGTCAAATACCCCGTAGTAGTAAAGGCATCTGCCGGCGGCGGTGGCAAAGGGATGCGCATTGTCCAGAATGAGGAGGGTCTGAAGAATGCAGTGATGACCTGCCAGAGTGAGGCTAAGGCAGCTTTTGGGAAGGAGGAAGTATATCTGGAGAAGTATATTCCAGAACCGAGGCATGTCGAGTTCCAGATTCTGGGGGACAGGAAGGGTAATATTATCTACTTGCCAGAAAGGGATTGTTCAATACAGCGCCGCCACCAAAAGCTGATCGAAGAATCGCCGTCTCCCGCAGTTAACTCGAAGTTGCGACGCAGGATGGGGCATGCGGCTGTTAAGGCTGCTAAAGCAGTGAATTATACTACTGTAGGCACCGTTGAATTTTTGCTGGATAACGATGGGGACTTCTATTTTGTGGAGATGAATACCAGGATTCAGGTAGAACACCCTGTGACTGAACTTGTTTGCGGAATCGACCTGGTTAAGATGCAGATCAAGTTGGCCGCCGGCGAGAAATTAAATCTCGACCAGGATGACATCAAGATTTGTGGGAACGCTATTGAATGTAGGATAAATGCTGAGGACCCTGACAAAGACTTCTTGCCCTGTTCAGGTTCGATTTCCAATTATGTTCTACCAGGTGGACCCGGGGTGAGGGTGGATACCAGCATTTATACGGGTTACAGTATCCCGCCTTTCTACGATTCGATGATTGCCAAGTTAATTGTGATTGGAGTTAACAGGCAGGAGGCGATCGCTCGAATGGAGAGGGCGCTGGGTGAATTCGTTATTGAGGGGGTCAAGAGTACCATTCCTTTCCATATCAAAGTCATGGCTGATGAGTTTTACAGGAAGGGGGAAATCAACACTAGCTTCATTAACCAAAGAGTATTCAAACAGGAATAAGAAGAGGATGAAGGGTAGTTATAGTAGGGGTTCGATTTATCGAACCCGCAAGAAAGGGCTCAATAAATTGAGCCCCTACAATTTATGATGAAAAATAGGTACAGGCTTTTGGACGCTAATTTAAATAGAGCAAGGGAAGGCTTACGAGTAATCGAGGACATAGCCCGTTTTTTATACGATGATAAAAAGTTATCTCAGAAGATAAGAAATCTCAGGCATAATTTGACTAACGTTACCAAAAGGATCTACCCTCGCTTACTGAAATCTAGGGGGCCCCAAAGGGATGTTGGACTGACCATCAAAGAGGGAAAGAGGAGTAATCTCAAAGATATCCTTTTTGCAAATTTCAGGAGGGTAGAAGAGGGAATAAGAGTTCTGGAAGAATTTTCTAAACTCATTTCAGCGGATGCAGGAGACAGGTTAAAGAAAATCAGATTCAAAATCTATGGGATAGAAAAGGAAGTAGCTACGCGGATTTCTTAGAGGAACCGATCGAGCCTCGGAAGGGAAAAATTGAAGAAGAGCTGGATCAGGATAGTTCTTTCAATTCTTATTCTTTTCTATTTTTCCCGGGGTGGGCTTGTCGTTGCTTCTGAGAAAAGAAGCATACTTTGTCGATTGGCCAGTGATTCCAAATATATCTTTACCAGTCCTCTCAGATTACGTAAGTCTGACATTCTTCCACTCTCCGCAATTCTTCTCGGCACCTGCGGATTGATGGTCCTAGATGAAGACATCAGGTGTTCACTCCAGGATTCTGACAGCAAAAGTTGGGATGAGATATTGTCATTTTCAAGACAGTTTGGGGATGGAAGAGCAACCCTTTCTATTGCCGGTATTTTCTATTTAGGTGGTAAAATTTTCAATGACGAGAAATCTCAAGAGACGGCTATTTCAGCTTTTGAATCTTTTATTATCTCAGGACTCATATGTTCAAGTCTTAAAGTTCTTGCCGGAAGGAGTAGGCCATATCGCGAGGAAGGCAGCGGGAAATTCTACGGGCCTACATTCGATAATTCCAAGTTGTCCCTTCCGTCTGGCCATGCCACGGTGGCTTTTTCTTTAGCTTCAGTTATAGCTTCAGAGTACGATAATTTTCTTGTGGATATAAGCGCTTATACTATTGCCAGCCTCGCGGCATTTTCCCGGGTTTATGATGATAGACATTGGACCTCAGACGTAGTTCTGGGCGCTATTATTGGTACGGTGGTGGGAAGGGCGATAGTTTATCAAAATAAGAAGGAAAAAACAAGTACATCTCCTTTGGTGAGAGTAAAGGAAGGGGGCTTTGAGGTCGGCCTGTTGCAAAAATTTTAGTGTAGCGATTATGGTATATTGTTTATGATTAAGAGTTTGCGGGATGTGGAATTATACGTTATCCTTTCTCCCAGGTCGGATATGGACTACTTAAAGATGGCTGAGCAAGCTATCCTGGGTGGGGCTGACATGGTTCAATTCAGGGTAAAAGATTGGATGGATAAGAAGACAATCGAGATTGGAAAGAAGTTGAGGCAAATCACCACTAGCCACAAAGTGGCTATGGTAGTCAATGACCGTTTAGATATCGCCATAGCTCTGGGGGCTGATGGAATCCATCTTGGCCAGCAAGATATTCCTTTAACATTAGCAAGAAGGCTCTTAAGATGGGAGGCAGCAGGAGCTTCAATATATGAAAGAGACCAGAAGCGGAAGACGGAGAAGGGCGGCGCTCTTCTCGCGGGGCATCCTGCTACTCGTTTTATAGGTGTTTCCACTCATAGTTTGAAAGAAGCTGTCGAAGCGGAGAGGCAGGGTGCTGATTATATCAGTATCGGGCCGACTTTCCACACGGCTTCCAAGCCTGACTTGAAGCCGATAGGGCTCAACCCGATTCGTCAGGCAAGAAAGAAGGTTAAGATACCCTTTTTTGCCATTGGCGGGATTGACCTAGAGAATGTTGGAGATGTTATCCGTGCCGGTGCTGAAAGAGTGGCTGTCATTCATGCAGTGTGCAATGCCAGAAGTGTGAGAAAAGCCGCGGAAGAGATAAAGAAAAGAATTAGAGAAGCAAAGGGTTAGATTAATGACACAATTAGAATGGGCCAGGAAGAAAAGGATTACCGGTGAGGTTAGAACGGTTGCTGCTAACGAGGGCTCAACTTCAGAGTTTATCCGCTCCTGCGTGGCTGAAGGAACAGTCGTTATTCCTTCTAATGTAAACCGCCGCCACCGCGATAGGATACGAATAATAGGAATAGGAAAAGGATTAAGAACAAAGGTGAATGCTAACATCGGTTCTTCCCCTGATAAAGTAAGTATTGCGGAAGAGAAGAGAAAGTTAGACGCAGCTATTGAAGCTGGAGCAGATAGTATAATGGACCTGTCCACAGGAGGGGATATTGGGAAGATAAGAAGAATGGTTCTCGGACGGTCCGTCTTGCCTGTAGGTACTGTGCCGATATATCAGGCTGTTTGTGAAACTGTTCGTAAGAGTGTAAAGATAGGGAAAATGGATAAAGAGGTTCTCTTTAGCGTTATTGAACAACAGGCCGAAGAGGGTGTTGACTTTATGACCGTCCATTGTGGAGTTACCCGGAGAATTGTCGAAACTTTGAGAAGAAATGGAAGGATTACCGGGATCGTCAGCAGAGGGGGAGCGTTTTTAGCACAGTGGATGGTGGATAATAACGAAGAAAATCCACTATACGAAGAATTCGATAGGCTCCTGAACATCGCCTACAAATATGATGTGGCATTGAGCCTGGGAGATGGACTCAGGCCGGGATGTCTTGCTGACGCCACAGATGATGCACAAATTGCAGAGCTTTCTGTTCTGGGAGAATTGACAAAAATGGCAAGGGAGAGGAATGTTCAGGTGATGATAGAAGGACCTGGGCATATTCCTTTAAATCAGATTGAAGCCAATGTTTTACTGGAAAAAAGACTTTGTGCTGGTGCACCTTTCTATGTTTTGGGTCCTCTGGTGACTGATATTGCGGCAGGGTATGACCATATTGCTTGTGCTATTGGCGGAGCGCTTGCTGCTGCTTCTGGTGCCGATTTCTTGTGCTATGTTACTCCTGCGGAGCATCTTCACCTCCCCGACGCAGATGACGTAACCGAAGGAGTCATTGCTGCCAGGATTGCTGCCCATTCGGCGGATGTGGCAAAGGGCGTAAAAGGAGCATTAAATTGGGATATCCAGATATCCAAAGCAAGGGGTTCCCTTAACTGGAAAAGACAAGAAAGATTCTCTATAAATCCTAAAAAGTTCAGAGAAGAGAGGAGGAAGTCGAAGCCAAGAAATTCCCGTGTTTGCACGATGTGCGGTGAGTTCTGCGCAATGAAACAGAGTAGTCTTCTCCTCAAGAAAACAAAATTCTAAGAAAGGAAGAAAAGATGAACTATGACATCAGTGATGTTCTCAGCACCTGGGAATACGACCGGTTAAACAACATAAGAAAGATAAAAGGAAATAACGGTAAAGAGAAAATTCAGATTAGATTGCCTTTGGGAATTGAGCAGTTCGAGGTAGATGGCAGGCCTGATGGTAAGAGACCTTACGGGAAGGAGTCGCTTTTAGAGTATTACAAGGGAAAAGTTGAAATCTATAAAAAGAAGAGAGGAAACGACGAGGGATTTGGTCTTACAAAGGAAGACTGCTCAAGATTATATGAAGAAGGGTTACTATATTATTATCGCTACGTTCTGTTTTTTCAGTTAAAAGATTACGAAAGAGTGGTCAGGGATACCCAGCGGAATATTGAATATTTCGATTTTGTGGAGAAATATGCAATCGAGGAGGACGACAGACTGGCTCTTGAGCAGTATCGGCCATATATAATAAGAATGAACGTATTAGGGAAGGGACTGAATTATTTAGAAAGAAAGGATTACGAGGAGGCCTTAAGAAAAATAGAAGAGGGGATTACATCGATTGATTCTCTTCCAGATATGGAAAACGCAACTTTCACTTTTGAAAAGGGAAGGTCTCTGAAGCTTTTGAGGAGCTTGGTAGAGGAGATTATCAGGGAGAGACCCCTATCAGAAAAGGAGGAACTTCAGAGAAAACTCGAGCAGGCTATTGAAGAGGAAAATTATGAGAGGGCAGCTGAACTTCGTGATATGATAAGGGAATTAAATAGAGGAAAAATTTCCCGCTATGAAAGCAAAAATAGAAAGAGGCAGGAGAGGTAAACGATGAAGATTGGGGTTATGGCAGATACGCATGGGGATTTGGCAGGTTGGCGCAAAGTGGTAGAAGAAATTTTTACGGATGTGGATATGATTATACATGCGGGAGACGTATTCAATTACGGACCCAGAAACCCCATGCCTGAGGGTTTTGCTCCCGGCGAATTAGTCCAGGAAATGAATGAGTTGGAAATTCCGCTGGTAGTTGTACGTGGAAACTGTGATTCAGACGTTGATGACACTGTAGCCAATTTTCCTTTGCAAAGCCCGTATGCCTTGGTTCAGTTGGGATCCCTGCGGATTGTAGTGAACCATGGTGATAAACTGAGCGATGAGGAAAAGGTCGACCTTGCCAGGAGATGGCGTGCCAATATTTTTATCTCTGGTCATACACACCGTCCTAAATTGGCAAGAGAGGGTGGCATAGTATTTTTGAATCCGGGTAGCCCCTCTTTGCCCAAGGAGAATCCCACAGTGGCGTTACTTGAAGAGATGGATGGGGAAGTGGAGATAAAGATCATTGATGTGGAAACGGGCAAGGTGATGATGGAATAAGAAAGATGAAGGGATAGTTTTCGGAGTCGCTCGGTCGGCTGCACAGATTGAATCTGTGCCTACAATAGGTGGAAGATTTGTAGGCATCTATGAAAAGGCTTGTCAAGTAAAAAAGTAAAAGTTGGTTCTTTGAAAATTCTGTCCGTTTTTAATGAGCAATTATTTTTGCCAGGCATCTATTCGCTCCGATATGTCGGAACACTA
>Ga0315314_1001075_pt1 | contig 25816 bp, 28 predicted proteins | sample TDP9_MG_FD_203631 | JGI IMG/M metagenome (GOLD analysis project Ga0315314, IMG submission 203631) | Freshwater sediment microbial communities from Lake Towuti, South Sulawesi, Indonesia - TDP9 | ecosystem: Environmental > Aquatic > Freshwater > Lake > Sediment | place: Indonesia: South Sulawesi... | reverse complement strand
GTCATTCCGTGTGTATACCACTGCCATATCCCCCGCATTTTCTATTGCTCGCCATCGCTCTTGGCACTCGGGTAGATTTTCAAGTGCCGCCTTTATTTCCGCAAGGTTAGGCTTTTCTCTAGTCACCGTTATTACGGGCAAATCCACTTCTTTGGAAAGTCTCTGTATGTCCACCACGTTGAAGCCAGCAAGCGTGACCCCATTTAACACCACTACCCTAAGCTGTTTATAATGGGGAGAACTCTTTATCATTGAAGCGATTTTCTCTGTTGCATCCATTCCGTCGATTTCCACTTCTGTTCGCATAACTCCGTCAAGCCAGTATCCGCCACGATAAACAACCCCTACAACATCAACGGTGCCTTCGGTGCGTGGAACGAACTCCCCATCATCTATGCCTAGTACTCTGATTTCGGGTTTTATGCTGCGAAATCGTTTAGGATTCAAGCCTATTCCTCTTAAACCATCCTCATTTATCTTTAAATCTTTTTCATAAGCATCTAATAGCAGTAAGATAACTACACGGATTGAATGTCCATGCACACTTTCATGCCGAAGTATAAGAAACTCCGTGAAGTTCTGACGGATCAAAAACTTGCTTCTTTAGGCGACTCCTTCGTGAACCTCATCTACTCTTTATCCCTCTCAAGGAGAAAGGGAGAACCCATCGGCGCTAAGGTTGACAGCCGTGTGTTATCTGAGGCTCTTAAGAAGGCGGGTTTAAGGAAGTTGCTGCCGTCTAGAACCGATAGGCACATGCAAGCAGACGCGGCTGAGGCTTTGATTGTGTACGCTTGGATGCAAAGCGTTGTCACAATGGAGGAAGGAGTCAACATCTTGGAGCAACACGAGGACCCTATTGAGGGCTTCTGTGACCTCTTACTAACAGTCACAAAAAGACTTGACTTACTCAATATCGGTTAAGTTTAGAAGTCGTCCGTTAACTGCGCTTCTGTTCGCTGGTATAAGTCTTTAAGGCTTTTTCAAAACTCTTCCTAAACTCTTTATTCTGCGTCCTTATCTTTTTCACTGCGTCCTTTATCGCGTCTTCGGGCTTTCGTTTTTCTTTCGTGCGAACGTCAACTACGGCACGCGAGAGTAGGGGATGTGGTATGGTGTATCCTGCCATGTCTACGGTATCGTCTTCGATGAGAACATTCTGCAACACATTACAGAGGGAATGCCCCTCTCCCTCGATTTCGACTTTCAACTCGTTCGAGGTTTTTTTCAGAACTTGGACCTTCATTCCTTTTCCCCAACTAACCCTTACCATAATCTGAAGCAATTTTTCGTCTTTCAGTTTTCCCACACTGTGGACATCGCAATCCTTGTCTTCCGAAGGCGAGCATGTGCCCACATTGCGAACAGAAAGCGTAAACAACCCCCAGGTCCTTGTCTGAGGTTGACAAATGATGCGTTCTGTTCATGGTGCTGATTACTTTAGCCTGCATGATGTCACCTGGCTTGCATACGTCATACATTGTCTCCACGTACTCTGGACTTACGTCAGAAATGTGTAAAATTCCCGTGAAGTTGCCTGAAAGCAACTTCTTCCCTATTCTGGATATGCGTAAAGCCGCCGACTTGCTTTGTACATCGGAAACTTGTCCCACAACGACGCTTCCTACCTTGGGAACGCTTACTCCACGAACTAATGGATAGACTGAGACCTTTCTGTTGAGCTTGTCTAGGAGCGTGCACCCGGTGACTTTAGAATGTATGACACCCTCTTCCACGTATGTTCCTGAGCCTGGCACGAATTCTTCGATGACCCCTAATCTGTCGCCTGGCGCAACGAATTTACCGCTTTTTCTCTCATTTTCAGGCACGTGTTTTCCCTTCTATTCGGTACAAATCAACCTTAATGTTTCGTCTTTTTTTGGTGTGAAACTCAAAGAGTTTCGGTATTGTCATCTCCATGTGAAAGATGCCAGTAACCTTTCCCCCACACCTCTCAATAAACCTTTTGATAAACTCCCTATTACGTTCTCCACCCTTATGAAGAGAGTATATCCTCTGACCTAGTTCCAAGGATTTTTCCAAGAAAGCTCTGTCTGCACTTCTTTTCTGCACACCGAACGGTGGATTCTGAAGAACTGTGTGGAAATGTCCATGCAGAACATTGACGTCGCCTGTAATCCAGTTTGTCTTTTCCTCTACCGCCAATTTCTTGGCGTTATCTTTCGCCACTTTTATGGCTGATGGGTCTATGTCGATGCCAAACGCTTCTTTTGCACCCAAAAGCACAGCGCTTATGGCGAGTCTTCCAGTGCCACACCCCAAATCCACCACCGTCTTATCGGCAATATCATCGTAGGTGTAAGTTGCCAAATACAGAATCTCAGCCGCAACTTCCGATGGTATCGTGTATTGTTCAAGGTAAGCCTTAGGCTTTGGGTGGGGCATAACCTCTGCGATTGCTCTTTCTAGGTGGTGCTTTCGAACCAGCCTTTTTTGCATAATTGTTCCCAACTCATTTCGCCAAGAGCCACTAAGATTTCATTTGAGGTGAGAACTGGTCTGCGAAATCTCGCTCCGTCATCTATCGATACTCGTGGACAAGCAGTGTTTACGAAAGCGTCTACGTGTGGAAACTGCAAGAGCGCCTCTGGCGTGATTTCTCTCAGAGCAAATAGCGTAGCATTCCGTCCGTTCTTCTCAAGTTTCTCTTTCATCGCCATGGCCAACTCAAGTCTTCTCTGCCCACTTTTTAAACCAATTAACACTCCAAACTTTTTCGCGTCTTTCGCCTCAGAAATGCTACCCCACCTCTCATTGATTATCTTTCTAACTTCTTCGTCAACGTTGTAGGCTCTTTCTTCATAAGGGTCTGCGACTATTGTCGGTTTTGCTGTGGCTAACGCTAAGCCTATGGCGTGGAATCTGCCGCCTCCAATAAGCAGGAAGGCTTCAACCTCCTTAGAAACTGATTTGGCGTTGGTGTAATCGCACCCAGTCACTTGACCAGCATACTTTACGTGTCCTGCGTCTCCGATTGCAACGGTTTTCCCAAATTTAAGTAGTAGTTTCTTTGCTTCCTCAAGCGTGTGAACGTGTTGAACAGTAGTCACTAGTCCAATCTTGCTCCATTCCTTTAGAAGGGGTATCGCCTTTCGCACTGCGGTTTTGGGACTGATTTTTGCTCTGGCTTCAACGTAGACAACCCGTGTCTGTGCTTCTTTGGCCCATGGACTGTGACCATAATGGACAACGAGGTCAACGCCTAGATTTTCGGCATCCAAAGTCGCTAAGTCGCAGGCACCGTAGCATGGGTCTGCTGAAATAATTGCGGTGGCTCCTGCCCGTTCGATTATAGATGCTAATCGGGAGCCTTCCGTTTTTAATCCTTCGGGGAGTTGTATGAGGACCCGTTTGGCTTCTCGCTTTTTCATTTCTTCTTCTAAACGCTTTTCTTCAAGGTCGAAGGTCTTTGTTTCCATTTGGATTTGCCACTATAATTGGAAAATAGCGGATTAGGATTGTTAGGACCGTTTTATGCGTTTATTCCCATTTGGGGAGCCATTCACGGTCTGGTTTGGGCTTTTCGGTTTTGCCACTGCTTCTGAGCGTTTCGGCTAATCTTTCGAGCAGTATCCTTTGTTCGATGCTTGCTACCAGTTGTCGTGTGCGAACAACGGCATCTGCGTTCACTGAAATGCTGTCAATCCCACATTGGACAAGGAATTCGGTGAAGTCTGGAAGGTTTGAGGGGCCTTCTCCACAGATGGAGACGGTGCGTCCGTGTTGATGAGCCACTTGGATGAGGTGCGAGATGATGCGTTTGATGGCAGAGTCTCTCTCGTCAAAATAGCCCATTAAGCCGAGTCTTTCGGAGTCTCGGTCAATGAGCAGGATGCCTTGCGTCAAGTCGTTGGAGCCTATGGAGAATCCGTCGCAGAGTTTAGAGAACTCGTCAGCCATTATGGCAATGGATGGGGTTTCGGCCATAAACCATATCTGGAAGTCTCTCGAACTCTCAAGCCCTTCCTCTCTCATTAATGCTAGGCACTTTTTGGCTTCCCAAACCGTTCTTATAACGGGGAGCATCACCCATACGTTTTGAAGTTTCCATTCTTCCCTGCACTTTTTGATTGCCCTACACTCGAGTCTAAACGCCTTTTCATACCACTGGCTTATGTATCTGCTCGCTCCTCGCCAACCCAGCATCGGGTTTGCTTCGGTTATTTCGTATTTTTCTCCACCCTTTAACTCTCGATACTCGTTTGTTTTGAAGTCGCTGAACCGCACCACCACTGGGCGCGGTTGTATAGCTCTTGCGACGATGGCTATTCCGTTGGCTAATTTGTCTATAAACTCGTCTCCTCGTCCAGTCTCCAGCATGTATAACGGATGTTCTCCGATGTAACTGGCGAGGATGAATTCGATGCGCATGAGTCCTATTCCGTCGAAGGGCAGGTTCTTGTACTCTTCGACCTTGTCTGGAACGCCGAGGTTCATGTATATTTTTGTGGCTGTTATGGGAGCCTGCTCAAGAAGAGTGGTTGTGGTTGCTGTATTTGGTAATGTCAGCGCAGTTGGCTCTGGTTCCCTTATGATTCCTTCGTATACAACACCGCTTCTCGCATCCACAGTGTACCCTTGATTGGTTTTCATCAGTTTGGTGGCGTTCTCGGCTCCGACAATGCATGGTATGCCTAACTCTCGGCTCACTATCGCGGCGTGACAGGTGACTCCCCCCTTGTCTGTGACTATCGCTCCAGCCATTTTCATGAATGGTACATAGTCGGGGTTGGTCATGGTGGTGACGAGAACGTCGCCTTTCTCCATGAGTTTAGAGGCGTCTTCTGGTGTGAACACAACCTTCGCTAAACCAGCGCTGAGGGCACGTTTCCCAGCAGCTATTCCCGTAACGACAACTTTATGCTCCATCTCTGGGACTGAGGGAACCGTGGGCTTCATCTCAATTTTGGTGGGCACTTCCTTTGCACTCCACACGGTTTCGGGTCTGGACTGTGTGATAAAGACGCTTTCTGGAAAGGGCATGTCTCGGTCGATTGCCCACTCGATGTCTTGTGGCGTTCCATAGTGCCCTTCAATTTTTTTGGCAATCTCGGCAAGTATGAGAATTTCTTCGTCTGTTAAGCATGGTTGCTCTCGTTTCTCGGGTGACACTTTGACCTCAACTGTTTTTCCAGCCATTGGGTCCCGAATGCGTTCGACGGTTTTCTTCGCGATTTTTCTCTCTATCACCTTGAGGGTTTTTTTGTCTACAACATAACGGTCTGGAGTGACTTCTCCAGAAACAACAGTCTCGCCTAATCCCCAGTTTGCCTCAATAACAATCTCGTTCTCTTTGCCAGTCACAGGGTTAATGGTAAACGTAACACCCGCAGTTTTTGAGTTAACCATTTTCTGAACCCCAACACTAATGAGAACGTCTTCATGCCTGAACCCCTTCTGAGTTCTGTAAAAAATCGCTCTGGGAGTGAACAAACTCGACCAGCATTTGACAGTCTTCTCAAGGAGGTCTTTGGTTCCCTTTACGTTTAGGTAGGTTTCTTGCTGACCAGCAAAGGAAGCGTCAGGCAAATCTTCGGCTGTGGCACTTGAGCGCACAGCCACAAAAACCTGTGAACTTCCTGTTTTTTCACCAAGTCCTTTGTAAGCGTTTGTTACGGCTTTTTGGATTTCTTCGGACATAGAAGTGGATTCTATGAGACGGCGGATTTTTTTGGAAGCCTCTTCGAATTGTTTGGGGTTGCTAATGTCAGTGACGGTCTCTTTGATGGTTTTGTAAATCTTTTCTGCAATTCTTGTCTCGGTGATGAATTTCTTGAAGGCATAAGCGGTTACCGCGAAGCCTGGTGGAATTGGAATCCCTGCTCTGAGCATCTCTCCCAAGTTGGCGTTTTTACCACCAACAAGAGGAATATCTTTCTTACCCAAATCTTCGAAATCAATCACAAGTTTCTCTCGAGAACTCCGCAAAAGAGGATTCTCCTCGTCTAATCTGAGGATTTTTCGATGAGGATTCGACAAGGAGTGGGCAGTTTTGCCTCTCCTCTTCGCAAGGCTTCTTTGGCGGCTTCTACGCCGTTCTCGTTGACCCTTACTATTATGACCCGCTGGTTCACCTTCACTCGAGCAGCCGTTCCAACAGGCTTGCCAAAAGGCTTCCTCATCCCGTCTTGGAATCGGTCTGCCTGCGCTCCAAAAACCATCTTGTTTTCCCGAAGCACAGTGTGAGGGTATGGCAAGATCTGTAGGAGATAGTCGTTTCCTAACTTCCCAGCGAGAACTTGGTTTACTGCCACACGTGCCGCTTCTAGGGCGTTGTGACTCACTTGAACTTGCTTCTGAGCGATGAGGGATGCCTCATACCCGAATTTTTTTGCGGTGTCTCCCATTGTGAATTTGGTTATTTTTGGCTGTGGAGAGCCTTTAATATACTCTTTTCTCGTGTAAGGTGGACCCTTTACCTCTCTGTAGTTTCGTGATTTCATATCGTTTCCCTCAGCATAGGCAGAACAGTCTTATTTAAGCATTTGTTTGCATCGTTGCTTATATAAAGTATGAATTCTTAATTTGGAGTTGCCCTCAATAAGCGCAACACCGCAGAATCCACATTCTATTTTATAACTGCAAAAGTAGACCCTAAAAAACAAAGCAACCAACAGAAGAAACGGGGTCTTAACTCCAAACAAACTAAGTAGGTTATGATTCTAAGCATCACTGGAAACGAGAATAACTGTCATCTGCAATCACTTGCTTTTAAACCACATTTTAGCCAACTCATCATAGTTTGGGAAGACATCCTTCAAGATAGGAATGTACAGTTTTTTCTCTTCTTCGGTCACGTATTGAAACTGGTAGGGTCCAGTGTATGGAGAAGGTTCGCCTTCTCTGGTCAAGAATTCGATGTGCATGAAGGGTTCTCCCCTCTTAATCGCTATGGGTTGCCTATCGTTGCTCAGGTTCACAAGCTCAAGCGCAAGTCTCCCGATGAAACCACTGTGAACCTTCGCGGCGTTTAGGAAAGAGAGTCCCATCCTTCCGTATTTGCTCTTTGCGGTTAAATGAGCCACGTAATGTGGTGGTGTAAAGACTATCTCATAGGAGATTAGGTTTCGGTGCTCTAGATAATGGAGTGTGGTCTCTTCCTTCACTGTCAAGACGTAGCTATCCCCGTCTAAGAGGTGATAGTCGAAAGGATAGACGCACTTGTACTTCTCAATGAGTTCCAGCAACTTGCTTTTGCCTAGGATGCACAAATCATTCACCCACGAATTGAGAGAATACTGCAGATGTGTTATATACTTCTTTTGTGCTTCCCGAATCTGGCTTCAACGACGACTATCGTTTCAAAGGCAACCTTCTCTTCGGCAACTATTTTAGCTTGTAATCCAGCCTTTTCAAAAGCTTGCATGGTTCTATCAACATCGGACAGAGTTGATTGCACCAAGAGGATTCTGCCATTCACCTTCAGATATTTGGGTACCTCCGACAAAAACCTGTCAATGAGGTCTCTTCCACCAACTCCGCCAGCCCATGCCTGTTCTATCCATGTCTTCTGTTCTTCTGGTTCGGACGGCAGGTAAGGAGCATTAAAAAGGATGACGTCAAACCCTTTACCTTCTTTTATGGGGTGGAAGAGGTCTCCTCGTAGTATGCCCATTTTTCTTTCTACACTGTTCAGTTTTGCGTTTATTTTGGCACAGATGACCGCGTAGGGATTTGTGTCTATGGCAACTACCGTCTTGGCTTTTTCTGCAGCTAAAATCCCTAATATTCCACAACCCGTGCCCATATCCAGCACAAGATCATTTTTGTGGACACGTAAATTTTTTGCAAGGAGGAAGGTGTCTTCTGCTGGCTCGTAAACATCCTCTAAAACATAGAATGCATGATCGTTAAAAGAGAACTTCATTGGTTTTCTTGATAATCTCATCGGTGAGGGCTCCAAAGTCTTCTGGTGCAAGCTCCCAGACTCTCTTATAGTGAAAGGGTAAAGAATCCGCTAAACTCGTTGCTTCTTTCCCAGTTATTCTTCGCAGGCGCAAAAAGGGAATCACAGCGTTTCTTACCTTCTTGTTTCTTTGGGTAAACATCACCCGCACGAGTTCAAAAAAGGTTTCCTCATCCTTCACTCTGAAGGGCGGTTTTTTGGGTTTCAACCGCACAACCATGGAGTCGACATCAGGTGGTGGATAAAACATTTTCCTCGGTACATGCTCCAGAAGTTCTGTGTCTGCGAAGTAGTAGGTTGCGACAGTTAACCGTCCGTAATCTTTGCTTCCCACGGATGCCGTAAGCCTTTCTGCAAACTCCTTCTGAAACATCAATACCGAACAGTCAAATTTTCTCTTGAGAAGCCAGAATAGCATGGGAGAAGAAATCGAGTAGGGAGGGATTGAAACCACTTTGTTAAAGGGTGGAACTGGAACGTCAAGAATGTCTCCCTCTATCAATTCTACATTTTCTAAATCACTAAGTTGCGTTTCTAACGCCTTTATCAAGTTCCTGTCAACCTCAACTGCAATAACTTTCTTACATTTCTCAGCCAGCAACCTTGTGAGAAACCCAAAGCCAGCTCCTACTTCCAGAATCACATCCCCACTTTTAATAGCCCCATAAGATAACAGTCTCTGCAAGAGAGAGCCATCTATAACAAAGTTCTGTCCCAAACGCTTTTTAGGTGAAATCCTGTAAAGGCGAAGCAAATGCTTGGTCTTTTCAAGAAGATTCATTATTTGAGCCACTAGGTCGCTCTTGTGAAGAAGCGGTATTTGCTCTCCTCGGACAACTCTTCCAAGATTCTTTTTACGATAAGTTTCACTGGATTGGGAATGTTAGTGCGTTTTTGTAGGTCTTCAAAATTCTTGAAGAGACTTCTTTCACGTTCATTGATGATTTGCCACATGTACTTCTTGCCGATTCCTGGAATCAGCTCTAACGCATGCATTCTGGGCGTTATCGCCTGCGCTGTGTTAAAGAAGTTGACAAACCAGTTCTCACGGTTGAGCACTATTTTCTCCACCACTGTGGGTAGTTCCGTTCTTGCGGTGGTGGTTAGTTCGTTGTAGCCTATCCTACCTATGATGTAGGTGACCTCATCTCGAGCGTCCTTTCCAACGTAAACCCTCTGGGATGATTTGAGAATTACCCCTTCCTTGGCGATTGCCTCTAAAAGCGTGAAATACTCTTCTCCAACAACCTGAACGAGGGCTCCCGCTCGATAACTCTGTCTGCTCCCAGGCCTTCCGTGTGGGAGAAAATCAAGAACGTAAGCATGTTCCTCGTAACGTTTCTCAGGTGATTGACTCATAGCCCTTCCTCACCTTGATTTCACTTTCTTCTAAAATTTGCGTGTGGCACCTCCAAATGCTAGAATGTTTTAGGCTCTCCACTGGTCAAACGTCTTCGAGAAACGGTAGCAACCTCTGCTTCTTGCCTTCATTGGAATACACTTGACTCTAATTCATAATACCATCTAATCAATATAATTATTTTGGCATAAAATGTTTTGAAGAACCATTAGAGCCCGTTCAAGTGGAACCTATTCACTTTTTCGGTATTTGTTTAGAAAAGCAAGGAGGGATTCTAACTTTGACGTCTCCACGATTTTGCGTCCTCCAGCCAAAAAAACCCGAATCTCTTCGACGGATTCTGGCATGCAGTTTATTATTTGAACTGCCTCCTCAATGTCCAACTCGAATTCTCCAACAAGTTTATCCAGCAATTCCCCCGCGGCTTTAGGATCCACTTTGGAGAACTTTGCAGTAAAGTCTAACGTTCTTCTTTGAAATTGATCTAGGCTTTCTTCACCTATCTTTTCTAACATTTCTTTTACTTGTGGCACGGTGAGTAATCGTTCTTTTAGTTCTTTCTTGGGTATTCTCATCCCTCTTGGTAGGGGTTGATGTGTTCGGGGCGCACGATTATTTCTTTGACTGCGTCTCCTTGCTTGACGCTTATGACGTAACTTCTACCTCTTCTGTCCGCTATGACGCCGATTTCTCCATGGTATCTTCGGTGGGGCATGCCTTTGTGAACGCTTGGGTCTGTTATGATTACTACTTTGTCTCCCTTCTTGTAGTCGTGAAGGATTTTGCTGAGACCCGATTTTCCTCGTTCTCGTGGCTTTCTTCTTAAGAGGGAGCGAGTTTTTGCGCGGTAACCCTTTGATTTCTTCATTTCACCGCCTCTTGACGATGCGGAGGACGTCTAATTCGATGGGCTCAGCTCGGGCATTGACGATTTCAGTGACGCAGGGTTTTGTTCGACCTTCGTCTCCTGTGATTAGTTCTTTGATGTAGAGCCCCCCTTGGCAATGTATCCTCATTTCTGCGCTGTCGGGTGCCAATCTCTTTATTTTTGCCTTATATATGTGCTTTTCTCGTGTTCTGTCTGCCCTTCGATGTAGCACACGTAAGGGGGTTTGCTGACTAACGACAGCGTTCGTGAGTTTTTCCTCTACTAACTTCAACTCCTCATCTGAAACGTTTCGGTTAAACCTGATGGCAACTTTATAGACTTTTTCAGCCATCTCCTTCTTCTTCAACTTTCTTACGGCGTCCCTATCTGCGAGATGAAGATTCAAGACTTCCAGTTTCCCATCTGCCTCTTCGTTGATGGTTTCTGCGAGGGCTTTCAAGTCTACAAATCTTTTTCTGGGTTTTTTGACTTCCAAGATGAAGGGTCTGCCACGCCCGAGCATGCGGGCGTCTATGTCTTCTCTCCCAGCAGCGTGAAAGGAGGCGTCTTTCCCTTTAGTTGCCTTTAAGGTTGGGTTTGCGATGATTTCCTCGATGGATTCTGGGTACATTTTTCCGGTCCAGTTGCACTGGGCACAGCCCTCTCCTCTACATTTGGAGCAGAACCACTTTGATTGAGGTATTCCGCGCACGAGTTTTCTGTATCTTCCGGCAATGTAGAGTGGATTTGGCTGAATCTTGATTTGCTTCGTGAAAGGGTTAACGTAAATCACGACTTCAGGTTTTCTGTATTCGGCTTGTTTTTTGGTTATCTCTGCGATTCTCTTTCCAATATCGCGACTGAACTCGTTTCTAATGCTTTCTCCGTGTTTTATTTCAAATTCTGCCTTGAACTCGTCTTCCTTTTCCTCTATTTCAGTTGGCAGTTGCATGCCCACCAGAAAGGTGCCATATTCATAACGTTTCAATTTTCTGACAGAACTTTTTACCAGGTCTTCTAAAAGGGTAAATCGCCCTTCACAGAGATAGCAGTCTCTCTTTTCTCCAACCCTCTTTTTCATTTTCTTTAGTATTTCGGTTGCCATGGTGAAGGAGCCGTTTACTGCTAAGGTTTTGAGAAGTGAGATTCCAGCTTTCTCTCCGAGAAGTGCTTCTTGGTGGCTTTTCATGGTTAGGAGAAGTTTTAGGGATTTACCTCTCTCTTGGTCGTCTAGTCCATAACCTAAGAGGGCGAACTGTCTCCCTAAGCAGTGGTCGCAAAGCGGATGTTTCTCAAGCATTTTCTGTGTTTTTTCAAGGATTTCCATGGGCTTGCTTTATCCTACACAAGTGGGTTGGATTGGACTGTAATTTCATCCTTGAGGAATTGGAAACTTCTTTCCGAAAAATGGAAGTTTCTTTCTCCTTAGGGTTTTCATCATTTTCTTCATCATCGAATATTGTTTTAGGAGTTCTTTGACTTCCTTTTCGTTAGTTCCCGAGCCTCTTGCCACTCGTCTTACCCGCGAGGCTGAGAAGACTTTTGGGTCTTCTCTCTCTTGTGGAGTCATGGATTCGATGATTACCTTCCATTTTTTTAGGCGGTCTTCTGCCATCTCCATCATTTCTTCGGGGATGTTGTAGGAAAGCCCTGGAACCAGTTTTAGGAGATGTCTGAGTGGACCGAGGCTTTTCATGGATTCAAATTGTTCGTACATGTCGGTTAGCGTGAATCTGCCGCTCAAAAACGCCCTCATCTTCTTTTCTGGTAGTTCCACCTCCGCCTCGCGAACCTTCTCAATGAGGCTTTCCAGATCGCCCATACCCAGAAGTCTACCAACAAACCGCGACGGAACGAAGGCTTCTATGTTGTCGATTTTCTCGCCTGTGCCAATGAATTTTATGGGTGCTCCGATGGCGGCGACTGCAGAGAGTGCGCCTCCGCCTCGTGCAGAGCCGTCGAGCTTTGCGACAAAAATTGATCCTATTGGTGTGGCTTCGTGAAACGCTTGTGCTTGTGTCGCTGCTTGTTGCCCTATGGTTCCATCAATGACCAAGATTACTTCGTCTGGGTTGACCGCCTTTTCCAGCGTCTTCATTTCTTGGATGAGACCCTTCTCCTCCTTGTGGCGGCCGGAAGTATCGATGATGACAACCTCATACTCATCAAATTTCTTTAATCCTTCTGAGGCGATGGCTATTGATTCTTTTGCTTTTGGGTCTCCGTATATGGGGATGTTTATTTGGTTTGCTAGTTGTTGCAGTTGTGCGTATGCTCCGGGGCGATAAGTGTCCGCACAGACTAATGCTGTTTTTAGTCCTCTTTTTTGGAAGTATCTCGCCAGTTTTGCGGCGCCCGTGGTTTTGCCTGAACCTTGGATTCCGACGAGCATGATGGTTTTTCTTTTTCCGGGTTCTATTTTTAGTGGGACTGGTTTTTCGCCTAAGAAGCGTGTCAGTTCTTCGTAGACCACTTTTATTACGTGTTCTCGTCTTGAGACTCCTGGTGGAACCTTCTCTTTGAGGGCTCTGTCTTCTATTCGGTTTGAGATTTCGAGAACCAGTTTTACGTTTACGTCCGCTTGGAGTAGCGCTCTTTGGATGTCGCGGGCTAACTCTTTGACGGTTTCCTCGTCAACAACCGGCGCTCGAAAAATCTTCTTTAAGGCATCGTAAAGTGATGAACCGAAACGCTCCAAAGCCATGACTTCTCTCCAACTTAAACTGAACTCGCCTTTAAATAAGTCTATGTTTTCCAGATACTGTTAAGTCTGATGTGATAGACTTGGATTATCTTTCATTGTTTTTTCGACTTTTCAGCTAATGTTCTAGAGTGAGCTTCTACTAGTTTAGCGTAACATTCATTGAAGCTAAGTAGCGATGCTTTTTCTCTTTCAGTCAATCTATATCTCAAAAAGATATCTCGAATGCGCCCTCTTTCCCCTTTTTTCCCGTTTTCCCAAATGTTTACGGGATGCACAAGCTTATTTCTTATTTTAATTATCTCATTTATTTTGTCATGAGTAGTGCGATCGACCATATTCAATCCAAATAATAATCTAATTTTGGTTTGTAAATGCCATCTTTCCATTTTTTCCAACGGAATTCTGTTTTCAAAGCGCGTACCCAAAATCAAGTTAGCCTCATATTCGAAGTATGAAGATGCAAGAGCAAAAGCAGTAAAGTAATTATTACTTTCACACGCATTCTTTATGTCTTTTTTAGGGTCTATCTGAAGAGGCATTCTTCTATCTCTCCATTCCATTGTATTGATGTTTCACCTCAAAATTACTGTTTCTATTACAAATTAAGGCATTCAATCCTAGAGTTGAACAGAGCCTGTTTTCCACAACTTTTTTATCACTCACAGAAATGTATGAGTTGAGGAATATCCTTGTCTGAAGTTGTTAAAGTGGTTGAAAAGAAGGCAGTACCTTCTGATGCGATTATGCTTTATGGACTCCCAGATGTGGGACTTGTTGGGCTCATCGCTACTTCCTACATCATATCAGAACTCGATTTTCCCGAAATAGCATACGTAGATTCAGACCTTCTTCCTCCTGTGGTTGTGTTACATGAGGGGCTTCCCCACGCTCCTCTACGTATATACGGAGGCAAAAACCTGATCGCAACAATCTCTGAGATGCCAGTTTCAGCAGCCGCTCTCCACCCAGTCATGCGGGCACTCGTCGATTGGGGACAATCAAAAAAGGCTAAAATAATGATCTCCATGGGAGGATTACCAGTTGAAAACCGACAAGACATCAAAGACCCGAAAGTCTTCGGTGCCGCTACCTGCCAAGACCTCGTAGACTTTCTCCAGAAGAAGGGGTTAGACATTTTAAAAGAAGGTTACATGGTTGGTCCCCAAGCCTTGACCATGCGTTTCTGTGCGGAAAGAAAGATCCCCGCCATAGCCCTTTTAGCCCAATCCTTCTACAACTACCCCGATCCAGAGGCAGCAGCCGCAACGATCCGAGAAGTCGCTAAAATCGCGGATGTAAAAGTGGACGTCTCCCAACTGCTAGAGAAAGGAGAGGAAATCCGATTAAGGGCGAGAGACATCATGAAGCGCACCCAAAAGGAACTAACCCAGATGAAGAAGTCACAGGAATACGACCTTCCATACGTTACATAGGAGAGAGACAAATGTCTACAAGACGAAGAAGACGTTCAATATTCGAAATAATGCGTGAACACGTAGAAGACCTAGAGGCGTTTGCTGACAGGCTAATAGAGTCGGCTTTGATGGAAAAACCGAGCTGGGACCTCCAGTCGTGCTGCCTTGAACCCCTCTGCAGCGTCTTCGTCTCAGCAGACGAAGTGGTTATCACTGCTGACCTTCCAAACATTGACCCAAAAAACATCAAGGTAGAGGCAGTCGGAGAAGACTTAATCGAAATCAACGCTAAAATGAAAAGGAAGATACACTTCACGGATTTTGGAATCACACACCGTCAAGGCGAATTTTCTGCCTTTCGTTGCCAAACCCGTATCCCAGTGCCAGTGGACACCAAGAAAATGAAAACTCAGTTTAAACGTGGCATCCTGGAAGTTCATCTACCGAGGAAGAAGGGCTACCAAATCAAAGTTGAGTGATCGAGTAGAAGCCTTGTCTAACCGCTTATCTTTTTTCCAAATTTTCGAGGGCTGACGCGACTATTAAAGGAAAGGCTATGGTTGCATCGCAGATCACCGTTACTCCTTTACCTTCGGGTTTGATTTTCCCCCAACTTATCGCCTCCTCCAATGGTGCGCCACTTAAGCCTCCGGGCTCAGGTCTGTCCATCGTGATTTGAACGGCAGAGTCCACTCCTTCCCTGAATGTGCTTGCGAAGAGGGCGAAGTGTTTGGGTGTGCCACCCCCAAGAATGATTATGCCTATCTTCTTCGCTTCATAGACAGCATCCATCAGTCTGTTAGTGTCGAGGAGAGGATCGATAACGATTTTTTTGTCTTGCCCGAAAACCCACAAGTGAAAACCCGCTATGGAATCAACGAAGGCTGGACATATGATGGGAACCTTTTTTCTTGCGGCAGTGGCGAGAATCGAGTCGTCATCTTTGATTTGTTTTCCAATTTCAAACAGGAGTTCGGCTACGGACATGTGCTCCCTCTTTTCCTCAGGTATGGTCTCTAAGACTTGAAACAGCCATTTTTCCAAGTGCTTGAAGGCACTTTGTTGGATGTAGATGTCGCCGATTCTGCCGATATCCTTGTCTTTCAGTTTCTTGTCTTCAGCCAAAAAGGAACCTCGCACATGCCTGTAACCCAACGCTTCCACCATGTCATGAACCATGTTTGCTCCGGTGGTGACAACAACATTCACGTACTCTCGGTCGATTAGGTCGCGTATGACTTTCCTTAAGCCCGCTGGGACTAGGGCGCCGGCGATTGTCAAAAAAACGGTGTAGTCTGGGTTGCTGAACATTTCCTTCGTCAACTCAACTGCCTCTCCGATTTTTCCTGCGCCAAGAACCCCAGCCTTTCTCATTTCAGCTGTTAGTTCATTCACGCTCATTCTTGGTCGTAACTGCATCTGCTTAACCTGTCTCAAGCTGTTCACCCTTCAACCGTTAATTGAGACCTGATAATTTCATAAAACGCGTAAGGATTCTAACCTTTCGCCCGCATTATCCTTGTTCTTCCCAAAATCCGCCAGTATTCAACTTCAACGCCAGAGGTGAGCTTGGATTTTAACACTTCCTCCTCTGGTAGAGGTGATTCAAGCATTTCATAGGTCTCTAAATCCATGATTTGGACAGAAGCGGGTGATAACGATATGACTTGGCCTGCCCGTTTCTCGATGATCGGCACCTCTATCTGGGCGTCAACAGGCTTCACAAAACTTCTCTTTACCCCATCGAAGACTCCGATGGCAACAACTCTGGCTTTCGCAGAGCCGTGTTTTCCAGGTTTAGATTTTGTGTAGTCAACGATTCGGCAGGGTTCGTTGTCGACAAGCACGTAACTACCGACCTTGACGGCTCCAACCTCTGATGGCTTGCTCACCTTCGTTCGCCTCATTATGGAAGTTTCTACAAAGAGTTTATCTTAATAACTTATCGCTTATGATACAGTCAGCATCAGGAGGACACGCGGGCTGTTTAATGTCGTTGGAGTTGTTTCACGGACTGACCGCAAGAAGGCGTTGGAACTCGCCCAAACCCTAATAGGGCGTTTAGAAACCAAAGGAATCAAAATTTTTCTCGAATCACAACTCGCAAAACACCTCAACAGAACAGCCGTAGCAACGCCATTAGAAAAAATGAAGACAGACCTTATAGTCACAATAGGTGGCGACGGCACCATACTACGAACATGCCTTACCATTCCAAAACCCGAGCCTCCGATTCTCGCCATCAACATGGGCGTAAGAGGCTTTCTTGCAGAAGTTTCGCCGAAGGAAGGTTTAGTTGCTTTGGACAAGTGCTTAGAGGGAAGGTTCAATCTGGAACGTTACATGAAACTCGCATCCTTTGTCGGCGAAACCAGACTACCAGACGCATTAAACGAAGTTTTTATCACATCACCCGCCCCAGCTAAAATCTTGTATGCAAAAGTATGGAAAGACGACAAATTAGTGGCTGAGTGCCGTGCCGACGGAATAGTAGTCGCGTCTCAAGTGGGCTCGACTGGATACTCCTTGTCTGGAGGGGGACCAGTTCTAGACCCCGAGTTGGACGCTTTTGTTTTGACGCCGATTTGCCCACTGACAGTTTTTCATCCAATAGTCTTCTCCACAAAATCAACAATGCATATACAGCTTCTTAAGCCAAAAAGAGCGATTGTCGTCTTGGACGGGCATCTTCAGAGAGAAGTGGAGCCGAAGAGAAACCGCGTAACAATTAAGAAGTCTGAATACGAAACATCGTTTATTCGATTTAAAGAGGACTTCTATCACCGTCTAAAGGCGAGACTCCTCTTCCCAAGAGGCGAAAGATATTGAGTGAAAAAGAGAAAGTAATCATTCTTGACACATCAGCGTTTATCGCTGGCTTCGACCCATTTTCGATTCAAAACAAACAGTATTCGGTTCCAACGGTGGAGAAGGAACTTTTCCCAGATTCTCTATCTTGGACACGATTCAACGCAGCGATTGAAAACAAGAAACTGCACATTAAAGAGCCAAGTGCAGATTTTATCAACAAAGTGAAGGAAGCATCCAAGACTGTTGGAGACATCTCATTCCTCTCAGAAGCAGACTTTAAGGTTTTGGCTTTGGCTCTTGAACTCAAAAATAGTGGTGAAACACCGTTGATTGTCACAGACGACTATTCGATTCAGAACGTGGCGAACCAGATAGACATAGAGTTTGCTCCCCTCATGACCTTCGGTATAAAATTCCGTCTACAGTGGATTCGCTACTGCCCAGCATGCTACCGAAAATACCCCTCAGACTACAAACTCAAAAACTGCCAAACCTGTGGAACAGAACTCAAACGAAAACCACTGAAGAAACATCTATTAAAAAGGTGAAGGGGAGTCGAATAGAGTTGATAGAAGGTAAGACCATATACTTCGAGAAGCCGGGAAAGGAAAACACCACAACCGTGCTAAAGTTGGTTAAGAAATGTGCGGAAACCAAAGAAATAAAGGACATTGTGGTCGCCTCCACCACAGGCGAAACTGGAGTGGAAGCCTCAAAAATCCTGAAGGGCTTTAATGTTGTGGTTGTCACGCACCACTTTGGCTTTCGCGAGCCAGGCATCCACGAGTTACTGGATGAAAATAGGAAGAAAATTCTGGAAAATGGTGCCAAGATTTTCACAGCGACCCACGCCCTAAGCGGAGTGGAAAGAGCCATACGCAAGCAGTTCGAAACCATCATGCCTCTTGAACTCATCGCTCACACCTTGAGGCTTTTCGGTGAAGGAACCAAGGTCTGTGTCGAAATAGTCATAATGGCGGTTGACGCCGGACTGATTCCAGAAGGCAGAGAAGTTATAGCGATGGCTGGGACTGGACACGGAACAGACACTGCCTTGGTGATAAAGTCTGCGAGTGCATCCCGGTTCTTCGACCTTGAGGTAAGAGAGGTTATAGCGAAACCCAGAACCAGAGAAGAGTGACTCAACCAGTAATATCACAACAGGAAAAGAAGGAATGAATTAACGAACACCCACGACGTTACTGTTTTTCTCTTCCACATGAGGACAGCCATTGCGGCTTTTCTAAGTGTTCCATGGGACTGACCCCATACGTCTCCTTGACTAAACGCTCCAATTTCTCAATTTGAGGCTTCTTGAAGCCTACATAGATTCCGTCATACTTTCTGCCAACCCAAGTCACCGTCGACTCACCCATCGTGAGCATTTTACTCAGGATGGGATGAAGCACCTCCAAGCTGTGAACCACAATTTTGGACCCGTGGCGTTCTATCTCTGCGGGACGCTTCGGTCTAATCTCTATTCCACCCCGAACCCCCCTTACTTCAAGCATGTTTCCTCTGCCTCGAGGTATGATCTTGCCCAGAGCCCTATTTTCAACATCTAAGTGGGTGACTCTTGCCCTCATGTATCCCTTAACATGAACATAGACAGGGGCTTTTACTACCTTCAACCTCTCTTCTTGGGATACTAGATAAACTTCAGCGTTTATCCGTATTTTTCCGGGGCTATTTGGCACTAGGACATATCACCTAGAATAAGCAATCATTCAGGGACCTAAGGTTTCTCCTTTCTCAATCTCCTTGATGAGTAAGCCTCCAACCCCAATCGTTTTGTACCACTTCTTTCTTCGTGGCATGGCGATTATCTCTAACACCTGAAATCGCTGTGCAGAGTCTCCGCTAAACATGTGAGTTGAGTACGTGGACTTCGCCACGATGGCTGTGTCTGCGCCCTTGTCGCTCCCAGCTATTGAAATCACATCTTGGTAGGGTGACACTGCACCGTAATCGGTAGCCATCAATATGGCTTCAACCGCGGTTTTTAAGCCATAGCCACCAACCGAGACCAGTGTTTCGGCTACGGTCCAACTTGCTGGTGTGTAGCCGTATCTCGCCAACCCATAGTCTAGCGTGTCGCTTAGGGATGAGGGCATCCTGTCGACTATCGCTACATTGAGTTTTTCGAGTGCCTCCTTTATTTTTCCTCTCACGAATGGGTATTCTATTTCGTGAATGGCGCCCCAACCTGGAAACCCTGAAACACACACGACAGAAACGCCCAGAGTTTTAAGTTCTTCAGCCATTCTTAGGGCGGTTTCGCCACTGATGGATGCTATTACTACATGTTTGATGTCGCCTTCTTTGACTCTTTCCTTCGTTGCGGCAATGACCTTGTCGGTGTTTTGTGGACCAGGGGTTTTAAAGTAAATAATCTTCTTGACTTCCTGTGTGAACAAGTTTTTCACTCCTTTGATTTGGCGAGCCATTCATCTCTTAATATGTCCATCACGATGGAGTCATGGTATCCGCTGTTTATGAACTTGGCTTTCCTTCTTCTTCCAACTTCTTTGAAGCCGACTTTCAGATAGCATTTTTGCGCTCGCTCGTTGAAGTCAAGTGTTTCGAGTTCCACCCTGTTGAGGTTTAGGTTTCGAAAAGCGAAGCCAAGGATTAGGTTCATGGATTCTTGTCCATACCCTTTGCCCCAATATTCTGGATTGTATATGCTTATTCCCGTCATGGCGGATCTGCTGGTCCAATCGATGTTGAAAAGACCAGTCCCACCTATGAGTTTGTTGTCTGCGGTGGTTTCGATTACGAACATGAACGCCCTTCTTTCTTGGCGTAGTTTCCATGTGCTTCTGATCCATTCTTCTTCGTCGTTGCGACTCGCTGGACCCCTGTCTGCGCTTCCGAGGAGGTTTCTTAGTTCCATGTTGTTCCAGTGCCTCAGGATTTCATCGAGGTCTGAGAGTTCGAAGCTACGTAAACGAATTCTTTTGCCTTCAATCATCTTGGAGACCAGAAAACTGTAGGCAACTTTCTTCATATAAAGATTTTAAAACGATTAGGGAAGCTCTCGATAGAATTAACTACGAAAAAAGAAGAGAGAAGTTATGCGTCGAATTAGGGTGCGGTATTACGCTACCACTCTTCTGTTTTCTCTTTCTTCTTGGCCGGCTTCGCTTTCTTCTTTGCCGTACACATACCTATTCACCTCCCCCCAGGGTTTTGTGTGTGTAGGGTTCACTCATCACTTTTCTTCTGTTCTACCTATATAAGTTATGGTCTCCAACCACCCAAAAGCGTGTGTTTTGAAAGCGAATTTAAATTTGACCACAAGTTTGGCTTGGGAAATAGGTTTACATCTCGGTGAGTATCTCTAGTTATTTTGTAGTCTTCGACCTTTCCTCAAGAAGCAATTCTTCATCTCGTAGAGTTGTCCGTCGAAACGCTTGCAAATCGTTTCCCCTTAATCTTCCCGTAAAGTGGCAGCATTCGGTCAATGAAGCCCAGTGCCAATAGGTGGGAGCATCAAAACACGTTGGTGATACTATCTGCTGTAGTCTCCTGCATGTCATCTTTTGATGTGACACTCTCTCGTTTTCTCGCATGTTAGGCAACTGTCACATATCTTGACATTCATGTCCGTAAGCGAAATCAACTCAGTTTTGGTGCCACTTTTCTCAGCTGCTGCCAAGACCTTTCTCATTAACCATTTAGTGTTTCCTTTTCTTGGACTGCAACATATGCCCACTTTCAAGCTTGGTTCACTACATTCGGCATAAGTTGAACAACAAGTCTTGTGAGCTAGCAACTATTAAAAGAAGGAGAGAACATCTATATTTCAAAGGGAGTCGTAGTCATGACTCAAGGATGGCATTCCAAAAGTACTGACTGGCTTGGGCTGGTTTCTCTAGGATTCTTCTTCATCGTCATAGGTATAGTTTCCGCTGGCATCCCAGACTTGACAGGGGAAATCAGAGTGTTCGTCAAGGATTTCCACTTAGCAGAAGCATACCCGAATATTAGATTGCCTGCTCCAAGAACTCCTCACCCAGTGATTTATGAGGTTATAATGAATTTTTGTTACGTCTTTGGTGTGTCCCAAATCATTCTGTTGATCCTCAGGTTTGCTCTCAAAGATTCTGCTAGTCGGAAGGCTGAGACGGCTTCTGGAATAATCTTTTGGTTTGGAATGGGGGTTTTCGCTGACTTTGCAAATTCGTTACTGTCTGAGCCCACCGGATGGTTTTCTCTGCTCAGTGGACTCATAACAATGATTGGGCTTCTAATAATCTCAAGGATTCTTTTGGCAGAGTTGTTGCGCAGGCTCTAAGCGCTATTTTAGATTTATCAGTCTCTGTTGCCCAGCTCCCGTCAACTTCCACAAAAAGGGTTTGGTTCCCTTTCGCTCAATGATGTTTTCTGTCTCCAGAAGGTGAAGGTGATGGAGAACCGCTGCGTAACTCAGTCCGATTTTCTGTGCAAGAGTTCTTGCGTTAAGGTCTCCTTTCTCAAGGAGCACAACTATCTTGGTTCTCGCAACCAATCCTAAACGAACATTTTTGGTTGAGGACAAAAAGGCCTTGGGATGGTAGGATTCTTTCAAGGGTTGCTTCCCCAATGAATTTACTGTTTGTTAGTTTAGAAAAGTTTCTATTGTTTCTGTCGGGCTATAAAGTCTGAGAGACTAATCTGCTTGGGTTTCTTGCCCTCAAAGAGGGTATTTATCTCCTCTTCGATTAGTGCCAAGCGTTGAGTGTAGTAGGGTGGAAGACCATACTTTTTCACGAGGTGATACGCCGATTCCAAGTATTTTTCTATACCACCACGATAGACAGTCAACGTCAATGCACCTCCACAGTCTGGACACTTACCCTGAAGGGGCAGTCTTCTGAAGCGTTTGTTGCACTTTTTACATCGGAAGCTCTGAGTCGCAAAAGCGCGAAGATTACCCGCAATGTCACGAATAAAATGAGTGGTCAAAACTTTCCGCGCCACAATCTTGGCATCAACAGCCTCAATCCGCTCCGCCAACAAAAGTTGACTATTCAACTTGTCTATCATACGTTTCAATTTCTTGTATGTGCTTTCGAGGTTTCCTGAGTTGATATCTGAAACTGGAATTGTGTATCCAAAACCTTGAAACTGCGCCTCGGTATTGAGTCTATGACCAATTAGGTCCACGAGTTCGTTCATCTCTTGGGGAGCCATTTTCTGCAGGGTTTTTTCGTAAAACGCCAAAGGATAGACGCTTGAAACATCAAATTCGTGAGCCTGCCTCTGCACCTCCCCGGGATTTATCAAGGAAATGATGAAGAGTGGAGCGTCCATCATTCCCCCGATTTGGGCTGGTAGGTAAGACTTTGAAAAATTCAATAGAGGGTCTAAGGCTAACATCAGCGCGTCTTCATCTCCGTCACAGTCTCTGCGTTTTGCGGAGTGCCAAAGGGGATGAGCGTAACAAACATTGAGGTTGGTGAATCCTACAATTCTTCCAAGAATACCTACAGAGGTGTGGGGTGCCAAACCTATTGTCAGGTGGCCAACCAAGTCATCAACTCTTTTGACATTGTAGTATGGCGGAAACTCGTAGACCTTCTCGAGAAGTTCATCTAGGAAGTTGGCTACACGCACAAAATACTCTGCACACTTCAGTGGAATCACAACATCTTGCACCTTGAGCTCGCAAATTTGACTCGCATCAGTTAATGGTTTTCCAGTGTAATCAGAATGGTAACCTAATTGTCGGAGCCTTTCCAGAGTCACACCTATTTCCTTCGGCTTAAAGTGCGTCAAAGGAGCGTTTGTGACATCAAACCTTATTGTTCCATCCTTAAAGGTGGACAAGTCGTATTTTGCACGCAGAACCCCTTTTTCGAGAATCTCAGCGGTTTTCGTTTCATTCATCAGCCCCTTCACGCCCTTGACAAGTTCGGGCGGAGAATGCCTCAGTTTTTTACAGGCCTCGTCTACCAAGCCTTTGACGTTAACTTCTTGCTTCTCGTAACTTCTAGGAGAAACTTTGCAGACTGGACAAAAATCTTCTTTTACGACTCTTCCACATCGTGGACAAGACTTCTCCACCAGCGTCTCTGCACCACAACTGGGGCACACTATCCTAAATGTTACCCTCCCACACTGAGAGCATCGTCGCTTCACCAGTTCCACTTCAATCACAGTCTTTTTTGCAGCTTCGATTACATTTCGGTGAGAACCGCCAGCCAACCCTATTGGAAAGAGGACGTGAACAAGAGGCTTCATCTCCCGTCTCTTCGCCTTCTCTGGACGCCCCATTCTGGCACCAAGAAAAGTAGGCATCTTTTCCCTAACAAGAACCCCGGTAAGTTCCTTGATGTTTTCAAAAATGGATTTTGTGAGAGTGATTCTCTTCTTGGGTTCGTGAAATCCAAGGCAAAAAGCTAGGGCGTGGGCGTCATCGTCTTCCACTTTAAGGTCCTTTTCTTCATTGACTCTGTGAGGTATGTAAATCCTTTCAAGTATCCCCTTGATGGCATCATTCATTTTTCCAGTAACTTCACGAAAAACATCATTTTCGACTTTAACCCGCGAATCCAAAAGCCAATGTCTTAACAACCGAAATTCTTCACACGAGATGTTAGACCACGCGTAGGTGAAAAGGGGATGAAGCGGAACGTTAAGATTCCTAGCCAAGGATACAGCCTCCTTCACAGTAGGCCTGCTTCCATAAGGATCACTCAGAAAATCTCGCAATCGTGTTGCAGAGATGTTTGCAGTTGCTCCTGCTTTCTCAAGGTCTCCGTCAAAATTCTTCTCAACAGCCAAGTGGAGTTCTTGGCACCACCACTCTTCAGTGTAGCCAGATGGGAGGAAGGGTTTGTTGTTGTACAGAAAGTCGCCAAAACTGATGAGGATGTCGCCGAGGAATAGAATCTTGTCTGTCATGCTTTTTATTTGCTCAAAATTCTGGAGCGTGACACGAACGACAGACCCATCCTTTAATCGAACAGTTGGAGGCTCTATCGTGTCCACTGGGAGAACGATTCCTGCTTTGCCTGGACCCTGAATGCGCAATTGGGTGCCACCAGCCAAGAAGTGTTGAAGTGTCGCCATCGTCGCGGGATGCACGCCTACCGCGGCAAGACCAGTGTTTCTAGACCTTCCATAACGAAGTCTAAATCCGCCACTTTTTGAAGGAAACGAGAATATTGGACGCCCAGCGATAACGTCCTCCATAAATCCAGCCGTCTTTTTCTCTTCCATTTCCCGAATTTTACTAAGCCAGTCCCACCCTGTAATCCTTAGTTTTTCTACGATCGTCCAAACCTTCGCTGAACGCCCCACCACACCGTCATTTACAACGCGTAGTGCCCCACCCCTTAACCGATTGGTTTCAATGCGGGGTAGATTTCGGAAAGATGAAACCTCAACGTGATCAGTCTCTGTGCCCGTAACTTCCACGGGAAGCGATTCAAGAGCTCTCCTCAACTCTTCATCAAGAACATGATACTGGAACCTGCCCACCGAGCGTTCGTATAACCTCACTTCCTCAATGAAACGCCCGATTTCCTCTTCTGTTGGCTTATAACGATCCAAAACAAGAAGGCGACGGACAAAATCTCCCACAACCAGAGTTAACGGCGCATCTGTGCCGCCTGCCGATCTTATGGGACCAGCGAAATATACTGCGAGGTATCTTGTACGATCAGGATTGGATTTGATGGTTACTCGTGCTACGCCCTGTAAGGGGGCGGCGGTGATGCCTTCAGTCAATATGGCAAGGGCGGTTCTTATCGCCTGTTCAGCCGCCTCACGAGCGTCCAAATGCCCAAACTTTCCGTAGACAATCTCTTCAGCTATCTTAAACGCCAACTCTTCTCGGGGCAGTTTCTTGCTTAAGTCTCGTATACTCTCAGCCACTCCAGAGGGGCCGACAAGTCCTTCAACGAGCTCAGCCAAGTCCTTTGCCACTTTGATCTCGGGACTTAAGGTTGGGTCATGTGCTTTTTTTCTTGCTTTTTTCGCTACATCGTAGATGTCGTTAAGGGTTTTTTCTAAAGTGATTGTGTAATCTTGGTATTCTCTGCTCATTTTCAGGTTCAAAACTGTCCCATTGTTAGTTTTCATAGGTCTGTTATTGAGTTTTCCAACACAAAACAGTCAAAAACAACGTTAGTTGTTTAGGTCGCTGTTTGTATTTTACTTATTCCTTATGTGCTCTATTAGTTCCTTAAGTTTGGGTTTTGCTGAAGGCTTTTCTGTCACAGTGCCCGTTACCAGAATGTCGGCGCCCGCTTCCACGAGTTCTCTGGCTTGTTTTCCAGTCTTTATTCCGCCCCCTACAATCAAGGGAACACTAATGAGGTCTTTTACCATTTTTACCATGCTCTTGGGGGCTGGTTGCTTGGCACCGGAGCCAGCCTCTAGATATACAAATCGCATACCCAGGTATTCAGCTGCTAACGCGTGTGCGGCTGCCAACTCTGGCTTGTTGTAAGGAATAGCGCAGACTCTGCCTACAACTCCGACTGTGCCACCTTCTCCTACAACTATGTATCCTAAAGGAAGAGGTTCCAAACCAAACTTTTTGATCAAAGGAGCACCCAAGACTTGGGCTCCGAATATGAAGTAGGGGTCAGAAGAGTTGAGAAGGGACATGAACCATATGGCGTCGGCATACCCACTGATACCACTTACATTATTTGGGAAAAGAATGATTGGAATCTTCACAGCTCGTTTCACAGCTTTTACAACACTATCCAGGTGATTAGTCAAAGTAAAGGTG
>Ga0315314_1001074_pt1 | contig 25858 bp, 24 predicted proteins | sample TDP9_MG_FD_203631 | JGI IMG/M metagenome (GOLD analysis project Ga0315314, IMG submission 203631) | Freshwater sediment microbial communities from Lake Towuti, South Sulawesi, Indonesia - TDP9 | ecosystem: Environmental > Aquatic > Freshwater > Lake > Sediment | place: Indonesia: South Sulawesi... | reverse complement strand
AGCGGTTGGCGTTGCTGGAATTTCCTTCCTAAACTTCACGACGCCTATTGGAAGCAAAGTAGGCACGTACGAGACGTACATGTGGGACAGCTGGCTAGATGAAATTCCAGCGACTAGCATTGAAGGCGCCGTGGAAGTTAAGGGAACTACTACACCCCCAAAAGAACCAAGCATTATCACCCTAACCGCTGACAAGACACTTGTGCATTTGGGAGACAATGTAACTCTAAGCGGAAACGTAACGACACAAGATGGCACACCAAAACCCAATGTGGAAGTCAACGTCAAATATGGCATGCAAGAAACAAGTTTAGACATCCTAAAAACCGTGAAAACAGACACTGAAGGCCGCTACAATTGCACTTGGACACCAACAGAATTCGATATACCTGAGGGGAAATCTCAAGATTATACATTCCAAGCAACATGGCTCGGAGATGAAACACACAGTGGCAACCAAAGCGAAAAAATAACAATAAAGCTAGAAAAGGTTGCCTACATCAACATTGAAGCCCCCACAACCGTCCCAGACCTTCTAAGGATACCAGACCTAACACTACAGAGTGACATAGATAAGTTTCCCAACATAACACAACCATTCTTAGTCAACATCACCGTAACCGACGTGACAAACCTCTTCTCTTGGCAAATCAAACTAACCTACGAACCTCAATACTTAGAATTCCTCAACCTGACATTACCTACAAGCCATATTTTCCAAAACCAGAACTTTACATGGAACTGGATTAACAGTACGGCGGAAGGTTATGTACTTGCAAACGCAACCCTCAATGTCGGGGAGCAGTCCTTCAATGGAAGTGGCACACTATTCCAAATAACTTTCAGAGGAATAAAGTTGACAAGACTCGGTACAAAACTGCTGCCTGTCCGAGACGAATCATTCCTCAAAAACGCAACTGGCTATTCCATACCGGCCGAGTATAGAACAAAGTATGGAACCACTTGGGTTGCACCAGAAATATTCCTACTATATATTTATGTGTATGAAGCGCCGAAAGTCAAACTTGGAAGTTCGATTGTTATCGAGCTCAATGCAACCAAGATACTTATAGGAGAAAATGTTACCATAACTGGTGAGCTAGCTTTAGAAGATGGCACCCCAATACCTAACGTAACAATAACAATTCGTTACAAATCATGGGACTTCGCCTATCGGAAACTAGTGGATGTGAAACTAGATGAAAATGGAGCCTTCAGCCACATTTTCTTTGGACCACAAGAACCAAATGAGTACACCTTTAAAGCATATTGGAGAGGAGACGAAAATATTACAGACGCCTATAGCGAAGAAGTAACATTAGTAGTGACCGAGAAAGGCGCGGCTGGATTTGACGTGTTTTTCTACGCAGTAGTGTCTGCTGTGGCTTTGATAGGGTTGGCTAATGTCTCAGTGACAATAGTCTACTTCAGAAAGATGAAGGGACAAGTAAAACCTGAACTTTAAACTATGTGATGCTCAAAAGAATATTCTTCTCCACATTTGAATCTATCTCTTCACCACTGCAGATACTGTTATCTTGAAACTATTGCTCTCATATTCTTATCGAAAACCTGAGCTTTATGTAGACGTTGCATGTTCACCCTACAGAAAAAAGTTTGGTTGTCAATAGAAGTTAATTCCAAAAGGCTTAAATTTTCTGAAGTCACACTATTAGGTTGCTGAAGGGGAGAGAAGGAGCTTTGCATTCAAGGCTGAAGCAGTTATCAGCGATGCTTTTAATAGTTTTTCTAATGTTTTCTCCTATGCTTTTGTCTCCTGTTCAATCTTTTTACACTTCGTACTTGTATCCAACGCATGACTCATGGGTTGAGGCCGAATTTCCAAATGATAATCATGGGTCTGATACGACCTTGAAAGTTAGGTCCGATGCTAGGACAAGGCGAACTTATCTGAAATTCGATTTGAGTTCTATTCCAAACGGTAAAACTATAACATCTGTCAAGCTTTATCTGTACTGCACCTACATGGATGCCAATCCCTTCGTTCAAATCTATGTCCATGAAACAGGTGATGATTGGCTCGAATCAAGTATCACGTGGAACAACGCGCCTGCAGTGGGCTCACTTATTACAAATATTTCTGTTGGAGGAACCGGCCAATATTATAGTTGGGACATTACACCTTATGGTCAAACACAATATTCTGGAGACGAAATGCTGAGCGTAGTTGCAAAGCTTCTCTTAGACGACCCAACTCAAGACAATCCTAATTTGGCTCGATACTTTGCAAGCAAAGAAAATACAGGCACAACGAAAGATCCCTATTTGGAAGTGTGTTATGAAAACACGCCTCCCACAGCTTCATTCATTTACTCTCCAACCTATCCGGTTGCAAACGACACGGTAACTTTTGACGCATCAATCAGCGATGATCCGGATGGATATATTACAACTTATTCTTGGGATTTCGGAGATGGCAACCTAACAACTGTTGCAACTCCCATAATTGAACACGTATATGCCATGTTTGATAACTACACAGTAACATTAACAGTGACGGACAATGATGGACTGAATGATTCTTATGCACAAGTTGTGGAAGTAGTTGATCCGGCAATCTTGCGAGTCTCACTGCCAGAAGGCACCTATGAAAAGAAGACACCACCAACTGGTGATCCATGGATAGATGAAGGATGGCTTCTGAATCGAACTGGAAATTCATGGAGTTTCACCGTGCAAATAAACGACACTAGTAGGTGCATTAATTCTTTTGATACACACTTAATTGTAGCTCTCAATAACGTCTCCTACAACAATCTTCAAAGCCTAACTATAAACGGCACATCCATCTCGAAAACCGCTTTCAAATATGGTACGCCTAAACCATACGGCAAAAAATATTGGCCCAGCTGTGTCTATCCTGCATGGTTTAATGACACCTACATTGTTGGAACAATTTGGAATAAAAGCTCCTCAATAGTGACTGTTTCTGTAACATTTTCTAACGCTACAAGTGCGAGAATGCATTTTGATGCCTATGGCTCCATATATAAAGGGACTCCGTGCTCATGGGCTGAAGTAACTTGGTCTCCCAATTCTGAAGATTCAACCGTCATGTACCAGGCGGCACCTTTACCGCTTGTAGTCTCAATAAATCCAACTTCTGCTGTCATAGACTTAGGACAATCCGTGTCGTTCACTTCTTCTGTTTCAGGCGGCACTCCACCTTACAAATATCAGTGGTATGTTAACGGAACCGCCGCAGCAGGCGCCAACATGAGTACTTGGATTTTCACGCCACCCTCAACTGGCTATTATTTGGTTCACGTCAATGTAACGGACAATACGCTTAAAGAAGTAAAATCGAATGTTGCTCAAGTCACTGTTAATCCAGCCTTATCTGTTTCGATCCAACCAGTTTCAAGTGTTATTGTGCTAGGAGAATCAGTGTACTTTAATTCTTCTGTTTCAGGCGGAACCCCCCCATACACCTATCAATGGTATGTCAATGATACAGAAGTTCCCGGAGCAAACGCTACAACCTTTACTTTCACGCCAACTTCAGCGGGTTACTACCTAGTGTCTTTGAAAGTAACTGATGGTGCATCAGCAGCTAAGATGTCGAATGAGGCTGAAGTGACAGTTAATCCTAAAACATACACTCTCACAATTACAACCACAACAGGGGGAACAACAAATCCTGCTCTTGGAACCTACACATATGCTGAAGGAACAAATGTTTCGGTTACAGCAATTCCAGATACAAACTACCAATTTGCGTATTGGGAGCTTGACGGCTCCTACGCTGGCACAGTCAATCCCATAACAATTTCAATGTACAATAATCACACGCTAAGAGCAGTGTTTGCTCTAATTACTTACACATTGACTATCACCACAACCGCGGGAGGAACAACTGATCCAGCCCCTGGAACCTATGTTTATGTTAATGGTTCATACGCTTCCGTAACGGCTCTCCCCTCAGCCCACTACGTGTTTGACCATTGGGTTTTGGATGGGTCACCAGCTGGCTCAGCCAACCCTATAAGTATCCTAATGACCAGCAATCATACTTTGCAGGCTTTCTTCTCCATAATCAACTACACACTTACCATTATAGCCTCTACTGGTGGCACTACAAGCCCAGCACCCGGCATATACGTCTATGCTTCTGGCTCCTATGTTCCAGTCACCGCACTTCCATACGCAAACTACAAATTTGTTAAATGGCAACTGGACGGAGGCGATGTGGGTTCAGCGAATCCATACACGGTTTATATGGACGGCAACCATACTCTACATGCTGTATTCCAGCTTTTGACCTACAGATTAACGATTCTAAGCTCTACTGGAGGCACAACTGACCCAGCGCCTGGAATCCACATCTATGTTAATGGTTCTTATGCTTCTGTAACCGCCCTTCCAGATACCTATTACATTTTAGATTATTGGCTGCTTGACGGTAATCCTGCAGGTTCAGCGAATCCGATAAGTATTCTGATGATGGATGATCACACGTTGAAACCGATCTTCGCCTTGCTAAACTACACACTAACAATAACAACAACAACCGGCGGCACAACTGACCCATCGCCTGGAACATACACATACTCTGCCGGCACCACCGTTGACGTAACCGCTATACCCAACATAGGATACAAATTCGACCATTGGGTTTTCAACGGTTCCCCAGTAGGCTCAGTTAATCCAATAAGCATAGTCATGAATGGCAGCCATACTCTACAAGCAGTTTTCGTCGAGACTCACACGTTAACAATCACCGTGACTGCAGGCGGCATGACCAACCCGGCACCAGGAACCTATACCTATGACGTTCCGACAAACGTTACTGTAACAGCTATTCCGTTCAACAACTATCGCTTTGACCACTGGGAGTATGACAGCATTAACATAGGTTCAGCCAACCCAGTCACAGTTTACGTAGGTAGCAATCATACTTTGCACGCTGTTTTCACTCTAATAACTTACACGCTAAAGATAGAGACTACCCTAGGCGGCACAACTAATCCAGCACCAGGAATCTACACTTACACCAATGGAACAGTTGTTCAAGTTACCGCCTTACCTAGTACAGGTTATCGGTTTGACTACTGGATTCTGGACGGTTCTCCAGCCGGTTCAGCCAATCCTATAAGCGGTTTAATGACCAGCAATCACACCCTAAAAGCCGTATTTGCTCAGATAATGTATCAACTGAAGATAGAAACCACATCGGGCGGCACAACTAATCCCGCTCCCGGAACATATCTTTATGCTGCTGGGTCTTCTGTGAATGTTACGGCAATTCCGGATGCAAACTATAAACTTGACCACTGGGAGCTTGACACCGCCAATGTGGGCTCTGCCAATCCGTACACAGTTCTTATGGACGGTAACCACACTTTGAAAGCTATGTTCGTTTATTCGCCTCCTCCACCGCCTCCACTTTCAGTAACCATCAGTCCGCTTTCAGTCTCGCTAGAAATATGTCAATCGGTAACCTTCACATCAAACGTTACTGGCGGCACACCACCCTACAAGTACCAGTGGTACGCAAATGGTGTTCCTGTTTTAGGCGCAAACTCAAGCAGCTGGATATTCAAACCACCAACAGTCGGAGTCTATTATGTCTACCTTAACGTCACTGATTCTGTTGGCAACTCAACAAAATCTGCAACTGCAACAGTCTACGTTTCACCGCTACCAGTAGGAGGACACTCAATTTCATTAGCTAAAAAGACTTCAACATCTTATGTGGCTGCTTACACCATGCTACTCGCTGTTTTTGCTGCAGCTTTAAGCCTAATAAAACGCAAAAGAAAATAACATACCTTCTGCTTCTTTAACAGTCTCTAGCAGCTTTCAGGAGCCTAGTTAGTGAAGAGAAAAGAAAAGCAAGTCAAAGAAGAAAAGAAGCCTTTTCAAAACAAAAGACTCGCAATACTCTCAATAGCCCTCATTATCGTAATTGTTGCCGGATTCCTAATATACCAATTTCTCATGCAAACTCCTGAAGCGGAATTCTCCTTTAAAGCCGCAATAATCGATCAGATCGGCGAAAACCTCCCCTCAAATCCTACAGATGCACATGAATTCAACGAAACCGTCACCGCTTTTCTAGAAAATGCTGGCTTCAATGTATCCTATCATAAAAGCAAAAGCATAACAGTCAACTTCTACAAAGGACTTGCCAAATACAATTATGGATTAATCATTCTGCGTTCTCACTCGGCCCTAAGAGAAGGCGAAACTGTAGTAGATTTCTTCACCTCTGAAGAGTTCAAAGAGGATTATTACAAGAATGAGCAAGACAATGGGCTGTTAACCAGAGGCAACTATACTTGGCTACCAGGTAAATTCTATTTTGCAATCACGCCAAAGTTCATAGAAAATTTGGAAGGACATTTCTCTAAGAGCATAATTGTTGCCATGGGCTGCTGGAGCCTAAAGCCCAATTGCGAAGAAATGGCAGAAGCATTCATAAAAAAAGGAGCCAGAGCATACATTGGATGGACTGATGCCCTGAGCATGGAACACAGCGACGATTCAACTGCTAGATTCCTCCGATATTTGCTGGTTGACAACATGACGGTTAGTGAAGCAACAGCAAAATGCAATAAAAATTTGGACCCTGCAGGATACCATGGGAAACTTTCGCATTATCCCTCAGCAATAGGCAACTACAAACTGTCAGACTTTATAAAAACTGCTGTTTTAAACGAACTTTCTTTGGAAAAAGCAAAGTCATGTGATTCTAAAAATTGCCGCTTAATTCTTCGTAGCGTTTAGCTACTATGCTGTGAAGATGTTCTTTGAGCATCGTACCAGAATAGCTTAGACTTCGAAGACTTCTTATTTCCGCTGCTAATCCCTTGTCCTCTAAGGTTTCGTCTATCCACTTTTCAAAATCTCCTCGGTAAAGATGAAACTCTAACGATTTCACATTCACTTCATTTATTTTTTCCATAAACTCTTTCAACGATGCTGCACTTTCTCCAATGTAGTTTCCAATAGAAGTGAAGAAATAAAAGGCGTTTTCTCTCGGAACTGTTCTAAGAGTTCTTAAATTCATTTCCTTTTTCACGTCCTGTTTTCTCCCATTTTATTATGTGTTCTTTTTATAAATGTTAACTTTTTAGAGTCGTTAACTAATGGGAATTGGTTTTCCTTAAACTTTTTTGTAACTATGGATGTGCGGATTCTTAAGACGCCGGGCGTGGGCGCAACGGAGTTGGCGATAAATGCGTGGAGCCTTTCTTGGTTTTCTGCGACGACTTTCGCTATGATTAGAAGCTCTTCTGAGAGGGATGTGTAAACTTCTAGGACTTCTGGTGCTTTGCACAGTTTCTCTGCAACGTTCTCGCTTTCTTTAGGGTCAGTGTAAATTGTCATCATCGCTGTTATGCTTTTAGCACCGGCTTTTTCTACGTCTATTAGAGTTGTGTACTTCTTGATTATTCCATACTGTTCCATTCTTTTTATTCTGTCATAGGCTGTTGAGTGGGCTATTCCTAATCTTTCACCTATAGCTGTGTAAGTCTGCCTAGCGTCCTTCTGCAAAGTCTCCAAAATTTTGTAATCTGTAGCATCTAAGGTGAAGCTGTTATTTTTTAGCTTCAATATCTGGTTCTGCCTCTTACATTTTGGTATGTTTATGTCTAGATTTATTATTTTCTGTCGGAAAAATGTCGAAATCCTTTTGTTTTATCTTCAAAATTTCACTTTTTCTTTCCGTAAATTTGTAGCAAAAAACCATTTTCACCTACAAACTTTCAATTAAAAAGATGCTGCTCCTACACTTTTGCGGATAAAGTGACAAATAAGTTTAAATTTGCGGTTGCGAAATAGAATATTGTTCTAGAAGATTCTACCAAAGGAGAGTTGTAACAAAAAGATGAAGATGCCCAGAGTTTGGGAAATTCTAGAAAAATTTAAAAACTGCTGCAAATTACATGGTTGGAAAACTTCTGAAAAACATGACTGGATTGAGGTCGGCGATACATACCATAATTTTGTGTTTACCAGGGACATTAATCCGTCATCCTTCAAAAGAATAGCTTTAAACAAAAAGTGTGTGATTCAAGAAGGTTTATCCTATCGGATTGTTGAGGCATCTTACAATGCGTGGCTTTTGTCCGAGCCTCCTTCTGAAACTCTTTTCAAAACAATTCTCGAGAACCCAGATTTTTCCAGAAGAATAGCTCTCTATGATTTAAGTCCTTTGCTTGAAGGAAAAAATCTATGCATAAAACTGAACTACACAGACAGCCCTGTTTTTCAAGAGTTTGAAAGCTTTCTCAGAAATGAAATGAAAGTTAAACTTAAGTCCCCTATCAATCCAGAAATCGAAACCGAAAACTACACTATTGCAAATGTTGCCTGAAATTTAAACCTGATAATCTTCTCAAAAGACTTGATAAGTGAAAAAGAATATAATAGCTATTCTGTGAGAGGGCAATGTCACAAGACGCTGAAAAAATAAAGAAACTTATCACATTTAAGACAAGACTTGAAAAAAAAGTGAGAGAACTGGAATCTGAGCTTAAAGAATTACAAGCTATGCTTGAAACTGTAAACTCTATGTTGCTGGAAAAGGGATTTAAACGTGCTGAGCTTTCTAAACCGCCTGCCGAAATCGAGGCTGCACCTGCAAAGCAAGAAGCTATAGCTGAGCAAGCGACTTCTGCTCTTCAACCGCCCACCCGTTATGAAAGTGTTATGCCGTTAAAGACTGCTACTGATGAGCTTCTTGCAACGCTTTATCTGAGTGAGGATTCGTTGCGGGTGGTGGCAGCTGAAGATAAGAGTTTTAATATTAACACGCCTCCTTTCATACCTTTTCTGGTGGAAAGAGTTTTAGCAAAGATGCAGGAGAAAGACAACGAGTTAGCCAGAACAGGAAAGATAGACTCAACGAAGATCTTCTCTTACAGCATTGCCAGAGATGGTGATATAATTCGTGAAATGGTCATTAAGAATGTGGATGAAGACCGTTTGAGGGAACTCAAATCAAGTATTCGCTGGACATTAGAAAAAATGTACGAGAAAATGAAGAATCAGAGCTAGAAATGCTCATTTGGCGCGGTCAAAGTAGATGCTTTTGCCTTTTGCCGACATTGGAATTCCCATGATTACCGTTGCTTTGGGCAGCAGCTTCAGTTTTAATGCAGCCGTGCCCACACGATACATTATCCGATTGTCAACATTCAAAACACTTGCAATTTTTGCCGCTGACCCTAGAGCTACTCCCAGATCTAAAGCTTTGAAAACACAATTTGGACCCGAAAAATCTTCTCCAAGCTTTTTCTTTGCTTTTTCGAATTCTTCGCAGTCTTTGTAGCCGCATGCCCCACATTTTAGTCCAAAGCTTCTGTTCCCTCTCACTCCAATCAGAATGACGGCTTCAGAATCTCTAACGTTTTTTGCATCTCTTTTAAAACCTTTAATCTTTCGCTCTTCTGCTATTTGCTCCATTTTCTCAGCAAGGGTGTCTTTCTCTTTGCCGTAGAGGATTAATGTTAGAATGTCGTCGATGCCTCCTGATTTTGGAGCTGTTCTGGCTGCTATCAGCATGAGCTTAGCCGCTTCCAAGAGTGCATCTTTTTCTGCATTTCCGCTTTCAATTGTTGGCGTCACTTTTGACAACTCACGCAAAGTTCTGGAATTGATTTCAGCAAGAACTTATGCGAAGTTGGTTTAAGAGTTTTTAGGGTATCACAGGGCTGAAAACGTTTTTCAACAGTTCCACTATGGTCTTCAGCTGGTCCGTGTATATGCCTACTGCTAAGAAGGAAACACCTAAAAGGAGGAGTAATGCGCCTATAACTCTACGTTCTGGAATGTCCATGTACTCACTATCCAAAATGCTTTTTAAAGACAGCCTCGATGTGCTTTTTTGGAACAAGTCCAACGATTCTGTCAACTTCTCTTCCATTCTTCATTATTAGCATGGTTGGAATGCTGAAAATTTGAAAACGCTCTGCAGTGGTTGGGTTCTCATCCACATCAAGTTTTCCAATAAGAACTTTTCCAGCGTATTCTTTTGCTAATTCCTCGATTGTGGGAGCTAGGGCCAGGCATGGACCGCACCACGACGCCCAACAGTCAATTAAGGCTAGCGAATTTTCGTTGGTTATTTCATTAAAGTTTGAATCGGTCACATGAACGGGTTTTGTGTCCATTTCTCGGTTTTTCTCCATTAGTTGCATGAGCTTCCGAATTTTCTTTTCCCTAATATGCTCTAGTTTTTCATCTCTCTCTGATATAAACTGTTCGTGCTCCCCGCTCATTTGCTTTCATCAGATTTGTTTTAAAGAGTTTTGAAGTGCCTTAAGTTTTTTGTAGGCATCTTTTGGATTTGAGATTTCTATGGAGAGTTTTTCGAATGGGCACGTTTCTGCTTGGCAAGTGTCGAGTATATTTTCAACCAGGTTATCCCATTCAATGTGAACTCCATACTTTTCGAGTGCACTCTTCGCCTCTTTACTTAGGATTATGGTGTAGACTGCTTTAACTCCTGCAGAAATGCATAGCAGCGCAACTGCTTTTCCGGTGACTCTGTCAGCAATGGAAGCTCCTTCAAGCCTGTTTCCATACTTTTCAATGGCTCTTAAAAAACCGGAAATCCCAGACGAATCAGTCTCGAAGATTATATTACAATTTTTTACAATTGAAAGTGTTAAACTTTTTTCGAGGAGACGTTTTTTGGCCGTCTCTAAATCTTGCAAGTTCTTTTTCACTTGTTTGGTTTAGTTACTGCTATTCCGAGCAAGAAAGCTATGCCTAAAACTAAGAAGATTCCGAATATTCCAGCCAAGAGTGTTGAGGTGTAGGGGTTGTCAATTGTGGGGAGGGTGTAGTCTGGCATTATGCCTTTCCATATTGGTTCGTGTTCTTTTATTCCAAGTGTTTTGGCTACTGTCTCTAGCCCGTCTGGGGCGTCTGAAGTTAGGGGTATCAGAATTGCAAGGCAGATTAGTAGAATGATTAGTGCTTTAAGGTATCCTTTCACCCTTCACACCTCTGAGGATTGTTAAGCCATTAAGAACCGTGGGCTGTATTCTATTCAGTTGAGATAGCAGAGTGGTTGTTATTGATGCTTCGCCCAAACCGATTAATGTATGCCAAAAGAGCATTGCTGGAACGGTAACTGCTATTCCTCCCGCATCTGAGAAAACTGGAGAAGAGCCTATCTGCAAGCCGCATGCTAGGGCTCCTAAAATTACGGAAAGCCACGAAGCGATAAAGACAGTTGAGAATATCCAACTGTTTCTTTTGGAGTTTTTTGTGAGGAGTTTCACGAGGAAAAAGCTTAGTCCACCTATGACCGCCATGTTGAAGACGTTGGCTCCAAACGTAAGTATGCCGCCGTCTGCAAAGAATAATGCTTGCATCATCAAAACAATCGTCATGCTTAGAATCGCTGCATAAGGCCCTAGGAGTATTGAGAGAAAAGTGCCGCCGACAAGGTGTCCGCTTGTTCCATATGCGATTGGAAAGTTTATCATCTGTGCTACAAAAACAAAGGCGCTTGAAATTGCCAATAGAGGTGTGAGAGACCGTGAGTACGTGGTTCTGGCTTTTCTCCAAGACTGAGCTAAGAATGCGATGGAGATTGCATACATTGTTGCGCAGATGGCTGGGCTTAGGAAGCCGTCTGGGATGTGCATTCTATTCCTCGGTAACACCTTTTGATACAATAGTGTTACCATCTTTATGCATAACACCTTTTCTCTCTCAATAATGGTGCTTCTCTGAGCGTGAATATTTACATGTTTTCTCTGATCATCTTAGCCAATCGTTGAATGCCCTCTTCTATTTGCTGTTCTGTTGAATATGAGAAATTGATTCTCATCGTGTTTTGTCCTTTTCCATCGCAGTGAAAAGCTGAGCCAATAACATAAGCCACCTTGTTCTCTATTGCCTTTGGAAAAAGGTCGTTTGCACTCATTCTTTTTGGCAGTTTGACCCAAAGAAATAGGCCTCCGTCTGGTTTCGACCATTTTACACCCTTTGGCATGAATCTTTCCAGGGCGTCTATCATAACTTCTAGTTTTCTGCCGTATACTTTGCGTATGTTCTCTATTTGCTTTGGTAATAGTTCTCGTTTCAAATATTCTGCGATTATTAGTTGAGTGTAGGTGCAAGAGCATAGGTCCATGCTTTGTTTGGCTACTATCATTCGGTCCATCCATTCTGTGGGGGCCATTATCCAAGCTAGTCTGAGTCCGGGGCATAATAGTTTGGAGAAAGTGCCTAGTGCTATGACTTGGTTTTGTGTGTCTAGGCTGTAGATGGCTGGAATTGGTTCTCCTGAATAGCGTAGGTCTCGGTAGGGGCTGTCTTCCAGAATGGGGATTTCATGTTTGTGGGCTAGTTGTAGGAGTTTTTTGCGTCTTTCCAGGGTCATTGTTATTCCTGAGGGGTTTTGGAAATCTGGCACTACGTAGATAAGTTTTGGTTTCTTGTTCTTCCATGCGAGTTTAGTCAGTGCTTCTTCTAGTAGGTCTGTTCTCATTCCTTCATCGTCTTGTGGGATGCCGATCATTTTGGCTCGGTATGCTGTGAATGCTTGTATGCCACCAATGTAGGTAGGTATTTCCATCACCACGGCGTCGTTGGGGTCTATGAACACTTTGGAAATGATGTCTAAGCCTTGCTGTGAACCCGAAGTTATGAGAATGTTCTCCGGTTTGATTCCGGGCTTCTCTCGACTGAGCCATTTTGCTATTTCCTCTCGCAGCGGCGTTTCTCCTTCAGTGGGGCCATACTGCAAAGCCATGGCTCCTTTTTCTCGCAGGATTTGACAGGAAATGTCTTCTAGGTCTTTGACGGGAAAAGTTTCTGGGCTTGGGAGTCCTCCTGCGAAGGAGATTATGTTTGGTTGGCGGGTTACTTTGAGGAGTTCTCTTATTTCGGAGCGTTTCATGTTCAGGGCGTTTTTGGAATATAAGGCATTCAAATTCTTTACCATATCTAGGACTCCCGGTTTTTCTCTAATGGCGGCATTTTTGGGTAAGAGTGAAGTATTAATATAAGGTTTTAGTAGCATCTTGCGCAATTAACAATGCTAAGTAGCGTACGTGTGAAATTAGGGAATGGATTTGAAGAAATCCCTCACTCAACTCTTCTATGCGTACGAATAGCAAGCTCTCCAATGATATAAGGGAGGGTCTAGTCGCCCGCTGAGTACCAGGAGAATAAAAGCTTTATGATAACAATCTCAAACCATATAACGGGAATCACATGACAAAGATAATCCGTGTGGGAGTGACCTTCCCCCCAGAATTGCTTAAAGATTTTGACAAAATAATCAGTAAAATGGGCTACGAAAATCGTTCTAAAGCTGTTCAGGACGCTGTTAGGCTGTTTGTTTCTGAGAAGAAGTGGCTTCAAGAAGAAAGAGGAGTCCAAGCTGGGGTCTTAATGATGCTATACGACCATGAAGTTAAGGAACTGGAAAGCGCTTTAACCGATGTTCAACATCACTACTCGCACGTGATTTGTTCTACAATGCACATTCACCTAAGTGAAAGAGACTGCATCCAAGCCATAGCCGTTAAGGGCGATGCTGCAGAAATCAGAAAGCTAAGCGATGAACTATCCTCAAAAAGAGGAGTAAAAATACTAAAGATTATGCTTGTTTCCGTTTAACTTTTCAATTTGTTATTTCAAACATTTTTTCCAGAGCTTTTTTGGCTCGTTTTGCTATGGACTCTGGAACAGTTACAACATGTTTCTCTTCTTTTAAGGCGATGTAGAGTCTCTCAAGAGTGTTCAATTTCATGTTTGGACAAACAGCCTCCTCATAGGCTAAGATAAACTGTTTTTTCGGATTATCCTTCCTTAAACGGTGTAGAAGTCCCTCTTCAGTGGCTACAATAAACGTCTTAGCTTTGCTTTCTGTTGCGTAGCGGCACATTTGTGAGGTGCTTCCAATGAAGTCGGCTACATTCCGCATTTCAAGCGTGCATTCTGGATGTACCATCACGACAGCGTCTGGATTTTGCAATCTTGATATTTGCACATCTTCTGGTTGAAAAAGCAGGTGGGTTGGACAGAAACCCCATTCTGGTATTGGGATTATTGTTTTTCCAGTTTCCTTTTGGACGTGTTCAGCCAAGTTGCGGTCTGGTCCGAAAAGCACCGTCTCAGCGTTCAGAGCTTTTATTATTTCAATAGCATTAGCCGAAGTGCAACACACATCACAATAGGCTTTAGCTGAAGCCAAAGTATTCACATACAAAACAACGGGCACAAGCGGATAGAGCACTTTCCACCGTTTAATCTCGTCAACAGTAAGCATCTGAGCCATAGGACAACGAGCGCCAAGACTCGGCAGCAAAACCTTCTTTTCCGGATTCAGTATTGCCGCTGATTCTGCCATAAAATCCACGGCAGAAAAGACAATTATCTCGGCTTCTTTCTCGTTCATGGCTTTTTTGCTTAACTCTATGCTGTCGCCCACATAGTCTGCGATGTCTTGGATTTCAGGTCTCTGATAGTTGTGAGCCAAAATCACGGCTTTCTTTTCTTTCTTCAACTTAGCTATTTTGTCAGCAAACGTCACTGCATTCGCCTTTCACATTATATATTTATTGCAGAACCGTCTAACCGCACAGACAAATATATCCTTTGTCTAACATGCTTCTCCAAAAATGCAGTGATTGAAGATTTCTAAAAAAGTGGAAAGTTACAGTTTTTATCTAATTTTCAGCTGCTTCAGCATTTGCTCTTTTTTATAAATGCGGTCTCCTGCGAAGTATGGTGTCACACACAAGAACATTATCGACAACCACTTCGAGCTTCAAATCCTCTATGTTCTTGCCTAAACTTGTGTCCATTTTCTTTTTCATGTTTCATCCACCTTTTTCGAGTTTCAGCCTATTATATCTCAAGTCTTAATAAACGTTTCTACTCAAAAGTCCAACTAGACTACAAAAAATCCATGCAAATACCTTAGCTCCTGTCTTTGCCATTAGAATGCAATCTGGTGTAAAAGCTATGGTGCGGCGGGCAGGATTTGAACCGGCGAAACCTCCACAGGAAAGTATCTTGAACCCTTCGTTGTAGTCTTTGGAATCCCTATTTTTCACATTCGCATCTGAGAATCAGATATTTACCGCCAGAATTTTCAACCTTTTCTTTCATTTCGCGTTGCTTCTTCGTTAACCCGCTTCGGCACGATTTAATTTCATAAAAAATGTTTTCGCATTTATAATCTGCGCCTTGTCTTAATGGTTCTAAGGGCACGGGACAAGATGCTCGAATCAAATGCTCCCAATGCTCTTGGCACTTTTGCCCTTTTTCCTGATTTGTTTTTTTTGGCATAAATTAGGCTTTGAGATGCGCAACTAATAAGCCTTTAGTTACTAACTAGTGGACGATTTTCCCGACGCTTGTAAACCGAGCAAAGCGCTAGACGGATGAAATTTGAACTCGCGAACCTCTACGGGAAAGGATCTTGAGCAAGTTTTAAGTTTTAAAATAGCCGAATCGTTGTTTGCGTTAATGCTGAGGTTTTCGTGTGGTCGTGTTTAAGATTTTCTCAAAAATGGGGAAAGCCGTCTCTTTGAATGAAGACAGATGGCGTCATATATTAAACCATCCTGAGATGAAGGATCAACTGGATGGAATAAAGGAAACTGTCATGAATCCCGATGAAGTTAGAGAAAGTACCCATGACCCATCCATTCTCTTATTCTATAAACTTTATGAGGAAACCCCAGTGACGGAGAAATACCTGCTCGTTGTCATCGAAACCCAGAATAGAGAAGGTTTTATAGTTACAGCTTTCTTTACAGATAGAGTGAAGAAAGGTGGCGTAGTGTGGAAGAAAAAGCCCTAAGAATATGGTTTGACCCAGAAGGTGACCTACTCGAAGTAGGACAAATAAAACCTACGAAAGGATTTTTTAGAGATGTAGGTGACGACATATTCGTCAGAGTAGACCATAAGGGAAACATAACTGGCTTTCTCATACTCAACGCTACGAAAAGAATGGCGAAGATAAGAGAGGTAACGCTTCCAGTGAAAGCAACTTTTTCCAAAACAGAAGAATGAGCTTCATAACCTTTTTGAATAAAAGATTATTTTGGTGCGGCGGGCAGGATTTGAACCTGCGAACCCCTACGGGAGAGGATGTCTCCATCAAGGCTTGAGTCCTCCGCCTCTTTAGGTCTTATCGTGACATTGACCTGGCTTGGCGACCGCCGCCCATATTACCAACCTCTTTGATTCTTTCTTATTAATTGTTTTGCCAAACTTCTGGTTCTGCTTTCCCTCTGTGCCTTGGCATTCTCCTAACTGCAACATAAGATGTCAGCCCGTGCATTGCTAACCCGTTTGTTGAACAAAGAAAATTTTCCGTTGTTCAACAAAACAGCAGCCTCTTTGTAACATATCCTTCAGACAAAGCGAATAATAAAATTATTTTGTAATAGCAGAAATCATTCGGAAAAGTTTATTAGAGAGCTGTGCAGTTTACGTGTTTTAGCTCTTTAAAATATTGGAGACCATTTTTCGGTTGGATGACCCAACAACCGGAGGAAATTGCAAGTTTGAAAAAACCCGCATCAAATAATCCTTTCCACCCATGTTTAAATGTGAAATTGCGGGGGCTGTTTAAAATTGGTTGAAGTTTCAAAAGAAGATACAAATATCCTCTTAAAGGCTTTCTTCAAAGAAAAGGGCTTAGTTCGCCAGCATTTAGACTCTTACAACGAATTTATCGACCACGGTCTGCAAGAAGTAATAGATGAAATGAGCGAAATCTCAATAGAAGTTCCCGAAAACCCATACAAAGTCAAACTAGGTCAAGTCTGGATAATCGACCCACAGACAAGAATAACTGGTCCATACACAACAGAAGTTGACGGCACAAAACACGAAATCTACCCTATGGAATCGCGGCTCAGAAACCTAACCTACGCAGCGCCAGTGGCTCTCGAAATGACGCCCATAATAGACGGAAGAGAACAAGACACAGAACTCGTTTACATCGGAAACATCCCGGTGATGCTAAAATCAAAACTATGCTTCCTCTCACAGCTTTCACGCGAAGAACTAATAGCGTCCGGAGAAGACCCCGACGACCCAGGCGGCTACTTCATAGTGAACGGCTCAGAACGCGTCATAGTAGCCATGGAAGACCTAGCTCCCAACCGCATAATAGTAGACATAGACGAGAAAGGAGCAACACCAGTATACCAAGCAAAAATGTTCTCCACAACCGTAGGCTTCAGAGCAAGAATAGAACTAAAAATGAAATCAGACGGAGCAATATACGCCTCAATGCCCGGCGTGCCCACAGAAATCCCCTTCGTCGTAGTCACGCGAGCTCTAGGCTTAGAGTCAGACAAGGAAATCGCTGAAGCCGTATCCTTAGATAAGGCTATACAAAGCGAGCTAGACCCATCCTTCGAAAAAGCCCTAGGCGTGGACACAGTAAAAGACGCAATCATATTTATCGGAAACCGCGTCGCCCACGGTCAGGTAGAAGAATACCGCGTACAGAAAGCCGAAACCATCCTCGACAAAAACTTTCTACCCCACATAGGCAGAACCAACCAAAACAGAAAAGAAAAAGCCCTATTCCTAGGCGAAATGGTATGCAGAGTCGTCGAACTAAAACTTGGAAGAAGAAAACCCGACGACAAAGACCACTTCAAAAACAAACGACTAAGACTTGCAGGCCCCCTCCTTGCGGATTTATTCAGAGTAGCCTTCAGAAACCTCGTCAGAGACATAAAATACCAACTTGAACGCATAGGCGTAAAAGGTCCCATAATCACTGTCTCTGCTGCAGTCCGCCCGGGAATAATTTCCGAAAGACTTCAACATGCACTTGCAACTGGAAACTGGGGAAGGGGAAGAGTTGGCATAACCCAGCTTTTAGACAGAACAAACCACCTCTCAACATTAAGCCACCTGCGGAGACTCCAATCGCCATTAAGCAGAAGCCAGCCAAACTTCGAAGCCAGAGACCTGCACCCAACTCATTGGGGACGTCTATGCCCGAATGAAACACCAGAAGGCTCAAACTGCGGACTAGTCAAAAACCTAGCCCTATCCGCCTGCATTTCGGTAGGCGTCAACCCAGAGAAAGTAAGGCAAGTACTCTTTGGCATGGGCGTCGTGTCCATATATGAAGCAAACGAAGCCCTAAAACTTTCAGGGGCAAAAGTCTTTGTTGACGGAAACATCATTGGATATTGCAACTCTCCAGAAGAAATAACACGGCAATTTAGGGAAAAACGAAGAAGAGGAGAAATCTCAACAGAAGTCAACATAGCTCATTTCTCAAAAATCCACGGCGAAAGAGACGAAATATACATCAACTGTGACGAGGGAAGAGTTAGAAGACCACTCATAATCGTGGAAAACGGCGTTCCAAAACTCCAACCAGAACATGTTGAAAAAATAGCTATTGGAGAATGGTCCTGGGAAGAGCTTGTCAAAAGCAGCATAATTGAATATTTGGACGCTGAAGAAGAGGAAAATGCCTACCTAGCCATAAGCCTTGAAGAGACAACTACCACACATACCCATACAGAAATCGCAACCTACACGATTCTTGGAATTTGCGCATCAACAATACCCTACGCAGAACACAATCAATCACCCCGCAATTCCTATCAAGCTGCAATGGCGAAACAAGCATTAGGAGTCTACGCAACCAACTTTCACCAACGTGTAGACTCAAGGTCGCATGTTTTGCATTATCCACAGATACCACTGGTCGAAACATCATTAATGGAGATGATGGGCTATAAGCTTCGACCTTCAGGACAAAACTGCATAGTGGCAGTTCTCTCATTTGAAGGCTACAACATGGAAGACGCCCTAATCTTCAACAAAGCCTCAATAGAAAGAGGATTAGGTCGCTCAACCTTCTACAGAATCTATGAGGCTGAATGCCGCCAATACCTAGGCGGATTAAAAGACAAATTTATCCTACCTGAAGCCGGAACACGAGGATACAGAGGAGAACAATATTATAGACTGCTTGAACCTGACGGAATAATAAGCCTAGAATCAGGAGTCGCAGGCGGAGACGTTCTCATAGGAAGAATCAGCCCGCCAAGATTCATCGAGGAATACAAGGAATTTGAAGTGAAAGGACCATCAATGCGAGACACGTCGGTGGATATGCGTCCTTCAGAAACCGGAGCTGTTGACGCGGTTTTCATAACAGAGTCAGGAGAAGGAAGCAAACTCGTAAAAGTCAGAGTGCGTGACCAACGAGTTCCAGAATTAGGAGACAAATTCGCCTCCCGCCATGGACAAAAGGGGGTCATAGGATTAATTATTCCACAAGAGGACATGCCCTTCACAGAGGACGGCATAGTCCCTGACATAGTAATCAATCCTCATGCCATTCCCTCAAGGATGACTATCGGGCAGTTCATGGAATCATTAGCCGGAAAAGTTGCTGCTGTAAGAGGAAAACCAGTCGACGGGACGCCTTTCTCAAACGAAAAATCCGAGGAACTTAGAAAAACCCTTGTCAAACTGGGATTCAGCCACACCGGTAGCGAAGTATTTTACAATGGTGTGACAGGCGAAAAATTCGTCGTAGACATATTTGTTGGAGTTGTAAGCTACCAGAAACTGCACCACATGGTAGCTGACAAGATACATGCCAGAGCCAGAGGGCAAGTGCAAATGCTGACAAGACAACCAACTGAAGGAAGAGCAAGAGGCGGAGGCCTAAGATTCGGTGAAATGGAACGCGACTGCCTAATCGGACATGGAGCAGCCATGCTTCTGAGAGATAGGCTATTGGAAGAATCTGACAAGTACACACTTTACATCTGTGAAAACTGCGGTTACATATCCTATTACAACATGAAACAAAGAAAGTACGTGTGCAAAATCTGTGAAGACAAAGCCAAAATCTCTCCTGTGGTAGTCTCTTACGCGTTCAAGCTTCTCTTACAAGAATTAATGAGCCTTTGCATAGCGCCAAAATTAAAACTTAAGGAGAAGGCATAACATGGCTACTGAAGAAATAATCCATAAAGTTGTAGATGGAATTCGTTTCGGCTTATTCTCACCACAAGACGTGCGCAGACTTTCGGTTGTGGAAATTCAAACTCCAGATACATATGACGAAGACGGTGCACCCATCACCGCCGGATTAATGGACGGCAGACTCGGAACCCTCGAACCGAGACAGAGATGCAAAACATGCGGAAACACAGCAATCCGTTGCCCAGGTCATTTCGGCCACATAGAACTTGCAGTTCCCATAATACACATTGAATTTACAAAACTCATATACGACCTTCTAAGGTCGACCTGCCGAAACTGTGGTCGTATATTGCTTCCGGAAGAAACTGCGAAAAAGGCTCAAACAAGAATTGATAAAACTCATCAGCTCTTGGGTATGGTTCCAGATGAGGTTTACAAGTGGATTGTGCAGGAAACGAAAACGAAACAGTGTCCTCATTGCGGAGCTATCCAATATAAAATAATTTTTGAGAAACCAACAAAATTCAGCGAGCAAATACCAGAAAGCGGTTCAGAACCCTTGACCCCAAGCATGGTTCGAGAAAGACTAGAACGTTTACCAAACGAAGACCTTGAACTCCTAGGGTTTAATCCAGTTGCTGCACGCCCTGAATGGATGGTTCTACAAGTTCTGCCAGTTCCACCGGTTTATGTTCGTCCTTCAATCACGTTGGAATCGGGCATTCGCTCAGAAGATGACCTAACCCATAAGTTGGTGGACATCATCCGCATTAATCAGCGACTAAAGGAGAACATGGATGCCGGAGCCCCAACACTCATAATTCAAGACTTATCCGAACTTCTCCAATACCATGTAACAACATACTTCAACAATGAAGCCTCAGGAATACCTCCGGCAAGACACCGTTCTGGAAGAGCACTAAAAACACTTTCACAAAGATTAAAGGGAAAAGAAGGAAGGTTCAGAAGCAACCTTTCGGGAAAAAGAGTTGACTTTTCGGCACGCACTGTCGTTTCTCCTGACCCAAATCTTGACATTAACGAGGTCGGTGTTCCCCTCGAAGTTGCCATGCGCTTATCCGTGCCAGAAAAAGCGACAGAGTGGAACCTTGAAGAGATGAAGAAACTCGTTATAAATGGACCTGAAAAATATCCTGGCGCCCTCTACATTATTAGGCCTGATGGTAAGCGCATAAGACTTGAATTCGTCACTGATAGGGAGAAGATCGCTGAAGCAGTGGGACCCGGCGTTATTGTGGAAAGACATCTTAAGAACGGCGACACAGCAATTTTTAACCGTCAACCTTCGCTTCACCGCATGTCAATAATGGCGCATTACGTGCGTGTTTTGCCTTACAAGACATTTCGACTACACTTATGCGTTTGTCCACCCTATAACGCAGACTTCGACGGAGACGAAATGAACCTACACGTACCGCAAAGCGAAGAGGCACGAACAGAAGCCCTTCTACTAATGCAAGTTCAGGACCAAATACTCTCGCCTAGATTCGGAGGTCCAATAATAGGCGCAATACGAGATTTTATAACAGCCGCATATTTGTTCACGAGAAAATCAAACCGCGTGACAAAAGAAGAAGCCAATAGGTTGTTAATGGCAGCAGGATATGAAGGACCTTTACCAGAACCCAAGGTAAAAGAGCCCCAACCCCTCTGGACGGGCAAACAGATTTTCAGCCTTTTCCTGCCGAAGAATATGAACTATGTTTTAAAGGCGAACATTTGTCAAGGATGTGTCAAATGTGAAGAGGAGAATTGTCCGCATGACGCTTATGTTGTTGTGAAAAACGGTGAGTTAGTAAGTGGTGTCATAGACAGACGTTCAATAGGCGCCGAGCAGTCTGAAAGCCTTCTGCATAGAATAATAAAGGATTATGGAACACAAGCAGGACGTGAATTCTTAAACAAAATAACAAGATTGTTGAAACTTTTCATAACCATGCAAGGCTTCACCTACTCATACGACGAGCTTGTTCTCTCTCCAACGGCTGAAGGTAAAATAAACAAAACAATGGAAAGAGTTCAGAAGAAAGTTGAGGAACTTATAGAGAGTTATCGTAAGGGCACTTTGCCTAGGCTTCCAGGACAGACTCTTGAAGAATCCTTTGAGATTTATGTAATGAATGAACTTGCCAAGGCTAGAGATGATGCTGGAAAAATAGCTGACCAAGATTTCACGCTGGACAATTCTGGTATAGTTATGACACGAACAGGCGCAAGAGGCTCAAGCCTGAACATTGGACAAATGAGCGCATGCGTAGGACAGCAGTCAGTGCGTGGAAAAAGAATACTGCGTGGTTACGTTGATCGTGCCCTATCACATTTTAAGTCTGGAGATCCCACTCCAAAGGCAAGAGGATTCGTCTATTCATCATACCAAAAGGGGCTTGATGCTATTGAATTCTTTTTCCACTCAATGGGTGGTCGAGAAGGACTAGTTGACACGGCAGTGAGAACACAGCAAAGTGGATACATGCAAAGGAGATTAATCAACGCGCTTGAACACATACGCTTAGAATATGACGGAACAGTTAGAAATTCTGCCGGAGACATTATTCAATTCAAATATGGCGAAGACGGCGTTGACCCAGCAAAAAGCGACCATGGAAAAGCTGTAAACGTGAGCCGATTAATTGAACAGATAAAAATTGCCAGAGAAAAAGGTAGACCAGTATCAGCTGAATCTATTAAAAAGCAATTGGAAGATGTTGAAGGACAACTCACACCTGTGCTTTCAGATGAGCTTAAGCAAGGTTTAGTCAAAACAAAACTGAGCACAGCTGGCGTGGAAGAGGCGATAAGATTAACAGTTGAGCACTATAAAAATGCGTTAATGGAACCAGGCGAAGCCGTAGGTATAGTTGCGGCTCAGTCAATAGGCGAACCGGGTACACAGATGACTCTTAGAACATTCCACTACGCTGGAGTCAGAGAACAAAACGTAACTCTGGGCTTGCCAAGGTTGATAGAGATTGTTGATGCTAGGAGAATTCCTTCCACGCCTATAATGACGATTCACTTAGCCAAAGAGCACAACAAGAGCAGAGAATCAGCGGTAAAAATTGCACGTGACATACTTTACACAACGCTGGAAGATTTAGCGCAGGCAATGTATGAAGACCCGGTGCGTGAGGAGATAGTGGTTGAGCTCAATAAGACCATGATGGAGGACCGAGGGACAACATTGGAAGAGTTGAAAGACAAGCTGCTGATACAGAATTGCACTATAAAAGTTAAAGGCAGTAACATTCACATAAAGCCCAAAAAGGCTGAAGCTCTCAAAAAACTGCTTGACAAAGTCTCCTCCTTCCATATTAAGGGTGTGTCTGGCATAAAGCGTGTGCTTGTTACAGAAGAGCACGGTGAATGGGTTATAAGAACAGATGGTTCAAATCTGCCAAAGGTTTTGGAGGTTTATGGAGTCGATACTTCACGGACGACGACAAATAATGTGCATGAGATAGCTAAAACCATCGGAATAGAGGCGGCTAGAAACGCGCTTGTGCACGAGTCTAAGGGAGTCTTGGAGGAACAAGGATTAGATGTTGACATTCGCCATGTTATGCTTGTCTCGGACATGATGACTTCGACAGGCGAAGTGCAACAGATAGGTAGGCATGGTATAAGTGGGAAGAAGTCAAGTGTTTTGGCTCGGGCTGCATTTGAAATAACTGTTCCAAACATTGTTGATGCAGCAGTGAAAGGTGAAAGCGACCCGTTGGAGGGCGTAACCGAAAACGTAATAGTTGGGCAGTCAATACCCATAGGCACAGGATTAGTGGAATTGTACATGTCGACGTTTGATTTGAGAAGGGAGAACAAATGATAGACATAGACAAGGCTATTGCAACAGCCGTAAAAACTGGCAAAGTATCTTTCGGAGCGGACTCGGCTATACAAAATGCTAAAACAGGAAAAGTTAAGCTGATAATTTTGGCTGTGAACTGTTCCAATAATGTACGTGAAGAAATAGGATACTATTGTAAACTCTCAAAAATTCCAATCGTAACTTACAAAGGTTCTTCAATGGATTTGGCTGCTGTTTGTGGAAAACCATTCACTGTTTCAGCGTTAAGTATAAGAGAGCCTGGTGACTCTGAAATCCTTGAATTGACAGAGGATAAAGAGCCAGAGGAATCTACGGAGGAAATGAATGACTAGCGGCATAAAATTCACGAGTACAGAGATGCGTTATATTGCATTGTTTGAAAGCATAAGTGGTGCAAGCGTTAAGGATTGCATAGTGGACGAAGAACAAGGACGCGTGGTTCTTGTTGTCAATGAAGGTCAAGTAGGCGTAGCTATTGGAAAAGGTGGAAGAAACATCCACGTTTTAGAGAGAATGACCGGAAAAAAGCATGAAATTATCGAGTACTCAGAAAACCCAACACAATTCATCAAAAACGCCCTAAAACCAGCGTTTGTAAAGGAGGTCCGGATTACCGAGAAACCTGATGGAAAAACAATAGCGGTTGTGGCAGTAAATCCGAAGGACAAAGGCGTCGCCATCGGAAAGAACGGGAGAAACGCCGAGCGCTTGCGCTTTTTAGCCAAAAGATACTTCCAGATACAGAATGTAAGCATAACGTGATTTTGAGGAGCTAAGACATGAAGAGGCGAATGGCATTAACCTTTCACTCAATACTTTTGCTGTTTGTATTAACCCGCGTAGCTAATGCTGCTAGCGACTCTCCGATAGACAAGTTTCTGGGCAGTCCACTGTTAGTTCTTGCCGCAATAATAGTCCTTGACATTATAGCCTTCATTTACCACAAAATTAGAAAATAGGATAAGTATAGCCTAGGTTTCGGTTTTCAAAAGCAAATCTATCAGCGCCTTTTGGTCCACTTCTGCCCGTGTTCTCCAGTCTAAGTATAATTGTTCGTTTTCGTCTTGCGTTAAATATCCATAGCGGATATAACGGTCAATGTTGAGACCAACCTTCCATCCTGGAAGTTTGTCGCGGAGCATTTCCTCGATTTCTTTTCTCGGTGCCTTTCCTCTTTTTGATGTTATGCATGCTATTGCCATTGCTAATCCTGCAAGGTCGTCTATTCGCCACCCTATCATCTTAGTCTCTTTTGGCGTTAATTCGCCTCTGAGGGTTATGTAGAATCTGGCTTTGTCCAACTCTTCTAGCGTTGGCTTTTCAATAGCTCTTTCTTCTTCAAAGACGGTTTTAACTTGCAAATCCATGGCTTTTAAGTAGTCGTCCAAAATTTTCAAAACTTTCGGGTAATCTGCGCCTAGGGTTTTTCGAAGCTCCCATCCCTTCACTCCGGGTTTTTTGTGCCTTCGGTAAAATAGTATGTGTATTGCCCGTTTTATTTTGCTTGCATAATAGCCTTTCCTTTTGCTCACCTTGATTCACCGTTCTTCCATTTCATCCAGTCTTCCGTTGACACAGCGATAGGTATAGAAACAAGTTGCTTTTTGCCTGCTTTTGTTGTTGGCTTTTCGAAGGGCTTGATGAAGATTTCTTCTTCGAGGGGACGAATTTCCAGAGTCGCATAACCATATGTAACTAAAAAGCTTGTCATGAAGGCTCTGTGGACCGTTTCGTCATATGTTTCTGCTCCAACAAAATCCCAGTACCTAATCTTTCCATCCTGTCCATTTCTGTCAACTTTACTCTTTAGTTCTTGCCAAAAAGTCTCCAATTCTTCGGAAAAGGCTTTGTCTCGCAAGATTCTCTGTCTTATGAGCTCCTCTCGCGTTGCAAGGCTTGTTTCAACTTCAGCTGGCGGAAATTGTTTCCATCTATCCTTCAGCGGCAACAAGCTTTCCCAATATTTTAGGGCTTCTGCAAGGCTGTGGAGCGAAATCTGTTCTAACTCAACTATTGGGTGCCAAGCCTTAAGGAAAGTTTCAACGAGTTCTTCTTTTTCTATGCGTGTGAGTTTTT
>Ga0315314_1001073_pt1 | contig 25859 bp, 23 predicted proteins | sample TDP9_MG_FD_203631 | JGI IMG/M metagenome (GOLD analysis project Ga0315314, IMG submission 203631) | Freshwater sediment microbial communities from Lake Towuti, South Sulawesi, Indonesia - TDP9 | ecosystem: Environmental > Aquatic > Freshwater > Lake > Sediment | place: Indonesia: South Sulawesi... | reverse complement strand
TGTGGGTTCTGGAAGCCAAATTGATGGATGCTGATGGGGAACAAAATCTTGCTGAGAAAGGAAAGGTCGCGTAAGATGTTGCCAAGAGTAGCCATCGAACCTTCAACTGAAATCGGGACATGCTCTTTTAAAAAAATTGGAGCGTCAAAATGGCATATAAAGTGTTTATAAGCCATAGTACTCGTGACCAAGGACTGGTTATATATCTGGCGAATTTACTAAATAAGTTTGGGGTAGAAACAGTCGTTGCAGAGTGGTATCTCACACCGGGTGAGCCTCTTGATAAAAAGGTATTTGACCGAATCGATAAGTCCGATTGTGTGGTTGCTTTGTTAACGCGCAATGGCATAAGATCGAACTGGGTACAGCAAGAAATAGGATTTTCATTAAAACAAGATAAACCAGTTATTCCCATTGTAGAAAAAGGCATCGATCTAAAAGACTTAGCTGCGTTACAGGGAAAAGAATATATCGAATACAATCAATATCAATACCAAGAGGCTTTGATCAAATTGTCTACCTATGTTAAATCATTAAAGTTAAAGAAGGAAGATAAAGAAAAGGCATTGATTGTTTTGGGAGGACTTCTTGCTTTTGTTTTATTGATTTCTGGAGGGGGAAAATGACGATTTCGTACTATCCTTCTAATGATGAATTAGTTCTGAAATTTCGGCCTATCGGGAAAAAACCGACAAAAGAGTTTGATGGATATAAATTTTGGTGGGATGAGCAAGATAACCTTTGCGCTATCGCTATAAGTCCATTCACAGAAGAGTTAAGAAAATTTGAGGAAAAAAGTGGCTGGATACAGTTAGGCGGTATTTGGAAAGGTGTCAAAATCGAGGTGGAAGATATAAAAGAAGCCCGTCAGGAATTGCTGAAAAAACTTGAAGAAAAAGGGGAGAAATAGTAATGCCTTATGTCACTGACACACACTCTTTACTCTGGCATATGACGGATGATCCTCGATTGTCTTCGAGAGTGAAAAAGATTTTCGATAATGATTATATCTTTATTCCTTGTATCGTCTTTTTTGAGCTACTTTATCTTGTTGAGAAGAAAAGGATTGTTTCTGACATTGATACCTTTTTTGCGATGGTATCTTCGTCAGAGAATTATAAGGTTGAGCCTTTGTGCCTGCCGATAATCGAAAACAGTAGAAAAATTCCAAGAGAAATGGTTGCTGATCCTTGGGACAGATTAATTGCTGCTACCTCAATGCACTTGAGGTTGCCTTTAATAACGCGAGATGAAAATTTGAAAGAAATAGGATTAGAGGTTATTTGGTAATAGGCGCCACATAGCCGCTGCTTATGGCGCGCTTAATCTACCCAGCCGAAAGGTCAAAGACCTCATTCTCGACCAGGCAAAAAGCTGAAGCGCAGCGAAAGTCCCCGCGCAAGCGGGGATCTATTTCTTGTCATCCCTTCGACAAGCTCAGGGCAGGCTCTGAGCGAAGTGAAGAATCTCATCATTGCGAGGCCGTATAGTTTACCCTGAGCGCAGTCGAATGGGTGACAATCCGCTTATCATTTCGTAACCCGGCACAAAAATAAATAATTGCGTTTGGTTAAGATCCAATTATAATCGGGCGTAAATGGATTGTTTTGGTTACTTTAAGTTAGGCGAAATGCCATTATCGGTTACAAGGATAGCTTGATTATCTTAACTCGATAACTCATTGACAAGGACAATAAGATGCCTCAAGGTTGGGAAGAATGGGGGGCAGCAGTTACAATAGTTGGCACATTTTTCACAGTAGCTGTTTTGCTATTGCTCATTTATCAGATATACCTTCAACGACGAGAACGTAAGCGAGAAGCTGTAGCGCTTCTCTATAGTTATATAGATACACCAGAGTTTCGCCGAGCAGCGCACTTTATCTACACAAATAAACCTGAAGATTTAACAATCGGTAAATTGGCTAAAGAGGAGCTTGAGCATGTTGAGTTCGTAGCAAATGCATTTGATAGAGTAGGGTTTCTGACAAGAACAGGACAGATGTATGAAGACGATGTGTATTATCTATATAGAGGTCCTATACTCAAAACTGCACAACAATTACAGATACATTTAAAGGACCAAAGAAATAGAAGAGCGGGAGCAGGTGCCAAAAGGTATGATCCAGACTTCGATTGGTTAGCGAAACGATTTAAGATGCGTCAACTTGGAGAAAATGGTATTAAAATCGATAGAAGTATCCGTAAACTCCCTTTAAATGAATTACTTAAGATTAAGGAAATCCAGATAGATAGGTTTAGACTAATGAAAAAGGAAATTTTGGAAAGAGAACTAAAGAAAATTGCCAGTATTAGCAAGGATATTGACCAGATAAAATGGTACTAACTTATACAAATAGAAAAGACGACAAGTACTATTTGCATGAAGGACGAACGAAAACAGGAACGCCTAAGTACTTCTTCTCCACAAGAAAAGATGGCAAGTTACTGGAAAGGATTCCTGATGGTTACGAAATATACGAAAATCCAAACGGCCTGGTCTTCTTAAGAAAAGCACGGCCAAAGATATTTTCCGATGAAGAAATGGCAATCGTTGAAAACGCAATGAAAAATTATACCGATCTGGAGTTCTACAAAATCGATGTGAGGGGAAACGCCATTATAATCTTGCTTCCTTTGCAGGATGTTGATGGAATTAAAGAGGTTATTTCTCAGTTCAGCCTTAATACGCCAGCACAAATAAATCATACCCTCCAGAGAATAATTAGATTCGCTCCAGAGATGCAGTTGATATTGACAGATAAAGAAAAGCGCCTTTTTGGCTTACAGAGATATTGCTATAGGGGAATGGGTTCCTGGATTACCCTGTCGACATCATCGAATTTGAAAAGCCTTGTGAAAAAATACTTTAAACATTTAGCAAAAGAATCCTTTTTCGATTTATTTGCAGAATTCTGAACGCAAAACGACGTATCGTCTCAAATCGGTTCTTGGTTGAGTAGCCTCCGTGAGGCAAATTTTGTCTTCGATGCCCGTTGATAATGACGGGCGTTTTTGTTATTATACGGCGGTACGATGAATGAGAAGACCCTGCGTAAACCTGTCCTGAGCAGGGTCGAAGGAACGCAGGGCTAAATATCTGGGAGGTTTGGACAATGGCTATTGATGCAAAAAAGGTATCCGCATGTTTAGAAGAATGCAGGAAACATTTGATTACTGAGTTACTGCCGTTCTGGCTAAATCGCTGTAAGGACGACCGATACGGCGGCTTTATTACGCACTTTGATAAAGATGGGCGAGACAGCGGCACGGATGAAAAATCCTTAATCTCCCAAACCCGCACCGTTTACACGATGTCAGCCGCCCATCGAGCAGGCTACGGCGACGGCAGATGCGCCGAGTACGCCAAACATGGCGTCGATTTTCTTATCAATAAGATGTGGGACAAAGAATACGGCGGATTCTTCTGGATGGTCAACCGAAAAGGCAATGTCACCATCGACAAAAAGATCCTCTACGGCCTGAGCTTTGCTATATATTCGCTGAGCGAATATACAATGGCTACGCACGACCCGCGCGGGCAGCAGTATGCTGAAAAGGTCTTCGACCTTATCAAAAAATACGCAGCCGACACGATGTACGGCGGATATTTTGAGATGTTTGAGCGAAACTGGGAACTCTGCGGCCCGGGCAGTCAGGGCGGTGATAGAAAGACGCTCGATGTCCACATGCATCTTATGGAGGCCTTTACCAACCTATACGAATGTACCGGCCAGAGCGTACACCGCAGGGCATTGCTCGAAGATATCGAGCTTCTGATAAAAAGAATTCTGCACCCCAAATGCGCAACCGGCATACCGCAGTTTACGCCCGATTGGAAGGTTGCACCGCAGATAAAATTTGACATCGTCTGGGGCTGGGACCGCTTCGCCGAGGGCGGCAAAAAGGCACACGCAGAGGACAACACCTCAGCCGGCCATAACGTCGAGTTTGCCTGGCTGCTTGCCCACGCAACGGATATTTTAGGAACAGGCTGGGACGAATATAAGGGCATCATAAAAAAGGCTACAGACCACGGAATGAAAAACGGCATCGATTCCGAATATGGCGGCGTATATGTAGAAGGCCCTCATTCAGGTGGTGTTTATGATATGGAAAAGGAGTTCTGGCAGCAGGCTGAAGTTATGATTGGTATGTTAGAGGCGTGCCTGCGGTTCGGGCCTAAAAAATACTGGCCAGCCTACGAAAATGTGCACCGCTTCGTTTTCGATAAGATGATAAATCATCCGGTAGGGGAGTGGTGGCCGCTATTGACCAGAGAAGGCAAGCCCATCTGGACGCACATGAGCCATTCCTGGAAGGTCAACTATCACACCGTCCGCTGTATGATACAGTGCATAAATCGCCTTAATTTATTTTAGCCCCCGCCTCTCGGCGGGGGTACCCCGGCCACTGGCCGGGGCTAAAAGGTCCAGGTTATGAAAGAAGAACGCATCAGAGAAATCCTCGCTCTGGTCAAAAAGGTAAAAATAGCAATCTACGGAGACTTCTGTCTTGATGCTTACTGGATGCTTGATCCTCGCGGCTCGGAGGTCTCGGCTGAGACCGGCCTGCAGGCCCAGGCGGTGGGCAAGCATTATTATTCGCTCGGCGGTGCGTCGAACGTGGTCGCCAATCTTGCTGCTCTTAAGCCGGCAAGCATACAAGTAATCGGTGTCATAGGGGATGACATTTTTGGCAGAGAGTTGACGCGCCAGCTTCACGAATTGGGTGTTGATACAACCTATCTTGTTGTTCAAGAGGAAAATTTCGACACCGTAACCTTCGGAAAACCTTATCTCGAAGGCAATGAACAACCGCGAATTGACTTCGGCTTTTTCAATAAGCGAGCTGAGGCAACGGATAAGGTTCTATTAAGTGGCATCGAAAGCGCCCTGGAAACCGCGGATGCTCTAATCGTTAACCAGCAGGTCCCCGGCAGCATCACAAACGAATCTTTCATAGAACAAGCTAATGTTCTATTCGAGCAGTTCCCTGACAAAGTAGTTTTGCTTGATACGAGGCATTATGGCCGTAAGTTCAAAAACATTTACCGTAAGACAAATGACCTGGAGGCGGCCCGGCTGAATAATATCGATTCCTTCGACTTCGCTCAGGACAAGGTTAAATTAGATGACGTTTTACCATTGGAAGATGTGAAAAAGTATGCCGGCAAACTCTATCGACAATTCAACAAGCCGGTATTTCTGACCTGCGGTCCGCGAGGTATTATAACTGTCGATTCTGAAGGTGTCCACGAGGCTCCGGGCATTCAGTTAATAAAAAAGCTCGACCCCGTTGGGGCTGGCGACACGGTGACAAGCGCTTTGGCTTTGTGTCTGGGCGCCGGCGTTAGACCTGCTGAGGCAGCCGAATTCGCCAACTTCGCTGCTGCTGTTACAGTTCAGAAATTATTCCAGACAGGCACCGCCTCGGGCGCCGAAATCCTTGAAGTTGCTAAAGACCCCGATTACATCTACCAGCCCGACCTTGCTTCTGACCCGCGTAAGGCACGTTATCTGGATGATAGCGAAATAGAGTTATGCTATCAGTCGATACCGTTTGGCCGAATAAAATATGCCGTATTTGACAACGATGGGACCATAAGCACCTTGAGGCAGGGGTGGGAGAAAATAATGGCACCCGTGATGATTAAGGCTGTTCTCGGCGACCCCGCACCAATTGAACCGCCAACAATGCATCCAGCTACATCGGGGGGACGGAACTTTACAAAAGGACAATTGGTGCGGGGCCAAACCGCTGACGAATCTCTTTACAACAAGGTGCGAAATCACGTCCTGGACTATATCGACAAATCAACCGGCATTCAAACGCTCGTTCAGATGGAAGCTCTTGTCGAGATGGTCAAGGAATTTGGCATAGTAGCTCCAGACAAAATCCTCGATAGATTCGGCTATAAGGAAATTTACAATAATGCGCTGATGGAGATGGTCTGTAAGCGTATCCAAAAACTTAGACGCGGCGAACTTAATATCAGCGATTATACAATAAAGGGCGCGTTAGAGTTCTTGGAGGCTCTCTCGGCCCGCAAGGTAAGGCTGTATCTAACAAGTGGTACAGATCGCCAGGACGTCATCGCTGAATCGACGGCCCTTGGCTACATACACCTTTTCGATGGCGGCGTATACGGCGCTATCGGTGACATCACCAAAGAATCCAAGAAAATGGTTATTGAAAGAATAATGGCAGAGAATAACCTGCAAGGGCCGGAGTTAGCTGTCTTTGGCGATGGCCCGGTTGAGCTTCGAGAGTGCCGAAAGCGGGATGGTCTTGCCATCGGCATCGCAAGTGATGAAATTCGCCGTCACAGCCTAAATATTGAAAAACGCACACGCCTGGTCAAAGCCGGCGCACATCTCGTTATCCCAGATTTTTCCCAGTACGAAAAACTCATCAAACTATTGTTCCAGGAATGATTTTGTATTTTAGTTAGAAGCCGGCTCAGATATCTTCAAGGTCGGCTAAGAAGGAATCGTCGGCCTCGTCCAGGTCCAGCTCGGGGAAACCTTCGGATTCCTTGTCTGCGGCTGCCAGCTCAAGGAAACTGTCGGATGGCGCTTTTTCAGCAGCTTCTACTTTTGGTTTTTCTTGCGGTGGTGGTTTTTGAGCAGGCTGTCCGGGCGGGACAATCTCTTTCGGTTGGCCGTTGATTTGAAGTGCAAATGTTAGAGGGCCTATCTTGATATAGTCGCCCGGCTGAATAACCGCCGCCTTATCTATGCGTTTGCCGTTAAGGTAAGTGCCGTTGCGCGAGCCGAGGTCACGGATGGTCATACTCTCATTGTTAAGGCTCAATTGGCAGTGCCTTCTGGAGACGGGCAGGAGGGGGATGCGTAAATCACAATCGTGACGCCGGCCGATTACCGTAATGCTGCTGGGCAAAGGGAAAACTTTCTGCGAGCCGTTCTTTTTCAATAGAATCAAATTTACATCCATCCCGTTTGCCTCCAGACTAATTTACGCCTTGCTGACACTATATATTATATACGCACCGGTAAAATATGGCAATAGATAAATAAAATAACCGAAAAAAATGCCTAAAATGAGCCACTCGAAGGGCTATATCGTTGTATTCTTGCTTAGTGCCTAAAGTTTGAAGTGCCTAAATTGCCTAAAATTGTAACTTTAGCTCACTTTAGACACTTTAGCTCATTTTAGGCACTTGACAATTTTGATAGTATATCTATACTTGCAGATGGTTCTTAAGGATTGATATTACTGGAAAGATTTATGGTAAAAGTAACACTGCCTGATGGCAGCATATTAAGGGTCACTGACGGTATAACCGCAAAACAATTGGCAGAACAAATAGGGCCAGCACTGGCAAGGGCAACCGTAGCAGCTAAAGTAAATGGGGAATTGGTAGATTTATCTACCCCGATTACGGAGGGGGCAGACGTCCAAATTGTCACTCTCAAAGATAGCCAAGGCCTTGAGATAATGCGGCATAGCTGCGCGCACATAATGGCCGAGGCTATATGCAGTATCTGGCCTGCCACAAAATTGGTCTACGGTCCAACTGTTGAGGACGGATTTTATTACGATATCGACCTTGACGAGCCGATTCGGCCGGACGATTTCGCCCGTATAGAGCAAAAGATGCGCCAAATCATAGAGGCTGACAGGCCATTTATTCGCAAGGAAATGACCAGAGCTGAAGCCCTGGCAAAATTGGCTGGCGATAAGTATAAAATCGACAATATAAACCGCACAGATAGTAACGTTATCAGTTTTTATTCTCATGGCGATGATCCCTCGGCTCCGCTCGGGACAAGCTTTGAGGATTTGTGCCGTGGCCCACATGTGCCCAGCACCGGCAAAGTCGGAGGCTTTAAGATTATGTCTGTAGCCGGCGCCTATTGGCACGGCGACCCCACGCAGAAAATGCTTCAGCGGGTCTATGGCACCGCCTGGCCAACCCAAAAAGAGCTTGACGACTATCTGCAGAGATTGGAGGAGGCAAAAAGACGAGACCATCGTGTTTTAGGCAAACAATTAGATTTATTTAGTTTTAATGAAGCCGGTCCCGGCTTTGCATTTATACATCCCAAAGGGATGATTATCTGGAACGAAATAGTGGACTTCTGGCGCAGTGTTCACGACAGATACAGCTATCAGGAGATTAAAACTCCTCTGATTCTCAACGAGCAGCTCTGGCACAGAAGCGGCCATTGGGACAATTACAAAGAGAATATGTATTTTACAAATTTTGACGGCGTTGACTACGCAATCAAGCCGATGAATTGTCCGGGCCTTTGCCTGGTTTATAAGGCACGTCAGCATTCGTATCGCGAATTTCCGATGCGAGTCGCTGAGCTCGGCCTGGTGCATCGGCATGAGGCCAGCGGCGTGATGCACGGACTTTTCAGGGTCAGACAATTTACCCAGGACGATGCCCATATTTTCTGTACTCCTAAGCAGATAGAGTCGGAAGTAATAGGGGTTATTGATTTGACTTTTGAGATATATCGGACTTTTGGATTTGAAGATTTCCACATTGAGCTATCCACCAAACCTGAAAAACACATAGGTTCGGATGAGGTTTGGGATATTTCTATAAGTGCCCTTAAAAGTGCCCTTGAGCACAAGGGGATTGCTTACAAAATCAACGAGGGCGAGGGTGCATTTTATGGGCCTAAGATAGATTTTCACATCAAAGATTGCCTGAAAAGGTCTTGGCAGCTCGGCACAATTCAATTGGATTTTTCTATGCCGCAGCGATTCGGTCTTGTTTATACCGACGAGGATAATACCGAAAAAACTCCGGTTATGATCCATAGGGCGGTTTTGGGCTCTTTTGAGCGATTTATCGGGATTCTTATCGAACACTACGGCGGTAATCTGCCTGTGTGGCTTTCGCCAGAGCAGGTAAGGGTGCTGCCGATAAGTGAAAAAACCAACGATTATGCGAAAATTATCTATGATAGGCTCAAAGAGGCTCAATTGCGCTGCAGTTGCGACCTATCGGACGAAAAAATAACCGCTAAAATTGCCAAGGCCCACAGCGAAAAGCTGCCCCTTATGTTAGTAATCGGCCCAAAAGAGGCTCAGTCTAATGCCGTCAATGTGAGAACACGGGGCGTAGAACAGACCAAGACAATGGCCTTTGACGAGTTTTTAACAATAGCAAAACGCAAAATTGCCGATAAAGAGTTGGTAATTGGTGATTGGTAATTGGTGATTGGTTATCAAGGAAGTGCCTAAAGTGAGCTAAAGTGCCTAAAGTAAACTAAAGTTATAATTCACAATTTTAGGCACTTTAGGCACTCCAAACTTTAGTTCACTAATTCCAGTTACCCTTTAATCAAGTTTTTTTAAGAAAGGTAAGGTGGTGCACGATCGGAAAACAAGGTTTAAGGATAAATGGAGGAATACGGGCTGAGACGGTTCGGTTGATTGACGCGTCCAACAATCAAGTGGGGATCGTAGGGATAAAAGATGCGATGGACAGGGCTCGCGAGGCTGGCTTGGACCTTGTGGAAGTTGCCCCTACCAGCGCCCCGCCGGTTTGCCGGATAATGGATTATGGTAAATGGCTGTATCAGCAAAAACGCAGGATTCGCGAGGCTCACAAAAAAGACCAACGACATATCACTGCGTTGAAGGAAATCCGGCTCAGGCCTGAAACAGACAAGCACGATCTTGATATCAAGCTCAATCACGCCCGTGAATTTCTTCAAAAGGGCCACAAAGTGCAATTCACAATGTTCTTCCGCGGACGCCAAATGCTGCACACAGAGCAGGGATATGCGATGCTCGAGCAGATTATTGAATCGTTGCAGGATTTGGCGAAAGTCGAACGACCAGCCAAGATGGCTGGAAGGCGCATGACGTTACTACTTGTGCCCAAGTAATGGTGCTGAGCATCTTTCGTCGCTCGTCCCCCCCTGGGCGGGGGTTAGCCTGTCCCCGCGAAAGCGGGGATCGCTCGTCGCTCGTGTCACGAGTCACGGGAGATGGAGCCTGCTCGCTATAGGGCAGGCAATTCATTCAAAAATCTGGGCTGATTTTTTGTTTTTTTGGGAATTTACGCCTTTGATATTGACCTGAAACTATAAATAACGTAAATTGCGGGCCTTATATTTTTTTAGCGTTTGAGATACATTTTTTCAGGAATTAGCTAAATGCCGAAGCAGAAAACTCATAAAGGCTTGAGCAAGAGAATCAAGATTACCGCCAGCGGCAAGGTCAAGCACAGGCGAGTGGGCGGCAGCCATCTTATGAGCGGCAAAAATGCCAAGCGTCGAAGACGAATAGATAGCTCATCTGTTATGGCCGGTACACCGGCTAATAAAATCAAGCTTAAGCTCCACGCCTGATCGGCAATCGTGAATAGGGAATCATGAATCGAATCACGAAACACGAACCCCGAACTAAAAGGGAAAATTGATATGCCAAGAGTTAGAAAAGGTGCTGCCGTACGTCAAGCAAGAAGAAGGCTTCTGCGATCTGTAAAAGGATATCGTGACTCCAGAGGTCATCTTTATCGCCGCGCTAAAGAAGCTGCTGTGCGGGCGGCTGTTTATGCACGAGTCGGCCGCAAGCTTCGCAAACGTGACTTTCGAGGCTTGTGGATTGTCCGTTTAAGTGCAGCCTGCCGACAGCGGGGTATAAGATACAGCCAGTTCATAAGCGCCTGCAAAAAAGCTAACATTGCCCTCAACCGAAAGATGCTGAGCGAAATTGCTATAGCAGACCCGCAGGGCTTTGATGCCATCGTTGATGCTGCCAAAGCCACAATAAACGTGCCTCATCTGCCGTGACTCGTGACACGAGCGACGAGCGACGAAAGATGTTTGAGCAATTCGAAAAAATCGGCAAAGATGCCCTTGCTGACCTAAGGAAAGTTACCGACTTAACAGCTCTGGAGGATTTCCGCCTAAAATATCTCGGTCGAAAAGGGCAGATTATTCAAATGCTTAGCCAGATTGGTAAGCTGCCCGCCGAGCAAAAGCCTCGCGCAGGTCAGCTCGCCAACAAGATAAAAAAAGATGTCACTGAAGCGTTTGAGCAGCTCAAAAAGACCCTGTTGGAATCACAGGCAGAGACAGGCGAATTTATAGATGTCACTTTGCCGGGAGTGCCTGTTAACGTCGGCAGAACGCATGTTATTACGCAAACCATAAATGAGCTGCTGGAGATATTTGGCCGAATGGGCTTCACAGTGGCCTACGGTCCCGAAGTGGAGGACGAGTGGCACAATTTCGTTGCCTTAAATATGGGCCCTGAACATCCAGCGAGGGACCCTTTTGATTGTTTTTACATCGATGACAATATCCTTTTGCGTAGCCACACATCGCCGGTTCAGATTCGCGTTATGGAACGCACCAAACCGCCGATTCGTGTCGTAGCGCCGGGCCAGGTCTATCGGCCGGACACCGTCGATGCCACACATATGTATATGTTCCATCAGATCGAAGCCCTCGTTGTTGACGAGGGTGTCAGTATGGTGGATATGAAAACTACTATCGACCAATTTATCCACACCTTTTTTGGCCCCGGAACGAAATGGCGGTTTCGTCCGAGCTTTTTCCCGTTCACCGAGCCCAGTGGCGAAGTAGATTTGCTCTTAGCTGATAAGACCGGCAAGGAAAGCTGGGTAGAGATGGGAGGCTGTGGAATGGTTGACCCGAATGTCTTTGATGCGGTGGGGATAGACAGCGAAAAATATACCGGCTGGGCCTTCGGCTTCGGCATAGAACGCTTGGCAATGCGAAAATACGGTATCACTGACATCCGCCTATTCTTCGAGAACGACCTGCGGTTTCTAAACCAATTCTAATTTTCTTCAACATTGCATTTGAAGGGGGTGGCAAATTTGTTAGGAGCCCTAAATTTAAAGATGGTAGATTTCGTTAGACTATAGTATGATTTATTGTTAATATAGGGTACAGTTGAACCTGGAGGTGAAAGGCATGGTCTATAGAGTAATTATTGAAAAAGGCGAAGATTTTGGCTATGTGGTGCATTGTCCGGCGATTCCTGGTTGTCATTCGCAGGGTAATACTATTGAAGAAGCGATCGAGAACATCAAGGATGCGGTAAAAGGATGTCTGTCAGTACTGGATGAGGAGGTTTGTGCATCTGCTAAAGAAATCGGGGCTATGGAAATTGAGGTGTAGTTGGTGAAACTGCCGGTAATTTCAGGCAAACAGGCGATTCGGGCCTTTGAAAAGGCAGGTTGGTATATTGATCGCCGAGCAAAAAGCAGGCACATAATCATGAAAAAGCCGGGGGTGAAAACCACTCTATCAATCCCAGAACATAAAACCCTTGATAGGGGACTTTTACGCGCTTTGATAAGAGATGCGTACATTTCAGTTGCTGATTTTAATGAATTGTTAAAGAAGTAAGATTAGATTGGGCCTTCGGCTTCGGAATAGAGAGACTTGCTATGCGCAAATATGGCATCACTGATATTCGCCTGTTCTTCGAGAACGACCTTCGTTTCTTAGATCAATTCTGATTTTCCTGCATAGATTCATTCTATATATTTAGCCCGCCAATTCACCGGCGGGTTAACAAGCTATTGGCGCAAATTTTCTTGACCTGCGTCTTATAAAAACAATATAATTGAGGCTGATTTAGTTTATTTTTCTCGTCTCGGCGGAGGCCGAGCCGTAGCCGGATCGGAGATAAGAAAAGGAAGCAGAGGAGAATACAATTCTTTGAACTTAATTCTATGTAGTTTAACGAGAATATATCTGTGCGTATGGCATACATGAAAAAATATTAACAATTTTTGAAAGGGTAGGAAAATGAAAAAGATAGCCTTAATCTCAGTATTGGTTTTCGGGCTAGCCATAAGCCAAGCTGCTACGGACGTGTCGGTGCCAATAGGTACGGCATTTAGTTATCAAGGCCGGCTGGTGGAAGCCAACGGCCCCGCCGACGGCCTGTACGATTTTCAGTTTAAGCTCTTTGACGATCCTAACGTGGCCTTAGGTAATCAACTGGGAAGCGAGATTATCGTAAATGAGCTGGATGTCAATGATGGCTATTTTACTGTTGAGCTTAATTTTGGCGATAACGTATTTGGTGGCGGTGAGCTCTGGCTCGAAATTAGTGTTCGGCGGTCAATTAGCGGCGGAGGCTTTATTACCCTTAGCTCCAGACAGCAGATCACACCGGCGCCCTATGCTATATATACAGCATCCCTATCATCTGATGGTTTCAGCGATAATGACTGGCAGGTCATTGGCAACGATATGTATGCAATTCCGTCTGGCAACGTTGGAATTGGGACAACTATGCCGATTGTCCCTCTGGACGTTCGAAGATCAAATCCAGGAACAAATCAGATGGTTGCTGCTTTTGTGAATCCTGATAATAGTCCGGGAACGGCGGCCACGATTGCCCTAATAGTCGGTTCAGGTATGTGGCCAGGCGGTTGGACTTTGAAATCAGATTATGCTTCTTTGGATATCGACCCAATCAGTGATATGGTTTTCCCATCGCCAGTAGTGACCATAACAAGTAACAGGAAAGTAGGAATCAGAACAAAAGATCCAGTTACAACCCTTGATATAACAGGAACATTAAAGGTCGCGTCTGCAAATCCCGGCAACAACGCAGTCACTGCTTTTTTCACCAACCCCAGCGATGCCGCAGATTCAGCGGTCTCAATAGACCTGGGTATCGGAACCGCCGCTCCGTCAGAGTGGAGATTAATGGCTGCGCACGGCTCCTTAAATATTGGCAATGCCGTTGTCGTGCCGCCAGCAATCACCATAGACAGTTCCCACCATGTCGGCATTAGCAATGGACTGAGCGTTGGCGGTGACCAAGATGTTGCTGTTTACGCTGCATCGGGAATGATTCCGATGATTTTGATCACGGGTAAGCATGGTGTGGTTACTTTTGGTCAAGACTATGGTATCTATGCGTGGGGAGGTCAGAAAGCAGGCTACTTTAGTGGCGATGTGTCCGTCAGCGGCAATGTCGGCATTGGGACGACAACGCCATGGGCAAAATTACATGTGAAAGGTTCGGGATTCCCTAATTCATTCCTATACCTTGACACCGATGCTGATAATCAGGACTCTGGAATAAGATTCTATGAAAATGGTAACGTTAAAGGCCATCTATATCTTAAAGGCTCCGATGATACGATAAGGCTATTTGGAAGTAGTTTTAGTGGGATAACGGTAAATTCCATCGGCAATGTCGGCATTGGAACGGAGAATCCTGGAATTTATAAGTTGGCTGTAAATGGCTCGGCTGCTAAACCTGGTGGGGGTAGCTGGTCTAACTTCTCAGATGTCCGGCTCAAGGAAGTTCACGGCCAATTCGAGTGTGGATTATCCGAGGTAACAAAACTTAATCCCGTTCGCTGCAGTTACAGAGAGGATAATGAGTTGAAACTACCTACAGGAAATCAATTCATCGGACTTGTTGCTCAAGAAGTCCAGAAGGTTGTTCCCGAAGCCGTGTCGGAAAATGAAAAAGGGTACTTGATGGTGGACAATGATCCCATCATCTGGGCGATGGTCAACGCAATAAAGGAGTTGAGTGCTCAGAATCAAGAATTAAGGCAGGAGCTTGAAGCCTTAAAACGAGGTATGAAACAGGATCGTCAAGTTACCATTGTGAAGGATAGACAACAATGAAACGAATGGATGTTTCCATGTTGATTTGAGTTTGGAAATTTTGTAAAATACGGTAATGATTTACAAGGGATATTGACGTAGTTAAACCTGGAGGCGAATGTTTTATGAGAGAAGTTGTGATATACCCTGGAGAAGATGGCTGCTGGGTTGCCGAATGTCCGAGTCTTCCGGGCTGTATAAGCCAAGGAAAGACAAAAAAACAAGCTATCCAGAATATTAAAGAGGCAATTTCTTGCTACATCCATGCCTTAGAAGAAGATGGTCTTGCTGTGCCAAAGGAACGCTTTGATATTATGGTGGTAGCCGTATGAGCAAACTTCCTGTGGTTTCAGGTCGAAAGTGTATAAAGGTATTGGGTAAAGCTGGTTTTTATTTTAAACGTAGAGAAGGCAGCCATATAACCTTACGAAGAGATGAACCCTTTGCGCAGGTAGTTGTCCCTGATCATAAGGAGCTGGATAGAGGTACACTGCGCGCAATTATTAGGCAAGCGGGATTATCTGTTGATGAATTCGCAAAACTGATGAGGTAGGATAGCAAGAGCGAAAATCTCTCTTACATTGTGGAAGAGTATAATTATGGTCCTAATGTAAATTTACGCTTACCATCGGACACCCAAAATGTGGAGTGTCCGCAGACTACTTTACCGAATCATCGGGTGGCAGGCCGAGCTTTTCATATAATTTTCGTCGGCCGACTTTGTCGCCATCAAGCGTCGCTCTGGCGTATTCGGCTACTTCTTTGGCCTGTGCTCGCGGGACCACGATGACGCCGTCACCATCAGCGACGATGACATCGCCCGGCTCGACCAAAACGCCGCCACAGACGATAGGGCGGTTAACAGATTCCAGTTCGTTGCGGCCAGGCATAATGCCCCTGCCATGTTTTCTAAAGTAAAGCGGTATCTTTTCGGTGGCAATCTCATCGGTGTCACGTGCGGTGGCATTGGTTACGACGCCCACACATCCGCGCACTTTCCAGCCCATTATGTTATTAGAGCCGATGGATCCCACATCTGCATCCGGAGCATCGTCAAAGACCAAAGCTGTGCCTTTGCGAATAAGTGGCGAAAAAGCACCGCTTGATATCGTTCCATACCAGTTACCGACCCAGCGATCAAAATCTTTAGTTTCCATACGAGATGCCGGCGGCCTATTTGTCGGAACGTAACGGGCAGTCACCGCAATGCCGACAAAGCGGTGTGTATAATGCTCGGTGTCCTTCCAGGCGGCGTGGATTTCCGGCGACATCAGGCCGATATTATTTAGACCTACTTTATCCATCCCATCGGAAACATCAGAGACTCGCAAGCCTTCAAAAATCTTGAGGATTTCCTGGTCCTCTTCGGCACTGTAAACCTTAGTCGGAATGAAATTTTTGCCCCTTCTTAATTCCTCGATGTCCGGTTTGGCAGCTTCCTGGGCAACGAGCGATATCGTAAGCACCAAAAGCAAAGTAAAAAGTAAAAAGTAAAAAAGTAAATTTTTTCCTTTTGCCTTTTGGCTTTTTTCTTGTTTTGTTCTTTTTGCAGTTTGCATTTTTTTCTCCTTTTTTGAAGTTGACATCATCGCCGTGCCGGCGATGGCTAAACGTTAATAAAATTAAAATGTATCAACAACAGGTTGATAATATAAGTTTTTTATTTTAAACTCAAGGCAAAAAGAGAAAACGATGATCAAAATTACGAACGACATAATCATTTCTGAGAATGAGCTTATTTTCAAGGCCTCTCGCAGCGGCGGTCCCGGCGGACAAAATGTCAACAAGGTCAGCACTCGGGTAACGCTTCTGTTCGACTTGGCCAACTGTGATAGTTTTAGCGATGTACAAAAGCAGCAGATACTCAAACGCCTGGCAACGCGAGCGGACAAATCCGGCATAATAAGAGTAGTTTCGCAGAAGTTTCGAACTCAGAGGGCAAATCGTAATGCGGCAGCGGAACGATTACGACAGCTTCTAATAGAAAGCCTCGAAATCCCACCGATGCGAATAAAAACTGAAATCCCTTATGTGGCTAACCAGAAGCGATTAGAGAAAAAAAGACGTCGAGGCCTGCTAAAACGGCAGAGAGCAACGAAGCATTTGACTGGAGATTGAGTTAGTTAGAGCGTTACCAGATAGACCTCTATTTTAGCATTTTGGACGTCGGCGGGCCAGCACAAAGACCACAACCGCAGTTACGATAACGATTACTAACACTTCACCCGGACTGAGTAAGAACGCTAACATAGCCACTTATCTTGCGAATTTATCCAGCCTGAATTTAGACCGTTTTTGAATAGTTCTCTTGGCTGAGATTTTTATCGTTATTTTCGCCCAAAAGCAAGAAAATATTTGGCCCGCAAGAGCTTTTCAGCTGTTCCGAAATAAACCGCCTAAGTGAGCCGGAGTACATAGGCACACCAGAGCCCCGCTGAGTCAGCACTCCCAGAAAAAATGATTTTTCTGTAATAAATCCCAGGCAGCAGCGTCTTTAGATATGAGAGGTCGTATTATGATATTGGAACATATCAACTCGGCGGCAAGCGTATTTGTGAAATTTGCATTGCCGATGTTAGTCCAATCCAGCGTGCTGATAGCGATTTTGCTGCTGGCCGAATCGCTGCTGCGGGGAAAAGTTCGGGCGGTGTTTCGGTATTGGTTGGGGATGCTGGTGCTCATACAACTGATTTTGCCTGCCTCGCAGTCATCGCGTGTTATTTTAGGATATTTGTTAGGCGACAAACTGGGCTATCTGAGCAGCGGTTGGGCCGCTGAAAGTGCAGAGGGGGCGTCAGTAATTACATGGCAGGGGATTATATTTATGCTTTGGCTGGTTGTCGTGGTAGTAATGGGGCTTTTGTTGTTGGAGCGGGCAATCTTCGCCAGCAGGCTCGTTAGACAGGCCAAAGAAGCGAACGGTTTGATGAATGATATTCTTCAGTATTGCTGTAAGTGCATGGGCGCAAGATGTGGAAAAGTTCAGCTAAAGATTTCAGCGAATGAGACAAATCCAACGGTATGTGGGTTATTTAGGCCGGTGATTTTGGTGCCGTATAATCTGACGCCGACTTTGGGCTCACGACATCTACGGGAAGTTTTGCTGCATGAGCTTGCTCATATCAAGCGAGGTGATCTATGGGTGAATCTGGTGCAGACCATTCTGCAGATTATCTATTTTTACAATCCTCTGGTATGGCTTGCCAATTCGATGATTCGCAGGGTGCGGGAGCAGGCTGTCGATGAGATGGTGTTCGATGCAATGGGTGAAAAGGCCCGATGGTATCGGCAGAGGTTGGTAGACGTTGCGAAAGTAGCGTTTAAGCCGCCCGCTTTAGGTTTAGGTTTTATGGGGCTGGTGGAGTCAAAAGATGCTCTGATGAAAAGGATTATGAGGCGAACCTGCGGTAGAACCGCAGGCTAAATATTACAAATCACTTAGCCCCACGTTTTACGTGGGGTTCATTCTTTGAATTGAAAAGAACCGCTAATTGTGGTAAAAAAGGATGGAAGAATAATCCCAAAACAGCAGGGTTAGCTCAAATGGCGGTTCAATTTATTCTTGGCAGAAGCGGTACAGGCAAGACCAGCTATTGCATAAGAGCAATCGTCAATGCGTTGCTCGAGCCGACTGATAGTCAGCCGTTACTTTTTTTGGTTCCGGAGCAGGCAACATATCAGGCTGAGCGTGCCATCCTGGCTGATAAAAGAATAGCTGGCTACAGCAGATTGAATGTACTTTCATTTGACCGTCTGCAGTTTTTGCTGCTTGGCAAAAATACGGCAAGGCCAGCCCTTTCACGCATCGGCCAACAGATGATAATCCACAGGATTCTGCGCGACAATAGCAGCAAATTGAAAATCTTTGGCTCATCGGCAAACTGGCCTGGACTTGGCCGACAGATGGCGCAAACTATTATTGAACTGCATCAATATGCAAAAACGCCGGAGGATGTTGACCAGCTACTCAATGAACTGGGCAAAGACGAACGAAACACTTTAGTGGCATCGAAGTTTGCCGACATCGGCTTGATCTTCAAAGAATACTTGAGCTTCATCGAAGACAAATTTCTTGATCCTGATATTCAACTGAATCGGTCTCGCCAGGCTGTAGTGTCGGCCGGCTGGGTCCGCGGTGCAAAGCTATGGGTCGATGGCTTTGCTGGCTTTACCGCCAGCGAGTTTGCGGTCCTTGCTGAGCTGCTTAAAGTTGTCGCGGATGCGCAGATTGCCCTTTGTCTTAACCCCTCGATACTCGATACTGGATACTCGATACTCGACGAGCATCGAGCATCGAGCATCGAGCTATTTAATCCGACACAGCGCACATACGCCGACCTTATTGAACTAATAAAAAGATGTAAGCTCCAGTTGGCTAAACCGATAATTCTCGAACGTGCAGTTAGATTTTCTTGCAGTCGGCAGCTTGCCCATGTCGAGCAAAATATATTCAGGGCAGATGCGCCTAAACTGTCAACGACAGATAATATCCGCATCGTATCGGCGCCGAACGCGCGGGCCGAGGTCCAATTTGTCGCCAGGCAGATTCTAAAGCTAGTCAAGGAAAAAGATTATCGATATCGTGACATTGCAGTTATCGCCTCAGATATTGACTGTTACGAACATTATATAAGGGCATATTTTGATGACTACGGCATACCGTTTTTTATTGATAAAAGAAAGCCATTGAACCAGCATGCGGCTATCCAGCTTCTTTGTTCGGCCCTTGCGGCGGTGACCAGAGGCCTTTCCAATAGCGATATTTTCGCTTATCTTAAAACGGATTTGGTGCCGATAGAGCGCGTCGATGTTGATATGTTGGAAAATTACTGCCTTGCGTTTGGTATAACTGGCAGTGACTGGCAAAGTGATAGGGACTGGCAATTTGCAGGTGAGCGAAACGGCGAATTTGATGAGCAACGCATAAACCAAATCCGGCTAAGAGCAATCAAGCCTCTGCTTGAGCTTCGAAAAAGTTTCTTTCCAGGTGAATCCGCCGCAGGCGGGGCAAAGACGGTAAGCGCTGAAAAATTCACGCAGATTATTTTTAATTTTCTCGACAGTTTGCAGGTTCGCCAAACACTTGGGGCCTGGATTGAAGAAGCTACCGAGCAAAAAGATTACACTACAGTCGATGAGCATCGGCAATTTTATGACAAGCTCTTAAATATATTTGACCAGCTTTGCGAGGTCTTTGCAGGCCAAGAGATGACACTTGCCGATTTCTTTGCCATTCTCCATTCTGCCTTTTCGCAGTTGATGTTGGCTTTTATTCCGCCGAGTTTAGACCAGGTTCTGGTCGGCTCTATTGAGCGCAGCCGGCACCCGGACTTAAAAGCCGTTTTTTTAATCGGCGCCACGCAGAAGCAGTTTCCGGTTCCAGTGAGCTTTGATACCATACTCACTGAGGATGACCGCAGCGCTGCCGAGTTAGCTGATTTCCCCTTGGCAGCAACAGCAAGTCAAAAGCTAACTGAACGCCAGTATTTGGCCTACATCGCATTTACCCGGCCTTCACAATTTCTGTGTATTACCTATCCAGTAGTTGATGATAAGGCAAATGCCGTACCGCGTTCGCAATTTATAGCCGATCTCGAATCGCTATTTGAAAATCTCAGTGAGGAATCAATCGCAGGCAAGCAGATCGATATTGATAATGTTCTTAATGAGATGGAGCTATCGGAGCTGCTTTGCAGTTATCTTGGCAGGAATATAGAACCCCCAGTAAAACTGGGGGCTAAATATTTAGCCCCGCGTTTCACGCGGGGTTTTCTTCATTTATTGGATGATATTTGCGCCGACGAACAACTTGCAGGATTAGGTTCCAACGTTGTTTCTGCGATAAATTATGACAATCGCGCACAATTAGATAGCGACGTGGTCGAAAACCTTTTCGGCCTACGGATAACAAGCTCAGCGACAAAGATGAGCACTTTCGCTGAATGTCCATATCAGCATTTTGCCCGATATGTGCTGGAATTAAAGGAGCGAGAGGAATTTAAATTAGAGCCGTTGGACCTGGGGGTTTTTTACCATCGCGTTCTGGATGGTTTGTTAAAACGGCTTAATGCGGAAGGTTTAGATTTTGCAACGGCTAAGAATGAGCAGCTTTTAGAATTTTTGAGAGAACAAATATCGAGACTGGCTGCAGAAGATTCTTTTATATCGAACTTTGCTCGTCACTCTGCTCACAACACATTTATCATTCACTCAGCCAGTGAATATCTTGAGGACTGCGTCTTGGCGATCGCGGAGATGGTGCGGGCCGGAAGTTTTCGGCCGAGACTTTCGGAAGTAACATTCGGTGGGACTGCCGGTTATCTTGGCGAATATAATCTTACACTTCCGGATGGACGAGTTCTGTCATTAGCCGGCAAAATCGACCGAATTGATATGATGGAGCTTGGCGGTGACAAAGCAGCGATTATTTTCGACTACAAGCGTAAGCCGGAGTCTTTTAGCTGGGCAGAATTGTATTATGGCCTGGATATGCAATTGCCAATTTATATGTTAGCCGTCCGTAGCGCTTCACGAGTCACAAGTCACGAGTCACGAGTCACGGTTGCAGGTGCATTTTATATGCCGGTCGAAGTGACACCTGCTGTAACCACAATTAGTGAGCTATCAGAAAAAGCAGATAGTTTTGACTATAAAGCAAAAGGTATATTCAACGGCAAATTTTTCCAGCAATTAGACCGCACGGCAACTGCTGGCTGGAGCAAATTCTACAGTTTCCGAATCACTTCCAAAGATGGACAATATGGAAATTACATTATCAGTAGCGCGTTAGAGCCGAATCATTTTGAAAAGCTATTGCAATTTACTGAGCAAAAAATAGTCCGACTGGCTGAGGAAATTCTCTCAGGCAAAATTGATGTTATGCCGTATCGTTTGAGTGGGAAATCACCTTGTACTTTCTGCAAGTATAAGTCAGTTTGCCGATTCGATTGGCAGATAAATGATTATAACTTTTTGGAGTCGCTAAATAAGCTTAGGGTCCTTGAAAAGATAGAAACCAGATGAGTAATAGCAGATTGTAAATATATAAAAGACAAATACGAAGCACGAAATCCGAAACTTGTCCTGAGCGAAGTCGAATGGATACGAAACAAATTCAAATGACAAAAATACAAAATTCAAAACAGAATGTTTTGAACATTTGAAATTTGAGTTTCGATATTGTTTCGGATTTCGAAATTCGAATTTCGGATTTATGCAAGATATTAAATACAAATGGACTGACCAGCAAAAGCGGGCCATTATCGCGCGGGGCAGTGACGTTTTAGTAACCGCCTCAGCCGGGACTGGAAAAACTGCGGTCCTGTCGGGCCGATGTGTCGATATTGTATCCGACAAATCTATATGTCCCGATGTCTGGAGCATATTGGTACTGACTTTTACCGATATGGCTGCGGAAGAGATGCGCAGCCGAATCGCCGAACAGCTAAGGGCTGAATGCCAAAAACGCAAGGATCCTCATCTTCGTGAGCAGCTTATGCTGCTGCAGGGTGCCGATATCAGTACGATTCATTCATTTTGTAAACGGCTCATCACAGAACATTTTTATGATGATAAACTTGCCCTTGACCCAACTTTTAGCGTAATCGATGCCGATGAAGCAAGATTGCTCAAAGCAGAGGTGCTGGATGCGACCATCGACTGGGCATGGCAGCAGAGTAATTTACAGCAGGCGCTCCAGCAACTTTTGTATCGGCGGGACCTTCGCACAGGTGACGGTTTTCTCGCAAAGGTAATAGATCTTAGCGATTTTCTGGACGGTGTAGTGTCGCGAGAAAACTGGTACGAAAGGGCGGTTCGGTTTACAGAAATCGCCAACCCCTTTACAACCAGCCTCGGCGAAAAACAAAAACAAATTGTCGCAGATAAACTGCGGCACATACTTGCTCAGATTAGTTATGCGCTAAGGCTTTATGAAAGTGAAAGTGCCGGTGGAAGCTGGGCGATAAAATGGAAACAGACTTTTGCCGAGCCTATTATTAAATATATCGAACTTATAGAATCGGGTAATTGGGAAAAGTTCAGCCAACAGATAAGAAGCCAGCATAAGCCGACCAGATATGAATACAAGCCCAGAGAGTTAACAGGTTCTGTTGCGGAAATAATCAGAGCTGTCGCGGAAGCCGCCAAAAAATCTTTCGACAGGCTTTTCGACCTTGCGATTTTAAATCCCGATTATCTTGATAAACTCAGCGGCTCTGTTAGCTTACAGACAAAAGTTCTGGTTGAGCTTGTTAAGAAATTCGACCAGTTGTACAGCCAGGCCAAGCGGGCAGCCAACTGCCTGGATTTCGCCGATCTTGAGCGCTACGCTTTGAAGCTTTTAACCGATGAGGGGTCTTGCGAGGATAATCTCATACCTTCGGAGACGGCTTTGACGCTGCGGCGCAAGTATAAATACATCTTTGTCGATGAGTTCCAGGATATAAATCCTGTGCAGCAGGCGATACTCGACGCGATTAGCTCCGGCGGGAATATCTTGGAAGTCGGCGATGTCAAACAGAGTATTTATGCCTTTCGAGGTGCAGAGCCGGAGATTTTTCTCAAACAGCTAAAGCGTGCTTCTGTTGAGCCAAAAGAAGTGTCAAAGAGTTTACGTGTTGACCTAAATATCAATTTCCGTTCTGTCAAAGGGATTCTTGATTTTGTCAATAAGATATTCTCACGCATAATGAGGGACTGTCGATTTGCCGGGCTTGATTACGATGAGTCCGCTCAATTGAAGCCGGCAATAATCTCGGGTCACGGGTCACGGGTCACGAGTCACGTAGTAGAGTTCCACATACTTGACCAGGCCGATAGATATGGTGAAGACCAGCCTTGCGAAGATGACGAACATCTTGGCCTTGTCAGCTCTCGACAGCGTCAAGCTGCGATGATTGCCCAGCGAATTAAACAAATGGTCGGAGCAGAAACAGGCAAGGCGGAGTTTCAAATATATGATAAAGAGTTAGATAGATTCAGAGATGTGGACTATCGTGACATTGTAATATTGATGCGTTCGCTGGCTAACAAGGCCAATGATTATGTCGAGGTGCTTCGGTTGGCTGGTGTGCCTGTCAGCTGTCAAGCCACAGCCGGCTATTTTGAGACGACAGAGATTACCGATATGTTGTGTCTGCTGAAAGTTCTGGACAATCCACAACGTGATATCGAATTAGCCGCTGTATTACGAAGTCCGTTTTTCAAGATTAGTGACACCGAGCTGGCAAAGATAAAGATGCATTGTGACATAGGCCAAAAGCATAGAAATTTTTATGATCGTGTAATCGAGTATTCTAAATCCGGAGCAGATGGCCAGCTCGCTGGTAAGCTCAAAGAAATAATGTCGCAGATTGAGCAATGGCGGACGGTCACCCGGCGAGGCAATCTGGCTGATTTAGTGTGGCAGGTCTATCGCCAGACGCACTTTTTGTCTTTCGTTTCCGCTCTGCCGAATGGCCAGGCCCGTAGAGCCAATCTTCTTAAGCTGCACGATAGGGCTATACAGTTTGAGGGTTTTGTTAGTAGTGCCGGCATACCTTCACTGACACGCTTTGTCGAGTTTATCGAAAAGCTCCAGGAAGCAGGCCAGGATTGGGCACCAGCCGAGCCGCAAGCATCAGCGGGAAATGCCGTTCGCATCTTAAGTGTGCACAAAAGTAAAGGGCTTGAATTTCCGGTCGTCTTTTTAGCTGAGCTGGAAAGTCAATTCAATAAAAAGGATATTTATGCAGATGTCCTTGCCGATGCTGAAGACACGTTGGGACTGCAGATCATCGACCGCAAGTCAAATAGTCGGCTGCGCTCACTTGCACACGAAGTTATCGCAGAGCAAAAACTTACGAAAGTCTTGGCCGAAGAAATGCGGATACTTTACGTGGCAACTACGCGGGCCAGAGAGCGACTTATTCTAACAGCATCGCAAAAGCGAAACCATTGCCGGGATATTATCACAAATGGACTTTTCTTTGGCGAGGAGTCCATCTCTGATTGGCAGCTTCGCGCCTGTCAGAGCCCTCTTCAGTGGGTTCTTTATGCGCTTTGCGACCAGAAAGCCTTGCATGAGACTTTTGAAACTGAATTGGCAGAGGATGCTTGCGATGACAATTTATTTAGCTTGAAATTTTATAACCAGGCAGAGCTGCAACGGCTTTGCGAGTTTGTCATCGAATTAAAGCAAGACAAAAGTTTAGCCCCCACCTTTATGGTGGGGGGCAAAAGTTTAGCCCCCACCCCTGTAGTGGGAGTCAGATTACTTTCGCAGGTAAAGAAGTCGTTAGCCTGGCAGTATCTGTTTGGCGATGCGCCGCTCTTACCTGCCAAACAATCGGTGACGCAATTGACGCATTATAATGATGAATATGTGAAATTTGATTATGCCAAAGTTTTGGAAGCAGAACCAAAGTATTTAGCCGGCAGTTTCACTGCCGGTTTTCATTGCGACGAACGGGCGTTTGGCGCTGCTACGCACCTTGTAATTTCCCAGCTTAATTTGGCCAAGCCGGTAGATAAGCAAGCAATCCAGAGAACGAAAGAAAAACTTTTAGCAGATGCCGCCATATCCGAAGCGGTTGCTGAAACTATCGAAACCGACTCAATCTTAGCGTTTTTCCAGAGCGACCTGGGGCAGATAGTTTTTGCTAAAGAGAATACTGTCTGGCGTGAATGGCCATTTACTTTCGCCCTGCCCATCTCCGAATTTCCGCTCATCGGCTACGAGTATCGAGCATCGAGCATCGAGCATCAAGACACGATTATTGTTCAAGGCATAATTGACATGCTGATTCGCACGCCGAATGGCCTTGTGGTTATAGATTTCAAAACTGATAATATAAGTGCTAAGCAAGTCCCGCAGCGAGCAGAGCTTTATCGTCAGCAGTTAGAGCTTTATGGCCGAGCCGCCTCCGCCATCTTGAAAGAAAAGCTCCTCGCCAAATGGCTGTATTTCCTGGCCCCAGCCACCGAGTTTGAGATCAAATGAGTGCTTATGCTCTTATGCGCTTGTGTACTTTTTGTCTTTTTTCTTGTAAATCCCGCCTTAGTATTGTAGATTCCGCGTAGGCGAGCAACGAAGCGAGACATATTGGATTTAAGATTCGTAAAAAATTAGGCGCGTTTAACATTCTAGTGCTCTGTCTATGAATAAATGATGGTCAAATTCAGGTCTTCTTGCCGATATGGTTGATGTAATGATAACCAGAAAGTAAGGAGATCTGATATGCCAAACAAAATTTATGTTGTTGAATTGACA
>Ga0315314_1001072_pt1 | contig 25891 bp, 27 predicted proteins | sample TDP9_MG_FD_203631 | JGI IMG/M metagenome (GOLD analysis project Ga0315314, IMG submission 203631) | Freshwater sediment microbial communities from Lake Towuti, South Sulawesi, Indonesia - TDP9 | ecosystem: Environmental > Aquatic > Freshwater > Lake > Sediment | place: Indonesia: South Sulawesi... | reverse complement strand
ATATTGGGCTTTACTTTCATTCCAGACATAGAAGAAAAGGAGGGTTATTATCAAAAAGGTTTTGACTTCTGGCGGAAAGCCAACGAGCTTTCGGAAGAAGCTGCCTTGCTTGCGCTGTTAGACATACATGGTGACCGCCTGGAGTGGAGCATTGATGATACACTAGTGCATTATGGGAAAGCATTAAGCTGGGCGGAGAAAACTAGAGACAGATTTCTGATAGGAAGCTCATTGGATTGGTTAGCATATGCTAGTACTTGGAAAGGCTGGGGAACCGATGATCCTGATAAAAAGAGGGAATTTTACCAAAGAGCTTTGGAATACGCTGAGGACGCTAGACAGTGGTTTTCATCAATCTCCTATGCAAGTTCTCGCGGTGGAACAGAGTGGATAGGTGCACCCCACGCCAACTACTATTGGGAATTGGCTCTGTGGGAAACTGATCTGAAGAAGCGACGTGGTTTGTTAGAGAAAGCAGTGGCGTATGGGGTTGCTGCAGTCGAATCAGCTGAGAGTACCGGCTACGCTGACATCATCATGCTTGAGAACCACGTGCTAAGCAAGGCACTAGTGTCTTTGGCGCAGACAGAAACGAACATCGATGAGAAAAGAAGGCTCTTAGAAAAAGCTCTGCCGCACAGGAACAAGGCCATCGAAATCATTGAACAACTTGCGCGATATGCCTATTGGAATAGAGGCGTGATGTGGAACTATTTAGCTGATTTAGAAGCAGAATTGTCACGTGTTGAAAAAGACCCTGAAAACAGAAAGAACGTGCTCGAAGAGGCTATTTCAAACAAAGAACGTTCCCTGCAACTGTGCATTAAGACGCGTTCAACCTGGGAAAAAGAAGGTGAGTTATTAAATTTCGCTGTTCTTGGGCGTTATCAGTATTCTTACGGAGAACTGCTGAACCGTTTTTTCATGTTATCTAACAGTTATGAGCATCAGAGAAAGGCAATAAAAGCCTTTGAAGAAGCAGCCGAATTATTCCAAAAATTGAATCAGTTCAGCCGCATTGCAGAGTGCTACTGGAAAGCTGCTACGGGGCATGACACACTTGAAGAACACCTGAAGGCAGATGAAAACTTCACTTTAGCTTCAAACAACTACACAAGTGCCGCCGAAAAGATTCCCCAACTCAAAAACCTCTACCAAGAACATGCCTTGTACATGCAAGCTTGGAGCGAAATCGAAAGAGCCAAACACCACCACGCAAGACAGGAATACGGCATAGCAAAAGAACAATACGAAAAGGCTGCGAGCATACACAAATCGCTAAAACAATGGAGTTATCTGGCTCCAAACTATTCTGCATGGGCTCAAGTCGAAAATGCCGAAGACTTGAGCAGGAAGGAAAACAGCGAAGAAGCACTCCAAGCATTCGCGGAAGCAGCCAAGCTTTTCGCCGAAACTAAGAAAACTCTCGAGACAAAACTCGGGCAAATTGAGAACCTAGACGAAAAAACCATGGCAACCAACCTGACGAAAGCCTCAGACATCAGACGGGAATACTGCTTAGGAAGAATGGCGCTTGAAGAAGCAAAAATCCTCGACAAGAAAGGCGACCACTTCTCAAGCTCCGAAAAATACGGTTCAGCAGCAGAAATCTTCGAGAGAATAATCCATAGATTAGAGTCGGAACAAGACCGAAAGGAATTCAAACTCATCATTACTCTATCCCGAGCTTGGCAAAAGATGATGTTAGCTGAAGCCCGAGCCTCGCCACAACTATGCGTTGAGGCGTCCCAGCTTTTTGAACAAGCGAGCGAACACAGCAGCAGTGAAAAAACAAGCTTTCTAACATTAGGGCACAGTCGTTTCTGCAGGGCGCTCGAAGCTGGAACAAAATTCGCCGACACAAGAGACCCAGCCTCCTATGCACTCGCCATACAGCATTTAGAAAGCACCGCTAACTACTATCTGAAAGCTGGCTTCGCAAACGCCTCAGAATATGCCAAAGCAACGGAGCTGCTCCTCGACGCCTATGTGCACATGGACAACGCCAAAAAAGAAACAGATCCCGACAAAAAAGCCAGACTCTACACAATGGCCGAAAAAGTGCTGCAAACATCGGCTGGTTCATTTATGAAGGCTGAACATCCAGAAAAAAGGGAACAGGTGCTAACGCTGCTGGAGAAAGTGAAAGAGGAGCGAGAATTAGCCATATCCCTAAGCGAAGTTCTACACGCACCGGCCATTGTTTCCGCAACGACAGCCTTCTCAACCCCCACTCCGACTCATGAAAGCGCAGTTGGTCTAGAGAGATTTGAGCACGCCGATATACAAGCAAACTTGATAACCTATCAGAAAGAACTGAAGGTCGGCGAAAGTCTCAACCTAGAGATAGAACTCGTCAACGCTGGAAAAGGGCCAGCTCTACTGATTAAACTCACAGAAGTCATCCCCGAAGGCTTCGACTTGACTGAAAAACCAGAAAACTACCGAGTAGAAGACAGCTACCTCAACATGAAAGGAAAACGTCTGGACCCCTTGAAGACAGAAGAGGTAAGAATCGTGCTCAAACCAAAAGTTCAAGGCGTGTTCCCCCTAAAACCGCGGATACTGTACCTCGACGAAAACGGCAAATACAAAACCCACGAACTCGAACCCATAACCATAACGGTTAAGGAACTTGGAATCAAAGGCTGGATCAAAGGAGAAAGATAACCACCAAATAGCGCACGTCCTTTTTTGGACATGGTTCTTCTAATAGGGTTATTTTCGCCAAGATTCCTTAAATTCTGCTTCTTTCCCGTTTCTGCTTTGGGGCCAGAGTCTGTTTGGCAAGCGTAGGCATTGATGATGTACGTGACGTGATTAATGTTAGCTCAGCTGGGTTCCAGACGCTAAGGTTTTGAAGATGGTTAGGCGTGCTGAGGTTACGCTCGTCAGATCGACTCAAGGGCGTGCAAAAAAGACCAATCTCATTATTCATCAATTTCAATGCAGCGGGCAGTAACATCTCCATACCTTTGCACGGTGAGACAGACGTTTTTCACTCAATTCAATACGCTCGTGCAACTGTCTGAGCCAACTGTGGCGATGTAGAAAAATCTTGGGAAAAAAACCGTGAATAGATACTTAGACCGTTGACTTTGCCTCACTTCCATACTCTTTGTGGCATCTAAACCACAAAAAAGAGATTTTGCGGGGGATATCTCCAGCTTGAACGAAAATACCTCACCCCGGCCACTTTTTTACTGACTCCGACCACTCTTGACATGTCTATCATCGTTTATTTGCGTTTTCTAACAAAGATGAAGTCGACCAAAGAGATTTCACCTTTGATTATAGGTCATTGAAGAGTTTAAGGACTTTCTGGCCTCTCGTAAGAACACTGTTCCCTCGTGAGCCCTCGTAGGAACAGTATCCAAAAACGGACATATCCAAGATTGACCATATTAATGCTTAACAGAACGTTGAGAGCGCGCCTCTCCCTGGTCAATGATCCACATACCAAGCAAGTGCGAGATGTGGTTGCTGACGATGGTCCTGTATGAGTGTATAAACTGTAAGAAAAAGTTTCGAAACATATTAGGTGAGAAGAAAATAATATAAAAGGAATTGTGCAAAATACCAAAGTGCTAGAGGAGATGATTATGGAAGTCGCCAAAAAGAAGGCTGAGCTTGAGGAAAAGGTCAAAGCCTTGGAGGAGGAGAAAGCCCGCCTACTAGCAGATATAGCGGCGGTTAGGGAGATTTGGCTCCGCATAATTGGTTCGTATACCTCCGTTTTAGAGGCTGAGATAGCCAAACTTGAGGAAGAGAAGAAGGCTTTAGAGGAGAAGGCTGCGCCAGCCGAGGCACCAGCACCCACCGAAGAGAAACCAAGCGAATAAAAGCCCAGTGAATAAAAATAAGGGCGACTCCCTTTTTTGAATCAAACTATGCGCGAGCGAGCATACGATTACACCAGCTCCAAGAATTCTAATCACGTCAACTCGACACGAAAAATAAAAAAGGGAAGTTGCTGGAGTGAGTGGAGATATCTCCATGCTGGGTGAAAGTACCTCACCCGGGCCACTTTGTTCATCCACTGGTTTAATTGACTAAACACTACTATTTACTTTAACGCTTCCAATCAGTTCTTTCCTCATATTCAAAACCTAATGGAAGGGTCTAGCGCCAATGCGCACACACAAACTCGCCTCAGCCTTCCCAATTGTTCAAGCATGACCTCCCCCGGTAGGTAGGGTAGGCTACAAAATAAATAACTCAACATTATCCCAACTCTTCAAATGTCACACTTTAATATCTATCAATTAAAATACCCTTAAACGATGACTAAAAATGTCTGAAGACCAAATAACCCAAATAGAAACCCAACTAAAAGGAAAAACCCTCCTAGTATACTGGCACATGCTAAAAACGCCCACAAACAAAACAGGCGTCAGAGAAATCCAACGCGCCCTAGGATTCTCCAGCCCAAGCGTGGCAACGCATCACCTAGAAAAACTCATCACACTCGGCTTAGCAGACAAGAGCGGAACGGGCGAATACTACCTAACCCAAGAGGTCAAAATCGGACTTCTCAAACTCTTCACACGACTAGGCAGATTCCTGGTTCCACGCTACCTCTTCTACTCAGTCTGGTTCACAACAATGCTAATCGTCTACGCAATCGCTTATGGGCACACAGGCAGCATCCACAATATAGTCGCCATAATGTTCGGCACCGCAGCATCCCTCGTGCTGTGGTTTGAAACCATCAGATTATGGAGACAAAAACCGTTCTAAAACGTGGCTTTAAAAGCCAGTCAAAACCGTTATGAAAATAGGAGACAAAACAAACCCTTGATGAAAAAAAGCCTCCTCTACGTGGTTGCAGCAGTCATGCTAGGCGTAGCGACTATGCTGACTCCGCTCAGGTTTCTTTCGACCTCAGGCGTTTTTAAGCAACCACAGATTTCTGCTGACAAACCCAACTTTTTAACTAGCGAGTCACGGTCAGCGGTTGCTCAAAACGAGTTGGCGTCTGGAGTGACGCCTAACTACCCATTAGACGAAATATATGCGGGTTTAATGAGCACCTTCAGCCTCGTTCTCGCATTCATAGTTTTTAGACAAACTAAGAAAAAAACCGCTTAGTTTGATTCCAGATTAGCGAAGAGCCTTTCGGGCAAAAGTGATATAACCAGTATGCCCAGTCATCAAGGTTTCAGGACGCGTCTTACCTGGCTCAACCTGCATGCTCCGCATGATACATTCGATTGTTTCGATGTCCACGAACCCGTTTTTCTCCAGCGCACCAACTGTTTTCACAACCTGATCGATTGTGGGACTGAACGACACGAGAGTTCCGCTTCCCCTCAGCGCATTGTAAGCATGCGAAACAACCAACCAAGGTGTCGCTAAGTCTAAGACGACAGCGTTTATCTCAGTCTCGTCTATACCCTCCGTTATATCTTTGCTTTTGAGGTCTACATAGTCGGTTAAGCCCGCTCTCTGAAGGTTTTTCTGAGCCGTCTCAATAAATTCTGAACGAACCTCGTAGCTGAAAACGCGTCCGTTTGGTCTGACGTAATGGGCTAAAGCGCTTGTCAACGCGCCTGTTCCAGTTCCAGCCTCAACCACTTGGCTGCCGGGTCCGATGCCGCTGAACATTACGATGAGGGCAACATCTTTAGGATATGTTATCTGTGTTTTGCGTTGCGACTTAAAGATGAAGTCGCGCAGTTGGGGTCTTAGTGCTATGAATTCTGTGCCAGTGTTGCTTATTGTTGGTGACCCATATTGTTTGCCGATTAAGCTGTCGAGTTGTACGTAGCCCTTATGCGTGTGGAAGCTCTTTCCTTTTTCAACCTTTACCAGATAGGTTCTTTTTCTGTTTAGGTAGAGCAGAACTTGGTCGCCTTCGTTTATGACTGCTTGACTCATGGCTGAGCCTTCTCGCTTCGCGTTGTAGTGAGTGTTCTGGGATGATAAAATAGTTGCGACTTTCATGTTGTCTTACGGACGTTTTTTACAATCGGTTTTATTATGGTGAAGCTGAAAAGTAGATGCTGAGTGTTGGTGGGTCTCGATGAGGCTGGTGATTCGTGTAGGCGGGTCAGTTGTGGCTTCGCCGTTTAATCCCGTGTTGATGAACACTTATGTTGAGTTGCTTCTTGATTTGAAGCGGCAGGGGCATGTGGTTGCGGCGGTGATTGGGGGCGGCTCGCTTTCTCGTGAGCTGATAAAGACCGCAAGGGCTATGGGCTTGAGTGAACCCGCTCAGGATGAAGTTGCGATTTCGGTTTCAAGGCTGATGGCTCAACTGTTTGTGTTGAGACTGGGCAGGCATGGAACCTTAACTGTCCCCACCACAATTGAAGACGCTGCAAAATTGTTGGAGAAAGGAAAAGTTGTTGTTATGGGCGGTTTAAAGCCTGGAATGACAACCGACACCGTTGCGGCTATGCTGGCTGAACGAGTCGACGCCGATTTATTGGTGAAAGCCACGGACGTAGACGGCGTCTTCACGAAAGATCCGAAGAAGTACAAAGATGCGAGGAAACTGGAGAGATTAAGTTTTGACGATTTGTTCAAGTTTTTTGAGAAAGAGAGCCATGAAGCGGGGATTCATCAGGTTCTTGATCCTGAGGCTGTTCGTATATTGCAGAAGAAAAGGATTAAGACTGTTGTGGTGAATGGGTTTAAGCCTGAAAATGTTTTGTTGGCGGTTGAGGGAAAAAATGTTGGAACCGTGATTGAATAGGTTTCCTTCTCTTCCAGACGTATATGGAGTGTAGGGTAGCTCAGTTTTGAGTACACATCTGGTTCGGTTTGCAATCGGGTGTAGACGTCCCGTTTAAGTTTGGCTCTCCCCTTTTTGTTTCTTAGACATGAATAAAAAGGAGGTGGAGGTGATGACAGTAAAGAAAGAGGTTCAAGAACATTTGGCGAAGCATATTGTTTATCCAACAAGTAAGAAGGAAATTATCGAGGCTTGCAACCTTATGATGGATGTTTCTAAGGAGGACAAGGAGTGGTTTGAGAAGAACCTCCCGGATTGGAGCTATAGAAACGCCGATGAAGTGATTAGAGCGGTTCAGGTGGTAGATCATCTTGGGCATGTGGATTACCCGATTGCCAAGAAGGAATTAGTTAAGGCGTGTTACAAAATGACGGATGTTCCTAAGGCTTATCGCGAGTGGTTTGAAAGGAACCTGCCTGACAGAACTTATAACAGCGCTAACGAGGTTGTTGGAATGCTCAAGGGCGTGATGCATGTTCGTGAGCATGTTAGCTATCCTGCAACTAAGAGTGTGATTGTGGAAACGTGTCAAAACATGATGGATGTTCCTGAGGCGGATAAACAATGGTTTGAGAAGTACTTGCCTGAACGAACCTATAACAATCCCGACGATGTCATCAAGGCTCTTAGAATGTAGCGATTCCATTGAGCGCCCAAAAGTTTTTTCTTTTGATTCTGTTCTCTTTTATGTTTTCTTTTTTTCTGTTTTTTCCATTTCTTGTGCGGTTTTTAGGCAGTTTGTCATCATTTGTTTGCATTTTTCTCTGGTTTCAGGCGGCATTTCTGTCATCATTTTTTTGCAGTCGTTTTCGTTGAAGTCCTTCATTATGTCTGCCATCATGGTGGGTTTCATGTCTTTCATCATTAGGGGCATCATTAGTTGCATCATTTCGGTTTTTTCTTGTTCGCTCATGCTGTCCATGAATTCCTTCATCATTTTTTGTTTGTCTTCCCTGCTCATGTTCTTGATAAAGTGTTTCATCAAAGCCTCCAAGGTAATATGCCTCCGTAATTTTATTGTTTAAGGGTTCGTTTAATATTTCTTCTTTTGTATGTATGTGTGCGTTTGGTTGGGTACGCCCGTCTATTTGGGAGCAAATATGTTATTTTTGAGTTTCTATGTTGACTCGTTTATTTTTTGCAGCCTACCCTACCTACCGGGGGGCTATGTTGAATCGTGTGCTGGTTGGGTTTTGTTTGTTTGGAAAGGATTAAATGAAGCTAAGCTAAGAAGTTTTGAAATGAAGGTAGAGCAGCGGTCGCCAAGCCAGGTCAAAGCCGAAAGGCAACGACAGGCGAAGGACTCAAGATCCTTTCCCGTAGGGGTTCGCAGGTTCAAATCCTGCCCGCTGCACCACAGTGCTCATAAGTATCCTGAGGTTCTAATTTCAAGATAACAGGAGGTGGATTTTTTTGGAAAAAACCGTTAGGAAAACATCAAGGCGCATGAAGATTGCTGTCTTAATCCTAATATTAATCATTGCTGCTGTCGGCGTATTTGCAGCTTTGACGTATCCGAGAACCCTGCTCAGTTTCCCAGTGTCTTTCACGATAGGTGCTCAAACCGAGCGCCTAGAATTCAACGTCCCAATGCTTCACAGCTGGGTTCAGGTCCAAGTAATCGTCAACACCGGCACAGCGTTATGGTCAGCAAGAATCCTCAGCCAGAACTCGGAACTCTGGAGTCACGGTGCAGCTCAGGGAGGACAAACCACATACAACAGCGGATGGATACAATTAGCCAATGGAAACTACAACTTCACTTTTGCAACAGTTGGATTAGGAACACTAGACGCAAATATTGTAGTGTCATCCAAAGGCGGATTCTGGTAACAACATAATAGAACTAGGTTTCATATTATTGCAACATGGACATAATGAACGAAGGTTCAAACCCTACCCGCTGCATTTTCTAAAAGCGTCACATACTGGCTAACTAGCGCACAAGTTGCCTCATCTAAAGAATATTTCACGTTCAATCCCTCAGCACTCCTCTTGACACAATTCATCTCTTCTAAGCGATTAATCTGCCAGGTCAAAGCCTGCGAAGAAATGTTAAGCCGTGCAGCCAAGTCCTTGTGGGTAATCTGAGGCTTGCAACACAAAGCAACCAATATTCTTCCTGATGTTCCGTTTCTGAGAATAGAGATTACCTTCATTTCAGTCTCACTAAACCTCTTGGGTTCAAAGTATCTCTTGTATCGCCTGTCCTGGTAAGTAGACAGCAAACCCTTGTCGACGAGCAGACCCAGATGATACTGAAGAACTCCGATGGGCAGGCTCAAATAGTTTGACAACGCCCTAAAATGCAAGCCAGGATTGCTCTTAATGAAACTGTAAATGTCCATCCTTGTGGTCTGGTTTAGAAGAGTCGAAACCTCATTTTGGAATTTCCAGTTGAAGACTGAAAAGGCTGAAAATGCAATAGCCCCTTCCACATGAACCTTAGGAACCTTCAACAACTCAGTGTAGTCGTGTGGCGCAGCGCCAGTTAAAGCCAGAAGCGAAATGAAGAATATCATAATCAGAAGCAGTAGCGTCGACGACGTTCTGCCACGCCTCAACTAGAAGAACCTCAAAGAGAAAAATGATTGTTCCAACATTTATCGGTATCCGTAGACGACTGTACTAGAACGGTAAAGCAGCGTACCAAAAGCCCTATCTCTTCACTGAGACCTTGTTTCCTCGTATGACTCGGAGATTTTGGCGCAAAAAACGGTTCCTTGCTGTAGTAATCATTATCATCTTACTTGCCACTTCGCTGTCACTGTTAACCTTGAAACTCGACTACCAACGGGAAAACGACGCTGTCTTAGAGTATTTTTCCCACGAACCTGGCATGCCAGACGCCTTCAGCAAACTAGAAAACCTAACCCTTCCAGGTTCAGTTGTGCTCTGCTGGTGGGACTACGGTCGAGCCGTAAGAGAATGGAGCCACAGAGACGTGATCGAAGCCTACCCATCCAAAGACATATGGTACACCGTTGGCTCCAGCAGAACATTCCTAGGCAACCTAAAAGGTCAGCTCTTCGGAACGTGGGGCTCATCCAAAAAAATTCACGACCTAGCAAACATTCTCATGCTCTCAGAAGAATTGTCTCTGCCCATCATGCGAAGCTACAACGTTACTTACGCGTTGGTTTTCACACCCGACGACCTGCAGAAGTTCCGTTGGATAGCCGAGATTGCGGGATACAACGAAACCGAATTCCTAACCTACAACAACGACGTTGACGCTTACGAACCCACAGTGCAAGGCGCACAATCGACGCTGCTTCGCCTGTTGTTCGACGAAGTCTTGCAGCCTCAACACTTCACAAAACTCTACGACAACGGCAGAGCCAAAATATACCGAGTGGACTATCCATAACGTCTAAGGATAAAAAGGAATTTAGACCAGCCTTTCATAAACCGGATGCCTTTTGAACCTCAAAACGGTTGTTGACTTCTCGAAGGTGCCGCTGGGCAGTCGGGCGCAGAGAGAATGCACAATGGCTCCGTTCGCTATGAACTTCACCCCGTCCAGCAACTCGCCCTTTGTAACGCCTGACGCTGCAAAAACCAGTTGGTCACCCCTAGCCAAGTCGTCCTGCGTGTACACTTTGTCCACCTCAACGCCTTCGGTTTTTAGCCTTTTCAGCCTGTTCGGGTCATCTTTTTTGTCGCGCCAAACCTTTACCAGCATGGTTCCGCCGAGGCATTTAACCGCTGTCGCGGCGATGGTGGCTTCGGGACCCGCACCCGCACCTAACAATAGGTCGATGCCTGTCTCTGGCAAACAGGTGACAACAGACGCTGCGATGTCGCCGTCTTGAATAAGAATGATTCGCACGCCCAGCTTTCGGAGTCTTTCCAACAGGTCCTGATGCCTCTCGCGTTCGAGCATTATGACCGTGAAGTTCTCCAGGGCTTTCTTTTTAGAGTCTGAGACTGTTTTTACAATCTCCTCGATGGACATGTCCAGGGTTATTTTGCCTCTAGCTTCGGGTCCAGTAGCTGCCTTAAAGTAGTAGCCGTCGTCGGGCAACACCTGCAAACAGTTGACAGGCGCGCAGGCTAGGGCGGATATGGCGTCTTTTCTCCCTTTCGCCGTGGCTGTTGTTCCGTCTACAGGATCCATGACAAACTCGAGTTTAGGACCACTCCCGATTCCAACTTTTTCTCGTCTGGTGAAAGCTGGCGCCTTGTCCTTTGGACCCTCACAAGAAATAACCTCTCCGTCTATCTCCATCTGACTCAAAACCGCTCGGGAAAAGTCTACAGCCCTCTGGTCAACTATTTCTTGATTGCCCTGTCCAATGTGAAGCGCGGCGCCCACAGCCGCAGCCGTTGTGATTCTTGTCAAGGAAGGAGCTAAAGCCCTTAAAGAAACCATGGTTTAATCACTTTCTCCTCACTCATGTTATTAGAAAAACTATCATTTAAGAAGACTTCGCATGCGGTGGCAAAAGAAAACCGTGACCAGAACATTAGTAAACCATTTATCAAGATTTGCACTAAAAAGAGTCTGGAAGTGAGCCCGTGCATGAAGACCTATCTCACAATTTGGTTTAGCAGCGAGGGAGCCGAGCCTTCAATCGTGGCGCAGAAGCTTCAGTCAATGGGTTTCAAACCGATGAAGGGGCACTACGACCATGTCTATGACTGGAAGAAAGAGGCAACCCTGGACGACATTCTGCAACTCCTCAACAATGTGCACCATACGCTCAAGGGTTTAAAAGTGCTCTACAAAATAGAAACCGTCTGACCCCAGTCACAACTGCGGGTCTTCTTCATTGTTAGACTAACACGCCTACCTGTTTGATTCTTTCTAGGGTTTCTTCTCCGTGAGGCGCAAACTTCATCTCATCTGTTAGGTCTTTTCCAGCCACGTGTTGACCTTGATGGTCGCCTTCTATCCAGAGGTAGCTGTCTGTGACGTCGTAGACCTTGCCCTTGAAAGCGATGTAGGCGGGTCTGCCTTCTCTGCCGTCATACTGTTTCAGTTCTTCCAGCGTAAACTTCCTCTCTGTACTCTCCATAACCACAAACCTTCCGTTGTGCCTTCGAAATTATGATATTTTAAAACTTAAAAAGAGTTAGTTTATTTTTGGCTCCAACTCAGCGTATAGGTCTGTATTTCCGAATGATTTCCTTGAATGCCCGTGCCGCTTGCTCCGGATCTGACGCCTTAAGTATGGCTGATATCACTGCGATTCCGTCGGCTCCAGCTTCGAGAACAAGGTTGGCATTGTTCAGATTTATACCGCCTGACGCAAACACGGGTATGGTGCTTATTGACTTAGCTCTTTTTATGGAATCGATGGGCACTATTTCACATTGGGTCACCGAGGTTGTCGGAAATATGGCGCAGAAGGACACGTAATCAGCTCCGACTGACTCAGCCCATTTCAACTTGCCTAAATCATTGCCTAAAGTGTAACCCACTATGCTTTCGGCGCCAAGCCTTTTTCTTACGTCAGCTGGGGGCACATCGTATCCATCGAAGTGAACTCCATGCGCACCTATTTCTATAGCCCATTCTAAATCGTTGTTTATAATCAAAGGCACGTTGTACTTTTCAGCTAATTCTAGCAGGTCTTGGGCTAGTCTCAAGACCTTAGGTCTGTCTTGGCTTGGAGACCAGAGCTGCAAGATGTCAACTCCTCCTCTTAACGCTTTTTGGACTGTGTCGAGTAGCTTTGAATGCGGCATGGTTGGATCGGCAACGAGGTATAAACCCTCTAATTTTTTCAACGGTTTCATTTCCACCTTTCTTGATGTGCTTTCCAGTAAGCTTTCCAATATGGGTCGATGGGAGGCTTCCCCAGTCTTTCTCGTTTACTGTCTTTTGTTACCCACTTCCCATGTTTTCGATTCGTGGCTCTTCCTATTATATTCGCTTTAATTCTCTTAGAATGTAGAGCTTTAAGAACTCCTTCAACCTTTTCGGGTTTAACTGTCAGTATTAGGGTTCCTTCGCTCAACGTTATGTAAGGGTCTATTTTGAAAAGGTCGCAGACAAGCTTTGCTTCCTTGCTCATTATGATTTTGGAAACGTCTATGTCTAATCCTATGCATGAGGCTTCTGAAAGCTCATACAATGCTCCTAAAAGTCCGCCTTCAGTAACATCATGCATAGCAGTTACGCCTTCATCTCTCAGACCAGCTGATGCAGCTGTCAAGGCGTCTTCAACCACACTGAATTGATAAAAGTGTGATTGAGCCTTTTTAAGAAAAGATGAGCCGTAAGCTTTTTCGATAGTCTCGGGGAAAGTTCGAGCGAGAATGCCTGTTGCGGCTATAGCTATGCCCTTCGTCATGATTATAAGATCACCGGGTCTACTCATGTTGCTGGCCAAGTAACGGTTCTCTGGAGCCAAGGTCATCATCACCCCTCCACCGATGACTGTGTAGTCGCTTCCAACGTATCTGCCTGTGTGCCCTCCAAGAATGGCGACGCCTAATTGTTTACATTCTTTATGAAAAGCCTCCCAATATTCTAGAAACTCTTCATCTTTCATGTGTGGTGGCAAATTAAAGTTAACCATCATGAAGCGTGGTGGAAAACCACATGTGCTCAAGTCTGAGGCGAGCAAATGCACAGAAAGCCAAGCGGAATCGCGTGGACCAAGAACAGGAATCATTGAAAAAGGATCAGACGTAACCACCAAAACTTGGTTGTGTCCCAATTTAACAATAGCGTTGTCAAGCCCTTGCCCCGGACCTACGAGGATTTCGCGACGTTTTGCTCCGAGCCTTGGAAACACTATTTTCTCCATTAAATCTACAGTAAACTTTCCAACTTTCGAAAGATCGATCATGACTGTCACCTAAGCTTTACAGCTATTCCGAGAAAGGCGCCGAATGGAAAGAGTGAGGATTCCGCATTGCCCAAAATTTTGGGAAAAACCGTTGTGTTCCAGAGAGAGATGTTGTATTCGTTTTTGAGAGCGGCTTTAACTATTCGTTTGATGTCAAGGATTGAGTAGAACTTGGCATTTTTGTAATACGGGTTTTTTCCCATCTTCAGTTGGATGATTCTCCTTATGGTGGGTAGACTCCACTTGTTCATCAAGCCAATAATTATCCCCTTACGTGCTACTCTTGATGCCTCACTTAAGACTTTAACAGGGTCGGGCATGTATTCCATGCAAGCTATGAAGGCAACAACATCGAAACAGCCATCCTTGAAGGGCAGGTAGGCGGATTCGCTACGCACCAATGATTTATTCAGCCAAAATTTCTTGGCTTCCTTTAACATCAGCTGCGACAGGTCAAGCCCACAACATTGCAAACCCAGGGATTCAAACCACCGTGTGAAGTGAGCGGTACCAGAACCAACCTCCAGTAAGCTTTGGACATGTGTCATAGTGTCCAGAAGTTTTTTTAAGAGGGTTTTTTCTAATTTGTCGGCTCGTTTGTACTTGCCTTCATACCAGGATTCGTAGGTTTTGACTATTTCCTCTTGGAAATACCATGCGTCTTTATGCATTTAAACCGCCTAAACTATGTAGGTGGTGTTCAATGCCTTTCGCAAAGCTTTGATGACACTATAGCTTATTGGCACGTATACTAAGTCGATAAGTGTTCCTAAAGTGATGAGCGCCACGGCAAAACCAAACAGGAACCAGTCTGCAACAAAGAAGATAAGAGTCTCGACTAGTACACCAACCGTCATCGCTATTATCTCGTCTTTTTTTCTGAGGAGCCCTACACTTAAGCCCATAGGAGCACGTGCTATTATTATGCCTAACAGAAATATGTAGAGATACCCAGGAGGAAGGGCTATGGTTCCCACACTTGCGCCTGCCATGAATCCGACGCCTGAACCTATAGCTGATGATACTAGTCCAAGCGTTGGACCCATTAAGACACCAGTTACGAATATGGCTATAGGAGCAATAGTTATTGTAGATAGTGGGGGTGGCATGGGTATAGCTGTCATAGTTGATACTGCAATCAAAGCAGACATAACTGCCATTAGAGTCAACTTGACACTCGCTCGTTTGAAGAGAATGATTTCACTCATGTTTTTTCCCTCCGCCAGTATTATCTGGTTCAGGTTCTAAGGGTCGACGACCTGTAGAGTCGTCCTCTCAGCCGGGTTAAGCCCAGCTCCCCTAGAGTGAAGAGAAAAAGAGGTTCAACTATATAACATTAACCACCGAAACTTGGTTCTGCTAATGCTGCTCATTTGCGGGAGTTGACTACGCCAAATGCTAAGTGGAGTGGTGTTTAGGCAAGCGATATTGTGGATTATAAGTTGCCGAGTGACCCGTTAACCGAAGTGGATATTAAAAGGCTGTATGAGTTGCAGGAGGACCCGGGGTATACGGAAGAGCTGTGGCAGCGGGAGATTAAGACGTTCTTTAAGACTAAGAAGAAGGCGGAGCAAGAGGCTTTCAGCCGTTACGGCTTAACATACATAGTAGACGAATACCTACCAGCAAAACTAGAACAAACACAATAAATTAAGGCATTGGGGGGACTTTCAAGAAGCCTTTTCGCACAAGAATAATCAAATTTGCCTAATCGAATCACGAAGCCTCTGCAATTTTCTGCCAATTTTCAATTTCGCTTTCTCATCCGACACTAAGTTGACTGCTTCAAGCAGTTGTTCGAGATTGCCGACGTATACTCCTCTCTTCAAAAGGTTCAGAATAAGTTTCAGTATCATTTCTAGCCTGTCGGGGCGCTGTTTAGCTACCATATCGACTATATCAACTGTATGGTGTAGAAAGAAACCAGAGCCTATTTTAGGCTTGTCTGATGCGCTAATTTTCGTGCGAATCCGCTTGAGCATTGATTCATACCAGTTGATGCAAATATCGGGTTTTTCTTGTATCCAATCTTTTACAATAAACTCAATGTAATGATAGAATACCATCCTGTAAGAATGAGGCTGATTAAGGAAAAGATCAACATAGGGTTTGAGCATTCTAAATGTACTTCGGTTCTGATTTAGAGTTCTCCAGATAAGCCAGATCATTTTGATCTGAAGACCTTCGTAATCTTCATCCTTCATCTCAATAATATCTATCAACTTTCTTCTTGGAATCTCTCCGTCGAATGGAATGTTTTGACCTTTGAAATGTTTTTGACGAAAGACACCAAAGTAGATGAAAAGACTAGCTGATTCCTCGACAACTTGAAGAGCATTTAAGACGCGCATGACTTCTTCGGTTGATAAGTCCTTGTAGGAAGAAAAAATGGCACACAGTAATCTTGCAATGGCTTTGTAGTTTGGATTATCCTCTACAAGTGAAACTAGGGAAAAGACCGTTTCTTGAAATTCCTTGTAAGTTCCGTCGTATGGTCTTCTACCATAGCCGTCAAGCCACTGACGACGTGCTGCAATTTCAACGAGCGGGAAAATAGCTTGCTGCTTAACATAGAGATTCTTGTGAGACAAAAGCTTCCTTACATATGCAAGTGCTGCAGAACACCCGTCCTTTTGTAATGCTAGTTCATGAACTGCCCATGCTACTGAACCGAGCACTGTCGTAATTACCATAGGGTCTTCGCCTCTGGCAATTTTATCATGATAATCAGGTGATCCGTGACCGTTTGGTTCCGGAGGATCCGGATCGTTTATGAATCGGTCAATTAGCCACATCGCATCTTGAAGCATTTTTTGTTTAATTAACCACTCGCCGATTCTCACAATTTCCTCACGTGAGAAATCGTCATGAAACAGCTCATATGGTTCTCTTCCAGTTTCCTCTAGGATGTTCTTGACCAGATGGAAGGTGGAAGCTGGATTATTCTTACGAAGGTGCAATACCCAAAGTTGAAAGGGACCCAAGAAAGACTCATTCAAGAAAACAGCACCTGAATTTAATGCGTGTCTCAGTTCTTTGCTGAACACTAAGACAAAGTGACCAGGACGCTCTTCGTAAAATATTTCATCAAAATTTTCATATTTCCAGATCTCATCTATCTTGGAGAGAGCAGAAATCATTTCGCTTGTTTCGCCGAAAATATATCTGTTGATCATCACAAGAATTTTCTTTGCACCATCAACTCTCAATTGCCTGTTCTTTTGAAGCAATTGCTCTCTCAGTTTTGGTTCCATGTCTGTAGCAGGATTTATTCCTCCCGCATTGGGACTAGTGGAAAAAAAGAGCTTGCCGACTCCCTGCTCCGTCACCTTCCTGAGTTTCAATGCCCAAGGACCTAAGTTCATGGAAGATTCGTTTTTCTCTAGCGCATTTACTAAGTTGTTCACATTTTTTTGAGCAATCACTTTTGACTTAGCTTTGCTGGCACCGAAATTCTCAGGAGTTTCAACGTTCCAAATTCCTTTCCATTTGAATGCACCGTGTTTCGATACGTAGCCCTTCAGCTCATCATCAAAGGCACCTGCTAGATTGCCCCATTGCATAGATCTCAGCCTATCTTCCTCTTTCTCAAAAATCTGGGTGAATTCGATGGCGGCTTTTTTGCCATCTAATTGGGCAAGATAATCGAAGTTCCCCTTTTTGAGCGTGCCTTTCATTGTCTCATCTGGTTTAGCATTAATTGTCACCTTTTCGGTGCCCTTGGAGAATAAGAAATCTGCAAAGCGTCTAATGTCATCATCTTCTCTCTTTCGAATATTCGGCATCAAATCTTCGAATTGACCCATAACAGCAAAAGGAAGACAGTTATAATATAAACATTCAGACTTTTGACAAGCATTTAGCAAAGACAGAATTAATTGGAAAAGTTTTATGTTGCTTGTTTTAACTCATGTGTGAAAGGAAGGTTTGATTCGGGGTTGAGTTCGGAAGCGTCTATGGGTTTAAACGTTTATGGAGAAACTCTTAGGCTTACTCCTAATCGCCGTAGGTAGCCTCTGTTTCTACACAACATGGACTAGGTTCTAGCGTGCTCTCGCCTGAACTCGAGGCTCAATTAGAGTCCAGAGCCAGTCAACGAATTCTCTCAAGTTCTTGGTTTGAATGTATACGTCGCCTGGTCCAGTTATTTCGGTGACTAAGCCTTCTCCGCCTAGCAGGGTTTCTTTTAAGCCTCCGAATTTTGTCACCTTGTACTGGCATGTGTCGCTGAAAGCAACCAAGTGGAAGTTGTCCACAATCATGGTTTCCCCAGTTTTCAGTATGTGCTTGTCGATGGCGCCGAAGGTGTTGATGAACAACAAGCCTTTGCCCGTGACTTTTATCATGAATAAGCCTTGTCCGAACAAGCCTTTGGTGAAGCCCTGCCACTGAACGTCTAGGTTTACGTCTTGCGTGGAAGCGATGTAGGCGGTTTTTTGAATTATGTATCCCTGATTGGGTGCAACCTCGAGAGTCTCTATGTCTCCTACGGGTGCTGAAACAAATGCGGCTTCTCCCTGTCCCGACGTTGCCGAGTAGTCGTTCACGAAGAACGATTGCCTGCCTATGAGTTTCAACCCGAGTGTGCCCAAGAGGCTTTTTTCTCTCATTCGGGTCTTCACGTCAACATTTGGATTCATGTACGTCATGGCGCCAGACTCGGCGGTTATGGTCTCGCCTGGGCTGAGTTGCACAACCAACATGGAGTAAGACGGTTTATATCGAATCTCATACTTCAAAGCATTGTCAACCTCTAAATTCAGTTTAAGCTTAGAACTTATAAGTCCTCTGCCCGCCCATGTCTATTTGTCTTCTATGAGCCTTGAAAAATCAGACTCAGAAAAAAGTCGAAGTTTCTAAACCGTAGAGAGAGTTTTAGGTTGTCGATTTGAGTATCAAGAATATGATAAAACACACTAGCGTATTCAAGACGAAAGCAATAAAGAAGTCTATTGGACCTACTACACCATTCCATGTTTCCCACGTGTATATCGGAGAGCCTAGAAATACTATGGAGTGAAGTTGATATTCACCAAAAAACGGTATTCTCGTTGACTGATATTTTACCGTAAATGGAAACCCAATAATATAAAACAATGCCACAAATTACACACGAAATATATCCTACTCGTCTATACATTACACGCATTTCCTCATCACCTAAAATTGGGTCCGATTCGTTTAGTGCCTCCCCACTTTAACGCTTTCGCCTTTCACGGTTCTAATTAGTTCTTTTGGTTATGCTATAATATATAATATTTCAGCGCTCCTTAGATTTTCCATGGTTCTTCGATGCGTTTGACTATTTCTTCTCTTAGTCTTCTTGCATCTTCCAGAATCTTGCTGTTCTCTTCGACTAGAAATCTGTAAGTTTCATTTTCCTTCATTCTCCCCAGACATGTTTGCCAAAAGTCTTCATAATTTGATGAGTATGCAATTTGGATTGTTTTGTGACCATCTATGGATGTGACTCTAAGAATGAATTCCATGTCAGAGGCTTCAGAGTCTAGTTTCTTTGGAAGAAACGCGGGATAAGTCTCAGAGACTAGACATTGAACTAGGTCAGGGAAAGTTGCCGAACGTGTATATCCCTTCATGTAGGTGACTTCTGCCTGTGGAACCTGATTTGTCTTTATTCCAAAAACTCTGTCAGTTTCTTCGAATATTATTTTCCGAATGTCGCTTCCCATTTTCACAGCGACTTTTGAGTATTCGTCCAACTTATCGCTGAAATCATCTAACCTTGCCCTGAAAACTTTGTCAACCATAAAGTATCTGTGGTCTTGTTGAAACTCTTTCCATTTATCAAAACTTATCCAGTGAGTGTCATATTTCTCCTCTAATAAACGTATGATGTTCTTCATTTCTTTGAACAGATTTCCATAGACTTCTTCAGCAATCTTGACGCCATATTCTCTTTTCCACGCTCGGTTTTGAGTTTTTGTCTGAACAAAATATGCTATGCCAGCGCCTATGACGATACCGATAAGTGTGGAGAGTAAGCCAGACTCGTAAAACCAACTGAGAAAAGCCACTATTCCCGCTATGGCAGAACCTACAATCCAACCTAGATTCTCTCGTAAATCACTCATAGCAATCAAATACTTAGTCGAGTTCACAACACTTTAACGTTATCGCCTAAGTGGTCAAAGGAGAACAATAATCTCTTGTCCAGTTCTTATCCATTCAAAAACTTCTTTCTCGACAATAAAAAAAACTAATGTGCCATGTGACCATCAGCCAAAAAATGAAACTTAATTAACAAGAATACATGAGAATGACTATGAACTTTAAAATGAAACCTGTTTATGTTTGGGTCTTATCTTTCATAGGCGGTCTATTAGCCTTCATCTTTGTATATTGGCTTCTTAATTCACCTATGCCTGCTCCAGCTGGAGTAGAGGGTGATAAGAATATGTTGATGAGCCTTATAGGATGGGGATTGAGTCGTCAAACAACACATGCTGCACTGGAACTTTCCGCACTAGTAGGCTTATTTTCATTGCTACGTTTGAGGTCAAATATCCTAACAAAGTGGGAGACTAGAGCTTTTTTCAGTGCACTCTTATTGTTCTTTTCATATGAATACTTTAAACTGATTAGAAGTTTTCAGTTGGTCAACCAATGGGAAAGATTGTTATCTTCTAATGTTAACGTCGAGCATCTTTTCGTGACAGACCCTCTACAAAACTGGTTCTTCAATGCAAATAACAACCCTGTTCAAGCCATTTTAGTATCCGTGGCTGTCTTCTTATTGATTAGGATATATGCATATGCCTGCGTTCAAACAGAATTTCGATAGGGTATGCATCCAAATTTGTTTACTCCAGAATTGTTCAAAGGAAAAAAGGAGACAGGCATCGGTGAGTTGGAAGATGCTTTTTTACTTTTGTAAAAGAAGCACCCGCCCCGACGCTATCTCCCCTAAAATTCTTCGTGGTTTTTCCAAGCTTCGATATATGATTGTAACGGTAATAACAACTTAATTTCTGCAAGCCCACGTTGCAACATGAGATTCTCAAATGAAGGCTTCAAAGTCGAATCCCCACTCCTACTTCGGAAAAGAAACAGAGACCCTAGAACGACTCGTGAACGGAAAGAAGGTCAACGTGAAATGGGACTGGGACAACTTCAAGAGCACTGAAGACTTTCCAGTCGACGACAACCTCATTTCATGGGTTATAGGTCAAGACAGAGCATTGCAAGAGTGCTTCCTCTGCCTCGACGAGTGGGCGCACAAACTGAAGTGGCTGGAAGAACAGAAATGGTACGACGAGTGGAAAGACCCTAACAAAACCAAACCAGCGGTGAAAACCAAACTTAGCCCTGGACCTTACCTGCTCTTGTTAGGCGACCCTGGAACAGGCAAGTCACTGCTCGGAAGGGCGCTGGCTGAGAAACTCACCCAAATCTACAAAGAAAACAATATCGAACTGTTTGACGTACTGTGCTGGAGGAACAAGACAGTTCCAAGCGAGCCGAAGATTTCCATGAACGAGGCTGGCAAGGGCAAAGACGTCATAAGAAAGGAGAAACTGAGGCAAGAAAAACGAAAGTTTTTCCTATCCATGGGTTTGAGGATGATTCAAGGCTTTCTGATAACTTTTGGTTTAATTCTTCTGTTCATAGGCTTGTACGGGCTCTACCAAATGTTTATGGCTTGGTCAGCCAACCCACTGGTAAGTGAGGACCTAACGCTTCAGGCATCGTTTGGCTACAATTTCATTGAATATTTTGCCAGGTCTTTTCCCTCTCTTGTACTGGTGTTTGTTCCCGCAGGCTCCCTCTTGTTCTTCGGAGTGTTCATCTGGTGGTTTGGCAAACTTGGAGGTGGCACCATGAACCTTTCAGGCGTTGGCGGCGCCCAACAGTCGAACATGCCCAAGCTTATAGTTGACAACGCTTCCAAATGCGCACCTTTCATCGACGCCACTGGACACGCGTCGTCTCAGTTGTTCGGAGACATCGCTTGGGACCCGTTTCAAACAGGCGGAATGGGCACGCCTGAGCATCAGAGGGTAACAGCAGGCGACGCTCACCGCGCCGCATTGGGGATTCTCTACATTGACGAGATAAAGAACCTCAACCCGGTTGAAGCAGTTACTCTGCTAACTGTTTTAGAAGACGGTCAACTGCCAATAACCACGCGTGGACATCTCATCAACGGCGGCACAGCAGCCATGGCGGTTTCAACCGAACCCGTGCCCTGCATGTGCTTCCTCGTCGGCGCCGGCAACTTCGACTCGATTGGACAGATGCATCCCGCGCTCATGGACAGAATCTACGGCTACGGCAAAGTCGTCAGAATGAACAACGACATGGAAAACACTGTTGAGAACAAAAGAAAATACGTGCAGTTCATAGCCCAAGAAGTGAAACGATTTCACTTGGTTCCCTTCAGCAGGGAAGCCTGCGAAGAGATTGTGGAAGAGGGCAGACGCCGAAGCAACAAACGAGACGCGTTGACCACCAAGTTTAGACCATTAATCTCCATCGTTAAAACCGCGGCAACACTAGCCATGAACGAGGACTCGAAGGTTGTTGAGAGACGCCACGTTCAAGAAGCCATTGAAAAACACTGCAAGACCATACAAAAACAGATACTGGAACATCAACTGAACGAGCGAGGGAAACTGCTCGAAATCGAACCCAACGGTCACAAGCTTGGACAAATCTACGGGTTGGCAGTGGTTTCAGACCCCTACAGCGGCGAAATGACGGGCAACGTGCTCACTGTCAAGGCGCAGATGGTTAAGCGCAGCAACATTAACAGGAATTATCCACTTCAGGGCTACTACAAAGTAACGGGCATAGCCAAGGGCAAAAACGACGTGTTCATCTCCGACAGCGTAGCCAAGGTGCGCAGCGTCATACTTCAGAAGTACGGCGTCGACATCGCACAGGACTATTTGACGCACATAGACTTTTCGCAGGCGTATGGCGTCGACGGACCGTCAGCAGGGGTCACGATGGCAATACTTCTGTGTTCACTTATTGAAGGACGCCCCATCAAACAGGACGTGGCTGTCACAGGCGAAATCAACCTGGGCGTGGGTGAACAGATATTAGTCACGGCGGTAGGCGGCCTCTACGAGAAGATCAAGGCTGCGGAGGCTTGGGGCTTCAAGAAGGTCATTGTACCTCAGAAGAACTTTGAGCATTCTATCGACGTCAAAGACTATGAGATCGAAGTGGTGTCTGGCAAAACCTTAGACGATTACCTGAAAGAGTGTCTTGCATAGAAGATGTTTCATGCCTTAGCGATTTCGCTTCCGATTTGTGTGAATTTTTCTTCGGCTCCTTCTTCAAGCGGTCCTTCAGCGCCCTTGACTATTGCTGAAGCATAGGGTTTGATGATTGTCATGTTGAGTTTTTTCAGTTGTTTTTCTATTCCTTTTGCTGCGCTTCCTGCGAATCGGCTCTTTAATTTGGTGTCAAAGGCGAAGGCTTTCTTACCTTGAAGATTCACGTTTTCCAATTTTTTGAGAAACTCTTTCATGGGTTTGGAAATGCCTAAAGCCTGCGTAGGCGCCCCGAATGCCAGTATATCATATTCGGCGAGTTTGTTGAGGTCTACGTTGTCTATTTTCACACAGTCAACTTCCAAGCCTTCTTTTTTCATGCCTTCGCTCAACGCCTTTGCAATTTTTTCAGTGTTGCCAAATTTTGAATCGTAAATAACTATGGCTTTTATCAAACTGGTTTTTACCTCAACTGATTCTGGAACTTGCTTGAATATTTGTTGTCGCAGGTATAAAAAAACAAATATTCGAGTGTATATGATTGTATCTGAAAAATACACCAGTGAAGTGTTCAGAATGGTTGAAATTGTTTGTGAGTCTCCTAAGCAGTTGATTATTCTTGAGTGCACACGTTATCCCACAATTGACGCGTTGGCTAGGGTCATAGCCGTCGTGATAAGCGCTGGAGAATCAGTCATCCTAAAGTGGGCTGAGGGCGTGGCGTTCATGTACACACATCTGCAACCCACAACAGAGGACTTGTTAAATGAGTTGTTGAAAGGCAGAGTTTATTGGACCGAAGTTTACTTCGCCGAGATGCCAGAGTACAAACAAACCATACGAGTGAGCACATTAGACATTCCAGTGATCGATGTGTCTCCCAATCCGCTCTTACGCGAAGCAGCCAAATGGATGAAAAAGCAGCGGGAATAAAGACACATTTAGCAAAATCCGCAACCTTATTTTATCTTTTCAGTCTAAACACTTCAGAAAAGCCAGTCCAGGGTTCCAGTGGAGTGTTTCAATTTAATGAATGGCGCAATCGAGCAAGACCGCGAAATGCTGAGGAAGATGCCTAGAGAAAGGCTTCTCGACCTCTTCTTCATGCACATTAAGAATCTCTGGCGAGTCGACGGCCTGTACTTTCTGGGCATTGAAGAGAGATTTGGCACCGAGGCAGCGGCAGAGATGGACGCCAACTGTTGGAAAGTCATGGGCAAGTTGGAGGCGAGAGAACTCAAAAACCTGCTCAACTTAAAGAAAAACGACATCCCCTCACTCATGTACGCCCTGCAGAACACGAGCTGGTCGCTTTACCAGGAAGAAAAAGAGATAAAATCTTCACCGACTAGAGGCGTGTTTCGGGTGACAAAGTGCCGAACACAACAAACAAGGATTCACAAGGGCTTAGGTGAGTTTCCCTGTAAAAACGTGAGGTTCAGCTACCTCAAGAGCTTCGCCGAAGAATTTAACCCAAACATTGAGGTTAACTGCCGAATCTGCCCGCCTAGCGAGCGTCCGAAAAACGTCTGGTGTGAATGGGAATTTACACTATGATTCTTGAAGTTTAAACTATTTCGCAACAAAAATGTCTTTCTTGAAGGTAGGCAAAGTAATTACATGGATGCTGATTGCAATAGCTATTCCTACTAGAATTATCTGAATGACGAGAGTGCTGATTATGACAAGGACCGAGTAACAGATGGTTATCCAAAGCAAAGACAACGTGAACAATTTGCCTTTCATCGATATTCCTTTTCCTTCTTTGTAGTTCTTTATGTAGTTTCCAAACCACTTGTTGTTTAGTAGCCAACGATGCATTCGCTCAGAACCTTTATAGTAGCACGCTGCTGCAAGCAATAGAAATGGCGTAGTAGGCAAAACAGGAAGAAAAACGCCGATGGCGCCTACGAGCAAACAGACAGTTCCAGCTATAATGAATAGAGTCTTCTTGAGACTATACAACATCAAGTCTCCTGCTGCACATTCACTGATGTTCACTCTATTCTTTTTTATTTTTCTCTTTCTTACCAGTTAAAATGCACGCATAAGCTTCTCTTAGCCAATTCAACTCATTAGATACAGCCCAGCCTTTGCAAGTTATTGTTCGTTTTTGGAGATATTTCGGTTTGCCCCAGTGTTTCCGTGGTGAAATAACCGTTTACTAAGTCTTCACATACGGTTTGAAATAGGGAAGGTGAAATATTGACTATCTTGAATGTGGTAGGCGTCCTAACCGTAGCATTCGGCGGCTTCGCTCTTGGCTATCTGCTCACAGCCATGATTGTTGACAGCAGAACTAAGAAAGCGTAAAGACACGAAGAAACACGACACGCCTCAATAGCAGTTTCAACAGGCAAGGGCATTTTTTGCTCGTTTGAAATTTTAAATGATTCTACCTTCATTTAGCATGGCGTAGACTGTCTCTGCAATCAAGGAGATGCATAATGAAACCTGAAGAATTGTCTGTTGAAAAAGTGCGCAGATTCTACCTCATGCGGCATCATCTGCTTCACAAGGCGCAGAGAAAAGACTTTGCAAAGGTCGTGAAGGACGTTTGTGGTCTGCAGGCTCAGATGCCTTTGACTCCTTACCTTTCCCTATGGAACAGGGTAGAAAACTTTGAAAACGACCTGCTGGACGAGGCGCTTTACAAGAACAAAACCCTAGTGAAAGTTTGGAGCATGCGCGGAACACTGCACATAATTTCATCCGAAGACCTGCCAATCTACAGCAAAGCCTTAAAGAGAATGTGGTTTGAAGGTCACAAACGCGAAATCCAGGAACCAGATTTGCCCTCAACTGATGAGAGAAAGAATCGGGTCTACCCCGAGATTCTTGAAGCCTTAGCCCAGAAACCGCTCACACGAAAGGAACTGGAAGCAAAATTGAAGGGCGAGTTCAAACCTTATCCAGGCTTCTTCTCTGCTTGGGGCGGCATTCTCAAAGTAATGGCATACGAAGGCTTAGTCGTTCATGCCCAACCGTGCAACAGAGAATCTTGTTTTGCAAGGCTTGACAAGTGGCTGCCTCATATAAACCTAGATGAAGTAGATGAGGATGAGGCGAAAGAGAGGCTTCTCATTAAATATCTGCATGGCTATGGT
>Ga0315314_1001071_pt1 | contig 25892 bp, 1 predicted proteins | sample TDP9_MG_FD_203631 | JGI IMG/M metagenome (GOLD analysis project Ga0315314, IMG submission 203631) | Freshwater sediment microbial communities from Lake Towuti, South Sulawesi, Indonesia - TDP9 | ecosystem: Environmental > Aquatic > Freshwater > Lake > Sediment | place: Indonesia: South Sulawesi... | reverse complement strand
GCCAAAATTTGGGCTGTTCAAACCTGTTTTGGCTCTCCGGGGAGAAAAATTAGGGGGTCCAGACCAGGGAATTTTTTCAATTTTACTGTAAAATATGTCTAGTAACACAACAAGACCCGCCAAAAATTTACAAAAATTTTACAATTTATTTACATAATTGTGATATGGTTATGGTAACTTATTATTAGAACTCCGACAACACAATATACCGTCGGAGGAAAAAAATCCGAAAAGGCAAACTCCGAGAAATCGGAGGGCGTCCCCAAAAAAAGGGGGGACACGTTAGCCCAGGGGAAGGGCTGGCGGGCAAAACCACGGGTCTTATTTATTAAGATGGCCGGGTTGCCGATCACTTAATAGGGGAAATAAGATAGCCGGGTTGCCGAAGATTGAAATTTTTGGTAGCTCGGTTTTTTCATTATAAAGGGGATCTTGGAATCAAGAGTGAAAAAATGAAGGAACCGTCCGGAAGAAAAAATTCCATAACCCTGGCGATAAATGGGGAAAGGGGGAAGTCTATGTTTCTTGTATGGCGAAAAGAGCTGTTTTTATTGCTATTTGTTAGCGCGGTGGCAGGAATGTTCTTTGCAGTTAAAGGTGCGATAATAGAGGGAAAGCTACAAATCGGCACCGTACGTTCTTCTGAAACGGGAACCGGGCCGGGAAGGAGTGGCGAAGTAGTGGAGGAGAGGGACAGGAACAGGGATGGAAAAACCGATATATGGAGATACTCAAAAGACGGCATATTGGTGAGGTCAGAGGTGGATAGCGACTACGATGGCACCATAGATTTCTGGGCATACTACAAAAATGGTAGGACTGAAAGACAGGAGATGGATAGAAATAATGATGGCACAAGGGATGCCCGGGCCTATTTTGAAGATGGAGTAAAAGTCAGGCAGGAGGTCGATTCCAATCACGATGGCAAAGTAGATGCCTGGTTCTATTATGAACTGGGAAAGTTATGTGGCAGAGCGGCAGATATTGACTTTGATGGAAAGGTTGATGAAGTTTTAGGAGAAGTCCAGCTGAATAAGGGAAGCAAATCTTACGCTTTGCCGCTACAGTAGATGTAGCTTGAGAGCGATAGCTCTGCTGAAGGCAAAGCTTATGCTTTGCCGCTACATAAAGGTGGCAGATGATAGCCGAATCTCAAAAGCCAAAATATAGAGGAATAGTTAGACTAATTGCCCTCACAACGGCAATAGCGCAGGTCTGGACTCAGGTCTGCTTGTCTGCAAACTTCAGTTTTGCTCCCCGCCTGAAAGAATACCAGAAGGACCGTGAGGAGTCCGGATACTTTTCCCCAAGCGAGCTGGAAAGGAGAGAAAGAAGGCAGGAGAAAATAATCAAACAGGAAAGGGAGATTCAGAGGTTTAGAGAAAAGCGGGAAAAGGTAGAAAAGGTAGAGAGGCTGGAGAAGGCTCTATTTGAAGGGGCCATGGACAGGGCTATTGCCATTGGCTCAATTAGGGACCAATTCCTCGCTAGCCATACGAGGGTTCTTGATGTTGCTTCTCAGAAATGTGAGTTTAGATATATTAAGTATAATGATGGACGCACGGTATTTTTCAAAGATGGACTTGCCTCAAGAATAGAGAACGAGAAAGTTCCCGACGCTTTTGGATACGAGAGCATCCGCCGCGTCTATAATATGACCTACAATAAGAAGTGGCTTCTGGAGTCCTACGATGCAGAGACAGTTGACCAGTTTGGCAAGTTAACCAGGGAACACTGGCAGGCAAAAGGATATACCAAGGATTCTGTCTTCTACGCCACAGACGAGACGAAAGCTAACAAGTTCCTCACCGATTGGGTTGTTACCATAACTGACCCTTACAATTCCACTCTCACCGTTGAGTATTCTAACGGGAAGTATACAGGAAAACAACTTACTTCCTACCATAAGAAGATTACAGATTGTTGTGGGCATACTACTAATGTTGAATGGTCCTGTAGCGCTGAAGACTACGATTCCAAAAAGAATCTAACTAAATACCATGAGGATATTACCGATCCTTTCGATAGTTTTACAGCAAAGGACTGGAAAGGAACATACCAGGGTGAGCTATTGACCGGTTCAATAGAAGAGAGCCAGACTACGGGTATAGATGGTTCTAAAAGCCACACGATGAGTGAGACCTTTTATACCTATGATAAGGGAAAAAAGCTAACCGAAGCACATGGAAATACTGAAACAGAAGGAGAGGATGCATTTGGGAATACCTTTACTGACAGGGCTGCATTAAGGCATGAAATCGTAAATGGCCACCTGGAACTCACCGGGATTACCGGGACCATCCGTAACAAGAATGTAGACGGTTCACTCAGCGTAAGTAACTATACTATAAGGTACCACTACGACGGTAAGAATTTCCTCGTAGGTGCTTCTGGTGAGACAACGGCAACCGGTGAGGACATTTTTGGAAGCAGATTTAGTTCCCACACCACTGATAATTATGTCATCATAGGTGGCCAGGCTAAAAGAAAGAGTTCAGTCACCGATACCGAGTCAGTAAACTTCGATTTTTCAGAAGCCCGGACAAGAACTACCATGGAGTACGAATATGACCCGGCTGGATACTTGATTGATGCCAGAAGTTTTAGCGAGACAACGGGACAGGATGTCTTCGGGAATAGATATCAGACTCATAGCCGCAATCTCTACGCAATAATAAATGGCGAGGCGAGAGTAATAAATTCTACCAGCATCATTGATTCCTACGATGCAGGATGGCTGCCAGAAACTCCCGGCGGGAGCGGGGAGGGTATCCAATCGATAGTTGACGAGGTGGAAGATTTTCTTAATAGATTTATTAGCTCAAGCTCCGAAGAGAAACGAGGAATCTTAGCCAGTTTAGGAATCGGCAATTTCCCCCTGATAGAACTCACTACCGGCGGAATATCTGCAATAGTCGCCTGGCTTAGAGATACTGGAACGAGAATTATTAACTGCGCAATAAGCGCCCTCTACAAGATATTAACCGCTCTGGGAATACAGGTAACCAAAGGGCAGATAGCCTTAAAGACAATTCTCATTGATATTCTCACTGGAACAGTGACTCCTGAAAACGCTTCTGGAGAAGTTATGACATCAATGTTTGCGCTGGTTAAGGAAGCGGCATCAAACGGAGTCAATCTTTCTGGTGCCCATCTAAGCTTGGAGCAACTTCAGAGCCTGTCTACCCCTGTAATTGCTCACATTGACGGGAACCATTTTGTAGTAGTAGAAAGAATTGATGAAGGAAAGGTATTTCTTTCCGGCATTAATGGAGAGAGTATGATTTCGATGGAGGAGTTCTCTTCCCGCTGGAGTGGCGATGTATTAACGACCGCAACACCTTCGCAAGGGACGACCCTAACGGAGAAGCAGATGCAGGGGATAATGGGCGCCACAGGGAGCGATACGGATAAGGACTTAGATTTTGACAGTAAGCCCTGGCTTAAATACTTCCGCAAAGTAGAAGAAGGAAATGTTACACATATGTACTATTACAATGTAGAACAAGGTGAGCGAAAAGGAGGATATAAGGGGACGGGGATAATTCAATATATTAAGGTGGTAAGAAATCCAGGAGTCCTCCCGAAAGGGAGGAGCAACCTTGCTTTCGCAACGACTCCGGATTCCCAGGGACAGATAGTAAGCATCCATCGAGAAAGCTATAATAAAGAAGGGGTACTGATGGAACTCCTGGATGTAGAGAAAGACGCTAGTGGCAGCATCACTCAGGCTTCCAGAAAGTATCACAACATGCGAAACACGATAGCTCTTAAGCTTACACCGAATTCAGACGGCTCGAAAAATTTAAGGGCTATAGTCACTTCTGTGGAAGGTAACCGTTTCGTTACGGCATCGAAAGTTGAAGATGGCAAAGTATCGGGCAAAAAGATTTCTGTTGACTGGGAGAGTCTCAGCGAGGGAGAAAAAGAATCTATCTGGCAACAGGTTTATGGCGCTGGAGAAGTATTCGGGATGAATAGTGGTTTTTCTGGCGGTATGATTGAAGCTTCTCCTCTAGGAATTTCTGGTGCTCAAGAGGCAATATTCACTCCCGCCATAGATTTGAATCCTCAGGTCACACCACAAGTCATAAATGGAGTTATTGACAAATTTAGCGAGATTGTGAACGGTCTCTCTTCGCAAGCCACGGGATTCTTCGATAAGGTTACTGGCGGGCAGGCCAAGGTGGTAGACTGGCTTAGAGATAAGGGAGAATTTATTATAAGTTACGCAGCCCCTGCTCTGGAAAGGATACTGGAATCTAAGCAAGTGAGTTCATCAAACCAAACGCAGACCGAAGTCGGCTACTCCCCGGAGGAACTTGCTCTTGAGACTATGTTGAACGACATTATTAATCAGACTATAACACCTGGTTCAAATGGGGAAGTGCACACTTCTGCCTATGCGCTAGAGACAGCAGCAAGGAAGAGGGGATTGGATGTTAAGACTGTTAAGACAGATTTGGAAAATCTATCCCGGATTGATAACCCTGTAATAGCTTATGTGGGAGACAACCATTTCCTTGTGGTTTCAAAAGTTGAAGATGGTAAAGTCTCAGGGATTGAGGCTACGGGCGAAAAATTTACTATTCCGGAAGAAGAGTTTGCTTCTAAGTGGGATGGAATTATTATTACTTCCCGGTCTCCTCCTGAGGGGGAAATAATATCTACCCTGCCTGAGATAGCCCCTGATAGCCCCACTACTGAAAGGTCGTACATTGATGAGAACGGCAACAAAGTTATTGAAGTCACAGTTTACGATGAACGGAATAATCCAATAAAGGTTACCAAGACCATAAATATGCCCGACGGCTCCACCTCTCGCACCCAGACCTGGACAAATTATGAGTATGATAGTAGGGGAATCCTGGTTTCTGCTTCAGGAAAGAGCGTGACCATTGGAGAAGATATTTTCGGGAATACTTATACCACCACTACCCGTAACTTCTACACGATAATAAATGGCGAAGCAAAAGTTGAAAGGTCGGTTTCCAAAACCAATTCTTCTAATATAGATGGTTCCACTTCTCTAACGGAAGGTGAGGTAATTTATGAATATGACCCGAAAACTGGACTTCTTTCCAAAGCAACAGGAAACAAAGTAACGGAAGGGAACGACATATTTGGTAACGAATATTCAACGAATACCGATGACACCTATACTGTTATCAAGGGAGAGGCTAAGTTAGTTTATAGCCAGAGTGAGACTGCAACCCAGAATATTGATGGTTCTCATTCAAGGACAACTAACTGGATAAAATACGAATATACTACCGGAGAGGAAAATCCTTCCCAACTTCCCTCCCAGTACTCCCGGGAAGAAAAGGTTATTGTGAGCTTATGTAAGGGAGCTTCAAGCGAAAGCCATACCGAAGGGGCAGATATTTTCGGTAATACCTTTGCTCAGGATATAGTTACACGCTATGAAAGCTTAGTTAATGGTCAGCCTAAGGCGACGAACATTCTTACCAGGAGCAGCAATATAGGTATTGATGGCTCGACCAGCCGGACAGTAAGTTCACTGGACTACATCTATGATGAGAATACGGGCAATTTGAAAAGCGCGGAAATGGACGATGGTCAAGTAGAGGCAAGTATAATCCTTCCCGACGGTAGCATCTGGTCTCACACGGCTAAGGGAAAAATAGTTACTGTGGGAACCGATAACTTTGGAAACAAATACTATACGGAGACGACTAACAAATATAGTCCTGACATGATTAGATTGACAGGGCAACCAAAGGTTGAAGAGAGTAGTTCGCTCACTGTCTTCACAAACCGCGATGGGACAACTTCTGTTTCTAACAGCAGAGTATTTTATGAATATACTACTGGACAGGAGAAATTGGAAGAATTGCCCGACAACATAGTCAATAAGGAAAGTTATATAGATTCTGACACAGGTGTAGCTTATGTTGGCTTGTTGAAGAGAGCAGTGGACGGTCCGGTAAAAGACAGGTTTGATATAAATGGCGACGGGGATACAGATGACCCCGGTGAAATTAATGCTTCGGGCACATTGACTTTGGAGACAGACGTATACGGGAACCAGACAGAGAGCCTGACCCAGACTGACTATATTATCATTAACGACCAGGCTAAAGCAGATTTGGCAAAGACAGTCTCCTATGGTAGAAATCTTGATGGGTTATTGAGTTATACGATAAGGAAGGTAAGTTACTCATATACAGAAAAAGGTCAACTTAAAGCAGTGAAGAATGTAGCAGTAGGTCAGGGCAGTGTAAAACTGAACGGAAGGGAAGTAAGTTACATTGGAGGCGATAATGAGGTAGTAAGTGTAGGGGTTGACCTCTTTGGCAATTACTATGTGAGCAAAACAGAAAATCAATATCTCGACCCGATGAAATGGAAAGGCAAGGTCCTGGTAGATTCGGCTTTAACTAAAACAGATGCTACTAACCTCGATGGTTCGAAGAGCCAGTCCGTAACTTATATTCATTATAATTACAATTCCAAAAATGGATTACTCGACGAAAATAATCCTGTGGATAACATTGACCCCAGAACGGGCGAAAGATACATTTTGAACGCTACAGTTGTTCTGGGAGGAAAGTTATATGCGCATACAGTAGACCCGAGGCAGGGTGAGAATGTAAATTCGGTCACTGTGGGGGCAGACCAGTTTGGAAATTGGTACTTTAGTGAGAGCTTAAACGATTATGTCCTCATTAATGGAGAACCGAAACTGGATAGGGCTATAACGGCAACCAGCACTTTCAACGCAGACGGCTCTTCAAGTAAGACAATAAAGGGCTGCGAAGAAGTCCTGAAGTATACTTACGATGGTCGTGGCAGACTAACAGGAGTAGCGAGCCTGCAGGATAGCATAGTCCTGAATGACGATGGATTTGGAAATAAGACAATAACCAGAACGAATAAAGAGTTTCTTCCCACCAGTACTGGACAGATAAAGTTAAAGACCGTTACATCCTGGACAGAGACAAATGAACGTTATGGAGCTACAAGTCTTGATGGGACGAAGATAAAGACTATCCAGCCCAGCGTGGTAACCTACCATTATGGCGAGGAGAATGGCTACAAGGATGTGCTTAAAGAAGTAACTGCTACCGACAGCATAGTGGAGACTACCGATCCTTATGGCAATATAACCCGCACCACCACTTCCTATGACTATAGCGTGCTACTCGGCCAGGGAAAGCTTACCACAGTTACCACCCATACAGAAATATCCAATGTCGATGGTTCCCACACCATATCCAGCCACAATGGCTGGAGCTCCCAGCCCGCTGTAGTCCGCTATACCTACGACGAGAGGACAGGAGCTCTAATTGGAGCAGATGAAGTCCAGCCTGAAGTAATTTTGATGGCGGATGGATATGGCAATGTCACCAGGACAGAGACGAGCAGGGCTTACGCTATAATCAATGGTCAGTCAAAGGTATCCGCAGTAACCACTACTACAGAGATAGACAATCTCGATGGTTCACACACTATATCCAGCCACGAAGGTTGGACTTCCCAGCCGAGCGTGGTCCGGTACAGTTATGATGGGGTAGGAAGATTGACTGGAGCAAGCGAAGTCCAGGCTGAGGTAATCTTAATGGATGACGGGTATGGCAATGTCACCAGGACAGAGACAGCTAGAAGCTATAGAATAATCAATGGGCAGCCTAAGGTAGATACAGTTACCACGAGTACAGAGATAGATAATCTCGATGGTTCGCACAGCGTATCCAGCGATGAAGGTTGGAGCTCCCAGGCGAGCGTAGTGCAGTATAGCTACGATGAAGTAGGAAGATTAACCGGGGCAAGCGAAGTCCAGTCTGAAGTAATTTTAATGGATGATGGGTATGGCAATGTCACCAGGACAGAGACAAGGAGGAGCTACACGGTAATCAATGGCCAGGCGAAGGTATCCACAGTAAGTACTTCTACGGCGATAGACAATCTGGATGGTTCGCACAGCGTATCCAGCGATGAAGGTTGGACTTCCCAGCCCAGTGTAGTGCAGTATAGCTATGATGGAGTAGGAAGATTGACTGGGGCAAGCGAAGTCCAGCCTGAAGTAATCTTAATGGATGATGAGTACGGTAATATCAGCAGGACAGAGACGAGCAGGACCTACAGAGTTATCAATGGCCAGCCAAAAGTATCAGCAGTAACTACTACTACAGATATAGACAATACGGATGGTTCGCACACAATATCGAGCCATGAAGGTTGGAGTTCCCAGCCCAGTGTAGTGCAGTATAGCTACGATGGAGTAGGAAGATTGACTGGGGCAAGCGAAGTCCAGCCTGAAGTAATCTTAATGGAGGATGGGTATGGAAATGTCACCAGGACAGAGACGAGCAGGACCTACAGATTTATCAATGGCCAGCCAAAGGTATCCGCAGTAACCACTTCTACAGAGATAGATAATCTCGATGGTTCGCACACCATATCCAGTCACGAAGGTTGGAGCTTTCAGGCGAGCGTAGTCCGCTACAGTTATGATGGGGTGGGGAGATTAACCGGGGCAAGCGAAGTCAAGCCTGAGGTAATGCTTATGGATGATGGGTATGGCAATGTCACCAGGACGGAGACGGGTAGAGAGTATACAATAATCAATGGCCAGCCAAAGGTATCTACGGTTACTACTTCTACAGAGATAGAGAACGTAGATGGTTCGCACAGCATATCCAGTCATGAAGGTTGGACTTCCCAGCCCAGTATAGTGCAGTACAGTTATGATGGAGTAGGAAGATTAACCGGAGCAAACGAAGTCCAGCCTGAAGTAATCTTAATGGAGGATGGGTATGGAAATGTCACCAGGACAGAAACAGGTAGAAGCTATAGAATAATCAACGGCCAGCCCAAGATAGATACAGTTGCCACGAGTACAGAGATAGATAATCTGGATGGTTCGCACACGATATCCAGCCATAATGGAGTAGCAGACTTTAGTCTGCGTCATGAAGGGTGGACTTCCCGGCCGAGCATAGTCCGCTATAGTTATGATGGAGTAGGAAGATTAACTGGAGCAAGCGAAGTCCAGCCTGAGGTAATTCTTATGGAGGATGGGTATGGAAATGTCACTAAGACAGAGACGGGCAGAACCTACGCGATAATCAACGGCCAGCCAAAGGTATCTGTAGTTACTACTTCTACAGAGATAGATAATCTGGATGGTTCGCACACGATATCGAGTCATGAAAGTTGGAGTTCCCGGCCGAGTGTAGTCCAGTATAGTTATGATGGAGTAGGAAGATTGACTGGAGCAAGCGAAGTCCAGTCTGAAGTAATTCTTATGGAGGATGGGTATGGAAATGTCACTAAGACAGAGACGGGCAGAACCTACGCGATAATCAATGGCCAACCAAAGGTATCTACAGTTACTACTTCTACAGAGATAGATAATCTCGATGGTTCGCACAGCGTATCCAGCCATGATGGAGTAGCAGACTTTAGTCTGCGTCATGAAGGGTGGAGTTCCCGGCCGAGCGTAGTGCGCTATGGTTATGATGGAGTAGGAAGATTAACTGGAGCAAGCGAGGTCCAGTCTGAAGTAATCCTGATGGAGGATGGATATGGGAATGTCACCAGGGCAGAGACAGGCAGGACTTACGCGATAATCAATGGCCAGCCAAAGGTAGATAGAGTTACCACGAATACAGAAATAGACAATCTGGATGGTTCACACACGATCTCCAGCCACGAAGGTTGGAGTTCCCGGCCGAGCGTAGTGCGCTATAGTTATGATGGAATAGGAAGATTAACTGGGGCAAGCGAAGTCCAGCCTGAAGTAATCTTAATGGAGGATGGATATGGAAATGTCACCAGGACAGAGACAGCCAGGACTTACGCGATAATCAATGGCCAACCAAAGGTATCCACAGTAACCACTTCTACAGAGATAGATAATCTCGATGGTTCGCACACCATATTTAGCCACGAAGGATGGAGTTCCCGGCCGAGCGTTTTCCGCTATAGCTACGATGGAGTAGGAAGATTGACTGGAGCAAGCGAAGTCCAGCCTGAAGTAATCTTAATGGATGATGGATATGGAAATGTCACCAGGACAGAGACAGCCAGGACTTACGCGATAATCAATGGCCAGCCGAAGGTAGATAGAGTTACCACGAGTACAGAGATAGACAATCTGGATGGTTCGCACACCATATCCAGCCATAAAGGATGGAGTTCCCGGCCGAGTATAATCCGCTATAGTTATGATGGAATAGGAAGATTAACTGGAGCAAGCGAAGTCCAGTCTGAACTAATTCTTATGGACGATGGATATGGAAATGTCACCAGGACAGAGACAGCCAGGACTTACGCGATAATCAATGGCCAGCCAAAGGTATCCACAGTAACCACTTCTACAGAGATAGATAATCTCGATGGTTCGCACACCATATTTAGCCACGAAGGATGGAGTTCCCGGCCGAGCGTGGTCGGGTACAGTTATGATGGAGTAGGAAGATTAGTTGGAGCAGGCGAAGTCCAGTCTGAAGTAATCCTGATGGAGGACGAACTTGGCAATGTCACTAAGACAGAGACGGGCAGGACTTACATTATAATCAATGGCCAGCCAAAGGTAGATACAGTTACCACGAATACAGAAATGGACAGTCTGGATGGTTCACACACGATCTCCAGCCACGAAGGATGGAGTTCCCGGCCGAGCGTGGTCGGGTACAGTTATGATGGAGTAGGAAGATTAGTTGGAGCAAGCGAAGTCCAGTCTGAAGTAATCGTGATGGAGGACGAACTTGGCAATGTCACCAGGACAGAGACAGGCAGGACTTACGCGATAATCAATGGCCAGCCAAAGGTATCCACAGTAACGACTTTTACAGAGATAGATAATGTTGATGGTTCGCATACGATATCGAGTCATGAAAGTTGGAGTTCCCGGCCGAGTATAGTCCAGTATAGCTACGATGGAGTAGGAAGATTAGTTGGGGCAAGCGAAGTCCAGTCTGAAGTAATCCTGATGGAGGATGGATATGGGAATGTCACTGAGACAGAGACGAGGAGGACTTACGCGATAATCAATGGTCAGCCAAAGGTGTCCGCAGTAACCACTTCTGCAGAGATAGACAATATTGATGGTTCGCACACCATATCCAGCCATAACGGCTGGAGTTCCCAGCCAAGTATAGTACACTACAGTTATGACGATAGAGGGAGATTAATTGGAGCAAGGGAAGTCCAGTCTGAAATAATCCTGATGGAGGATGGATATGGCAATGTCACCAGGACGGAGACAGGGAAGACCTACACTATAATCAAGGGCCAGGCGAGAATAGACACGGTTACCACACATACAGAGATAGACAATGTAGATGGTTCGCACACCATACCCAGCCACGAAGGAGTAGCAGACTTCAGTCTGCGTCATGAAGCGTGGGCTTCCCAGCCAGGTGTAGTCCATTATACTTATGATGGAGGAGGAAGATTAGTTGGGGTAGAGGAAGTCCAGTCTGAAGTAATCCTGATGGAGGATGGATATGGCAATGTCACCAGGACGGAGACAGGGAGGACCTACACTATAATCAAGGGCCAGGCGAGAGTAGATACAGTTACCACAGATACAGAGATGGACAACATAGATGGTTCACACACCATCTCCAGCCACGAGGGGTGGAATTCCCGGCCGGGTGTAGTGCAGTATAGTTATGATGACAAGGGAAGATTAATCGGAGCAAGCGAGGTCCAGTCCGAAACACTCCTGATTGATGATGGGTATGGGAATGTAACCAGGACAGAGACAGGGAGGACCTACACGATAATCAATGGCCAGGCGAAGGTATCCACAGTAACCACTTCTACAGAGATAGACAATGTAGATGGTTCACACAGTATATCCAGCCGTAAAGGAGTAGCAGACTTCAGTCTGCGTGATGAAGGTTGGACTTCCCAGCCGGGCGTAGTCCATTATACCTATGATGGAGTAGGAAGATTAGTTGGAGCAGAGGAAGTCCAGTGCGAAGTAATCCTGATGGAGGACGAACTTGGCAGTGTCACCAGGACAGAGACGAGCAGAACCTACATTACAATAAATGGCCAACCAAAGGTATCCACGGTAACCACTTCTACAGAGATAGATAATGTTGATGGTTCGCACACCATATCCAGCCACGAGGATTGGAGTTCCCGGCAGGCTGTAGTACAGTATAGTTATGATGACAAGGGAAGATTAATCGGAGCAAGCGAGGTCCAGTCTGAAGTAATCGTGATGGAGGACGAACTTGGCAACATAACTAAGACAGAAACAAACAGAACCTACATTACAATAAATGGCCAGCCAAAGGTATCCGCAGTAACCACTACTACAGAGATAGATAATGTTGACGGCTCGCACAACATATCCAGCCATGAAGGGTGGAGTTCCCAGCCGAGTATAGTCCAGTATAGCTACGATGGAGTAGGAAGATTAACTGGAGCGAGCGAAGTCCAGTCTGAAGTAATCCTTATGGATGATGGGTATAGCAATGTCACCAGGACAGAAACAAGGAGGACCTACACTGTAATCAAGGGCCAGGCGAGAGTAGATACAGTTGCCACAGGCACAGAGATAGACAACATAGATGGTTCGCACACAATATCCAGCCACGAAGGGTGGACTTCCCGGCCGAGTATAGTCCAGTATAGTTATGATGATAAGGGAAGATTAACTGGAGCGAGCGAAGTCCAGTCTGAAGTAATCCTTATGATGGATGATGGGTATAGCAATGTCACCAGGACAGAAACAAGGAGGACCTACACTGTAATCAAGGGCCAGGCGAGAGTGGATACAGTTGCCACAGGCACAGAGATAGACAACATAGATGGTTCGCACACAATATCCAGCCACGAAGGGTGGACTTCCCGGCCGAGTATAGTCCAGTATAGTTATGATGATAAGGGAAGATTAATCGGAGCAAGCGAGGTCCAGTCTGAAGTAATCCTTATGGATGATGGATTTGGTAGTGTCACTAGGACAGAAACGAAGAGGACCTACAGGATAATCGCAGGCCAGCCAAAGGTAGATATAGTTGCCACGAGTACAGAGATAGACAATCTCGATGGTTCGCACAGTATATCCAGCCATAAAGGAGTAGCAGACTTCAGTCTGCGTCATGAAGTTTGGAGCTATCAGCCGAGCATAGTGCAGTATACCTACGATGGAGTAGGAAGATTAAGTGGAGCAAGCGAAGTCCGGTCTGAAGTAATCCTGATGGATGACGGATTTGGTAATGTGACCAGGAGCGAGACGAGGAAGACCTACAGGATAATCGCAGGCCAGCCAAAGGTAGATACAGTTACCACGAGTACAGAGGTAGACAATATGGATGGTTCGCACACCATATCCAGCCATGAAGGATGGACTTCCCAGCCGAGCGTAGTCCGCTACAGTTATGATGGAGTAGGGAGATTAACCGGAGCGGAAGAAGTCCGGTCTGAAGTAATCCTGATGGATGATGGATACGGGAATCTTACTAGGACGGAGACAAGCAGGACTTACACGATAATCAGTGGGCAGCCCAAGGTAGATAGAGTTGCCACGCGTACGGAGATAGACAATCTCGACGGTTCGCACAGTATATCCAGCCATGAAGGAGTAGCAGACTTCAGTCTGCGTCATGAAGGTTGGAGTTCGCAGGATAGTGTAGTCCGCTACAGTTATGATGGGGTAGGGAGATTAACTGGAGCAAAAGAAGTCCAGTCTGAAGTAATCCTTATAGATGACGGACTTGGCAATGTTACCAGGACCGAGACGAGGAGGACCTACAGGATAATCACAGGCCAGCCTAAGGTAGATACAGTTACCACGAGTGCAGAGATAGACAACATAGATGGTTCTCACACCATATCCAGCCATAAAGGATGGAAGTCCCAGGATGGTTTAGTCCACTATATCTATGATGGAACGGCAAGGCTAGTTGAAGCAAAGGAGCTTCAAGCTGAAATAGTCCTTATGATTGACGCTTTTGGTAATGTAACCAGGAGCGAAACCGATAGGACCTACCAACTCATTAAAGGGCAGGTAAAGTTAGACGCAGTCACCACACGGGCTGACGCAGATAACATTGATGGTTCAAAGACAGTTACGATAAGCAAGTTGGATTACGACTACGACCAGGAGACAACAAGGCTTATCGGCGTCAGGAACGAGAAATTAGGGAATGGCTCAGTTACTCTGAATGGGGTTACCGTCGAGTATGAGGGTGGAGATAATGAGGCGGTAACCGTGGGAGTAGACCATTTTGGCAACTATTACGTATCCAACGTGGAGAACCAATACCTTAATCCAGAGGAAGCGAAAGGGAAGACACTGATAGAATGGACAAAGACTACTACAAATTCTACGAATGTTGATGGCTCAAGAAGCCAGACTGCAAGCTATCTCCACTACAAGTATGACCCCGAGACAGGCCTACTCAAACAGGATAATCCAGTTGATAATATCGACCCTGAAACAGGGCAAGCCTACCAGCTTAGTGCGAGCGTGACGGTGAACGGAGTGGAGACCAGGCACACCGTAGATACTTTGGAAAATCCGGGTGTAAATTCAGTTACTGTAGGTTCAGATATATTTGGAAACAGGTACTGGGTTGAGACCACAAATACTTATGAGAGTATAGCCGGTCAGGCAAAAGTGGTCAGAGCCACTACCGTGACCCATGCAGATAATATAGATACCTCCTTAAGTTATTCCAAGATTACCATAAACTATACCTACACTACGAGAAATACTCAAGTAGGTGATATTCCTTCCTATTTACAGGCTCACTATGTGAGAGATGGAGAAATACTAATTGGACTATTATTATCTGCTGAAAGTAGCGGAATAATCGGTGGTAACGATAATATTGGCAATACCTATACCGGTGCGATTAAGCAAAACTATGTAGTCATTAATGGTAGTGAAAAGCTATCTTATTCAAAGGAAGTAAAGTATATTCATGGAACAGGTGGCTGGTCTAAAACTGTAACCAGTGAATGGTGGGCGGGAGACGGCAGCGGTACTTTGGAATCTGCTTTAGCCTCTTATGATGAATATAGCAGAAATAATCGATACCATCAGGTAGTAGAGGAGAATGGAGACGGAACAATAACTCCTTACGACCGTAAGACTGTTGTTGACTGGCAGGCAACTGGCTATAATGGCCAGGGCCTACTTGAAGGATATCACCAGGATGTCAGGACTTTAGCCAAAGACAATTCTGGCGAAATTATCCTTGAGCATAGTGCCTCTATTGTGCGCTCTAACATGGAGTACTACACAGATAAAGAAGCCGATTCCACGCATCCTCAGGGGACCTTAAAGAGTTATAAAGAGGTGGTCATTTCCTCGGATGCTCCGGGCAAGACTACCAGCCAAGAAGTTTCTGGACTCGCCTACAGTTCTCAAGGGTGGATAACCCACTCGTTAACAAACGTTGAGGAAAGAGGTGAGGGTCTTAATCATACATACACCATTGACGCCAGAATAACCAAATTTGATGAGCATGGCCAGATTCTTCGCATAAAAGAAGTTATTACCAATGATAGTGCCTGCCGTGATAAGACAGTAATAAAAGAAAGCATTGAGGATATACAATATGATACAGCTGGCAGGGTAGTTCGTACAAAAGATAGAATATCCGAGTCTGGGAACTATTTACATACCACTACTTTAGACCATACCTGCGAAGTTGAAACTATAATAACTTCCTATAGCCCTCTTGACCAGATTCTCCGACAAACACAGATAATTACAAACGACAGTGCCTGCCCTGATAAGACAACAACCTCCACTGACCTTAAAGACCGGAGATATAATAAAGACGGATTGTTAATTTACACATATACCGAAACAAAGGAACAGAATCTAAACGTAAATAGTGTAGAAGACCCAAATTATCTAAACAGTAGCACAGAAATTGAAACATTTATAAGAAGCTACAATTCTCTTGGTCAAATAACCGACTATTACGAACACGGCAAGCCCGGGAGAGAAGGCAATGGCGACGGCAACTATTGCTTCCGTCGATATAATATCTCCTATGACCAGCAAGGCAGACTCTATTCCTATGAGGAGATAAGAAACGACCACGAATACGACTTTTCTATTATTGATGCTCCCGCGGGCAGATATGTAGGCCTCACTTTTTCCTGGCTTGCCATATTCCAAATACTCAGTTATTATTTGACCAAGGGAAAGGAAACCTGGTCATCAGAGGGAACTTACATATTAGAGGGAGTAGTCAATACAATTTACACTCGTGTAGATTCTATTTCCTACAACGGGATTGGACAGATGGTAGAGCGGCACTCATACCAGCAATGGATTGGGCATACACCGCCATTGCCTATGTGTCCGGGTAATTTTGGCTATGCTAAATTCAAAGAGGCATTTGGATACGACAGTCAAGGAAGGATTGCCTATCACGAGATATACTATCCCGAAGCCATCGGTGGTCACCCGGAATACAGTGACTGGAACAAAAATGCTACCAACTATGTCCGCCCCAGACTTGAGGGATACCAATATAGGGAGTGGGGCATAGAATATGATTCGTTGGGCCGCACCACAAAAGTTAACTACTGGCGATACTATGGTACGAAAACAACAAGCAAACATAGATACTACGACTCTGGAACCACCAAAAATCTCGGTTTTGACCAATACGGCCGTCCCATTGAGACATATACTGCTTGGAAAACCTCGGGCAAGGACGGTCACAGAAGTTCCTGGAAAGGTTATGGTTGGGACCACTATACTGATATCAAGTATAATACCGCGGGTCAACAAGTATCCTCTCATCATGAATATTATTCCAAAATAAAATATAAGCAGAAGGGGACCTTTGGTACTTCTACCCAGAGCACTAAAACTCGAGGTGAAGCAAACATTACTTATAGATATGACGCGCATGGTAATCTTACCAAAACTAATCGAGATAAAATCTGGGAAAAGGAAAAGACTTCTACCAGTAGTAGTTTCGCCTTTAAGTTTTTCCATTTTGCATTTACCTATATCTTGGGAAATCTTATTCTTCCAGGTTTAGGATTTCTAGGAAAATTTTTAGGAGATGTCGTATCATCAGCTATTGGCGAATTTGTCTGGACAATAGCCAATGGAGGAAGCATAGGAGATGCGTGGAAAGCCGCCGGTATGGCTGGTCTTTACAGAGCAGGAGTCGAATTAGGGCAAGGCCTTATGAATAATCTAACCCGAGGAAGTGCACCTGAGGCGACTCAAGAAGCAGGCGCAACTGCTAGTGAAAAAGGAAGTTCCTTCTTAGGTTCTATCGGGCAAGGGATTTCTTCTGTTTCAAATGGAGTAATTAATGTTGTAAGTGGAGTAATTAATCTCTTTAAATCCGTGGTTATTGGAGTAGGAAAACTGACTGGAAACATAACTAATAGTATAATGAGTGTAATAAAAGGACTGTTCACTCCAATAAAACAGTTCTTTAGTTCCCTTTCACAGGGGGCTAATAATTTCTTTAAAGTCATGGGAGACTTAGTTAAATCCGCATCCCGTTTTCTCCATAAACTCTTCCTTGAGCGGGTTGACACTGCAACTACTGCCCAACAAGTGACATTTGTGGGAACGCTCCCTAATATATTGGTTATGTCTTTCCGGGAAGCATTGGTAGAGCAGGTTGCAGAAGAGAACGATTTAGATCCATTCACGACGCAGTTATTAAGAGGGTTTATTATGAATCCTTTGGCTAAAGGATTTGAAGAAATAGGTGATTACGTTGTAAAGAACCTTGCTTACGCCGGAATTGCTTGGGGAGCAAGTAAAATAGAGATAAAGAGTGGAAAAGGCAGAAAGGATGAGTATGAGTATTGGAATACTTTCTTAAGGGGATTTGCTGAAGGGTCTGGTGAACGGTATGTTGATGTTACAATGGCAGGGAACAATATTAAGAGCTTAATTAACGAACTGGATAGAGGAGAAATTACAAAAGATACATTTGTTGAAAAAGTATCGGATGTTTTGAATAACTATAAAGTTGACTTCTCATTCTTAGGAGGGAATTTAAGGGAAGAAATTTTGACCAGGCTATTAGGGCCAATCGGAGAAGAGAAAATAAAAGAACCTCAACAAAAGATTGATTATAGTAATATCGCTAAGGTGAAAGAATTAAATGAAACCTTATTAAAGATACTCGGATATGACGGGAAATTATTAATAGAGATAATGGATACCTTTAAAGATAACTTTGTAAGAGCGACGTTTGATAAAAAGACCGGGGTATTAACAGTAGAATTCAAAGAGATGGGAGTTGAGGATGTAAAGAGATTAGGCTCGATGATGGTAAAGGAAGAAAGAGTAAAGATAACGAATTATACTAAAGCATTTGAAGACTCAGGTCTAAGTAAGTTTACTGATGGGAAAGGATTTAACGTAAAGATAGAATCAACGAGAAGCGGAATAAAGATAAAGGAGATAAGTTTCAACTTAGATTTAGATAATAATATTACTGAAATGGCAGAAGCATTAAATAATTTCGCTGAGAAGCTGGGATTGAAAGAATTTGACCTGAAGATGGCAGAAGGTCTTCTTACCTCATACAAGAAAGCAGGGATAGATAATGTTGATGTGAAGTATGATTTCGAGAACCAGGAGATTAGAATAGGTAATGGACTTGCAGGAATAGAGGCAGTGAAAAATGTAGTTAAAAATATGGGAGAAAATGCTCAGCAAATTGCTAACGCAGTTCTGGATATCTTTAAACAAATAGGAGTAGATGTTGAAAAGCGAGAATTCTTTGTTGGAATGATAGTAAATAAAGAAGGCAGCAAGGAAGTAATTACGCCTATTTTCGATGCAGAAGCAGAGAGAAAGATAGCATCTGATTTTGCTCATAGGTATGCAGCAAAGATTAATGTCCGCGGTAATGTGGACATTCTCAGGTTTGCCACAGGTATAAGTATAGACCTTGCTAATGGAAATGCCTTGGTGAAGGTTACCTTAGGAGATATAAAGAACATAGTGACCTTAGGCCCGCAAGGGATCAAGAAGCTTCTTATGATATTGCAGAGGCAAGGACTTATTGAGAAAGGAATCAATCTGGATAAATTAACCATTGAGGAACTCAAGCAACTCGTTAACGAAAATAAGATTTTACAACACGTAGTGGAAGTTGAATTGAACCTCACTTTAGAAAAAGAGCAAGAAATAGATATCGAAGATGTAGAAATCAAATCACTCAAAGTGGATATTAATCAATTTACTGAAATAGGTACTCTTTACGGTGGAGATAGAAAAGAACTCCAGGAAGTTGAAGACAAATTAATAAGAGAATCGGGTATTGAATCGTTTGAGGTTAAGTTCGACCGAGAAACCGGAAAGATTAGAGACATACCGATATTCAAAAAAGAAGAGATACCTGAGCTCAAAGGAAGTCTATGGCAGAAATTCTGGTCTAACATTAGGGGGAGTAGCAGGCTTCAGCCTGCGTCTGAAGAAGGTCTATCCTCAGCTGGTCTTACGCCAGATTCTGTAAAACCCGCCAAGGTCAAGAAGCCGGGTCTGCTTGAAAGCGTGTGGAAGAGCGTCTACTCTCTATTCGGTCCCGCCCGGTATAGTGTAGGAACAAGGGTGCTGGGAGCAAATGGTTTTATTTTTGAGTTGAAAAAAGTAGATGGCCAAAGCCAGTGGTTTCTAGTAGACTGCGAGTACAATCTTCAGCATAAAGCATCGCAGGAATATTTTGGTGCCAAGCTGCAAGTCGAATGCATAAAGGATAAGAACAGTGGACATTTAGAGTTGGCATTTGTAAACGGCCAGAGAGCAGAAGTAACTATAAAAGGTAGGAGAGCGATAATCGCGACCAGAGGAGGCATTGCCTATGTAGACCGGGATCCAATAAGAATAGAGGACCTGAAGTTCTCCGGCTATGGCCAAGATTATGAGAAGCCAGGGGAAGTTAGAAGGCCAGCAGTTATAAAAGGGTTTATGGCAACCGGTAGTCTATTTGCTGTACTGGCTGGTGAAGATGGAGACGCCTTCGTTAGCAGATTAACTGCAAGTGGCACAGGAGATGATGCGACAGGTTACATTCCTGAGGGTATATCAAGTCATAATATAATAGTGGAGAATGTAGATATAAACAATGACCACGCGGCAGACTATCAGAAGATCACCTTGAAGAAAGATGGCAGGCTAGCGGCCATAGTCAATCCAGAAACGGGAGATAACATATTCCTGCCACTTACTGTGGGGTCAACTAACATAGATATTGCAAAGAGTGTAATGGGAGTAGATGTGCCAGGATTAGGAAAAGTAATTGAGGGGCACATAAAGTCAATTGGCATAGATAAAGTAGATGTAGAGGGCAAGCTAACCAAGAAATTGTTTGATATGCCTCTACCAATAGAATCGATGATTGAACAACTTCGCCTGCAATGGAAAGAGGAAGACATTCCTATTCCTGATATTATCAAAGTTGATATGGCGAAATCATTGAAACAGCCAGGTGTTTCTCATTTTAGCGCTCAAGCCACAGGTGAGTATGGATGCGAGGAAGGTAAACTTGAAAAATCGGGAGTGGAGAGAGAGGGAGAGATAGTTCAATATGCCAGAGAAAACGGACTTCTGGAAAATTTAGTAATAAACATAGCGGGTCAGAAGATAGATTTTTCAGTTGAAAAAGGGATACTTGAAAGGTTTGGTGGGACCGAAGGATTCAAGGAATTCTTAAGTAATTCAATGATTCAGAGAGCGGAGGCTCTGGGAGTTCCCCAAGAAGAGCTTTTTGGCGATATCAACAATAAATCTATGGCTATTCTGCTGCTTGATAAGTCACACAGCCTATTTGAAAATCATATGCAGGATGGCTTCATAGGTATAAACCGCTCGGTCTTAGAAAAGATAACCGGTAATGATATCCTTTTCACAATGAGCGCTGTTGGGCTAACCCATGAATTAAGACACGAAGCTGGCGTTCCAAATGATTTGAATGCAGAAGCAAAGCTGAATATTGAAGATACAGTTTTCACATATCATCTGATTGAACAGAAAGGATTTAATGTTTCTACCTATTTGGATTCTGTAAATCATGTTGCTACAGGAATGTATGTTGAGGCAATAAATATGGTGGCGTCTAACACGCTGAAAGAAGGGCAGGAACTAAAGCTGCAGGGGACTCAGGGGACATTAAAAATAAGAGTTCTGGATAGAAAGCTCACAATTTCAGGTGAAGGAGTCATAGAATATGGCGGCAAGGACTTCGAGGTGAAAGCAACAGATGATGGTATGGCGGTAAAACTCAAACTTGATACGAAATTAAAAATAAAAGACGACAGTGGTAATTCCATTAGTGGTACTCTAGAGAAAGGATTCATATTCTCACTCGGACCCGCTGGTTTTGTAATGTTCGAAGGTGACTTTGCACTTGATTCTGGTCAGGTGATGTACATCAGAAAGAGAGCTCCTCCAGAGTTAGGAAAGAAAGATTTATCATTGAGTCAGACCGTACAAACTAATGCCCATATAGTGGAGGATAAGAAAGGATATAGAATCAGTCAAGGACAAAGTGAAGAATTAGCAGTCATAAGTATGAGTCAAGGGCAATGGCAGGTTTTCGCCGAAGGAGTAACGTTAAGGAAAGGGTCACAAATAGCAGATGTCACCTTTGACAAGAATGTAATAATCGCACGAGATTCCAGGCAAGTTCAGATTGCAGGTCAGGAGATACAACTCATAAAGAGTAAGATTATATTTAGCGATAATAGCCTACCTCAAGACAATCCAGAAATAATGCAAGCCTTATATTCAGCAGGACTTATCCAACCGGAAAGATTATTCACCCAGGATGGACAATTCTTTGCAATTCCTATATTAGACGAAAAGCAAGAAATTACGGGTTACTTTAGAAATAATGCTCTTTTCAACGCAAACGGTTCTACACTCGTTAAGGTTAAATTATCTGAAAGAGAGGTAACATTGCCAGAAAACGGAGTGGCCACGTTTATCAGTCAGAAATTCGAATATAGAGAAGGATTGACAAATGAGGAAAAGGCCGCTTGCCTGGAAAGGCTTTTGGGCCTGGGGATAAGTGAATATCAGATACTATCCTTCAAAGATATGGTACCTAATCTGAATACAATAGTAAGTGGATTGGAAGCAAACGGCATAAAAGGTCCTCTCTTAGTTACCGGCAAATTTACGCCTCAACTCCTTGCTCCTTCCTTAAGCAAAGAAATTCCCGCTAAACTTGGTCAGGTGGAACTGGCAAAACCTGGCGACCTGCAAATGGGGATCGTAGTTCAAGAAGGACGGGTCATATCAGGAGAGGTTTACGCCAAAGAATTAGGTAAAGTTGCTGGATTTGCACTATTACCAGGAGGGTACGTTCTAACGACCCAAAATCCCGATAAAGGGCAAAAGTATACAGGATATTTTGATAACAAGGCTAACAAGTATACAATCTGGGCCTTCCATGACAATAAAGGTAATTTAGATGCATCATTTAATGGACAAGAAATACATATCAATAATAGTTCAACGAAACAAGGAGAGTACAGTTATAGACTGGATAGGAACTCGACAATAGTAAGAGGATTCGAAGAAGAGTTTAACAATGCGTTACAGGTATTCAGTCAACAACCAATGGAAAGGGCAGAGATTGGCGGAGCAGGATACTCTGGCATCGATTTTATAGTGACCCAAAACAGTTTAGCCATCCTTGACGCAAAGGGAAGATTCCAGGCGGTGTTTGCAGAAGGGGGTTGGCAGGTTGTAAGAAATACAAAAGATAGAGGGGAACAGTTATTGCAGATAGACTACTTGGATATGCAGAATAGCTTTGCAGTTAAGAGCGAATTTAGTGAATTCAAGAACATCAAGACAGAAAGACAGGAATACCTGCACTACGAAAAAGGTAAATGGCAAGGAATAAAGAAAGGAGAAACATATACCTTTGAGACGAATAGATTTAACGGATTTAGATTAAAGGAAGGAACAATAGAAGTCAAGTTAACTGCGCAGGATGATGGTACTCCGACCATAACGCCGCTATTCAAAACCCTTTCTATTGAAAATACGGCATTGGAAAAGGTTCTTCCAAATGGAATAATAATAAAAGTAGATATTACCAAAGAAGGAACGACTAATGAAAAATTCTTCAGTCATTACATTGGAAACTTCACCAGTGAGAGACTGGCAGAAAATCCGATAGAACTGAATCCAAGAGAAGACGGGAGCGTTTCATACGACTGGAATTCTGCTCCCAGAGGAGAAAAAGTATACTTCATAACTCCAGAAAACGAGATAGTAACTGCCACGATAGGTGAAAATGGATTAGAAAAATTCAGCCAGGCTGGATGGAGCGTACAAACCGTAATTTCTGAAAGCGAAATGGCGAAGTTAGACCGACCTCTGATGTGTACATTCAATTCTTCTGGATACTTACTGAATCAACATCCGGTGCAGATGCAAAGGGACGTAAATGGTGATAATAAGATAGATGGGAGCGATGTCTATTATACAATTAGAGAAAATTCAGAGTTTATCCTAAGCCAGCAGGGAGCCGTTTTATGGGACGGATATAAGGTAAACGGTCAGATTATCGCCCAAAGGCAAACTCTGCCAGAAGGAGGAGAACCGGTACGACAAGAAGATGTCAAATACATTGAGAGTCAAACAGATGCTCATATTTTTGATAGGGATGATAAGACAGTCTGGGTAAAAGCAGAAGGAAAAGAGAAAATAAGAGTAGTAAACGGAGAAAATGTTGTCTATGCAGAAGGAGTAAGGCTTGCCGTTCCTGAGGGTGGGGTATTCACCTATGGAGAGAACAGATGGCAGGGGAATTCAACATTAATTGGAAATAGTCAAGGAAGGCTCATTCCACAGCCGGGTTCAAAGTCAATTGCAGCAAAGGGAGATTTAGAAATAAGAATAGCTGTGGATGCCGAAGGCAAACATCAGACTCAAATATTCTATAAAGGTGAAGAATATAGAATTATATATTCGGAAGGAAACCATGTTGTTGGAGTTCGAGGTAGAGAATGTAAGGCCTGGGACTTAAAAACAGGGAAACAGATTGAATTAACAGAAGTTGAAAATGCTGTTTTGCAGAAGGTTCTTGCTGAGCGAAGAAAAGCGGCTCAAGAGATGGGCTACAAAGGAGACATAAATGACTACGGAGCTTTGGAAAAATTCATAGAACATAAGGCCGAACAAGAGCTTCAGGAATTCCACACAAAGAACGCCTCCCTGGCAGAAGAGTTAGGTTTAGATATCAATAAGATAACGCCCAAACAGTTTATGGAAAAGGTTAATCTGATTATGCGGCTTATATCCGCAGGCAGACCTTCGGTTTCCCCGTATGATGAGAGTATGATAAACGAAGAGAATTTAAAAATAGTTAAGAAATTCTTGGGGAGAGGATTTGAAGTTTCAAAAGGCCGAGATGGCACAATAAAGCTATTCAACAAAGATGGGAAACAAGTAGAGATACTGGATGTTAAGAGGGGCAGAGAAATAATCAAAGGCCAGCCGGAAGGCAAAGAACAGAGATATGCTCTTGTTAGAGAAAAAGGAACCGGTCAGCTTAACTGGGTAAGTATGGCGGCAGGGAAAGCACTTACAGAATCTCAGGAGATTCAAGATTCTAAAGGCAATCGGATTACACTATATTCCAGCCCGGATAGTTCTATGGGGTCTAGCCTTACGAGTGTCCGTAGCGAGGAATCCTCAAATAATTATCTGGTAAGGGAGATAGTTTTGGCGCAAGGCATAGGAGAATTAAGACAAGAAATAGTTGCTGTAAACGGTAAATCTGTAATCAGAATGGATTCCACCGCCATTAACGGCCAGCCGGTTAGCGTTATTATAACTGAAACCAGAGCGCCGTGGGGAGCCTACTGGGATTACCGGGACTCCAAGGGGGTTAAGCTGTCAGGGCTCTCTGAAGAAATGATAAAGACTTTTGTCAAAGATGTCTCTCCAGGACAGGGCAATCTTGGTGCTCTCCTGGCGACCGGTCATGATATTTATGTATTATTACCCGATGGAAAATTGGTGGATGTCAAAGAAGAAGATGCCCAAAAGAAAGTAGCGAAAGGTTTGAACCTTCCCCAGGGCGTCTCTGTTGAATTTATGTTTAAGTTGCGGTTGGAAGCCGATTCTGGTACAGGTTACTCGTCAACAGATATGCTCAGGCTTTTTGCAACTGTATCTACAGACGGCAAAACAGACAAGTATAGAATTTTGGGAATGGAAAGGATAGATGGAAAGCCTTATGCCTATGCAAAAGTTGACAATGCGAACATTTATCGTTGGATAACACTAAAAGATGGTAGGTGGGTTACTCTACCATATAATAATGAAAACTGCATAGATTTAGCCGATGGCACCGAGTTGAAGCCGAATGGCCATTACATAGTAACTTATAGTAAGGGAGAAAAGATAGGAGCCGGTGTTGTTGGTACGGAAAGGGAAGCAAAGATAGAATGGGATATTGAGAAAGGAGACTATAAGTTAGTTCAGGGAAAGTTAATATATGCTTCCTCGGAGCCGAGAATTTATGCCAGGGATATTCTTGGGGGTCCTGGAAAGATAGAACTCGCCAATGAAATCAGGAGAGAACTGACTCCTCAGGGAATAAGGATTTCTAAAAAGGTTGATGGCGAATGGATTCCTGTGAGAATTGGCGAGGAGATAAAAGCCAGAGTTAAAGATGGTAGCATTGCTCTTGGTCAGGATGAATCCTGGACCACTATTCTGGCTATGGGCACCCAATTAAGAGTTGGTTATGATGGAGAGATAATGTTAAATAGGCCGGAATGTCGAGGGGTAATAGGCATAAGGGAGCAAGAGACATTACATGTATATAAATATATTGGAGGAGAGGCAAATCCACTCGTTTGCGCTGTTTTTGAAAACGCGGGTAAGGTTAATCGCGCGGCAGAAATCATCCACGAATTATTCCACA
>Ga0315314_1001070_pt1 | contig 25893 bp, 19 predicted proteins | sample TDP9_MG_FD_203631 | JGI IMG/M metagenome (GOLD analysis project Ga0315314, IMG submission 203631) | Freshwater sediment microbial communities from Lake Towuti, South Sulawesi, Indonesia - TDP9 | ecosystem: Environmental > Aquatic > Freshwater > Lake > Sediment | place: Indonesia: South Sulawesi... | reverse complement strand
CCGGGAATGGCAAGAATCAACGTCGTCAGCGCATCCAGCAGGTCCTTTCCCGGCGCCTGGGTCCGCGACAGGACCCACGCCATGGGCACCCCCACCAGGATGCAGATTACGACCGCCAGGCCGGAATAGAGGAAGCTGTTGATGATGAACTTCGGCGTCTCGATGCTCACCCGCTCGAAGAAGGCCAGCGTGTACTGCGGGGGAAGCAGTGTGAGGGACCATCCCTTGCCGAAGGCGGCCAGCGTCACCCCGACGTGCGGGATGAGCGACAGCAGCATGAGGGCGGTGAGGAACGCGACCGTGAGCCACCGCTTGAGGAAGGGAAGGCGCCGCCGCTCCACCTTGGAGTAGGCCAGAGAGCTGTAGTCCTTGATGGCCACGTAGTGTCGCGCCGCGATCAGGAACACGATGGCCAGAACGACCAGGAGCGCCGAGATCACGATCCCCATCCGGAACAGCCGGCGATCCACGAACTGGACGATGTTCAGGTACGCCTGGGAGGCGAGGAGATCATGCACCCCCAGCACGAGCGGCGTGACGAAATCGGCAAAGGTCCAGATGAACACCAGCAGCGCCCCCGAGATGTACCCGGGCGTGGTAAGCGGCAGGGTGATGTCCCAGGTCTTGCGCCAGCCGCGGGCGCCGACGCTTTCCGCCGCCTCCTCCAGGGACGGATCCACCTTGGCGAGGGCGTCCAGGATATTGAGTGTGATCATGGGGAAGAGATGCAGGGTCTCCACCAGCAGGACGCCGTGGAGCCCGTACATGAAGTTCACGGGCTTCAAGACGTCGAAATAGTCCATCAGGAAAACATTGACCGTCCCGGCCCGCCCCATGATGAAGACGAAACCCAGAACGCCCACCAGGGGCGGCGAGATGATCGGAATGAGCGTCAGGAACGAGAACAGGTTCCGGAACGGAAACTCGTACCGAATCAGCAGAAAGGCCACGGCGATCCCAATCACCGAGGTGGTGATCACCACCCCGAACCCCAGAATGAGCGAGTTCCACAGTGACCGGAGATAGTACCGATCCATGAAAAACTCCTGGAAGTTTGCCAACGTGAACTGACCGGCGTCGTTGGTGAAGGCATCATAAAAGATGCGCGTCAGCGGATAGACCAGGAATAACGCCAGGAAGGCCCAGATGAGACCCAGGCCCAGGACGCCTAGAACCGACGGGCGGGGGGCCGCAATGGCGATGGGGGCAACAACGGCGTTTGGGGAGCTTTGCGACATGGCGCGGTCTGGCTCAATCAACGGGGATGGGGAGCGTTCCGCTCACCGGGAAGCAGACACTGACCTCCGTCCCGATGGGCATTTCCTGGTGGTGCCACGGGTCCTTGATGTCCACCTTGAAGATGATTCCAGTCGCCACCTCGACATCGTAGCGCAGGGTATTCCCCAGGTAGGATGAGAAGGTCACCCTGCCCTTGAGGATGTTCCCGTTCGCTTCCGCGACGGTGCTCAGTGAGACGTTTTCCGGACGGATGCACAGGATGCAGCGATCCCCCACGCTCAGGCGCCCATCCAGCAGGGCGAAGAGGTCACCGAGAGCCGTCTCCACCCGCAGGCGCTGCTGCGGCCCCTCGACGGCGCGGACCGTTCCTTCGATCATGTTGTTGGTCCCGATGAAATCCGCCACGAACCGGCTGGTCGGCCGCTCGTACAGCTCTTTAGGCCGTCCCACCTGAAGGACCTTGCCCTGATTGAAGACGGCGATGCGATCAGACAGGCTCAACGCCTCCTCCTGGTCGTGCGTCACGTAGATCGTGGTAATGCCCAGCTCCTTTTGCAGCTTCCGGATCTCCGCCCGGACCTGGACGCGGATCTTCGCATCCAGGTTCGACAACGGCTCGTCCAACAGCAGGATATCGGGATTCAGGACGAGGGCACGAGCGAGCGCCACGCGCTGCTGCTGTCCGCCCGAAAGCTGCCCGGGATAGCGATCCTCCAAACCCACCAGGTTCACCTTGTGGAGACCGGCCTGCACTCGCTGGGTGATCTCGGCCTGAGGAAGCTTCCGCAGCTTGAGGCCATAGGCCACGTTCTGAAAAACCCTCATGTGCGGCCACAGGGCATAGTTTTGAAAGACCATGCCGATGTGCCGCTCATAGGGTGGAATGCCGGTCACCGAGCGATCGTCGAACCGGATGTCGCCCCCATCGGGATGATAGAATCCGGCGATAAGACGGAGCAGCGTGGTCTTGCCGCATCCCGATGGTCCCAGAAGGGTGAACAGTTCCCCGTCCAGGACCTTCAGGGTGGCACCGCTCACTGCCTCCAGCGATCCGAAGCGCTTGGTAGCGTTCTCGACGGTGATGCGCATGACGGCAGCTTTCAGCCGTCAGCAGTCAGCGGTCAGCTTCCCGGGACACCCCGCGAATGCGGCAGCTAACCGCTGATGGCTGATCGCTGATGGCTAGTATTTTTTCTTCAGCTCCTCCCAGGCCGCCTCGATCTCCTTCCGGAATTGGCTGTTCACCTGCTCGTAGCGGGACTGGGCCTTGTCGTCGTCGTAGATGTTGGTGACCTCCCGATCGAAGTACGACCGGACGCCGCCCGTGAACTCTACCGCCAGCTCGGCCGTGGAGCCGGGCGGCCCCTGCACCTTGTACTTTGGCGTGAGCGGGAACAGGCCCCGCTCCATGAACACCTTCTGCCCGCGCTCGGTCAGCAAGAATTCGATGAACGCCTTGGCGGCCCTGGGATGCTTGGCTCCCGCCAGCACGCCCATGGGTTCCGGCGTGATCCAGGCCGTCGGGGGTGCCACGTACTTGATGTCAAAGCCGGCCAGCCGCTCCTCGAACGCCATGTAGCTCGGGACGGCGAAGCCGGCGGCGAACTCGCCCTTGGCCACCACCGAGGGCACGTCACGGCTCCGCGCGGTGAACATGCCTGTGTTCGCGGCCAGGCGCTTCAGCCATTCCCATCCCTTCTCGTCGCCGTACTGCTGAAGGATGACCTCGTAGGTCGCGTGGCTGCTGCTGCTGCGGTTCGGCGCGCACTGGGCCACGTTCCCCTTCAGCTTGGGCTGGAGGAGGTCGTCCCAGTCCTTGGGCGGTTGAACGCCCAGGCGCTGCAGCAGTCGCGGATGGTAGATGAGCCCGTAGGGTTCGAGGGCCGTCCCCACCCAAAACTGCTTGGGATCCTTGAGGAAGATCGGCTTGGGCTTGCCGATGGTGGGCGGGATCGCCTCCCAGACGTCCTTAGGGAGTTCGATCCTGGCCATGAGCTTCTGCTCGGCCAGCTTGTCAAACAGGGCACTCTCGCCGCCCCAGAAGATGTCCACCTCGGGCTTGCCCTTCCACTCGACGATCCGTCCGTAAGCCACCGGTGTCCCGGCCGCCAGGGCGTTCGTCTTGACCGTGATGCCCCACATCTGCTTGGCGTACGCGGCGAATTCCTTGAGGGCGGCGTCGTGGATGAACTTTGACACGGGCGTGATGAGGGTGAGCTCGTCTTCGATCTGCTGGGCCATGGCCGGGCCCACCGCAACCAGAAGCGCAACCAACACACCTCCGAGGAATTTCCATCGTCCGCTCATGGGGTCCCTCCTTCCACCGTCTTACCGCGATGTCGACAGCGCCATTTCCGCGAATACAGAAAAACCCGGCGAAGGACGGTCCAGACCCGCCATCTTTCGCCGGGGCTTTCTCCAGGTCTCTGCCCTCCGCGAGCCTGACGGTTTACCCCGCGTAGATCCAGTGCCAGTCTATGTTGAACAGTCTCGGGGTGTCAAGTCCTGCCGAGATCCTTGCGTTGCGCGGAGACTCCCAGGGGCCTCCTCAGCCTGTCCCCCTGGTCTCCGCCTCGGCACCCGCATCTCAATTTGAAATCTGAAATCGGCAATCTGAAATCCTAGCTTTGCGGCGTGGCCCATCCGGCCGCGCGCGAGACGGCCCGTCGCCAGCTCGCATACAGCTCGTCGCGTCGCTTCCCATCCATGGCTGGCAGGAAGCGACGGTCCACGGCCCAGTTCTTCGCGATCTCGTCCCGGCTCCTCCAGTAGCCGACAGCCAGCCCGGCCAGGTACGCCGCGCCCAGCGCCGTCGTTTCCTTCACCACCGGCCGAACCACTGGGGTCCCGAGGATGTCGGCCTGGATCTGCATGAGCAGGTTGTTCACTGTGGCCCCGCCGTCCACCCGCAATTCGCTGAGCCTGAGGCCCGCATCGGAGATGGCGGCCTCCAGCACCTCGCGCGTCTGGTACGCAATGGCCTCGAGGGCAGCGCGGACCAGGTGCGCTCGGGTCGTCCCCCGGGTGAGCCCGAGGATCGCGCCTCGCGCGTACATGTCCCAGTGGGGCGCCCCCAGGCCTACGAAGGCCGGGACGAAATAGACGCCCCCGGTATCCGGCACAGAGGCAGCGATCTGCTCCGACTCGGCCGACGTGGCGATCACCTGCAGCCCGTCCCGAAGCCACTGGATCGCCGCGCCCGTGATGAAGATGCTCCCCTCCAAGGCGTACTCGGCCCTGCCTTCGGCGGGGCTCGCCGCAATGGTGGTGAGCAGACCGGCCTGGCTGGCCACGGGCCGCTCCCCGGTGTGGACCAGCAGGAAACAGCCGGTGCCATAGGTGTTCTTGGCCATTCCGGGTTCGAAGCACGCTTGCCCGAACAGCGAGGCTTGCTGATCCCCCGCAATTCCGGCGATGGGCACCTCCGCCCGCAGCAGATCGGCTGCCGTCGTGGCGTACAGATAGCTCGAGGGCCGCACCTCGGGAAGCATCGTCGGGGGGACGCCGAGCGCCTTGCACAGATCCGGATCCCATGCCAGCGTGTGGATGTTGAACAGCATCGTCCGTGAGGCATTGCTGTAGTCGGTCACCCAGGCCTTTCCGCCGCTCAACTTAAACACTAGCCACGAGTCCACGGTGCCAAAGCAGATCTCCCCTGCCTCGGCCCGGGACCGGAGGCCCGACACATTCTCGAGGAGCCACTGGATCTTCGTCCCCGAGAAGTAGGCATCGATTACCAGGCCGGACCGTTCGCGGACATGCGGCTCCCAGCCGGCAGCCTTCAGGGCATCGCACAGACCCGCCGAGCGGCGGCACTGCCAGACGATGGCATTGTGGACCGGCTTCCCCGTGGCTCGATCCCAGACAATGCTCGTCTCTCGCTGGTTGGTGATCCCGATGGCCGCGACCTGCGAGGGCTGGATGCACGCCGAAGCGATCGCCTTGCCCGCCACGGCGAGCTGGCTCTCCCAGATCTCCAGCGGGTCGTGTTCCACCCAGCCGGGCTGGGGATAGAGCTGCCGGAACTCCTGCTGCGCTGCCGCAGCCACTCGCCCCGCCCGGTCGAACACGATTGCCCGCGAACTCGTGGTGCCTTGATCCAGGGCCAGGATGTAGCGCTCCATCGAACCTCCCGGCAATTGGGTGATTGGGCAACTCGGCAATTGGGAAGAACGGCTCTCCCCAGTTGCCGAATCGCCTAACTGCCGAATTGCCTGCTTTTCGGTGGCGATTAGGCAATTGGGCAATTCGGCAACTAGGAAGAACCGGTCCCCCCGTTGCCTGGTTGCTAAGTTGCCCAGTCGCCCAATTGCCAAGTCGCCCTGTTGCCTGGTTGCCCAGTCGCCCAATTGCCCGGTTGCCTATTTCTCGGCTTCGATCAGGCCTTTCACGAACCAGCGCTGCATAAAGAGGATCACGGCCACGGGAGGGAGCATAGCCAGGATCGTGGTCGCCATGATGATCTGCCAGTCGGTCTGGGCCTCGCCGGTGCCGATCATCTTCACGATGCCGATGACGATGGTTTCCATGGTCCGGCTCGTCGTGATCAGAAGTGGCCACAGGTACTGGTTCCACCCGTAAATGAAGAGAATGACGAAGAGGGCCGCGATATTTGTCCGCGAGAGTGGAAGGACCATGCTCCAGAAGAACCGCATGGCCCCCGCGCCGTCGATCTTGGCCGCCTCGACCAACTCGTCGGGGATCGTCAGGAACACCTGCCGGAACAGAAGCGTCGCCGTGGCCGAGGCGATGAGGGGAATCGTAAGGCCGCTGAAGCTATCGATCATCCCGAGATCGGAGACGACCTTGTACGTCGGGATGATCCGGACCTCCACCGGCAGCATGAGGGTGATGAAGATCATCCAAAAGAAGAACATCCGCAGCGGGAACGCGAAGAACACCACCGCATAGGCGGAGATGAGCGAGATGGCGATCTTCCCGAAGGTGATGACCAGGGCCATAACGAAGCTGTTGAACATCATGGCCCGCACGGGGGTCGCCTTCACGCGTTCGCCCGAGCCCAGGGTCCACGCCTGCCAGTAGTTCTCCGCCAGGTGCTTCCCCGGTGCAAGCGGCATCTCACCCCGCCCGATGGTCCCCGCGTCATGGGTCGAGCCGATCAGGGCGAAGAAGATGGGGAAGGCGAAGATGACGATGCCCACGGCGAGGGTGAAATGCGGAATCCAGCCCTCGCGGCGCCTCGAACGCTTGTGCAGTCCCTTACCGGCCTGGCCCATGCCTTGCCTTTCAGTCTTGGTTTTTGTGCGCCAGCGCAAAAACCAGGCCCATCAGTAGTGCACCTTGCGCTCGATGTACTTGAACTGGAGCGCCGTGAGGGTCACAACGATGATCAGCAGAATCACCGATTGGGCCGCCGATCCCCCGAGGTCAAGGTTCACGACCCCATCCGTGTACACCTTGTAGATGAGCGTCTCGGTCGCCTTCGCCGGCCCACCTCCCGTCAACGCATGGATCACCCCGAAGGTATCGAAGAAGGCGTACACGACATTGACCACCAGCAGGAAGAAGGTGGTCGGCGAAAGCAGCGGGAAGACAATGCTCCAGAAGCAACGGGCAGGGCCGGCCTCCAACGTCGCCGCCTCGATGACCGAACGGGGGATTGCCTGGAGGCCCGCCAGGAAGAACAGGAAGTTGTAGCTCACCTGCTTCCAGGATGCGGCCAGGATGACGAGGATCAGCGCCTGAATCCCGTTCAGCTTGTAATCCCACGGGATGCCGATGCGCTGCAGGGCGCGGCCGAGCAGGCCGATGGAGGGATGGAAGATGAACAGCCACAGGACGGCGGCCACTGCCGGGGCCACGGCGTAGGGCCAGGTCATCAGGGTTCGATAGAGCCTCGCGCCACGGATGTGCGCGTCCGCCATGGTCGCGAACAGGAGCCCGATGCCCATGGATAGCACAGTCACGGCCGTCGAGAAGATCACGGTGACCCGCAGGGAGTCGAGGTAGAGTGGATCCGTGAGGATCGTCGTGAAATTTTCAAACCAGACGAATTGCGTGCGCAGGCCAAAGGGATCCTGCAGCAAGAGCGACTGGTAGATGGCCTGCGCGGCCGGCCAGAAGAAGAAAACGAGCGTCACTGCGATCTGGGGCGCCACCAGCAGGTACGGCAGGACCTTGTTGTCAAAGATCACGCGCCTGCGCATGGCTCGCTCCCCACCTGGTGCGATGCCCGAACAAGTCGGATGGTGGCGGGACCGATCAGCGTCCCACCCGGAAGGATCGGGGCCCGCGTCCTCCGGATACCGACGCGGGCCCCGACGTTAAAGGCTACTGGCGATGGGTGCGCTCGAAGCTGCGCAGCACCACGTTGCCGCGCTGGACGGCATTGTCCAGGGCCTGCTGCGCTGCCTGCTGACCCTGGAAGGCCTTTTCGAGCTCTTCCTGGATGATGTTGCGGATCTCCGGCATGTTGCCGAGGCGCAGGCCACGGGAGTTCTCCGTCGGCTCCGTCCGGGTGAGCTGCGCGTAAGGGATCTCCAGGTCCGGGTTCTTCTGGTAGAACCCCGATGCCTTCACCTTTTCATACGCCGCGATCGTGATGGGCAGGTACCCTGTGTCCGTGTGCAACTTTGCCTGCACGTCCATCTGGCTGATATACCGGAAGAATTCGGCGACGGCCTTGTACTCGTCCGGTGTGCGCTTGGGGGACGTCATCACCCAGAAGCTCGCCCCGCCGATGATGGAGTTCTTCGGCGCGCCGGGCACGTCGTCATAGTACGCCAGCACGGTTGCCCCCCAGTCGAACTTCGCCTCGCGTTGGATGCGCGCGCGCAGGGCCGAGGAGGCGTGAATGATGGCGCACTCGCCCGCCGGGAACAGGGCATCGCCGGCGGCATCCCGCCCGCCGTACTTGAAGGTTCCCTCTTTCTGCATGTCGATCAGGGTCTGGACGTGCCGGACGTGGAGCGGGCTATTGATCTTCAGCTCGGCGTCCATCCCTTCCATGCCGTTGGCCTTGGTGGCGAGGGGCACGTTGTGGACGGCGCTGAACTGCTCGAATTGGGTCCACGTCGGCCATGCCATGGTGTAGCCACACGGGGCTGCGTTCGCAGCGCGGATCTTCCGGGCCGCGTCGCGGGTCTCCTTCCAGGTCTTGGGCGGGTTGTTCGGATCCAGGCCCGTTTTCCTGAAGGCCTCCCTGTTGTACCACATGATGGCCGTCGAGCTATTGAAAGGCATGGACAGCATCCGCCCATCGGGGGTGCTGTAGTAGCTCTTGATGGCCGGCACGTAGATGTTGGGATCGAACGGCACACCGGCTTCCCGCATCAGCTCGTACACCGGCTTGATGGCGCCGCGCGCCGCCATCATGGTCGCGGTGCCCACCTCGAACATCTGCACGATGTGCGGGGCGTTGCCGGCGCGGAAGGCGGCGATCGCAGCCACCATCGTCTCGGGATAGGTGCCCTTGAAAGTAGCGTTGACCTGGTACTTGATCTGGGAGGCGTTGAAGTCGGCGGCGATCTGTTCGAGGATGCCACCGAGTGGCCGGGTTAAACCATGCCAGAAATCCACTTGCACGCGCTGCTGCGCCTCGGCCGGCACAGCACCCAAAGGGCCGAGGAGCGCAAGACCGACCAGCACGCCGATCACTGCCTTGCACAAGGTTACCATGGCTGCTTCCTCCTTTCATCTCAAGCTTGCTGCGAGCCTCTCTGGTGTTCCCCTCTTGTGTGCGGACGGGCGCCCCAGCTCACGGCCGCGCCTTCCGCAACTTCACCAGCCTGTCGGGATAGTCCGTGGCGATGCCATCGCCTGGGAACCGCCCCATTCCCAGGCCGATGACCCGCCGCATGTCCGCCTCGTCGTTCACCGTCCAGGTGATGATGGAAATGCCCGCCTGGTGCACCGTCGCCACAGTCTCAGGCGTGAGCAGGCGGAAGTTAGGCAGGTAACAATCCGCCTGGTACTGCCGGACCAGGGCCACGGGATCCGTGGGGGCCTGCCGCCCACCCACCAGGACGCCGGTCTTGATCCCGGGCTCGAGTCGTTTGATCTTGGCGAGCGACGGGTGATAAAAGGACAGGATGCCGACACGCCCGACGAACCCGGTTTCACGAAGGACTGCTAGCGCCCGTTCCTCGAAGTCGGCGGGCATCCCTGGACGGTCCGGATGGAACTTCAGTTCGAGGTTCAAGCGGACCTGGGTGTTGCCGCTGGATTTGACGAGCGAAATCACCTCGCGGAGGGTAGGAATGCGTTCCCCTCGGAACGCTGGCGAATACTTCGTCCCGGCGTCATAGCGCTTCACCTCTTCCAGCGTAAGGTCCTGGACCCTCCCCCGGCCGTTCGTCGTCCGGTCCAGCGTCTCGTCGTGCATGACCACCACCTGCCCATCGCGCGTGACGTGCAGATCCATCTCTATGGCGTCCACGTCCAGCTCGATGGCCTTCCGGAAAGCAGCCAGGGTGTTCTCGGGGGCCAGCCCTGCGCCCCCACGGTGAGCGTGGAGCTGGGGAAATCGAGCTTCCTCGGCTGCTACCTCGGCCGCCACGGCTTCGCCTTCACCGTCCGTCAATCGCATGACGCAACACGCCACCCCGATGATCCGAAGGGCCCGGCAGCTCCAACGGTCTCGCATGCCGGGCACTATAGCACAAGCTGAAGCCTCTCACCTCGGAAATCCCACCCCGCCCGGACGCCATCTCGTGCTGCCGGCAGGTCCGCCATGCCGAGGACGGCCAGTTCGGAACCCTCAAAGGCGATGGTGACGACCTGGTGACCATGCTGTGACCAATTGATGGAGCGACCCTATTCTTCCCGGAACCTCTGCCCCAACGCGATCTCGTCCAGGTAATCCTGGATCTGCCGATCGATTCGCCGGCGATCCCAGTCCCGCAACTCGCCCATCAGGAGCGCGATCTGCTCGCAGCAATCCTTGCCCATGCACGCGCTCGTCCCGATGCCGGTCCGGTGCAACAGGAAGTCGCGGAGCGTCTCGGTCATTTCATGCTCCACGGCATAGAGCAGTTGGGCGCGGATGTCAGGGTTCTGCTTGCACAGACGTTCTTTGAGTTCCGGGGCGCGTTCGGCGATTTGCAGGACAGTCGTGTAGCGACGACCATAGGTTGTCAGCAGGTTTTGGATCTGGTCTGGATCCAAGCCGGTCCTCCGGCTCAGGTTGCTTACGTCTGCCCAGAGGTGGACTTCTATTGTTTCCTCCACCTCGGACCCATCCAGCGCCAACAGGTGCGTCCGGCAGCGAGAGGGGCGGCCAAGAAGGCGCCCCACCCGATCCACCGCCTCTTCCGCCAGGCTACGATAGCAGGTCAGCTTCGTCCCGGTGATGGAGAGGAATGAGCCACCCTCTCCTTCGGGAATCACCTTGTGCTTGCGTGAGACGGCCGAGGCGGACCTCCCTTCTTCGAAGGCCAGCGGGCGAACACCGCTGTAGGTGTAGAAGATATCCCCCTTGCGCACCCGGACGGATGGGAACACCCGGCGGGTCTCGGCAAGGAGATATTGGACCTCGTCACGGGTAGCCGCCAGGTGGTCCAGGTCGCCCTCGAAGTCAGTGTCCGTCGTGCCCACCAGCGAGAATCCTCGCCAGGGGATGACGAAGAACATTCGCTCGTCCCGTTTGGCCGCGATGTACACGGCGTGATCGGTGATCTGGGGAAGGAGGAGATGAATCCCCTTCGTGGTTCGGAGGCATGGCACTCCTTGATCCACACCCGAGAGCTTCCGGACGCGGTCTACCCACGGTCCGGTCGCATTCACCACCACCCGGGATGTGACGGTAGCGACCTCCCCCGTCTGCGCATCTCTCGCCTCGATTTCCCATCCTCGGCTCTCGCCTCCCCCGCTCCGCTCTGCATAGCGGGGCGGAGTCGGCTCGCGGCTCGAGATGTTGACGGCCTCCGCATAATTGAAGACGGACGCCCCCCAGCGCCTCGCCGACAGGACGTTTTCCAGGCACAACCGTTCCGGCAAGAGCAGCAAATCATCGAAGTAGTACCCTGCCCCTAGAAGATCACGCGGCGCAAGGTGCGGCTCGCGCTGCAGCGTCTCTTGCCGCGACATGGTGCGGTAGCGCTCGGTCCGCTTCCCTGGCGTGAGCAGGTCGTACAGCTTCATCCCCACACGGATCATCATCATCCCGCGCTTCGCTCCCCGATAGACAGGGATGACAAATGGCAGCGGCCGGATCAGATGAGGGGCCAGACGCGCGAGGCGCTCGCGCTCTCGCAGAGATTCGCGCACCAAGCCAAAATCGTAGAGCTCCAGATAGCGAAGGCCACCGTGAATCAACTTGGACGACCGGCTGGTCGTCCCGTACGCAAAATCCCTCCGCTCCAGGAGCAAGGTCCGATAGCCGCGCAGCGCTGCGTCTCGGGCGATCCCAGCCCCCGCCATCCCTCCTCCAATGACGGCTACGTCAAATGTCTTTCCGTGGATGCTTCCGAGCCGCCCGTTCATTCTCCCCTTCGCCCTCTGCCAGGGTCGGTGTGGCTTCCCTGCGGTATCCCCAGAGGCTGATCTCACTCGTCGAAACCGCCACCGCGCCCGCGCCCAGAACGGCCTCGACCTGGGCCGTGGTCCGAATCAGGCCACCGGCGATTAGCGGGGGCAGGGTCGCGTGTTTTCCAAGCTCTTGAGCAATGCTGGGCAGGATCACCCCGGGCAAGACCTCCACTGCGTCGGGCCCGGCTTTCTCCACCGTTGGAAGCCCTGCCTCCAGCGATTCAGAGTCCAGAACGAAGAGCCGCTGAACCGCGATCAATCCTTCCCGTTTGGCAGGGCTGATGAGATTCGAGCGAGTCGTCAGAATCCCATCCACGCCCACGTTCCTTGCAAGGTACCGGACGCCTGCCTCGTCCCGGCCGATTCCTTTGATCAAGTCCATGTGAGCGAAGATCAGCCGCCCTTCCGCGCGCGCCTTGGCCACGCACCCCTGCAGGGCGAAGATATCCTCGCCCAGAATGAAGAGCACCCCGACCCCATGCCGGATCGCCATCTCGACCTTTCCCGTATCGCGAAGCCCAGCGATCACCGGACGGGTTTTCAAGCCCTCAAAAAAGCGTGCTCGAACGCTACCCATGTCCCCCCATAAACAAAAAGCCCTAACAAAAGACGATCACTCGGATCGTCCCTCGTTAGGACTTTCTCAGGTTCTCCGCCCTGGCGAGGATCCCGATCGACTCGGCCCTTATGATTTTCAGGCTTATTTATAGGACCACCTCACCGCCCCTGTCAAGACGAATCGCCGGAACGTGGGAATCCGCCTCACCAGTGACCTCTCATTCCTCCGCTCTGCTTCGGAGACCCCCGTTCCCTTTGCCGCGCCCTTTCAATCCGGCATCCGATCCCGCACCTCTCCAAATTGAGCCTCCTGCTTCTGGAAGGCCTCGACGATCCCGGGATCCAAGTGGGTCCCGGCCCCCTTGCGGATGATCTCGCAGCTCTCCGCGTGCGAGAGGGCCGGCTTGTAGCTCCGTTTCGACCTGAGCGCATCGTACACGTCGGCGACCGCCATGATTCGCGCGGACAGCGGGATGTCCTGGCCCGCCAAGCCGTCCGGATAGCCGCTGCCATCCCAGGTCTCATGATGCGACCGTGCAATGGCGATGCCCATGTTCACAAAGGCATTCTTCGGATACTTCCGTCGAACGGCCTCCAGGGTTTGTGCTCCCAGGGTGGTGTGGGCCTTCATCACCTCGAACTCTTCCGGCGTCAGCCTCCCGGGTTTCAGCAGGATGTGGTCAGGAATCCCCACCTTGCCGATGTCGTGCAACGGGCTGGCGTGGAAGATGTTTTCGATGTATGTGAGGGAGAGGCTCGTCGTGTGCCGAGGCTCCTCCTGCAGCCTCGCGGCCAGCAGCCGGCAGAACACCTGCACCCGCTCCAGGTGTTTTCCCGTCTGATCGTCGCGCGATTCGGCCAGCTTCGCCAGCGCGAATATCGTTGCCATCTGCAGGTCGGAGATCTCTTTCACCTGGGCCTGAACCAGCTCTTCCAGGTGCTGGCTGTGCTTTTCCAGCTCGACCTGCAGGGCCCGCAGCTTCAGATGGGTGTCGACCCGGGCCTGGACCTCGGCAAAGTCGAAGGGTTTGGTCACGAAATCCACTGCGCCGGCGCCGAACGCCTTCACCTTGTCCGTCGTCTCGTTCAGGGCGCTGATAAAGATCACCGGGATGGCCCGCAGGCTCTCCTGTCCTTTCAGGCGGCGGCAGACCTCATACCCATCCATCTCCGGCATCATGATGTCGAGCAGGATGAGGTCGGGCGGCTCCTGCTCCGCCGCCTGCAGGGCCACCCTCCCGCTGAGGACGGGGCGCACCCGGTAGCCCTGCTGCTTGAGCATTCCCGCCAGCACCCGGAGATTAGCTGGGGTATCATCAACGATGAGGATATCCCGGTCCTTTCGGCTCGGCTCGGTCTCCCCCATGGCACCGCACCCCCTGATCTCTTCGGATCCTCAGCCCCCCTTCTCGGCACGCGGCGGGCCGGCCCGGGCCAGCACGAACCAGAACGTCGATCCCTTGCCGACGGCGCTGTCCACGCCGATCCGGCCGCCGTGGGCCTCAACGGCCAGCTTGCAGAAGGTAAGCCCGAGCCCCGTGGAGTGCTTCTGCCCCCGGCCGCGCGCCTCGACCTGCCCGAACTTCTCGAAGATCTTGTCGTAGTACTCCGGGGGGATCCCGGGGCCATTATCCCGCACCTCCACCCGAACCATCTCCCCCTCGGATCCAAGGACGACGCGGATCTCGCCGTCCTCGGGCGTGAACTTCAGGGCGTTGCCCACCAGGTTTTGAATCACCCGAGTGACGAGATCGCCGTCGGCGACCACCGTCACCGGGTGGGCTGGACCGTCCAGGACGATCTGCCGGCTTCGCTTCAGCGACTCGACGCGGCCCAGGACTTCCCTGGCGGCGGCGGTGAGGTCGCACTCGGCGAGGTTAAGCTTCATCTCCCCCGCCTCCATCTTGTTCACGTCTAGCAGGGCGGTGCTCATGTCCATGAGCGTCACGGTGGAGCGGAGCGCCTTCTGGAGGTATCCCATACCCTTCTTCGTCAGCGTCTCTTCCCCCAGCATCTCCAGCAACTGCAGGAAACCGTAGATCCCGTTCAGCGGGGTCCGGAGGTCGTGGACGATCATGTGGACGAGGCTGTCCCGCAGGGCCTCCAGCGCGCGGAGCCTCTCGTAGCTCTCCTGGAGTGCCCGCTTCTGTCGCCGGAGATCGAGGTGCGTCCGCACCCGCGCCTCCACCTCTTCGAACTGGAAGGGCTTGGTGACGTAGTCCACCCCACCGACGCCGAAGGCCTTGACTTTGTCCATGGTCTCATTCAGCGCGCTGATGAAGATGATGGGAATCTCCTTGAGCTTTTCATCGGCCTTGAGGCGCTCACAGACCTCATAGCCGTTCATCTCCGGCATGTTGATGTCAAGCAAGATCAGATCGGGCGGCTCGGTCTGGGCGGCCTGAAGGGCCATGCGCCCGCTCGTCACAGGACGGGCGCGATAGCCCCTCTCCCTGAGCATGCCTGTCAGCAATTGCAGGTTGGCAGGCGTGTCATCCACAACGAGGATGCTGGATGGTGCATCCGGTGGCGTTTGCTGATTCGTCACTTCATACCTCCCCTGTCCAAGGCATCGATGATTCGTTCGTACTCATACCGCTCAGCCAGCTCACGCAACCGGCGTGCTGCCTCCGGCTGGACTTGCTCAACCCTTTCGATCGAGGCCTGGAGGCCGTCAAGGTTCGCAGCGAGAGCAGCGAGCCGAAGCTGCTCGCGAAGATCCTGCGGCAGTGCAGCCAGGGATTCGCTTGGGATTGTTACTTCCGATTCTGGCTCCGCGGCTTCCGCCCTTTCCGTCTCCTCGTCTGCGTAGACGTACTCGACACCCAGATGATCCCTGATCATCCTGAAGAGTTCGGCTTCCCGGAAGGGCTTCACCAGGACATCGTTTGCGCCTGCCGCCAGGATCTCCTGTTGGTTCTCTGTGAAGGCGGTCGCCGTGACACCGAGGATCACAACTTCCTTGCCCTTTTCCTCGGCCCGGATGCGGCGCATGGCCTCGTAGCCATCCATGACGGGCATCTGCATGTCCGTGAGAATCAGTTGAGGCTCCCATGCTGCGAACTCCCGGACCGCTTCTTCACCATGCTCCGCCTCGCGGACCTCAAATCCAACGGCCGCCAGCATTTCGCGCAGAACCGACCGGTTGTCTTCTCTGTCGTCAACAACGAGCACGCGGATCAGCCCCCACCCCGGCGCAAGCCCCATGACGCGGCGGCACTCCGAGCCCGCTCGCAGGGCCGGCGCCTCAGTCGCTCTCAGGCTTACAGAGAAGCGAAACATACTCCCCTTGCCCACTTCGCTCGAGACCGCGATGTCCCCCCCCATCAGCCGAACGAACTCCCGACTGATGGCCAAGCCAAGGCCTGTTCCCGCGCCCAGCCGAGAGCCGCTTGCCGTCTGCTGAAAGTACTGAAAGAGCTTCCCCGTCTCCTCTGGCGCGATACCGACGCCCGTGTCCTCGACCTCGACCAGCAGCCGAACATCGAAAGGTCCCTGACGCTCCGCGCCGACGCGCAACACGATGCCGCCCTTGTTCGTGAACTTCACGGCATTTCCAAGCAGGTTGATGAGCACCTGGCGCAGTTTGCCCTCGTCCCCCTCCACATTCCGGGGAACCTCCTCAGTCCTCCTCACCGAGAATTGTAGTCTCTTCGCCTCTGTCCGTATCCGAAACATGATTTCCAAGTCATCAAGGAGGGTGTGCAGATTAAAGGAACTGACGTTCAGCGTCGTGCGGCCCGCTTCAATCCGCGACATCTCCAGGACGTCGTTGATGAGCGCAAGCAGGTGCTTGCCGCTGCGGTGAATCGCGTCCAGATGCTGCCGGTGCTGAAGGGTCAGTGCCGCGTCGCGCTGCATGAGTTGGGCGAACCCCAGAATGGCGTTCATGGGAGTCCGGATCTCATGCGACATATTGGTCAGGAAGGTGCTCTTGGCCCGGTTGGCTGCTTCGGCGGCCTCTCTGGCACGTTGGAGCTCCTCCTCATCTCGTATGCGCTGAATGGCTATTGCGTAGTGATTGGCGAGGCGGCCAATCGCTTGCAGGTCTCGGTCAGTGTATTCTCTTGATGAGTTGGCCACAGCAACTTGACCCAAGGGCCTGTCACCCAGGAGGACTGGCACCGAGAGAAAATTGCGAAGCGGCACGTGCCCCTCAGGAATGCCCGCCGACGCCGGATGCAACTCAGGGCAGTTAGTATAAAAGGGCTCACGCGTGTTCAGGGAATGCCCCCACAATCCCGGGTATCGCCCGTCGCTTCCAACGGGGAAGATGATTGTCCGCTTCTCCTCCTTCACCCCGCATCGTCCCTTGAGCATTTCCGAAAGTGTGTGTTTAACCATATTCTTCGTCACTGGGTCGATGGTGCTCACATACCCGTGCTCGCTTTGGGTGAGAGACCTGGCCCGATGGAGCACCTCGGTGGCCACTTCCGTGATGTCAGAGGCCGAAACCAACGGCCTGGAGACGTCCGCAAGCGCGCTGTTGACCTTCAGCTCCCAGGCCAGCCTCTCCTCAACCCGCTTCCTCTCGGTAATGTCCTCCTTCACCGCGACGAAGTGGGTGATCCTACCCCGTTCGTCACGAATTGGGGAAATACTGGCAGATTCCCAGTAGAGTTCCCCGTTCTTCCGCCGGTTGCAGAACTCCCCCTGCCACTGCTCGCCAGCACTGATGGCCTGCCACAGATCCCTGTAGAACTCGCTACTCTGGGCGCCAGACTTGAGCAGGCGCGGGTTCTGGCCAATGGCCTCTTCAACGGTGTAGCCCGTGACATCGCAAAACTTCGGATTCACGTACTCAATCCGACCGGTCGGGTCGGTAATGACCACACTGACGGGGCTTTGCTCGATGGCACGGGAAAGGATCTGAAGCCGCTCTTCCGCCTTCTTGCGCCCGGTGATGTCCCGAGCTATCGAGAGGCACACCGTCTTTCCGCCAAGCAGGAATCGCTGCGTGCTGATCTCAACGGGAATCCGGGTGCCGTCTTTAGCCACATGGACTTGCTCAAAAATGGCGCGTCCTTTGATTCGAACTTGCTCGCGAACTTCTGAGGAGTTCGTATGACTCTCGGGAGCGTCAATGTCTGCGGGACGCATCCGTAGAAGTTCCTCTCGCGAGTAATCGAGCCGTCCGCAGGCTGTGTCATTGACCTCCACGAAAGGCCCAGGCGAGCCATCATCAAAGAGACCGTGGACGAACACCGCGTCGCTGCCGCTGTTGAAGAGCGTCCGGTAGCGGGCCTCGGATTCCGCCAGGGCCTCGTTTGCGTGCACCAGTTGCGCTGTGCGCTCCTCGACCTGCTGCTCCAGGGTATCGTTGAGCCGTCGCAGCTCCTCCTCCGCTCGCTTGCGGTCGGTGATGTCCCGGTTGCTCGCCCGCCTTCCCAGGAACTTCCCGCCCTGGTCGTGCACGGGCTGGCAAGCGTGACCGATCCAGCGCGTCTTCCCGTCGCGGTGGACGATCCGGAAGTCAAGCGAATCGGCCTCACGAATCCTCAGCGAGCGCAAGTGCTGCGCCATCCTCTCGGCGTCGTCTGGATGGACGATCCGTAGCAGAAGCCCGGGATCACCCAAGAAAGCATCAGCAGGATAGCCGGTGATGCGGTCACACGAGGGGGAGATGTACACGAACTTGCCTTCGGGATCGATCCAGTATTCCCAGTCGTAAGTGAAGTCGGCGACCGTGCGGTAACGGGCTTCGCTTTCCCGGAGAGTCTGCTCCGCACGCCTCAGTTCGGTGACGTCCACGGCGAGAACGGCAAGGTGTGTCACGTTGCCGTCCGCGTCACAGACCGGATGGACAGAGTTGTCCAAATGCCTCCCAGCGCGAACATCCTCGAACCGTACGGGCTTGCCGGTTGTGATGGCTTCACGGACATGGGCCCACCGTCGCTCGGCAAGCTCCGGCGGGAGCACTTCATGGACGTTGGCTCCGACGAGCTCACGAGCGGTCTTCCCGAGCCTACACGCGCTCCTCTGGTTGGCCGCAATGATAGTCCCCTCGGTGTCCATCAGGAAAAGGGACTCGGGGCTGGCGTCTATCAGAGCCCGCAGGAGATTGCGGCTCTCCAGTACACGCTCCGCCACCCGCAGCTCTGCCTCCATTTGTGCAAAGCGCGCCAACCGCCTCTGCGCCCCCCCAAGCTTCCTTCGAAGTTCGCCCAGTTCCTGAATGAGTTGTGCTTTTGTCTTCCTCGCATCGGTCATCTTGCGCTCCGCTTCTACTCTCCCGCGCACCCCCCAGAAAACACAACGGCCCCCAGGGGATCTCATCCTCTCCCGAGGGCCCTAGGCAACCGCTGGCCACGCACGCCTGTCAAAGCTTACGAAGCCGCGCAGGCATGGCAACTCGGACAATCCCCCCTCCGCTGGGCTGCCGCACCTCTCCAGGTTGCCGCAGACGCTAGCACGCCAAGCCCAGATGTCAAGGGTAAACGCTTCCCGGGATGCTCCCCGGATCGTCGGGAGGCCGAGCAATCCTTCAGCGGGCTGACGCTCTTCATACGAAGGGACTTTTCCCTTGGCAAGCTTCGGGCCGCTGTGGTAATTTTCGTTGGCTTCCCAGGGGGTGTCATCATGTCTGGACACAGCAAGTGGGCAGGTATCAAGCACAAGAAGGCCAAGGTGGACGCGCAGCGCGGCCGGATGTTTACCAAGATCATCCGCGAGATCACGGTGGCCGCCCGGGTGGGCGGCGGGGATCCGACGGGAAACCCACGCCTGCGTACGGCCATCCAGGCCGCCAGAGCGGTGAATATGCCCGCCGACAATATCGACCGGGCCATCAAGAAGGGCACGGGCGAACTCGCGGGTGTCAACTACGAAGAGGTGACGTATGAGGGCTATGGACCGGGCGGCGTGGCCGTCCTGGTCGGGGTGATGACCGACAGCAAGAACCGGACCGTCGGCGAGATTCGGAAGATCTTCTCCCGGCACGGCGGGAACCTGGGCGAGTCCGGGTGCGTCGCCTTCCTCTTCGAGAAGAAAGGCTACCTCCAGATCGAAGCGTCCAAGGTGGACGAGGACCGCCTGCTCACCATCGCCCTGGATGCTGGCGCCGAGGACATGCAGCGCGAGGAGAGCATCTTCGCGGTGACCACGGTACCTAAGGACTTCGAGAAGGTGCGCGACAAGATCGTGAAGAGCGGGATCCAGCCCCTCTCGGCGGAGATCACGATGCACCCCAAGAGCACGGTGAGGCTCGAAGGCAAGCACGCCGAGCAGATGCTGCGCCTGATGGAAGAGCTGGAAGAGAACGACGACGTCCAGCACGTGTATGCGAACTTCGACATTCCCGAGGAGATCATGGCGGCCATGACCGCCTAGCCTGGATGATTCGCGAACACGTTCGCGAATCATCCAGGAATGACCAAATCCCAATGGCTAATGACCAATTGTGGAGGCGATCCCTGTGAAGTCCCTGGGCGGTGTGCCCATCGCGCGGACGACCATTGGTCATTGGAAATTGGTCATTGGTCATTGCCTATGCGAGTCTTAGGCATTGATCCGGGGACGGTCACCACAGGCTATGGCCTCGTGGAAGAGCGGGGTGGCACCCTCCAGGCCGTCGCCTTCGGCACAATTGCCACTCAGATCGCCCTTCCCTTCGCTCAGCGCCTGCTGCGCATCCATCGAGAGCTTCGCACGCTGCTCACCCGGACGCGGCCCCACTGCGCCGCCGTCGAGGCGGTGTTTTTCGCCAAGAATGTCCAGAGCGCCCTCAGATTGGGCCAGGCGCGAGGCGTCGTCCTCTTGGCCCTGGCCGAGGAGGGGATCGAGATTCACGAATACTCCGCGCTGGAGGTCAAGCAGGCAATAACCAGCTACGGCCGCGCGGAGAAGGGCCAAGTGCAAGAGATGGTTCGGCTGCTGCTGCACCTTCCGGCACCGCCCTCACCCGCCGACGCCGCCGACGCGCTGGCGGTGGCCATCTGCCACCATCATGCCGCCCGGCTGAAGGAGCGATTACGAGAACGTTGAGATGATCGCCCAGATCCGAGGCCGCCTGGCCAGCAAGGAACCGCATCGGGTGGTAGTAGATGTGAACGGGGTCGGGTACCAGATCTTCATCCCCCTGTCCACATACTACCAGTTGCCCGACGTCCCGGCAGAAGTCTTTCTTCATACCCACACCCACGTCCGCGAGGACGCCATGCAGCTCTTCGGCTTCCACACTCGGGACGAGCAGACCTTGTTCGAACTTCTCCAAGGTGTGACGGGAATCGGACCGCGGCTGGCAACGAACATCCTGTCCGGAATCTCCGTCGAGGAGCTGGTGCCAGCCCTGTCTGACGGGAACATAACCAGGCTCCGCGCAGTGCCGGGCGTCGGGAAAAAGCTAGCCGAGCGATTGGTGGTCGAGCTGCGCGAGAAGGCAGGCGGAGTCCGTCTTGCGCAAGCACCCCCCGCCCCCGCAGGCCCGGCGCCGGTTGTGGATCGGACCCTCGAGGACGTGGTCTCGGCCCTGGTAAACCTTGGCTGCAATCGAAAGGAAGCAATCAGGACCGCGGAGGGCGCCCGGCAAGCGCTGGGGCCGACGGCCAACTTCGAGAAATTGATCAAGGCCGCTCTGCGCGGCTTGACAGAGAACCGATAGAACTGTTCGACAGCTCGAGAGTTCGACCGTTCGACCGTACCTGAACAGCCGGGAGCCACGGCACCGCGGTGGATACCCGCCGCAGTCGCGTGGGTATCCCGAAGTGCGGAACGCCCTTAGAGTATGGCCGATAGCATCACGACCCGACAGCGCCTGGCCGAAGATCAGCAGGTCGAGCAGACGCTTCGCCCGACCCGGTGGGAGGATTATGTCGGCCAGCAGAAGGTAAAGGAGAACCTCCACGTCTTCATCCAGGGCGCAAAGGCACGCAAGGAGGCTCTGGACCACGTTCTGTTTTATGGACCGCCGGGCCTGGGCAAGACGACGCTGGCCTACATCATCGCGTCGGAACTCGGCGTGAACATCCGCCCCACCTCGGGCCCGGTGATCGAGCGACCCAAGGACCTCGCGGCGATTCTGTCCAACCTGCGCGAGCGCGATGTCCTCTTTATTGACGAGATTCACCGCTTGAATCCCACGGTCGAGGAGACCCTCTACCCCGCGATGGAGGACTACAAGCTCGACCTCATCATCGGCCAGGGCCCCAGTGCGCAGACGTACAAGCTGAACCTGCCGCACTTTACCCTTATCGGGGCCACCACCCGTGCGGGGCTGCTCACCCCGCCGCTTCGCGACCGGTTCGGCGTGGTCCAGCGGCTGGACTTCTACGGCGATGAAGACCTGCTCAAGATCGTCACCCGCTCTGCTGCGATCCTGAATGTCTCCATCACGCCGGACGGCGCACTGGAGCTCGCGAAGCGCTCACGGGGAACCCCGCGCGTGGCCAATCGGCTCCTCAGAAGGGTGCGCGATTTCGCCCAGGTCTTGGGAGACGGGACGATCGACCAGCGGGTGGCCCGCCACGCGTTGGAGCGCCTCGACGTGGATGAGCGGGGGTTCGATGAGATGGATCGCCGCATCCTCCAGACAATCATCGAGAAATTCTCGGGCGGCCCAGTAGGAATCGAGACGTTGGCCGTGGCTGTGGGGGAGGAGAGAGACACCATCGAGGACGTGTACGAACCGTTCCTGATCCAGCTCGGCTTTCTGGCGCGAACACCTCGGGGGCGGACCGCGACGCAACTCGCCTACGCCCATTTCAAGACTCCACCTCCCGCAGGAGGCCAGGGCGAGCTGTGGTCGGGCACGCCGCAATGATCCTGGAGGGTCTCTTTGAGCACAGATTTCGCAGATTCCGCAGATTTCGCACGATGCAGGTCGGGCCTCGAAGCCCCCAGGGGCTTTGACCAGCATAGGAGTTGAGTCATGTTTCCCGGGATGGATTGGCTGGGCAGAATGCTGATCGTGTTCGGGGTAGTCCTGGCCCTGGTGGGCGGGCTGCTCCTCTTCGTCGGCAAGCTCCCCTTGCTCGGGCGGCTGCCCGGGGACATCGTCATCCGTCACGAGAATTGGAGTCTCTACTTCCCCCTCACCACGAGCATCGTGTTGAGCGTCCTGCTGACCCTGCTCCTTTTCCTGTTCAGCCGCCGATGAGCAGGAGATGCGTTTCGCGACCAGGGCGAATCCTTGCACTGGCGGTGCTGGCGGTCTGCTTGGCGGGAACAATCTGCGTCAAGGATGCGAGGGCACAGACCGTTCGCGTCCTGGTGGCAGAAGGACGGACGTCCCTGAAGGTAGCGAGCACTGGGGGTCTCACGATCACCGACGTCACAGGGCGACGCATCCTGGCCCAGCGTGGAGGAAGCGAGCCTTTTCACCTGGTCCCTCACGGCAGCGTCGTTTTGATCCGAGAGACGCGAACCTCAGCGCCCACGCTTCTCGTGTGGCCCGGCCGAACTCGCACGGTGAGCCTGGAGGGCCAGGCCTACCGAGGCCGGTTGGAAGTCCAGCGTCTGAATGGCAGCCTTGCCGCCGTGAACGTTGTAGATCTGGAAGAGTACCTTGAGGGCGTTCTCAAGGACGAGATTCTGCCGGGGTGGCCGGCCGAGGCGGCAAAGGCCATGGCTGTGGCCGCCCGAACGTATGCGATTTATATGATGGAGCAGAACCCCGGTGGTGTATTCCACCTCAGGGCGACCACCGCATCCCAGGTGTATGGGGGTGCAACGGGCGAGGATCCCCGCACCTCCTGGGCAGTGCAGGCAACGCGGGGTCAGATCCTCACCTTTGGGGGGCAACCTATCCCCGCCTTCTACCATGCGTGTTCGGGGGGCGCTACCGAGGACGCGCTGGATGTGTTCGGTCCGAACTTCGACACGATCATCGGTGTCCGGGATCAGTTCAGCTTGAGTTGCCCCTACGCGCTCTGGATTGAACGCCTCTCCTGGCGGGAGGTCGAGCGGGCCCTCCAGCGAGGGGGCTATTCGACCGGCCAGCTCTTGCGCATCGAGGATCTTCAGCGAAGCAGAACAGGACGGATTCTTCGGCTGGCGATTCACCACACGCGGGGGACGCTGATCCTGGAGGGCAAGCGGTTCCGTGAGGCGCTGGGCAACGACGTGATCCGGAGCACGGATTTCGAGGTCCGCGCCACCACCAGTGGGTTTACCTTTGTGGGCCGCGGTTGGGGGCACGGCGTCGGGCTGAGCCAGTGGGGCGCTAAGGAGATGGCCGATCTGGCCTTTCAACACCAAGACATCCTGAAGTTCTACTACCCGCTGGCCGACCTCCAGATTCTGAACGAGATCCCGAAGCGATAGCACTTGAGGCAACCAGGCAATTCGGCAATCTGGCAATCAGGAAACCGGGCCCCCCAGATTGCCCAGTTGCCAAGTCGCCCAGTTGCCGGTTTGAGAGATGCGCCTCAGCGAATTCGACTACGAGCTTCCGCCGGAACTCATCGCGCAGCATCCAGCGACCGAACGGGATGCCTCGCGTCTCTTGGTCCTCGAGCGGCGATCCGATCGGCTGGAGCATCGGCGATTCTCCGACCTTCCAGAGTACTTGCGCGCGGGCGACCTCCTGATCCTGAACGACACCAAGGTGATTCCGGCTCGACTCTTCGGGACATATGAAGATGGCAAATCAGTGGAAGTGCTGCTGGTTCGCCCCATCGAGGATGAGTGCTGGGAGGCTCTGGTGAAACCGGCAAGACCTGCTCGGATTGGACGGCGGCTGATTCTGGCGTGTGAACACCTGTCGGTGACGGTGGCCGCCCTGGGACTCTATGGTCGGCGGGTCCTTCGCCTCCCGCCGGACGTGGATCTGCGGGCGATCCTCCACTCGTATGGGGTGATGCCGTTGCCGCCGTATATCAAGCGAAGCGCCGAGCCCCCAGCAGCAAGCGCCGAGAGAGGAGCTCGGGGACTCGACTCTAGGCGCTCGGTGCTCGGCGCTGACTTCGAACGGTACCAAACGGTCTACGCCCACGAGGAAGGGGCGGTGGCAGCGCCGACGGCAGGATTACATTTCACTACGGCGCTCCTCGACCAGATCCGCCAGTTGGGCGTTCTGGTGCACTCACTGACCCTCCATGTCGGTCCCGGCACATTCCAGCCCGTCCGGGCCCAAGACGTGTCGCGGCACCGCATGGAGCCGGAACATTACGTCGTCCCGGAAGACACCGCCTTCGCCATCAGGGCGGCCAAGACCGAGGGCAGAAGGGTCATTGCCATAGGAACGACAACTGTTCGCACGCTGGAGCACGCCGCGAAGCGGGACGGCACGGTGCGGGCCGAGGAAGGGGAGGCGGACCTGTTCATCACACCCGGTTTTGGTTTCCGGGTAGTGGATGCGCTGCTCACGAATTTCCATCTGCCCCGCTCGACGCTCCTCATCTTGGTGTCCGCCTTCGCCGGGCTGGAGAGAATTCGACGCGCCTATGCCGAGGCGGTTGCAACTCGTTATCGTTTCTATAGCTACGGCGATGCGATGCTGATCCTCTGAGGGAATTGGGCTCCTCACCCTTTCCCTTTCCTTCTCCGAGGGAGAGGATCGGGGTGAGGGTGGTAGACTTGGCATGCGATTTGGACTCCTCGCAACTGACAAGACGACCCGCGCCCGCCGTGGACGACTGACCACCCCGCATGGCGGGGTGGAAACCCCCGTCTTCATACCCTGCGGAACCCAGGCCACAGTCAAGACCCTGGACCCGAGAGACCTCCACGAAGAGGGCTGCGATCTGATCCTTTGCAATACGTATCACCTTTATCTCCGTCCCGGGCATGATGTGATCAAGGAACTCGGCGGCCTGCACCGGTTCATGGGATGGGACCGGGCCATCCTGACAGATAGCGGGGGATACCAGGTCTTGAGCCTTGCCCCCCTGCGCGACATCACAGAGGAAGGCGTCAGGTTCCAGTCGCACCTGAATGGATCGCGACACCTGCTCACTCCAGAGACGGCTGTCGAGATCCAGTTGGCGCTGGGCGTCGACATCATCATGGCCCTGGACGAGTGCCCGCCCCACTCCGCCGATTACGATTACCACCGGGTTTCGATGGAACGGACAGCGCGATGGGCGGCGCGCTGCCGGAACGCCCACCGTGGGGACGAGCCGGCCCTCTTCGGCATCATCCAGGGTGGTACGCACCTTGACCTCCGCAGTCGATCGGCCGAGGCGACAACAAAAGTTGGATTCTCAGGGTATGCCATCGGCGGCCTGGGGATCGGCGAGGGGCCGGCCCGGATGTATCCGGTTGTCGAACACACAACAGTCCAGTTACCCGCCGAGGCTCCTCGTTATCTCATGGGGGTGGGCACGCCCCAGGACCTCTTGGAAGGAATCGCCCGCGGCGTGGACATGTTCGACTGCGTCCTTCCCACCCGAAACGCAAGGAACGGGGGCCTGTTTACCAGCGCGGGCCGCTTGAATATCAAAGGGGCCGCGTACGCCCGCGACGAGCGCCCGGTAGATCCGACCTGCACCTGTTACACGTGCCGACACTTCTCTCGGGCCTACCTGCGCCACCTGTACGTGGCTGAGGAGACCCTCGGTCTTCGCTTGAATACGATCCACAACCTGCACTACTATGCACACCTGATGCGCCAGGCCCGCCAGGCCATCGAGGTCGGCACGTTTTCCACATGGAAGGCCGAGTGCCTGGCTC
>Ga0315314_1001069_pt1 | contig 25919 bp, 26 predicted proteins | sample TDP9_MG_FD_203631 | JGI IMG/M metagenome (GOLD analysis project Ga0315314, IMG submission 203631) | Freshwater sediment microbial communities from Lake Towuti, South Sulawesi, Indonesia - TDP9 | ecosystem: Environmental > Aquatic > Freshwater > Lake > Sediment | place: Indonesia: South Sulawesi... | reverse complement strand
TTTTTGCTGCAAATCCTCTACCGCCAAGAAAGTCTTTGGCAAGAGTCTCCTCATAACGGTTAGCAACTGCCTTATTCCTGCTCAAATTTACATCCAGAAACACACCGTTCCAGCCAAACATGCCTCTCACTTTTCCAAAGTTATTGAATAATTATTTGTTGAAAGTAGATAAATCTAATGAGCTAGTAGGGCTAAATTACTAGCTTTTCAGGCTCTACACGCCTTTTTTTCAAGCCTAAATCGCTAATCTTAAACTTTCTATCACCATAGAGAAACGCATACTCATCGCCAAAGTAAAGAGCTGCAGCAATTCTCCCCATGGCATCTGCCTTCATTATTCCACTTCCGCTGGCACCCCCAACAACAATCAAGTCGTTTTCCTCAAAAATTATTGGCTGACCGTCCAGAGTGTTAACTTCATACAACCCAGCGAAGGCTGAAGTCGGTCGGCAATCCTTAAACTGTGGAAAATACTTCACCAGAACTTGATATATCCCATATTGATAATAGTTTTTCTCAGCCTGAGGCTCCTCCTCAAGTTTGAACGCTCTTGGAAACTCATCAGCATACCCAAGCCAAAAAACACCCTCGTTTGGGAATGGTCGAATCAGTATTCTAGGATCAGGTAAAATGGTGAAAGGTAAACAACCAACAGAACTAAACCCTTTCGTAAACAATAGCTGCTTCAAAGAATCACTTTTTGCCGCTATATTGAAAAGCTGCCTTTTCTTAGGCTTAATATAACATTCAATTCCAATAGCATCCAGAAGTTGAGGAATCCATGCTCCAGCAGCCAAGATTGTTTTCTTCGCCTTGATAATTCCCTTATTCGTTTTTACGCCTACAACTCTTGCATCTTGCCAAAAATATGGCTCGTTCGGAATCCCAATTGGTTCACGTGATTCTACAACAACATTCTCAACTGTTACGCCATATTGAATGGTCCCGCTCAACTTCAGAAATTCTTCTTCATAAAACTTAACAAGGCAATCAGCATCAATGACTCCAGCCTTAGGAATAAAAATGCCTTTGTTAACATTCCCTAACTTCATTATCTGCGCTTCTTCATCAGTAGTCAAATCTGTTTGCATACATAACTTTTCAGCCAACTCCTCACTCTCATACTCTTCATATGCAAATTTCTTTTCAGATAAATCCTTCAAAATTGGAAGAACCTCATCGAAATTTTTCTCATCCAGAAGCCAGAGATATCCAACCCACTCCAACTTCAAATCTATGCTCAAATCTTCCTGCAGATGGCGATAAAATTCCACCGAAGAATCAGCAAGAATATAGTTTGTATAGGAGGAGAACAAACAACGGAAGGCGGACGCGCTTTTGGCTGTGCTTGCCTGTCCTGCAGCACTAAGCTTATCTACCACCAGAATTTGCGCGTTCGGATTTCTTTTTTTAATGTGGCAAGCTGTTGATAGCCCGAGAATTCCAGCTCCAACTATGACTACATCATACTCAGCCATACGAGTTCTCCTCATGTCAACAGAATTCTAAAAGGACGTTACAACCATTATAAAGCTTAACTTTTCTAACGCCATTAAGAGAACGCTTATTTATCCCTTAGAAATATGAGATACAACAACCTATATGCAACGCGAGGGAACAAGATGCGTACATTATCAGTCAATGAAAAGGCAGTTTCAACTCTTATCCTCATAATCCTCTTGATAATATCTGCAGTACTGGGCGGATTAATCTCCTACCTTTTTACAATCGCCTACTTCACTGAAATACCGAAAGGAACAACAGCCACAATAACAGGTATTTATCTAGACAAAGAAAACGCCACCGCATTTAAGATTGAAGTTTTAAATCCATCTTATTCTCCTGCAAACGCAACAATAACTAAAATAGCAGTGAACCTAAAACAAGAAACAAGACTTTATGACGTCTTAGAAACAGAACCCTCAATCGTAAACGGAATAGCGATTCCGAAGGGCAAAACCCTCAACATAACATGCTCTAAGCTTCGAATAGATGAATTCAACATGACCTGGGGAGAGTTTGCTGCAAAATATGCCGGTGAGCCCTTTGTTGCGCATGTTTTCTCTTCTGACACTCCAGCCGCAAATATGGAAGCTACGCTGCCACTTGTAAAACTTCACATCACCGATACAGATTTTGATTCCACGTATTCGTTTAGAAAGTTTAACATCACAGTATCGAATGACGCTGATTCAGTGATTAACTTAACAATGAATGAGATAATGGTCGCTGGAGTTGAGTTAGAAGGAACCTCACCAGAGCTACCTCAATCCATCGAAAACGGGACATCTGCCCAATTTGCAATTAACGGAAGCTGGCATGGATTAAGAAGTACATCACTCGCGTTTTCAACAAAAGAGGGATACAAGTTCTCCAAAGACCTTAACCTATCAGAAGTTTACACAACAATCCAAGACGTAATTGTTAACGAAAACTACACTGACCACTTCAATGTGACAGTGTTTAATCTTGCAGAGTCAGCTAACTATGTAAATGTCACAAAGATTGTATGCACACTCGAAAATGGAACTACAATCGAAAGAAATTATGACCCGCAGATACCCATAGAGCCAAACTCAACCCACCCATTCATGATTGACGAGTCTTGGAGAGAATACAGAGGAAAGAAAATCAGTATAACAGCCTACCTACTGCAAGACTTTGAGACACAACCATTCGAGAAAACAACCCCACAATCAATAATACTTAAAATCCTAAATGAAAAAGAAGCTTTCCAATTGATAGACGACGAACACTGTAACATTACACTACAAAACCATCAATCCTCACTCAAAGTTATTAACATAACAAAAATAGTATCAACGGAACCAGGAGGACTCACAGAGACAATAAATGACACAACAAAACCGTGGCCTTATGGTCCAATAGAACCCAACCAAATGGTTTCATTTTACTGTAACATTACCAAATGGACGAGGCATGTACTGTTCCACCCTGAAAACCTGACTTTAACCGTATACGCCTTGACAAATGACACCTTAGAAGAATTTGCATTTCAATTCACGTTCAACCTCCTAGGGGCAGAGCTTAACATAACAGAGATAATTCACACAGAAGTAAGTCCCTATGGAACAAAATACTTGAACATAATTGTTGAAAATCCGTACTATTCCAAGTGGAACCTCACAATTTCAAAAGTGACAATATTGCTTCCAAATCAAACAGAACCATTGGAGCGAATCTTTGCTAAAAACCAGACGGTAGTCAACATTGATAGTTCAGCTATATTATTCGTTGAATTTGACTGGCAGGCTTACATGGGAGAGAGTATAACTATAACTGTGGACACCAATGAGGGAATAGAAGCATCGAAGACGTACACAATCACTCCATGAGCGACGAAAAGGGCAGAATGTCAAGCCCTAACCGTTTGTATTTTACAAGTTTACCCCACAAACCTTATTTTTAATAGAAAACAAAGCCTTGCTTCTAGAGGAACACAGTCTTGACTGGTGTAAAGGTCAGTGAAAGGGTGCGCACTATCGAGTACGCTATTCGCGATGTTATCGTCTATGCAAGGCAACTGGCAAAAACTGGAAAAAAGATTTATTATCTAAACATTGGAGATCCTGTGGCTTTTGATTTTGATACACCACAACACGTTAAACAGGCTTTAATGAAGGCTGTTAATGAAGGAGCAAATGCTTACTCAGCCTCTGAAGGATTGTCGGAGCTTAGAGAAGCCATAAGCCAGAAGGAAAAGAGAGTTAACCGCGTTAACATTTCCGCTGACGACGTGATTGTTACGGCTGGGATTTCTGAAGGCATCCAGATGGTTATGGCTGCCCTTATTGATGCTGGAGAGGAAATCCTTCTTCCAGGACCAACCTATCCTCCTTACATTTCTTATGCCAAATTTTTCGGTGGAAAACCAATCACGTACGAGACTGTTGAGGAAAAAGGTTGGCAACCAAACATTGAAGATTTGAAAAACAAAATTTCAAAGAAAACTCGTGCAATCGCGATTATCAATCCTAACAATCCTTGCGGTGCACTCTACGAAGAGAAAGATATAAAACAAATATTGGACATAGCAAGTGAGCACGGCATCCCAGTCTTCTCAGATGAAATTTACGACCAAATAGTATATGAGAAAAAGTTTGTCAGCACCGCTAACTTGGCTAAAGATGTCCCTGTAATAGGGTTTAATGGTTTTTCTAAAGCATATCTGATGACTGGGTGGAGACTCGGCTACATATATTTCCATGACCAAGAAGATCAGCTTCAAGAGTTAAAGCAGTGCATCGAAAAAGAAACAAGGATCAGACTCTGCACAAATACACCTGTTCAGAAAGCTGGAGTAGCAGCGTTAAATGGATCACAAGACCATATAAAAGACATGGTTGGAAAACTTAGGCAGAGAAGAGACTATTCCTTAAAAAGGTTGAATGAAATGGAAGGGGTGAGCTGCGCAAAACCAGAAGGAGCTTTTTATGTTTTTCCAAAGATTCTTGAAATAGGACGGAAGTGGAAAACGGACAGCGAATTCGCATTGGAGCTCTTGAAGGCTACTGGAGTGCTTTTCGTGCACGGCTCTGGATTTGACCCGATTTATGGAGCTGGACACGTTCGAGGAGTTTTTCTTCCACCGATTGAGACTCTTGAACAAGCGTTTGACGAAGTTGAACGTTTCATGGAAAAGAGTAAGTGACAAGGAGCTTTAGCTTTCATCTTTTCTCATCTCTCTTTACTTGTAGATGGGTATTCCTTCTTTTGGGTCTTGAACTAGTTTTAGGAATTCTGTCATCAATCTTTTGGTTATTAGGCCGGGCGCTCCGTTTCCTATTTGCCTCTTGTTTATTTCCCTTACAGGCACAATTTCTGCGGCTGTTCCGGTGAAGAAAACTTCCTCCGCGTTAAACAGTTCGTAGGGTGTTATGTTCTTCTCTATGACTTCGTAGCCTAGTGTTCTGGCAAGTTTCATTACAGCTTCGGCTGTTATTCCTGGTAATGCACCGGTATAGCTTGGTGGAGTGAGGATTTTTTGGTTTTTGATTATGAATATGTTTTCTGCCACTCCTTCGCATATGAAACCGTTCTTGTCAAGGCATATGGCTTCGTCGACGCCGCTTATGTTTGCTTCGATTTTTGCTAGTATGCTATTAAGGTAGTTGAGGGATTTTATCTCGTGGGATGTTGCGTCCACCGGGTCTCTTTTAACCCATGAAAGTATTGCTGTTATACCCTTTTCTTTAGCTTCACTCTTGTGCAACGCTATGGTATCAGTTATCACGATTATTGTCGGCCTGGAACATTTCTTCGGATTTAATCCAAGATCACCTGCGCCTCTCGTAACTACTAGTCGAATGTAAGCGTCTTTCAGATTGTTTTTCTTTAAGGCTTCCAGAACTGTTTCAATCATTTCTTCTTTTGTAAGCGGAATCTGTAACATTATAGTGTGAGCAGAACAGTAGAGCCTGTCAATGTGCTCTTTTAGTTTAAATACCACACCATTGTATGCACGAATGCCCTCAAAAACGCCGTCTCCATATAAAAGTCCATGGTCGTATACCGAGACTTTCGCTTGAGATTTAGGATAATATTGCCCATCTATGTAAACAAGTGGCTCTTTCTCCAATGTTTTTCCTCCAAGCTGAAGAGTTTAGTCTATCCAATTAAGGTTTGATATACTTTTGGGAAAAAATGTTTGGTTTTACTATTGTCAACCGTAGAATTGTGGTCTTTGTGAAGCATGCTTCGGCAACGGTAGCGGTTTGAATGGTCTGCCTTCGATTACTTTTTCAATTTCCTTCATTAACTCTTCAAGTTTCATCTTACGTATTTTTCCCGTTCTTCTGTCTCTTACTGCAAGCGTATCAGATTCGATTTCCTTTTGTCCTACCACAATTGTGTAGGGAATCCACTCCATTTCTGCCTCTCGAATTCTCTTCTGCAAAGTCAATGCCCGATCATCAATGTCTACGCGTATGCAATGCTTTTCCATCGTTTTAGTCAGTTTTTCGACAGCTTTAAGATATTTGTCTGACATTGGGATTATGCGTACTTGTGTTGGCGATAGCCATAATGGAAGCATTGGTGGTTTGCCGTTTTGTTGTTCTTTGTAAGCTTTTTCCAGCAGTGCATATACGCATCTTTCGATTGCTCCGCTCGGAGAACAATGCAGAATCAGTGGGTGGTGTCTTTCGCCTTTCTCGTCAACATAGGTTATGGCGTATCTTTCTGCGTTTTCTACATCTATCTGGTCTGTGGAGAGGGCTGCAGCCTTGTCTTGATTGTCTACGTAGTTGAAGTCCCATTTTAGTCTGAAGTAGAAGAAGGGTTCTTTCCACATCTCGACTAGCAGTGGTCTGTTGTAGATTTTTGCTAAAGACCCAATGAATTTCTTGTTTTCTTCGTAGAAGTCTTTTGTGAAGCGTATTGCCGTTTCGTAATCCTCTTTTGATAAGCCTATTTCATTTAGGATTTGTATGCATAGCTTGAACCTTGTTATGAACTCTTTTTTCGCTTGTTCCAAGTCTGTGCAGAAGGCGTGACAGTCAGGCATTGTGAAGGCTCTTAGACGTCTTAAACCGACGACTTCTCCGCTTTTTTCTCGTCTAAAACTGTAGCGTGCTAATTCGTAGACTTTTAGAGGCATATGTTTGTAAGAAAATTGTGCGTCATGAACCATTAGGAATTGCCCAAAGCACGCAGCGAACCGCAGAAAAAGTTCCTTGTCTTCTGATTTTAGTAGATATTGTCTTGCTGGAAAACGGTTTATGTAATCTGCTAGGCTTGGATGTTGGAAATCGTACATGACTGGAGTTTCAACTTCCATGGCGCCATAGTCTACTGTTTTGGCGGTTACAAACTGCTCGAGCAGAGATTTGATTAGTCGACCTTTTGGGTACCAGCGTATGTTTCCAGGGTCACTTCCAAGTTCATAGTCAGCTATTTCCAGTTTTTTCATTAAAGGTACATGTGGAGGCATTTGCTGGCTTGCCCTGACTTTTGTAATCTCGTATTTTGCGAACTTTTCGAGGTCTTTGTTTTCTTTGAAATTGAATTCTTCTATAGGCGTCATTTTTCCGTCTGGTTGAAGGATATACCAGAAGGACTCCAGTTTTTCCTCGACTTTTATCGCTTCAGAAACTTTTTCTTCCTTTTTTTCTTCTTTCTCAGTGGGCATGAACACGCGTGATTGTTCTGCAAGCGGATGCCCTTTAATGGATATCGTGAATTGTTTGTTCCATCCGAAGGGTGCGCGGTGTGTTTCTATTCTTTTCTCTTTCGCGTGGGCTTCCATAGCTTTAACTATCTTCAGAGCTTCGGCTGGCTTTGCTAGGTTGTTGCTTAAGTGTGCGTAAGGATATATCATAATTCTGTTTACTTTCAGCTTTTCAAGGAAGGCTTGAGCTTCGTCTATGGCTTTTTTGGCTATTGTTAGGTCGTCGCCTTCTTCAACTGCCGTGAAAAGAACGACTATTTCTTCTAGGCGTACTGCTTTCTTTTCAGCCTCTTCAGCCATGGCTATTTCTTTTTGGATGGGCTTGTATTCGATGAAGTTTGAGTGTAACTGTAATATTCGCATGGGATCGCCTCTTATCTAGCCTTTGTATCGCCACTGCTCAAGTGTCTTCTCTTTTTTCGTTCGTTTCTTGTACTCTTTGTAGTGTTCCTTGCACAGATAGGAACGTCTCTCACTGCCAACGTTCAATCCTGCAGACCTAACCTTTTCTGCTGAAAGCGAGCGAATTGCTTCTTTGCTGCATCCAGACACGCTGCATTTGACGCCTTTATCGACACGTCCCAAAGGTTAACGCCTCTTGCAATAGAATATGCATCATTCCTTAATTTCTTTTTCATAAAGCAGATGTGCTCTTTGATAAATCTGTTCTTTGTCGCCAAAAAATGTCGGTCCTACAGCTTCAATGACGAAGGATGCTGCAGCAGAGCCCACGCAAGCGCATCGCAAATGGTCTTCGCCATTAATGTATTCAGCTAGAAAACCGCCAATGAAAGCGTCTCCAGCTCCGGTTGGATCGACAACTTTCTCGCTTTTGCATGCTGGAATGTTGTATCGGTTGCCTTCGACGGAAAGTATGGTGCCTTGCATTCCTAAGGTCACTAGTACTGTTTCCACGCCATACTCATGCACAGCTTTTATGGCTGAGTTGAGGTCTGAAAGAGTTGTCACTGCCTTAATTTCGTCCGCAGAGGATTTGTAGATTCTAATGATTTCCAATATGCGCTTGTCTGTCAATAAGCCGCAGGTAACATTTCCAATTTCGTCAAAATTTCGCACCAATCCCTGTGGGTCAAAGGATAAAACGTCAGCACAATTCCTTAGCTTTTCTGCCACTTCGTAGGTGATTTCGCCTGCTATGGGAGCCATGTGAATGGCTTTGGCTTTCAGAGAATTAGGCAAATCTTCAACGGTGATAGGGGGAACCCTTTTAGTTAATTGTAGATCACGGTCTGACAGGTCGCTACTATATTTGAGCTCAAAACGTGTAGTCTCAGCGTCTTGAACCCTAACTAATCCAGACAAGTCAACGCCTTCTTGTTCAAGCCACCACAAGTAAGCGTTTGGAAAATCTTCGCCAACTTTGGAGACGACAGAAACTCTTGCGCCCAACCGCCTGGCAGAAAAAGAAACATAAGCTGCAGATCCTCCTAGAACAATAAAGGGCACTTTCCTGTCTGGCAAAAAGATAGAATCAATACAGAAGTGTCCCACCGGAACAATGTCAAACACTGGCGAATTTGACCTCCACCCAAAATATTATACGCTTTTGAACTTAAAATCAACGGAAATAGAAGACTTCGGGTAAAGTGCTAAATTTTGGATTGAAGTAAAAGGATTGCCTTTGCCAAGTCTCCTCCACTTTCTTCTAGGGCTTTTCTGGCTTCTTCAAGGCTTTTGCCCGTTTGGTCTGCTACAAGTCTCACATCTTCTTCGGGTACGGTTGTTTTGCGTTCTGCAGCTTTTTCAATGATTTTTCCTCCTGCTATTTGAAAAATTTTTTGCCCTTGCATTTCAAGGATTGCAACTTCTGGTTCCTCAATGGTGATTTCTTTGCTGCCTGTTTTGATGATGACTTGTTCTACATCTTGGATTGCATCCATGTTCAGACCCATGCGTTGCATCATGCGTTTTGCTTCACGGGGGTTTACGCGCCTATGCATAAACTTCGCCTTCCACAAATACTTACTATTCAAACCTTCATATACTTAACTTTCTTCTATGCATCCATGCCTAACCCTAACGGCAACACCACTCTTGAGGGCTTTCATCTCTTCGCCTGATAAGACAGCCCGCCCAACCGCCAAAACATCGCCGCTTCCGTCGAGAACAATAACTTCGTCTTTTGGACGAATCTCATCATAAGCCTTCACAACGTGAGCCGCAAACACATCGCCACCTTCTGCAATAAACTTTGAAACATCATCTTGAACAGTGACAAAACATTTCGCACAACACGCGTTTTCAACAATCCGCTTTGCGCCAGTAACGCTTAACGAGAAGAGTCCATCTGTTGGGCGGAGTGTAGCAAGCCTTTTGCCGTCTGAATAAATGTAGCGAATTCTGCCAGTTCTCTTAGAATACTTTATTTCCACATTTTCTGGAAAAAGCTTGACACCTACTCCTTTTCCAAATTGATAGTCTGCCACGCTTCTGATTCGCCTTAAAGCATCTTCCAAGTCCACACACCATTAACTAGCCTATTGCAATTCGACAACTATAAACACAACCAGAATAATAAAAACAGTTTAGGTGCATACGCAATTGCGCTGCGAAGTCTGCGGACGCAAAATCTACGGCAAACCACACAGAGTCGTAATTGAAGGAGCCAAGCTGACAGTATGCAGCGAATGCTCAAAACACGGGACAACAGTCTGGGAAGAAACAAAACCTAAGATTATGCTGCCCAAACCTAAGGCAATACTTCTGTCTCCAAAAACCCAAAGCAAAAAGACACCAGAAAAAACCGTGGACACATCACTAGAATTAGTAGAAGACTTCGACGTGAAAATAAGACAAGCAAGAGAAAAACTAGGCTTTTCACACGAAGAACTAGGCAAAAAAATAAACCAAAAAGTATCACTTCTCAAAAAAATCGAAACAGGAAAAATGAAACCCGATAACAAACTTGTGGCAAAACTTGAACACACCCTCAAAATTAAGCTGATGACTCTGTCTTCGGAGGAAAACCCCCCACAAACAAAAATCCTCAAACCAAAAAGCCGCGGATTAACCCTGGGAGACCTAATTCAGCTAAACAAGAAAGCCAAAGAAAAGGAGGAGCCCACCGAACGAAAGCCATCATAGTTCAACGCCGCCAACGTTTTGAACCATCAAGCCTAGAAGAGCTTAAGAACTTAGCTGAATCAGCAGGATACGCAGTAATTGGCAAAATGGAACAAGTTAGAGAACCAGACTCTCGCTATCAAATAGGCGCAGGAAAGGTAAAAGAACTCGCTGAACTCATAAAAGAAACAAACGCCAAAAAAATAATCTTCGACAATCCATTAAAACCCGTCCAAACCTACAACTTAGCAAAAGCCACAGGTGTCGAAATCATCGACCGCTTCCAACTGATTCTAGAAATCTTCACACGAAGAGCCACAACAACAGAAGCCCAGCTGCAAATTCAGTTAGCCAGACAACAATACGAATTAGCCCACGCCAAAGAAAGGGTGAGACTGGCAAGGATGGGTGAACAACCCGGATTCATGGGACTTGGAGCCTATGAAGTGGATGTTTACTACGAGGCTGTAAAGAAACAAGTGCACACCATACGAAGAAAACTAAAGAAAATCCGAGCAAAACGGCTTCTACACCGTGAAAGAAGAGCGGAACTAGGTTTTTCGTCAATTTCCCTGGCCGGATACACAAATGCAGGAAAAAGCTCACTGTTTAAAGCTATTACGGAAGAAGAAGTCCCAGTGGACACTTCATTGTTTACAACGCTCTCTACAACAACCAGACTTGCTGCATTTTCCAAAAAGAAATTCTTGTTAACCGACACTGTGGGTTTTATAGATCGCTTACCACTGACATTAATAGAGGCTTTTCATTCAACTCTTGAAGAAACAATCTATTCAGACCTAATACTCCTGGTAGTGGATGTAAGCGAGCTAATAGATGTTGTTGAGAAGAAGCTTGCTGTTTGCTTGGAGACAATCGAACAGATAGGCGCATCTGGCATCCCAATAATAACGGCTCTAAACAAAATCGACCTGATATCAGAAACAGAAGTTCAACAAAAACTTAGAGGCTTAAAGGAGAAAGCACCGAACCCCGTGCCCATATCAGCATTATGCACAACAAACCTTGACCTACTCAAGCAAGAAATAATACAAATGTTGAAAAACTATGTTCGAATCTCGTTCACCATTCCAATGACAAATGAAACCATGTCGTTTATCTCGTGGCTTTTCAAAACGGCAGACGTGCAAACAACAGAGTACACGGACAACTCTGCCCACATAGTTTTCGAAGCCGTACCATGGTTCGCAGAGAAAGTAAGAAACCAAGTGGAAGCATTTAATGGAAAACTTGAGAAAGTCCAAACAATCTGAAACAACAAAAGTGAAAAACATGCCCAAAGTTGTTGTGCTAAGATGGGGACACAGACCGCAAAGAGACGTGAGACTTACAACACACATCGCATTGACAGCTCGAGCACTTGGAGCCTCAGGTTTCATACTATCTGATATAAAAGACGAAAAAATCAAGGAAACAATCGAAAAAGTCACAAAAAATTGGGGAGGACCCTTCGCCTTCAAAATGGGGACGCCTTGGAAAAAAGCGTTGAAAGGCTGGAAAGCAAAAGACAGAATAGTTGTCCATCTGACAGCCTACGGAGAAAACATCCAGACAAGTGACGTGCTACAAAGGATTAAGACTTCTGGAAATGACATTCTAGTTATTGTTGGAAGTCAAAAAGTCCCCAGTGAGTTCTTTTCAGAAAAAGTTGCTAACTTCAATGTAGCCATTGGAAATCAACCCCATTCAGAATGTGCTAGCCTAGCCGTTTTTCTAGACCGCTTATCAGAAGGAAAGGTATTGACCAAAAGTTTTGACAACGCCAAGGTAAAGATAATCCCTCAGAAAAGGGGCAAGAAAATAGTCAAAATTTGCTAATTCTGAGTCTGATTTCATAAAGAGATTTAAATCATAGCTTACAAATATATAGCGTGGAGAAGCAACAAGTGTTCAACGGTTGAACAAAGGGTCATTATGTTATCTACAATAGACGACGCCACATTATTGAAAGTCGCAGAAGCCTTGGGCGAGGAAGAAGCTATTAAACTAATTGAGATTCTCAAGGGTTCCGAGGAAACAACAGACGATGAGATAGCCAACAAAACGGGTGTAAGACTCAATTCAGTCCGCAAAATCCTCTACAAACTCTACGACCACTCCCTTGTTAGTTTAAGAAGAACTCGTGACCCGAAAACCGGATGGTTCATATTCCATTGGAGACTTCAACCAAGTCAGCTTGAAGGTTTCATACTAAGCCAAAAACGTCGTGTGCTTGAGAAGCTTAACATTAGACTTGAATACGAGAAAAACCATGACTTTTATTATTGCTACACGCCGGGATGCAGGCGAATTCCTTTTGAAGAGGCTGTGGAACTTGTCTTTCGATGTCCAACATGCGGTAAACCTTTAATGCATTATGACAACGGTAACATCGTTCAAGTGTTAACGAAGAAGGTTGAGTTATTAAGGAAGGAGCTGGGTGAGTGAAAGGCTTCCGTCAAGAGAACAAGCATTGCAATTTCTTCGTCAAAGCGGATGCTTGGGAAACGTAATAAAACATTGTAACGCAGTGGCTGAAGTTGCCCTGGAAATCGCAAAAGCTTGTAAAGAAAGAGGATTGAATGTAGATTTAGAACTTGTGGAAATAGGAGCCCTTTTACACGACATTGGACGGGCAAAAACCCACAGTGTCCATCACGCAGTTATAGGAGCTGAAATAGCAAAGTCCTTAGGCTTAACCGAACCTGTTATTTCAATAGTAAAAAGGCATGTGGGCGGCGGAATTACAGCAAAAGAAGCAAAGAAATTAGGATGGCCAACAGACATTTACATTCCACAAACTCTAGAAGAAAAAATTGTTTCATATGCAGACAAACTGGTTGAAGGCTCACAGCGAGTGCCAATAGAAAAAACCATAGAACACTTCTCTAAGGAACTGCCACCATCTGCCATTGCAAGGATATGGAGACTGCACAAGGAGATGCTGACTTTAACCGGAGACTGCCAATGCCCGCCGTGACGCTGTCCACAAAAGCTTACAGCAACCTTCAACTAAAACTTGTCAACGAGTTTTTGAAATCTACCCTTAAAGGTTTGAATGTTGAAACAAGAATTCTGGAAGTTACTCCCCGCGGATGGGTCCAACTGACTGTTTCTGGAGAAGATGAAGACGTGGCAATACGCTATTTAGCTGAAGAAGTTGGTCTATGCCCAACGAGTTTAGAACATGTGGAAAAATCTTCAACCATAAAAGGATTTGTGACAGCCCTAAACAAAAGCAGAGGCGAACTTTACGTGGACTTAGGAGCCTCTTCTCCTAGCATTGTTGACGCCGCAGTCTCTTTGCAGTCTTTACAGGCTCAGCTTGTCGACGGAAGAAAAATTGCGCTCAGAAAAGTGGTTGAGCTTTTTGGTTTCTGTGAGAACTTGCCATTATCCGTTAAAGTCGTCAACATAGACAGAGAGAAGCCACACATTGAAGCTGCATTATCGGAAAAACAGCTTGCGCAGTTCAGAGAATGGATGAGGTCTTTGCTGGATAGGCTTATAGTTTTGGACGTCTCCCTTGATGAGGTTAAGCATGTTTTGAAAACAGCTGGATGCAGCCGCGATGTGGTTGGCATAGAACCTTTAGGGTTGTTTGAGCATGCCGTTGCATGCAAGCTCGGAACAGACGCCGCTGGATTAATTCCAAAAGTTGGCAAAAACCTTCGTAACGCAACATTCAGCATCTTCAATCCGAGGAAAATTCTAGAATTCCTCAAAGATTACCCGGTCTCGTAACATTTTCCCAAAACAAGCTCTGTTGTTCAACAAAGAAAAATTTTTAATGTTCAACAAAACAGCAGAGGTCGTAGTGGGTCGGGCCGGACTTGAACCGGCGACCTTTGGCTCGTAAAGCACCTATTCTGACCTTAGAAGACGAAAATGAACTTCTTGAGAGATTTAAAGACCTTTAGATGGTCGATTTAGGGCGAGTAGTGATAGCATGAATAATGGTAGCGGTTGAGAAGTGATACACTAACAGAGAGGTTGAAAGGAGATTAGTCGTCGTGTGCTCGATAGAGCACGTTAAGAATGAATGTGAGATGACTGGAACTATTTCTTTAATCGCTTTTCCTTATGTCTTCTCCTTCTCTCTTCTCGTTCTTTCTTAGTCATCGGTTTCTTCTTGGCGCTTCCCATGCTCAATGCAATCACCACTCAAGAATAGATAGAACAGTGAATAAGGTTTTTGCACATAGAGAACTGAGAGGCTTGAGCGAACTAAGAGATTGAAGAGAGATAGACTATTGCGTTGTTCTCGTGTGCTATTTCTTGTGTTTATGATATTCCGCAGGGAGTTCAACGTTTCGTCTCTCTTTCCTTTTCAGTTCTTTATCTCTCTGCAATTTCATGTGGCGTTTATGATCTATAGCTTTCTCTTTCTTGCCCTTTGGCATTTCTTAAATCCTCTGTAAAGTATTGGACTTCAATGCTACTATTAAAGGCATTGCACTTTCTTGAGGTCGAAAAGAATAGAGAGGTTTCAAAAGGCTAGTAGTAGTGCGCTCGAAGAGCGTGGTGTTCAAATGCTGTTTTGATTTTGCAGAAAAGTTGTAGCTAAAACGAACAGAAGTCAAAATAAGGGTTGAAAATGCGAATCAGAGAGACTAAATGGGCATCAATCAGTAAAAGAACTGCTCAAGGAAATCGGAGAAAAGAGCGACTTCAACGTTTCTGAATCTGAAACAGAAATGTGTTTTCCAATAAAATACAAGTTGTTTAATGGAGACTCTGCTGAAAAACACATTCTGACATACAAACCAGACGTAATTTGGAAGAAAGGAATGAAGTATTATGCTATTTTTGAGATTGAATATTTGAATCCTAAGAGCCAATTTCTTGACAAAAGAAAATACGTTAGGAACTTTTCTTCTTGGGCTGACAGCTTTGCATGAGAAGAGTTGCAAGAACTTTATTCTAATAACAAACAAGGAAATCTTGTGCGAAGATGTTGGAACTTGCTTCGAGATTTTGAGAAAGAAGAACATCTTTTCTGAAGACTACTTCAAGAGCATTAATGTCATGTGGTATTGTTTTGCCCCTTCAATCAATGAGAAATTCAGAGGCCCAAGATACTTGAAGAAAGAGCTAAAGGCATACCTGTCAAAGGATTTCAGACTCTAGCAACAAACTCGATAAGTTTGTTGAGATAAATTATACTCTTGAAAGTGAATACACAGTTGAAAAGACGCGTGAATTAGGCTTCAATCTCTCAAAAACCTTCGAAACTCACTTAAGACACTTGTTGACGCAATTCTCAACAGCTTCTTCAATAAACAACTTCAATTCTAGCGGTAAAAACTCTAATTGGTGGGCCGGGCCGGACTTGAACCGGCGACCTTTGGCTCGTAAAGCCAATGTCCTAACCAAGCTAGACGACCGGCCCTTTTTTCTTCTGATTTAAAGAAACTTGTTTTTATTAAGTTTGACTGGTTGAGAATAAATATAAGTTGGTTGCTTCTTATACTGCAAATCAAAAATTGTAACAAATAATCCTTCAAAGGCTGTCATGGGGCTTCAAGGTGAGGGCATGAAGAGAATCATAGCCACAGGAGCTGGTGGACCCGCGGGCATAAATTTTGTTATGTCGCTCCGAATTGCTCCGGAAAAAATGTTCATTGTTGGAACCGAAGCTGATGAATATTTTGTTCATCTAGCTCTTACTGACAAGAAATATTTGATCACGCAAGCCAAAGAAGCTGATTACATTGATAGGTTGAATGAAATCATACAGAAAGAAAAAGCCGAGTTTCTACACGCGCAGCCCGATATCGAAGTAAAAGTTATTTCGGAAAACCGTGAAAAACTGGAAGCAGACGCTTTTCTTCCGTCAAAAAAAGCTGTGAAGGCTTGCCAGGACAAATTGGAGTCTGCAAGAATTTGGCGGAATAAGAATGTTCCAGTTGCAAGAATAAGAGAATTGAACAATGAACGAGACATTGAAAAGGCATTCGAGGAATTTGGAACCCCAATTTGGATTAGAGCCAGACACGGTGCTGGCGGAAAAGGAAGCACCCCAGCAAACAACAAAGAAACCGCCCTATCATGGATTAAATACTGGAAATCACGCAGCGTAGACTGGGAATTCATTGCTCAAGAACACTTGCCTAGAAGAAACATAGGATTCCACAGTTTATGGAAAGACGGCGAACTTGTAACATCCATGGCCCGAGAACGCATAGAATATATTTATCCACATCTTGCTCCTTCCGGCATAACGGGTACACCGGCTGTCCAGAAAACAGTGCATGAAGAAAACATAAACGAGATTGGCACGGAAGCTGTATTGTCAATAGACTCGAATTTTAACGGACTAGCATGTGTTGACCTAAAGGAAAACAAAGACGGAGTCCCATGCGTAACCGAGATCAACGCCGGAAGAATGTTTACGACTTCCTTCTTCTTCTCATACGCAAGCAAAATATTACGCAAAGACTACTACGCGAACATCCCATACCTATACGTGAAACTCGCATACAAAGAAAACATTCCAAACATCCCAAAGTATGATATTTTGCCAAAAAACGTCTATTGGATCCGTCACATCGACGCGCCAGCAAAACTAGTTCATAAAGGAAAAGTTATCGGAGAAATGTACCGTTGACTGAAACGGTCATCTTTGACCTAGACGGCACGCTAGTAAATCTGCCAGTTGATTATGAAAAGCTCTTCCAAGAATTTTGCAAAATTGCAAAAACAGATAACATACAACCAGTGACAAAGACAGTTTCAAGACTAAACAAAAAAACCAAAGAGAAAATATTTGAAGTTTGGGACGAAGCAGAACTTGCGGCACTGAAAAACATGACAATAAGAAATGAAGGAATGACTCTTTACAAAAAATTCTCTCAAAAACCCAAAGCTTTGGTTACAATGCAAGGAAAAGCCTTAGTGCAGAACATCTTGAACTCTTTGAATTTATCATTTAATTTCGTAGTCACAAGGGAAGACAGTCTCGACCGAGCAGAACAGCTTAAGATTGCTGCACAAAGGCTTGGTGTGCGTTTACAAAATGTCTTGTTTATCGGAAACACGAAAGGCGACCATATCGTCTCCAAAAAGGTTAAATGCCAATTTCTGAGGGTTAGAGAATGACAGTCTGGTATGATGCTTGCACAGGCAAACACGTAAGATACGGAGTAGCCATAGCAAGACACTTACGAAAATTGGGAAATGAAGTCATATTAACCACAAGGAAACATCCCGACACATTACCATTGGCGAAATTTCTGAACGAAAAATTCGTTGTGATTGGTCAGTACAACCCTGAATCCTTGCTAACAAGAATGGAAGAAAGCCTAGAAAGGCAGCTTTCATTTCTTCAAATGTTCAAGGAAAAAATGCCGAAAATAGCTATTTCGCACGGCTCTGTGGACCAGTGTAGAGTAGCTTTTGGGTTGGGAATTCCGGTAGTTACCACAATTGACGCGCCGCATGCAGACGCTGTAAACCGACTCACATTACCGCTCTCAAACTTCATTGTCGCTTCAAAAGCGATTTCTGAGAAAATCTTGCAAACCTACACCTCTAAGGCAAAGATTGTCAGTTTTGACGGGGTGGATGAAGTTGCTTGGATTAGAGATTTTGAACCGAAGGTAAAATATGATTTTGGAAAACCATTAATTGTAGTTAGACAACTTGAAGAAAAAGCAGTTTATACAAAAGAGACTGTGGATTTTATCGCTTTGGCAAAAAAATTGACACGGCTTGGAAGCGTTGTATTCCTTTCAAGATATCATAAGAAAACCATTAGAGACTTAACGATTCCGAAAGGATTTATAGAATCAACCAGCTTAGTCGCGCAAGCAGACCTGTTCATCGGAGCAGGGGGAACTATTACGCGAGAGGCTGCTTTGCAAGGAATTCCCGCAATAATTGTTGACGTATTTCAAAATCAGTATGTAAACGATTTTCTAGCTGAGAAAGGTTTTCCAATTTTTAGAGCAAAATCAGCATCTGTGCCGAAACTTGCAGAGAAACTTTTAGGCAAAAAAAGAGATGTCAAGCATCTGTTAGCGAAATTTGAAAATCCCGTTGACATCATAGGAAAATTAATGAAAGAAATCAGTGCAAACTAAAAAAAGATTGAATACTGTCTACGAAGCATGCATTCAAGTTTATATCAATGTTTGACATTTTGGATGTTTCTGGTGAGCACATGCCCAAAGAAAAAGTTTTGATTGTTGGCTTGGGCGAAGTTGGTCATTCATTGTTTGAACTGTTCAAAGAAAGCGGAAAATTTGATGTATATGGTCTTGATTTAGACAAAGAGAAAATGCAAAAAGTGGGTTGCAGCCGCGAATTGCCCAAAACCGTTAACGTAATGCACATCTGTTATCCTTGCACACAACAAGAAAAATTTGTGCAAATCACTTCGGAGTATATAAATAAAATCAAACCAAAACTCACAATAATCGAAAGCACAGTACCCCCGAGCACAACCCAGAAAATTAGCGAAAAATCCAAATCTCCAATTGTTCATTCTCCAATTCGCGGCATGCACAAAACACTTGAAACCATGAAGAAGGACATACTTTTTTGGAGCAAATACATTGGTGGAACAACGAAGGAGTCAGGTGATGCAGCCCGAAAGCACTTTGAAAAACTCGGGCTGAAAATCAAGGTTTTAAAAAGCCCCGTCGAAACAGAGCTGGCGAAACTTTTCGAAACTACTTACATGGCTTGGATGATTGTCTGTCACCAAGAAATGCATCGAATTTCAAGACATTTCAAAGCAGACTTCAACGAAGTTGTTGACATGCTAGAGGATATACATCGTTTTCGACTTAACAAGCCACTTCATTTTCCAGATGTCATCGGCGGCCACTGTCTTATACCCAACACTGAGTTATTGATGGGCGTTTATGATTCAGAACTCTTACGTCTGATTTTGAAATCTAATGAGAAGCGAACAGAAGAAATCAAGGACAAAACTGTTCAAGAAGAGGTTGAAAAGGTTAAGAGAAGAGTTCAAGCTCTGGAAAGAGAATTAGAGAAAGTAACTAAAGCATTGCAAAGCCGCAATGAATAGTTTATATATAAAAACGAAAAAGTGATGTCTGAGTTAAGAGCGCAGACGGAGACAGTGTTGATAAAACTTAGAATTGACGTTGATTATCCATATCCTTCCAGAATTAGAAGCTTCATCTACACAGCCCTAGGCATTAGAATGGGTAAGGATTACCTTAAAAATTCAAAAATAATCGCGAAAATGATTAACGAATCACCTAGAGAAGTTAAAGCTTTTTGGTTTTTCACACCAAAAACGACTCCTGACAAAGAACTGCTTGGACTATTGAACAACCATAAACACGAAATTGCACTTCACATCGCAAACGATCCATGCGGAGAACTGAGACTTCTAGAAACGGTGACGGGAAGAAAGATAAACTATTACACAATTCATGGAACTGCCCACCTGCTCGCACGAATAATCTGGAAGCGATGGAAAACCAAAAAACCCAAAATTCCAAAGGACTTCCCGTTACAATCTTTCTATCAGTTCCCAACCGCTGGCCTTGACCTTTTATGTTACAGATATGATACTGAAACCTCTTTCAAGTTAGCACAAAGTTACATCGAGAAAGCCCACGTTTTGCACCTTCACCCAATCTGGCTCTTTCAACGCGGAAAATTGAACCATAGAGGCCCATTCTACGAAGTGTTGAGAAGGATCTTAGAGGTGGATAAGCGTGTCTGAAATTTTAGCTATTCGCAAAAAAATTTTCTTTAAAATAGCTGGCGACGCGAAGGAGTATGAGAGAGATGTTGTCCCAGATGAGGAATTTCTTGAAAAACTCAAAGGCAGAGGGGTGGATGTCTTCACGTTTATTGAGAGGAAATGGTGCTACACAATATCAAACCCCTCGAAGTCTTGGTTAAAGGCAAAGGATAACATCGCACTTCTCCAGATAACGAGCTACGATGAATGGTGGAAAGGCATCGGGAAAAAGACTCGTAACATGATTCGTAAAGCAGAAAAGAGCGGCATAAGAACTGAAGTTGCTGAGCCGAATGAAAGATTGGCAGAGGGTGTTTGGAAAATTTATAATGAAACTCCGATACGGCAGGAGAGAGGTTTTCCACACTATGGGGTATCATTAGAAATAGTGAAGAGGGATGTGCTTTCATCGCAGAACAGCACGTTTATTGGAGCATATTTCGAAGATGAACTTGCAGGATTCATCCAACTTGTCCACGGCGAGAACATAACAATAATATCTCAGATACTTTCACTGCAGAAATACTGGGACAAAGCAGTAAACAATGCTCTAGTGGCTAAGGCGGTCGAAGCTTGTGTAAACAAGGGTTTAAAATGGCTCATGTATGGTCGAATGGGAAATCATCCAACACTTGATAAATTCAAACAAAATAATGGTTGTGTGCAATTTTCTTTAACACGATACTACGTGCCGCTTACAAGAAAGGGCAAAATAGCCACAATACTAGGATTACATAGAGAAGTCAAAGATGTTTTGCCTCAGTCGATAAAATATCCACTAATCCCATTTTATAACTGGGTTAGTAGAACCAAAACAAGGATCAGGCTATTCTTTAAGCCAAAATAAACAGTCTAATGCAGTTTCGACGCCAAAATTTTCGCTATTCTGACACCAGCGTCTCCATTCCCAAACGGAGATTCTTTTGGAAGCTTTCTTTCATCATTCAACGTTTCCACCATAGCCTTTAAAATGTCGTCTTTTCTAACACCGACAACTCTTGCAAACCCTTTTTCAACAGCCTCAGGTCTTTCCGTTGAAAGTCTAATAACAAGCACACGTTTTCTTATGGGAGGAGCTGTCGCCTCTTCTTGTATGCCCCCAGAATCAGTTATTATGAGTTCACACTTTTCCATTAACACCAAAAAATCCAAATAGCCAACCGGGGACAAGAATTGTATGTTTTTGGAGTTTTTTACCTTTTGCCAAAGTTTGCTTTGTCGCAATCTCTTGCTTGTACGTGGGTGTATTGGATAAACAATAGGCACTGGCGCCTCAGTGAAAGCCCTAATAAGGTTTTTTAACACTATAGGGTCGTCAACATTTTCAGCTCTGTGCGCTGTGGCTAGCGTGAATTTTCCGAATCTGATCTTATCTAATATTCTCGACTTTTTCCTTGCAATTGGCAAGTGCTGAATAACAGCGTCTATGACTGTGTTTCCTGTGACGTATATCTCTCCCCAAACATTTTCAGTTAGCAGATTTTTCCTTGCGTTTTCTGTAGGTGCGAAAAGGTATGTTGAGATGTGGTCCGTTAGACGACGATTGTGCTCCTCTGGCATGCGTAGATCAAAACTTCTTAATCCTGCTTCTACATGTCCAACTGGAACCTGTTGTTTGACAGCTGCTAAGGCTGTGGCTAAGACTCCGTTTGTATCGCCTTCCACTAGAACTGAGGCTGGCTTAGTTTTGTTTACAAGTGTCTCGACGTTTATCATTATGCGGGCGGTCTGCACTCCTTGAGAATAAGCTTTTATCTTGAAACTGTAGTTTGGTACTGGAAGTTCGAGTTCCTCAATGAATTGCTGAGACATATTATAATCATAGTGTTGACCGCAATGAACGAACATGAAAGGCGTATTGTTCTCTCTGAACGCTCTTATTAGCGGTGCCATTTTGATTATTTCTGGACGGGTACCAGCTACAACCATTATTGGTTTCATGGGTTTCTCATTAACAAACTCATAAACTTAAGCCTAATAAAATATTGCACCTACAGTACGTGCTATTCAGCTTTGTTCATGGTGTATCGTAGTATTTGGCTATTACTGCATTGTCTTTTCCTTCGACCCTGTAGTCGTTGTTTATGTCTGCGTTGGGATTCCATTTTAGATCTCCGGGGCGGGTGTCGTAGGCTTTTGCCACAGCAGCATTATCCTTCCCCTCGCATCGGAAATCACCGTTAACATCACCAGGGAAAGTGACAAGAACCCAGCCACCGGTGAGCATGTTGTCTTCGGTGTCTCTTTCGCCGACTGCCAGAGTGACCTCTGCGCTTATAGTGTAGTTTCCCTTGGCAATTAACAAAGGGCGCCATTTGAAAGTGAGGATTGTCAAGTTTCCGACCGCCAAAGTTGTGTTTGAAACTGTGTGGATGATGGTAGTGTTAGCGTAGATGATTAGGGCGAAGGTTTCAGTGTAGTTACCTTGGTTTTCAACTGTAACGTTTATGTCCATAAAATATCCTTCTCCTACAACCGTTTTAGAAAGTGCCACGTCCAACACTGCAACATCATGAAGCTCAGCGCTGATAATAAGAGCATCTGCATAGAAAGCCCCAGGAGAGTCACCTGAGAAATGATAAACGATGAGTATCTGTTGTAACACTATGTTTGGGTAGCTTTTTTCTCCGAAAAGAGAGTAGAAGTCTGCTGTCACATTTCTTGAAAGGAAATTCCATTCAAAAGCATGCCATGAATAGAGAAGAAAACCTCCCCACCATGAACCATTGGTGCCACCTTGATACGTGCACCATCTATAGCTTATTACGAATTCAGGTTTCATTGATGACTCATTGTAAAACCAGAGCGTAATAGCAGAATGGGGATATTGCACGTCTCCTAGATTTCCTACTTTCGTTGGATAAACCCACCCTTCTAGAATCAGTTCGGAGTCAACAGGTAGGCGTACGCGTGGATAAATGTCTTGGCATATAGAGCTGTCATAAACTGCGTCGGAGATGTATGCAGAATATGTGCCATTGTGAACTACGGTGCTATCGATTTGGCAAACTCCTTCTTTTATCCATCCATCAAATGTTCCGGTTTCGAAATCTCCATTGATCAGAACATCCGATTCCGAGCAGGTAAGACTTGAGCTGGTTGATTTAATCTGAAGGGTCAAAAAGAGTATGCTCACAAACAACAGTGTCAATGTCACCTCAGTTGTAGTTCTCTTCAACAACTTCCCTTCTCTAACACTAAATAGTTTAATTGAGAAAATAACATTTTTGGAGAAATCCTCTATTCAGCCACTGGAATGGTTATTAAACCACGCTCTCAATTTCGCCATCAGAGTTGTCAAGGTTTATTAGCCAAAATCACAACGTTTAGACAAGAAACTAGACAACGAGGGACGTTTCTACGCGGATATTAATAATTAGCCCAGCCTATCCAAAAGAAAACAAGCACGCATACGTATTTGTCCATGCACGGGCTAAGATATACGCAACAGATGGACACAAAGTCACAGTGTTTGTTCCCTTCAAACACAACTCCTCATATGAATTTGAGAAAGTGCGCGTGGACCAAGGAGACATCGAGTTTTACAGAACTGTTTTCGACGATTTTGATCCAGACATCGTTGCACTTCATGCTCCCCATTATTTAACTGTAAAAAATAATGTGCAGAATTTGAGTAAACGTAACACGCCCTTTGTCATATGGATTCATGGAAGTGAGGCACTATTTCACACCCTTATCCCAGGTTACATTGACCCTTTTGATATTAAAAGCAAACTTTATAGCGTTATTTCTGACCCCTTGAAAATAGTCTTGCTACGCCACTTATTTCTAAAGTCAAACGCAGTGGTATACGTCTCGAAATGGATGAAAACAATCACAGAGCGCCAGCTTTTGTTCAAACATCCATTTTCAGCGGTTATCCCGAATCCAGTAGACACGGAGCTGTTTAGGTTTAAGATAAAAGATGAGGAAGCAATGTGCAAGGGACTTGCTGTCAGAAATCTAGGATGGAAATACGGTTTAGATATTGCAATTAGAGCTTACTCAAAACTAGATAAAACTCATCTTACAATTTACGGAAGCGGAGCTCTAGAGAATTATCTGCGTGTTTTGGCCCAAAAATGCCAGTCAAACGTTTCTTTCATAACTAAACCAGTAAACCACGACAACATGCCAGAAATATATCATAGATTCGGATACTTTGTGGCTCCAAGCAGAGTTGAAGCCCAAGGACTTGCCATGTGTGAAGCAATGGCTTGCGGATTACCGGTGATAACTACAAATGTAGGGGGCATTCCAGAATTCGTTAAAAACGAGGTGAATGGATTAATCATTTCGCCTGAAAAACCCCTAATACTTCGAAAAACAATAAAACGTCTTTTACGAGAAAAGCAACTCTATAGCTCACTTTCTGAGCAGGGTGCAAAGTTTGTAAAGGAGAAACTATCACCCAAAGCAATATGTGGAAAAGAGTATTCAATTCTGAAAACTTGCATAGAAGAAAACAAGACGTAAAGCAGATGAGTTTTCGCTTAAAAAGAATTATTTAAATAGAATGGTTTATTCTTTGAGAAATACTTCATTGGAATTGATGTGAAATCGCGAGGCAGTGAATATAGTGCGGATATGTTATTTGGCGAATGCTGCAAGTGTTCACACTCATAAATGGGCTAGATATTTCGTTGAAAAGAAGCACGAAGTCCATGTGATTTCCTTCGAAAATGCCCAGATAGAAGGAGCAACCGTTCATGTTTTGTCGCTTCCAGTAATTGTTAAAAATGCTACATTCCCCCTCAAAATGGCATCCATCCACAGAATAAAGGCTTTGATTAAAAGAATACAACCGGATATTCTGCATGCGCACTATATAACCAATTATGGACTTTTTGGTGCGCTATGCAATTTTAAGCCCTTCGTACTCACAGCTTGGGGCTCGGACATCCTATTCATTTCCAAAGAACGACTTTTATCAATGATAAAAAAGTACATCGCAACATACGTACTGAAAAAGGGGGATTTAATAACATGCGACGCCGACCACATGAAGGAAGCTTTGAAAAAATCCGGCGTCCCCACAGAAAGGATAAGCCTCATCTACTTTGGTATTGACACTCGAAAGTTTACTCCGCAAGAAAAAAACGATGAGCTTAAAACGAAATTAGGAACCCACGGCTCCCTCACAGTGATTAGTATGAGAAATCTTGAACCTATATACGATGTCGAAACACTAGTTAAAGCCGCACCCTCAGTACTGAAGGAAATACCAGAAGCAAAATTTTTGATTGCTGGAAAAGGTTCCGAGGAAAATAGGCTGAGAGAACTAGCCAAATCCTTAAACGTCTTAGACAACGTAAAGTTCATAGGTTTTATCAAAAATGACGAACTTCCGCAATATCTGAATACTATGGACGTTTATATCTCCACATCCCTTTCAGACGCCGGAATCGCTGCAAGCACAGCAGAGGCGATGGCTTGCGGATTGCCAGTAATAGTTACAGATGTGGCAGACAATAGAAAATGGGTGGATGACGGAACTAACGGGTTTGTTGTGCCTGTAAAAGACCCAAAGCACCTAGCCGAAAAGATTATCTATTTATTACAAAATGAGGACATAAGAAACAAGTTCGGAAGAGCCAACAGGAAAATAATCGAAGAGAGAAATAATTACTATAAAGAGATGGAGAAGATGGAAGATATTTACAACGAGCTGATAAGGAGACATGGAAAATGAGAATGCTGATAACCGGTGGCGCGGGGTTCATAGGAAGCTACCTCTGCGAAAAATACACCAAAGAAGGACACACAGTACTTTGCTTGGACAATTTTTTGAGCGGAAATCTACTAAATGTTAGGCATCTGCTAATTCACCGAAATTTCAAACTGATAAAAGGCGACGTCAGAGAGTTTGACCTCTTAGAAAGAATAATTCGCGAAGTCGACGTGGTGTTCCATTTAGCA
>Ga0315314_1001068_pt1 | contig 25933 bp, 21 predicted proteins | sample TDP9_MG_FD_203631 | JGI IMG/M metagenome (GOLD analysis project Ga0315314, IMG submission 203631) | Freshwater sediment microbial communities from Lake Towuti, South Sulawesi, Indonesia - TDP9 | ecosystem: Environmental > Aquatic > Freshwater > Lake > Sediment | place: Indonesia: South Sulawesi... | reverse complement strand
GCTTCTTAAGCTCTTCTTCAGCCTTTATCAAAACTGGCTTAATTTTCACATACTTCTCGAGGAAGGGATGAACATCAACGACTAAATCCTTTATCACTGGCAGGTTGGGAAGAGGCTCAATTTCTAACATATCAACTCCAAGTTGTAGCACTTGCGTGTAACATGCCAACATCGGTTTTCCATTAACCGCGATTCCACAACTTCCGCATTGCCCCATTCTGCATTGCTGCCTAAAGGTAAGCGTTCCGTCAAGATTGTCTTTGATGTAGTTGAGAGCATCAAGTATAGTCATTCCTACACGGGTGGGCACTTTGTATACGGACAAGTAACTCTTGTTTCGTTTAGGATCGAAACGGCGTATCCTGAATTCGGTAATTTTCTCTTTCTCAGCATTCATAATAAGCCCTCCTAATAAGCCCTCTTGGCAGGAGGCCATTTCGTTATTGTAACTGGAATGTAGTCAAGCCTCGGACCATCCTTCGTGTAGTAGGCTAGAGTATGTTTCAACCAGTTCTCATCGTCACGTTTTGGATAGTCAAGCCTAGAATGAGCCCCTCGAGACTCTGTCCTAGCAAGGGCGCTGGCTACTGTAACCTCCGCTAGGTCTAACGTGAAGTCAAGCTGCAATGCCTCTATAATCCAGGTGTTAAATTGTCTGCTCTTGTCTTCAACCCTTGCATTCTTAAATTTCTCTTTAAGTTTCCTTAGTTCTTTTAAGGCACTCTGGAGTTCATCGCCTTTTCTGAATGTCCATGCTTTCTCGTTCATAACGCGCCTCATCTTATCTCTAATGACAGGGACTCTTTCATTGCCTTCGCTACCCAAAATTTCGTCAAAGGCTCGCCTCTCCTCCGCTAAGATTTTGTCGCGTGGAAGTTCTCGGAGACTGTCTGGTAAGGCATGTTTGGCAGCTTCTTCGCCAGCAACAGCGCCGAAAACTAGACAATCTGACGTGGAGTTCCCGCCGAGCCTGTTTGCTCCATGCACACTCAAGCATGAGCATTCGCCAGCGGCGTAAAGTCCTGAAACCGGTGTCTCTGTCCTTATATCAACATGAACCCCTCCCATGGAGTAATGAGCGGCAGGCTTAACGGGTATGGGTTCTTCAACAGGATCTACTCCACCGAGCTTGATCGCAACGTCACGTATGAGGGGCAGCCTCTCGTTTATCTTCTCCTCGCCCAAATGTCTGATGTCTAAGGCTATGTAAGGACCATAGGGACCTTCTAATCCGCGTCCCTCTTGGATTTCGATTGTCTCTGATCTAGCTACTATGTCACGTGGAGCTAACTCCATTCTGTCAGGGGAGTAGCGTTTCATAAAACGCTCGCCTTTGGCGTTAATTAGGTACCCCCCTTCACCACGAGCAGTTTCTGTTATCAGTACTCCTGAGGGCACAAGGCCTGTGGGGTGAAACTGGACAAATTCCATATCCTTTAGAGGCACCCCAGCACGATAAGCCATTGCCATTCCGTCACCAGTAGCTGTGTGCGAAAATGTTGTAAACTCGTATATGCGCTCGTGGCCGCCAGTCGCCATTATGATGGCTTTCGCGCGTAGCGCATGCATTTCTCCAGTCTTTAATTCTATGAATGTTAAACCTTTGGCGATATTGTCCTCGACGATGAGGGAGGTAACAAACCATTCATCGTAAAAGGTTATGTTCTCATGAGTTGTAGCTTTTCCATACAGTGTATGCATTTCCAGAAGGCCTGTCATGTCTGCTGCGAAACAAGTCCTCCCCCTTGGGAAACTTTGGCCACCACTGATACGTTGATCTATTTTTCCATCAGAGTCCCTGCTCCAAGGGCATCCCCAATGCTCTAACGTAATGATTTCCTTGGGTGCTTGTCTTACAAAAAATTCCACAACGTCTTGATCTGCTAGGAAATCCGACCCCTTAACCGTGTCCCAGGCATGGAGGTCATATGAATCTCCTTCTCTTAGTACGGCATTTGTTCCGCCTTGTGCGCAAACAGAATGCGAGCGTATGGGGTAAACTTTCGAAACCACAGCCACATCAACCTTATTGCTGACCTCTGCGGCAGCAATAGCAGCCCTCAGACCAGCTATACCAGCCCCAACGATTACTATGTCATGAGTTAGTATCTCCATCTATGGCACCTTTAATCTGGTATTGCAAAATGTTTTCGCATATTAAAATTTAAACTTATCGCGTGTAATTTCCCAATGAACTTTCTATGGATTATTCAATGAACTTTTTGTGCTTCTTGAACCATTCTATGATTCCTCCAGCCTCAAATATTTAAATGAATTGACATGGCAAGCTGAGATGAAGAACCGCCAGTATCATAAGTTCTGACCTTGCCCTCTGTTAGAGTGATGTCTACGGCTTTGTCTATCCTCTCAGCAGCCTCCTTAGTCGATTTATCATTATGCTTGCTTGTAAGCCACTCCATCATCAGTTGAGTAGACAAAATAGAAGCTATATGGTTCACCTCAAACTTATCATAATGTCTTGGAGCGGTTCCATGAGTTGACCTAAACATGCCATATTTATCACAATTTCTGCGCTTAGAGTCATTCCTAAGCCTCTCAGGAATACCGCAGTCATATCCGTTATTATATCACCAAATAGATTTGTTGAAACAACGAACCGGTAATATTCAGGTCTTCTTATTAACCATTGAAGCTACAAGAGCGCGCTATTTAAGCATGTTTAGGGCACGAGTTTAGAATGGGTGGAACCAACGAATACAATATATAGAACATATCAACTAAACACTACTGAAATATAGAAAATATGCGAGTAGGGTGGTCTTGTGGCAAAGAAAATAGAGATGAAGACACTGCTGGTGGAGATTGATGGAGACGAGATGGCACGTATTATGTGGACCATGGTTAAGGAGAAGCTTCTACTACCGTACATTGACCTTAAGACGGAGTATTATGACCTTAGCCTGAAGAAGAGGGACGAAACCGACGACCAGATAACCATTCGGGGTGCTGAGGCAATAAAGAAGTATGGTGTGGGTGTGAAATGTGCCACAATAACTCCCGATGCGGCCAGGGTTAAGGAATACAACTTGAAGCAGCAGTGGAAGAGCCCCAACGCTACAATAAGGGCAATTCTCGATGGTACAGTTTTTCGCACACCAATAATTCTGAAAAATATCAAACCTGCCGTCGGATTCTGGAAGAAGCCCATTATTATTGGAAGGCATGCTTATGGCGATGTGTACAAGAATGTGGAGGTCAGGGTTGACGGCCCAGGCGTAGTGGAACTCGTATATAAACCACAAAAAGGGGAGGAAATCAGAGTGCCCATCCAAAAGTTTAAGGAGTCAGGGATAGTCCAGGGGATTCACAACATGGACTCATCCATAGAGAGCTTCGCAAGGGCATGCTTTGCCTATGCATTTGACCAGAACGTCGATCTTTGGTTTGCAGCTAAAGATACGATATCCAAGACCTACGACGCAAGGTTCAAGGAGATATTTGAGGAGATATACGAAAAAGAGTACAAGGAGAAGTTTGCTGAAACCGGAATAACATACTTCTATACGCTCATAGATGATGCTGTCGCTAGAGTTGTACGGTCAGAGGGAGGGTTCCTGTGGGCGTGCAAGAATTACGATGGCGATGTTATGTCTGACTTCCTCGGTTCAGCCTACGGCAGCCTAGCACTTTTAACCTCCGTGTTAGTCTCCCCTCATGGATATTTTGAGTATGAAGCCGCCCACGGCACCGTTCAGAAGCACTATTACAAACATCTAAAGGGAGAAAAGACCTCCACAAACTCGACGGCGATCATATTTGCATGGACCGGTGCCTTGAGAAAGAGAGGAGAACTGGATGACATACCTGAACTAATGGAGTTTGCGGATAAACTTGAGAGGGCGTTAAAAGAAACCATCGAAATTGATGGAGTAATGACTGGCGACCTCGCCAAGATCTCAGACCCTCCAGCAAGGGTCGTCGCCACAACAGAGGAGTTTATTGACGCTGTTGCCAAGACGCTAAAGAAACTAATGTAGGAATGAATGAGCCTAGCTTGCTTCAAAACCCCATAAGCAAGAACCCTATTGCATTCTTTGCAATTGGGCTCTGACCTAGCTTCCCTCTCTCATAACTCCTCTTCCTGCAAGAAAATGTACATTTGACTTAATGCGACTAACTGCGTCAACACGCGGCTCCTTTCTTAAATCATAAAAGTGGACTTTAAGGCCCTTGATCGAGAAAAAAGTGTCGCCCACCCCGTTCCTACCAAACCTGCTCCAACACAGGCAACTTGTTTGATAGCAGAACCCAATCTGCTGTCTCCATTTTTCCGATTCTTCCTCCGGAGATAAAAATTTTGGAGTTAAATGCCATGTTTTCGTGGGCATAATTTTTCTTTGGCCATCCCTTCTTCATTTAAGCGCGGTAGCGTAATGTTTTTAAATTCGAAGGGTTATGACCCTGTTGGTGGAAGATCTTGGTTGTAAAAAGTATACCCTGTGTACTCATGAGGGGTGGGACTAGCAAAGGAGTTTTCTTCAAGAGAGAAGACCTCCCCCCAGAAGGCGCCGAAAGAGATAAAGTTATAATGAAAGTCTTTGGAAGCGGAGATTCTTCGCAGATTGACGGGCTCGGAGGAGCACGCACCCATACAAGCAAGACCATGATTGTGTGGAAGTCCGATAGGTCAGATGTAGATATTGACTATACCTTTGGCCAGGTAGGAATAGAAAAAACTTCGATAGATTATACTGGAAATTGCGGAAACCTAACTTCAGCGGTAGCTACCTTCGCGATAGACGAGAAGATTTTGGAGGCCAAAGAGCCATATACTCTGGTGAGAATGTACAACACAAACACTCAGAAAAGGATCGATGTGAAAGTCCCTGTTGAAGGCGACTCTACAAAGTACGAAGGCGACTATTGGATAGATGGCGTCCCAACCCCTGGAGCTCGAATAGATGTGGAATGGCACAACCCTGGAGGTGCGCTCACTGGGAAGCTGTTACCCACAGGGAACCCTGCGGACAAAATCGATACCGGAGTTGAGGTTGTTAGAGCCTCCATAGTAGACGCTTCGAATCCGGCCGTATTCGTCAGGGCAAGGGATGTAGGCTTGACCGGTAGAGAGCTTCCGAACGACGTAACTAAAGATTCTGATATGAAACTTGAGAGAATAAGATCTAAGGCTGCGGAAATTCTGGGCTTTGTTGAAGATGCACGGGAAGCCACAGAAAAGTCCTCCCACTTCCCCTACATCGTTTTAGTGGAAGAGAGTCAAGACTATAGAACCGTTGAAGGGAAAGCTGTCAAGAAGAATGAGCACAACATACTCGCAAGGCTCTTTTCTTTGCAGAAGATGCACCATGCTTACGCTGTGACGGGCGCAATATGTACTGGGGCAGCCGCAAAAATTCCGGGAAGCGTAGTCAACGATATTTTTGGGAGTCAAGGGAAAAAGGTGGTGATCGGGCACCCGAAGGGTGTGATAGATGTAAGCGTAGAAGCAGTGCCAGCTGGAGAAGGCACGGAAATTAAGAGCGTAACAGTGGGACGTACTGCCAGAAGACTTATGGCTGGAGTAGCATACTATACACTATGATTCCTGATTCATAACACCGAAGCCATCGCTCTAATTTTCAAAAACTAAGGACTGTTATCCCTCTTCAAGGTATGTGTTCAAGCCCGTTGCTTTCTTCAACTTACACGATAAGCCGATTTACTATACTAACCATAACAAAGGGTGATTGACGCGCTTAAGCAAATAGATTTGCTATTGCCAATAGAAAAGCCAATATGCGAAAACCTGCTACCATCATCACGGTGCACTAGAAAATGGGAAAAGAAGTGAAGGTTGTCAACATAGATGAAGTCGAGGCGGTGACTCCATATCAGTGTACGGTGGGGGGCTTCAAGGTTAGGAGGCTGGTGACGAAGAGGGGAGTGGGGTCAGATAAGCTTATGGTCGGCGTGATCGAGATCGAACCCTATTGTAAGGGGTATCGCTGGGCTTATTCAGAAGAGGAAGGCAACGATGAGGTCTACTACGTTTTAGGGGGGAAGGTCAGGTTGCATTATGATGGTGGGTATGTGGACGCCGAGAAAGGAGACGCCATTTTCCTCCCGGCGGGTCGGCGATATCAGCTGGACAATCGGGAGTCTAAGCCAGCCTATCTCATTTACGCACTCACACCCCCCATAGAATAGCGTTAGCAAGCGGTGGGCGTGTTAAAGCGTGTGGACTGTACATGAAAAGTGATAAGGCGAAAGAGCTTCAAGCTTGAAGGTAGCCGAGAAAGGTAAATCGCGTTGATCCGATCGGCTTTTCTTCTAGGCCTTATCGACTTCGTTATAGGGTTTCAATTTCCTCACTTCCAATTTTTGTATTTACTCCTTTGAAGATATTTTTTGCTCAATCTGACATATTTTTAAGCAACATGTGAATAATTGTGAAATCTGCCAATACCGCTGATCCAAAAGAATAGGAAAAGGTCTTCCCGATTTTTCACTCTTTTTGCTTAGATTCTTCGGTGGATCTTCTTTCGTCTTTTCATATATTCGAGCGTTCCGCCTGCAAGAAGGATATCCTTCTCTCTATCCGAAAGGTCATAATGAACCTCGAACGCTGTCCCCTTAGTGGTGTTCTTCACCGTTAGCCTTCCACCTTCTGCGATCATGTTTCGGACATTTGGAATTTGTATCTCGTCTCCTTGTTCTATGTCGTCGTAGTCGCTGGGGTCTTTAAATATAAGTGGAATTATTCCAAAATTGACCAGATTGCTTTTATGAATCCTTTCTATAGATTTAGCGATTACGGCTTTAACCCCTAGATACATGGGACAGATAGCTGCGTGTTCACGTGAAGAACCCTGTCCATAGCTTAAGCCCGCAAGTATAACATTATGTTTTCCGGAGTCCCTGTTCTTCAAGGCTCTCTCATGGAATTTTGGATCAACAATTTCGAATACGAACTCTGAGTATTTTGGAATGTTGGATCGGTATTTCATCCTGCTGCCTGCGGGAATTATGTGATCTGTTGTTATCTTATCCGCCACTTTGATTGCGACTTCGCCGCTGATTGCCTGTGGTATCGGCGAACCCAGAGGTGGAGGACCAATGTTTGGGCCTCTAATTATATTAACTTCTTCGGGATGCTCTGAGGGGTATATGAACATGCTGTCATCAATGTAGAACTTCTCTGGCATCTTGAGCTCTGGATACTTAATTCCCATATCCTCAAGGTCACGTGGATCCGTGAGTTTGCCTGTTATCACCGCTGCGGCAGCCGTCTCCGGGCTTGTCAAGAAAACCTGAGCGCTTTCTGTTCCAGAACGTCCCAAGAAGTTTCTGTTGATGGTTCTGATGGATACTGCATCGGTTGGCGGGGACTGACAGTTGCCTATACAAAATTGACAGGCAGGTTCCAGGACCCTAGCGCCAGCGGATATCAGATCTGCCAATGCTCCCTCTCTAGCGATGTTTTCCAGCACTTGTCTTGACCCTGGGGCGATTACAAAACTTACGTCAGGATGTACCTTTCTGCCCTTCAATATCTTTGCAACAGTCATTAGGTCCTTATAGGAAGAGTTGGTGCAGCTCCCCAGGCAGACCTGATCCACTTCCAGTCCCTCTAAATCCTTTGCCGTCTTAATGTTTCCTGGGCTGTGTGGGTAAGCGACGAGCGGAACAATCGAACTGAGATCGAGATCGACCTCCTTATCATACTCTGCATCCTCGTCAGCTTTATTCTCGACACAGTCCGTTTCTCTATCCTGGGCCTTGAGAAACGCCCTAGTCACGGTATCGCTGGGAAAAACAGAAGTGGTTACGCCACATTCCGCACTCATGTTCGTTATGGTCGCCCTCTCAGGCACCGACAAGGTTGCCGCTCTATCTCCACCGTACTCAAATGCCCAACCAACGTTACCCTTTGTGGAGAAAATCTCCAAAACCTTGAGAACAACATCCTTGGCAGAAACCCATAGGTTAAGCCTGCCCTCTAAATTAATTTTTGCTACCCGGGGACATGTCAAATAGAAGGGGCCGCCAGCCATCGCCACCGCAACATCAAGACCCCCAGCACCAATTCCGATCATCCCCATGCCACCCGCGGTTGGAGTATGGGAGTCAGCCCCGAGTAGAGTCTTGCCTGGTTTAGCAAAGCGCTCTAGATGGACTTGATGGCAGATACCATTCCCAGCTCTTGAAAAAATAACCCCGTACTTTGAAGTTACCGTCTGGAGATACTTATGATCGTCTGCGTTTTCGCAACCGACTTGAATCGTATTGTGGTCAACATAGTTTACCGCCAACTCTGTTTTCACCCTTGGGACACCCATGGCCTCGAACTGAAGGAACGCCATAGTGCCCGTCGCATCCTGGGTTAATGTCTGGTCGATTTTGACAGCGATATCTTTACCAGGCGTAAATTCGCCTTCCACAAGATGGTTTTCTAAGATCTTTTGAATTATACTCTTTCTCATGTGAACTACCTCAACTTTCGTTTTCTACTTGATCATTCTTATATTCGTTTCGGAAACCTGTTCAGGAACTTGATGTTTTTTGCAATGAGCTTAAGAACAGCATATTGGGTACTACTCCACTTTCTCTAGCAGACGCTTGCCGATCTGACTCTTTTCTTCAATAAGGCCGACTAAGAATAATGATTTTTGTGTCGGACCTTCCAAACCTTTAACGTGCATAGCAAACTTTTAAGAGCTTTTCCCAATTTTATCAGCAGTTCCAATAAGGTCTTGACCCTAACGATTCTGGTAATCACTCTTGAGGAGGGTACAAATTCGTTACTTAAATCGCATACAAACCAATTTTTTAAAGTTTGTGGGCGAAATGTAAATGCCATAATTCAGACGTTTCTCTTTCATTGGATGTGAATGTTGGGTTAAATCGACCAAAAAGTATTAAAGTTTCTTTACTATCCAGAACGTAGCAATACGATGTCCTTTGAATGATCTTGGTGTAGACAATCTTGCACAAATTTATAACTTGCGACATAGAAAAATGTACGGGTTGTAGAATATGCGAGTTAGCTTGCTCTGAAGTAAAAGAAAAGCTGTATAATTCGCGTAAGTCTCGAATCAGAGTAGTTACACTTGGGCTGGTGGTCAACACGGCGTTGGTTTGCCGCTTCTGCGAAGAGCCTACGTGTGTTAGATGCTGTCCTCGAGGTGCCTTAAGACAAAGTGAAGAAAACGGCGTAGTATTCGTGGATGAAATGAAATGTAACGGGTGTGGTTGGTGCTTAGAAGCTTGTGAGTTTGGAGCCTTGACATTTCACTCCGAAAAAAGGGCTGTGATTGTCTGTGACCTCTGTCAGGGTGATCTTGAGTGTATTAAGGCCTGCCCATTTAATGCATTAGAACTTGTTACCTCAAATATATTAGCCCAAAGAGCCAGATGCGCAGTTACTAAATCGCTCTTCAAGGGGGAAGTTAGCCTTTCCACCTGAATACTACGGCTATGTTGGTAAGATTTTACGAGTTGACCTAACTGAGAAAACGATTAATATAGAACCATTGAGAAAGGATCTAACTAAGAATTATATCGGAGGCAGAGGTTTAGGCGCTCGAATACTTTGGGAAGAGGTTAAACCAAGTTTAAACCCCTTAAGTTCTAATAACAGGCTAATGTTTGTAACAGGTCCACTTACCGGAACCCGAGCGCCTGCAGCAACAAAATTTGGTGTCATTACGAAATCTTTTCTCACCGGAATATACGCCGTTTCATTATGCAGCGGAGACTTCGGTCCAAGCTTAAAATTTGCTGGTTTTGATGGAGTGACAATACAGGGAAGAGCGGAGAGACCCGTTTACCTGTGGATAGATGACATGAATGTTCAATTCAAGGATGCTAGTCACTTATGGGGTTTATCAACGGATCTAACGCAGAAATATATAGAGAGAGACCTCAAAGATGAAACTATAAGTGTGGCATGTATAGGACCCGCAGGGGAGAAACTAGTAAGGTTTGCATGCATTGTCCATGGAAGGAGAACTGCTGGTAGGTGCGGAACAGGCGCAATAATGGGCTCTAAAAATCTAAAGGCTATAGCAATCCGTGGAACAGGCGATGTTAAAGTTAGAGATACAGAAAAACTAAAGGGCGTCGCCGAACGTATTTATAAGGCTGCAAAAGAGGTGATGAAAGAATATAGTAAATATGGAACTCCTGAAATCGTAGAGTTGGCTAATTACTCGGGCGCGCTGCCCACAAGGAATTTTCAGTCTGGAGTTTTTGAAGGCGCGGAGAAGCTTACTGGTGCTTTCATAAGAAAAAAAATCTTTAAAAAGGATATTTCGTGCTGGAGTTGTCCTGTTGGCTGCTCGAAGATAGTTTCCACGAGAGAGGGATCTAGTAATATAATTACAGAGGGGCCAGAATATGAAACAATAGCTATGCTAGGCTCTAACTGCAGGATCGATTCGATAGAGGCTATTGCCCTCGCGAATAAATACTGCGATGATTTGGGTCTGGATACGCTTTCTACCGGAAATGTCATTGCATTCACGATGGAATGTTATGAAAGACGATTAATTGATAAGGAGAACACAGGAGGGCTTGAAATTAAATTTGGAGATCATCAAGTAGTGATAGAATTGATCAAAAAGATTGTAAATAGGGAGGGCTTTGGCGATCTATTAGCGGAGGGCGTAAAAAGAGTTTCTGAAAAAGTTGGTAAAGGGTCAGAGAAATTTGCCATGCATGTTAAGGGTCTAGAAATTCCGGCTTATTCCCCCAGAAGCTTGTACGGGGTTGCTCTTAATTACGCCACTTCCCCATGCGGCGGCCATGTTAATAGAGGTTCAACATTTCTAACAGAAATTACTATGCCGTCGAGTATCAGATTTGATCCGGTAGGTAAGGGAAGACTGGTAAAAAACGAGCAGGATCGGAGGGCTGTATACGATAGTGCAATTCTATGTCTGATTACTAGGAGAATTACCCACCTTCCACAGATTTCGGAGATGTTGGAAGCCGTAACTGGAATGAGGACAAGCCCTGAGGAGCTTATGAAGATCGGTGAAAGAATTAATAACCTCGAAAGAGCCTTTAACGTTCGAGAGGGGCTAACTCGGAAGGATGATATCCTGCCAAGGAGATGCCTGGAAGAACCAGTCCAAGAGGGCCCTGCAAAGGGTCTGGTTCTAAGTGAAGACAAACTAGACATAATGTTGAATGAATATTATGGAGCGAGAGGCTGGAACGAGAAAGGGATACCGCAGAAAGATAAGCTACTAGAGCTTGGCCTGAATGATGTTGCAGAGCAACTAGAATTAATCGTTAACGCTTACTCAGTTTTTAACACAACTTTGAGCCTTCAATTTTTGACCTTTGAATGAAATTATGGGGTAATTGGGTCTCGGGTCTTCTTCAGTTCGGTGTCTCTTATGTATCATAAGTACTCCAAATCGATTCCCACAACAACCACTCTCTGATGGAACATACTCGTGGTTGATACGACTGGTCCAATCCTCTTGACAGCAACTACGTAGCATGCCGAATTATAAGCATAGGTCATTGCTATGGGGGCGATTAGGTAAGACCATCTCCAATTAGTAGGCCAAGACATCACTTCAGCCCCGATATTACTTAGGATTCGTGCTGGTTCTGGGAGTTGGCATCTACATTGATTATGATCCCCACTTTGCATAAGGGATTTCGAAAACTAGATATCTATCGTCTTCCACTGGGCACTCGGCTATGAAATATTCAAAAGAATAGGAAATGCTATTTTACACACATTCTTAAGATTTTTAGATCGTGGGAGGATCTTAGAGTGTGGTAAGATTCTCCCCTTCACCAACTTTTCCTTAGAAGAGGAAATCCCCCCCTTTACTTTTATCCGAAGATTGGAACTGAAAACTTTAGGTGATATTTTATTCAAGTTTAAAAATTGTTCGGTGAAGAAGCATCAGAATCATTGAGGCCCTCGACTATCGCGCGCTATGATACTCTTGAGTTCATATTCTGCCAAGCGCTTGGTCATTCTTTTGCAGGAAAACCCAATGCGCGCACCATCTAATAGTGCACCTTTCAGCACCGCAATTGTCGAAAGCAGGACCTTTTCTTTCATTCAGCAAAAATTCCCACGAACTAGCGCGCATAAAGCACCTATGTTTTAATTATCGATGGGCCACAATTATAACCGAAAAGCTGGCTGGGATGGAAAAGAGATAGAGGCCAAGAAAGGAGATGCCATCTATTTTCCTTACGGATGGAAATATAAGGTTGAAAACCTTGGAAATGAACGAGCAATAGTCTTGTATGCAACGTCGCCCGCCTTTGAGTAATGAGAACTAACTCCTTTTAACGATATAACAACGACTATGAGTATACCAGCGTGTACACAAAAAAGGAGGAAGTTGTTGGGGCGCGCGATTCATTCAAGGGAGATCTTAGATAGGTCCTTTATAAGCTCTGGAAGTCCTACTCTCTCGAGAGTTTCTTTCAGCGGGACCCCTGTTTTTTCGTCCCAACCCATCAGCTTGTAGTACTGTCTTATCATCGTTGCGAGATGAGGTTTGACTGGAGCGTCTTTTCCTAGCCCTGCTTTCGGAGGTTCAAGAACTCGCGGTCCTATGTCAAAATCGTCTTCAGCTCTGAGGCCGCGCCGCAAGTTGAATACTCGATGCATTTGAGCTATTCGTTCACCGACTAGATCGGATTCCTCTTTGGAAAACTCCCATCCTGTAACATACGACAGCATTCTGGGGGTGTACTCCGTTATTTTTCTTACACATCCTGTGTTGAACCAGCAGACGCCCAAGCAATCTTCCCATATCTTCTTTATCTGGGTTAGCCTCACGTTTAAGGGTGCCCTCTCGGGATCAAAGGGATACGGTACGGTTGGGTAGCCGTAGTCTGGCTCGGGATCGTATAGCATACCGAGACCCTGTAGGATGGGACCGTTATTGCAGGTGGCAATACCCAAAATCGCATCGAATGATATGCGCACGTCGTGGGCAAAGATCGGTGATCCCTTTACATGCACAGCGAAATCCATAGCATTCTTGCCGCTCATCTCTGAGATAATTCTAGCTGCCTCTTTTGGTCCGTCGGCGAGTACCTTTCCGAATCCCTCTCTGTTCATCATCTTTTTCAACAGTTCTCGTGCTGCGTCTATATTGCCCCAAGTTAACTCTAGTCCGTCGGTGTCTTCTTTTGTCAGCAAGCCTTTTTCGTAGCACTCAAAGGCAAGACCTATCGATTCTCCGACACAACTGTCGATTCCCTGTCGGTCCAGAAAATCTACCGTTGCGAGAACCGTTCCCCCCTCGGACACTCCTACGTTCCCTGCGACGCCCTCATAGTGCTCGGCTCCGCCTGCTTGCTGGAATACCTTCCCCTTGTGGGGCCCAACACCGATCTCTATATCATAGGCGCAGCCTATAGGACAGTTGTAGCAGTATTTTGGCGTTACCTCCGAGGCCTCCACGGTTCTCCAAAGCCCCCAGCCATACTTATACGCAAATTCAGGATCACTATAGTTCTTCACCATCAGTATCCAGGGAGACCTCTCACGGAAATACTTCGGGTGGCCCCAGTACCTGAGATTTCCCGCCTTGCTCCTTCTCTTGCCCACCCAACTCTCTAGAAGCGTGGTTCTCCACTCCCGAGCAGCTTCGAGAGCTTTCTTCTCGTCAGCCACCGGAACTTTTCGCTTCTTCTTTCCGCCCACAGCAATTGCCTTGAGCTTTTTTGAACCGAGGATTGCTCCACCTTTTGTGGAGTGGTGACGCCTATCGTTTAGCACGATTGCTCCTCTCATGAGTTTCTCTCCAGCTGGACCGATGCAAGACACGCTTGCCTCTGGGTCCCCCACCTGCTCTTTGATCACATCTTCCGTTTCAAAGGTATCTTTGCCCCATATCTTGCCTGCATCAAGAAACTCCGTCTGGCCGTCGTGTATCCACAGATATGTCGGGTTCTTAGCTGCACCCTGAACGATGATTCCGTCGTAGCCATTTTTTATCTTGAGATACGCGGCAAGGAAGCCCCCCGCGAACCCTGGACCACACATCTTAGGTATGGTTTCGTTCAAAGTATAGACGACGTGACGACTGGACGCGGGAGCGGCAGTACCGGACAGAGGCCCTGACATGAAAACTACTCTATTCTCAGGGTCGAAGGGCCCAACATTGGGGGCCACTTCATCATACATGATCTTCGTCGCAAGACCTAAGCCTCCTACGAATTTCCTCAGCGTCTCTTCTTCGAACGTCTCTTCCGTCACTTTCTCTGCAGTCAAATCTACACGCAAAATCTTCCCCATATATCCGCCTTTCACCATGTTCCCAACTCTCATGATTTTTAGAGGTTTATGCCTAACCTTTATATAACTATTTCCTAAGAATCTATGCATACATAAATTTTATATACGCTCTCACTCCACCAATGGAGTAAACGTGTTTACACGCGCGGATTTAAATGCGTATAAAGTGATTTTCCATTGTCCGAGCATGAACTAAAGTTTGGGATAGATGTCGATGCTTCATCATTTGATTCGATCTTAACACTTGCATCAAGAGCTGAGAAACTAAACTTTGATTCAGTATGGGTGTTTGACCACATTTACTTTGCCGGAAGAACGTTTCTTGAACCTTTAACAACATTAACCGCTATAGCTACGAAAACAAAAAATGTAAAAATAGGTGTATGTGTACTCGACCTAAATAGGCGAAACCCCGCCACCTTGGCACAGACGATTTCCACAATAGATAGGATATCAGGGGGGCGATTCATTCTCGGAGTTGGATCAGGCGGAGGAGGAAATCCTGCGTTCTATGGTTTTCCAGCACGAAAAGATTATGGACCAGTAGGCAGAATGCTAGAAAGTATTCAGATCATAAAGAAATTTTGGGATGAGTCAATGGTAAGCTATGCCGGCAGGTTTTATCGATTCCAGAACGCCTCGATGCCACTAAAACCAATCCAAAAGCCTCATGTACCCATTTGGATTTCCGGACTTGGTCCACTTATGAGAAAAATCGCAGCCAAATACGGAGATGGATGGATAACCCAAGATCGCTCACCTGAAATTTGTGAGAAGCAAATAAAGGAAATCGAAAGCTGGGCTGAGAAATATGGGAGAAACCCCAAAGACATCGTGCATGTATATGCTCCGCATACGAGCATAGCTCTTTCACGTAATTCCGCCAGAAGAAACATAGAACCTACAGCTAGGCAGATTCTAGTTACAGATAGTGCCCACCGTCCATTACGACGAGTACATGAAGCTATGGGCTACGGGAAACCTTGGACGAGACCCGAGGATGTACCACCAGAGGCTGTGGATCGATGTTTTATCTTCGGAACCCCTGACGACTGCATCAACAGGATCGAACGATATATGAGAGCAGGTTTTCAACACTTCATTTTCCTTGATATCTCACCTGAAGCAAAACAGCTAGACAGCCTCAAGCTCTATGCGAAGGTGATATCGTACTTCAGATCGCGCACTAAATAATTTTGCGGATGAAAACACGATGATCGATGCATGCATACATTCGAAGTAGTAGGTGGTGCGCGTAGGATTTTTGAGGTGAATAGGGTTTAGGATACTATTTAAGCCATAAGAATAGGAAGGGTATTGATCAACAACAGGATAGCAATGGCTCCGATCGCGATTGCAGGGCTCGTGAACTCGGATGGAATCCTTACACAACGTGCTATAGACTACTATGTAGCAGCAATGCAGAATGGGACAATGCGGAAGCTGCGGGGTCCAGGTTAATGGAAAACCCATGTTCGCGTGTTATACGCAGGTGCTTCAACTCGGAGTCGACATCCTAGAAATCGAGCCTCTTCCCAACCTACCAGTTATAAAGGATTTGGTCGTCGACGTTGACCCCTTCCTCGAAAAACATGTGAAGATTAAGCCGATTCTGATAAAGGGTGAAGAAGAGCTGAAGAAGCCCACCGAATTCATTCAAACGCCAAGCGATCTCAAGAAGTATTGGGATGAGTCGATTTGTACGAAGTGCTCTCTGTGCTGTGCGTCTTGTCCGGCTGCGATAGACACGGAATTCCTCGGACCCTCAAGCTTAACCACTAACTATAGGTTTATCGTGGATACGCGCGATGATGGGCTTAGCGAACGATTGAAAACAGCGTCTGAAACCATATGGCTATGCACCTCATGCGACTCCTGCACACAAAACTGTCAGAAAGAGATCGACTGCTCGGCCATGCTAGACAACGAGCGCAGCCTCTTAGTTGAGGAAGGCGTCCTCGTGCCGAGAACCGCGCGCGCTCTATAGCTCAAATATTTGGGAAGATGGACGTCGACTTCGCAACACTGGGCAACGAGGAGTGGTGTTGCGGGGATCACATACTAAGACTCGGCGAAAGAGGTTTATTCGAGATACTCGCAGAGCACAACGCCTCCCTTTTCAAAAAATACGATTTTGACACCTACATCGAGCCATATGGAGCATTCGGCGTTCACAAGACAACTGAAATGATAGCCACGTGTATGTTCGGTGGCGCTGGGACGGTTGTAGGCCCTGTAATCGGATCAGTGATCCTGTTTTCCATTGGAGACTTCCTCTGGACTCGCCTCCCCTATCTACATATGATGATCTTCAGCGTGATAATTGTGGCCGTTGTTCTGTTTATGCCTCAAGGAATGATAGGATGGCTTAGGGAGAGATATCCATACCTTCGTAACATACTTAAGTGATGCCGATCATTATCGCCAATGCGAAAACTTTTAAATTGGAAATCCGAACTGATCTAACCGTGTTGATGTTAAGTTGTTGGAAGGGGCTCAAATCACAAAATACTTCGGAGGATTAGCCGCCCTCAAAGACGTGGACTTCGTAGTTAGGGAAAAGGAAATTGTCGGATCAATAGGTCCCAACGGAGCTGGTAAAACAACCCTATTTAACGTTATCAGCGGTGCCTATCGCCCAACGTCTGGAACGGTAAAGTTCTATGGGCGAGACATCACCAAGCTTAGACCACACAAAATCTGCAAACTAGGTATCGGAAGAACCTTTCAGATAGTGAGACCCTTCCGAGCCATGACGGCCCTTGAAAACGTTATGAGTGGCTTCTTATTCGGCAGGGGCGAATCCGTGGGTATGGCCGATGCGCGCCGTGAATCCCTACGCTTACTTGAACTCGTAAGGTTGTTAGATAAGAAGGGATATTCCAGCTAGGAGTCTCACTCTAGCTGATAGGAAGATGCTCGAGATAGCTAGAGCCTTAGCTAGTGGACCTAAAATCATATTACTTGACGAGGTAGTCGCTGGATTGAACCCAACCGAAACCTTACATGCTATGGAATTGATTGAAAAAATCCGAGACGAGTTCGGGGTCACCATCTTCTGGATCGAGCACGTTATGAAAGCTGTCATGGGAGTTGCGGACCGCATCATGGTTCTCCACCACGGAGAAAAGATCGCTGACGGGACTGCAGAGGTCGTGGCTAACGATAAAGGGGTCATCGAAGCTTACCTCGGGGAAAGATACATTCTTTAGGCGGTGAAAACATGCTTGAGGTGGATAAGATTAACGTTTTTTATGGCGATCTTCAAGCCCTTTGGGACGTCTCCTTTGACGTGAATGAAGGCGAGATTGTAGTTGTTGTAGGGTCTAATGGAGCTGGAAAAACAACCACCCTTAAAACTATATCTGGAATACTTAACCCTAAATCAGGTGCTATCAACTTTCTTAAGGAAAGAGTGGATAAGGTTCTCCCGCACCGTATCGTTGATTTAGGTATCGCCCACGTCCCAGAGGGCAGACGCCTATTCCCACACATGACCGTACTAGAGAACCTTGAAATGGGGGCATCCCCCCGTAGAGCCAGGAAGAGGAAGGATAAAAGCCTGGAATGGGTTTATCAGCTTTTCCCTATTCTAAAGGAGCGCAAGAACCAACTAGCGGGCACGTTAAGTGGCGGTGAGCAACAGATGCTAGCTATTGGACGTGGCTTAATGTCACGGCCAAAGCTTTTAATGCTGGATGAGCCATCCCTCGGGCTTGCGCCCAAACTGGTGATAAAAGTTTTCGATATGATTCAGAAGATTAATGAGGAAGGCGTTACGGTTCTGTTGGTTGAGCAAAACATTCTCCATGCTTTAGAGCTCGCTGATAGAGCATACGTATTAGAGACGGGGAGGATCACACTTAGAGGCAGAGGAAGTGAGCTTGTAAACAACGATTACGTGAAAAAGGCCTATTTAGGCTTGTAAGCTTAAACCTTTATGCTGGGTATCGCATGACCCACATTGTAGCCATCCCAAACTGCATGTAGTTTCTTGCGAGTTTCTTTACAGTCTCCAATTTCATAGATCTCTGCAATTTTACCCATTAGAGACTCGTAGAGTTCCTTTTGCGGCTTCCCCACTGCTAGTACCACCGTATCTCAATTAATTACATTTCTTCTGTAATCCCTGTTTAGAAGTGAAAAATGCCGGTTTAAATTGCGCTGGCTACGCTATAGCCGTCCCAAATTGCCTCGAGTATTCTGCGCGGCTCCTTGCAGTCCCCTATTGCATAGAGCTGCATGACCTTTCCTCTTAGCAAGTTGTACAGTTGGTTTTCGGCTTTTAGACCTAATGCCAACGCTACGGTGTCGCACCTAACCTCCCTGCTTTTGAACCTCTTGTCGATTACGACCACTCCTTCGTCCGTTATTTCATGGATGCTTGTATTGGTCACTACCTCAACTTTGTATAGTGCAAGCAAATCTAGAAGCATAATTCTGTTCGCGCGGAACACGGGAAAGCCAGCTACCATTAAATCAGACAATATCTCAACAATAGTTACTTCATTTCCTTGTTTTGCTAGCCATAACGCGGTTTCGCATCCCACTAGGCCGCCGCCTACCACTACAACGGTGTCTCCAGCCCTCGTTTTACCCAGAAGCAAATCTGTGCATGTTGCAACTATCGGTTTTTCAATACCTGGCATTTCCGGTATTATTGGTTTTGATCCTGTTGCAACAATTACTACATCTGGTTTCTCGCCTTCGACTAGCTCAGGGGTTACCCCTGTATTAAGGACAACGCTTACTCCTACTTTCTTTAACTGAACCTTGCACCAGCTAAGCAACCTCTCTATGTCTTTCTTAAAATCTGGTACTCCAGCTTCAATTAGGTGACCACCTAGAGATTCACTTTTCTCATATAAAGTTACTTTGTGACCTCTTATAGCCGCGACTCTTGCCGCTTCCATTCCCGCTACTCCACCACCAGCTACCAAAACCCTCTCCAATTTCTCCGCTGGCGTTAATGCATAGAGCCTTTCCCTTCCAGTGAATGGGTTCACTGCGCAACACAGGGGCCTCATCTGAGTCCCCATTCTTATCCTATTAATACAAGCATCATGGCATCCGATGCATGGGCGAATGTCCTCTGTTCTTCCTTCCTGTACTTTTTTAGGCCAGTACGGATCAGCTAGTAGGCCTCTTCCCAATGCAATTATATCTGCTTTTCCTTCCTCAAGAACTTTCTCCGCTAATTCTGGAATTTCAAGTCTGCCCACGGCGATAACTGGTATATTAACTGCCTTCTTAGCTTCTGCGGCTATGTCAACCAAGCAACCATGTGGCTGATATACTGGCGGGTGCACCCAATACAAGCTCTCATGACAACCGGCATCCACGTGTAACGCATCAACACCTGCTTTTTCTAAGCGCCTAGCCATCTCCAGCCCTTCCTCGACATCACGGCCTACCTCCACATACCCTTCACGCTTAAGAGCACCAGTCCAAGGGTCCTTCATATAGTGCTTTAGGCCGTACCTGTAAACTATCGGAAAATCTCTTCCTATTCTATCTCTGATCGTTTCAACAACTTCGATCGGGAACCTACACCTATCCTCTAGATCTCCGCCATATTTATCGGTCCTTTTATTCCATATGGCGGTTGCGAATTGATCAAAAAGATACCCCTGATGACCATGCAGCTCTATTCCATCTATTTCTGCAGCCGCTACTATTTCAGCTGCATGGCCAAAGGCCCTCACTAGTTTTTCAACTTCTTCGGTTGACAGTGCTCTCGCTGTCACACGAGGTCTGTAATAAGCTGGAATAGCTGACGCTGAAACAATCTTAACTCCAATGTCAATTGCCTCTCCGGAAAGAACACGCCCATAACCTGCTGTTAGCTGAATGAATATCCTTGATCCATAATGGTGAACCGACTCAGCTAACTCGCCAAGCGAACTTGAGGCTTTAGAAGAAACCAAGAGTCGAGGAATCGCCCCATCTATCAGTATCTGCTCTATCTCATTTTCCACTTTAGCAACGCCGGCTATTATCAGGCCGACACCGCCTTTCGCTCTCTCTACATAGTAATCCATAGCACGCTGTGTAAGGGTTCCATCCGGATTCAGAAGCCCTCCGGTCGCCATTGGGGCCATTGCTATTCTATTGTTAATTAATATTCTTCCTATTCTTATTGGCTCAAATAGCATCCTAAATTTTGTCATCTCAGAAATCTCACGCCCGCCACCCTAATGCTTCAAGTTTCTCTTTACTAATAGCAACACCACTGTCAGGATCTTCGCCTGGGCACCAGAGCTCTATCACAGACACGCCACGGAACTTTGTGTTCTCCAAAGCCTTAGCTACAGCAGCAAAGTCTATGGCTCCCATTCCAATAGGTAATTTTCCCCAAGTTTTACAATCATTATCTGCAAGATGTACATGTATGATCAAATCTCCGAGCGTTTCTATAGCAGAGAGTGGGGATTCCCTAACGCAACTGTTTGATGTATCGAAAACTGCCTTAACAGATTCTGAGCCTACTTCTTTTATCATTCTTTTCAACTGTTCAGCTTTTTCGATGAAACGATAAGGTGCACATTCAAGCCCAATTATTACGCCATGATCCTCTGCAAATTTAGCGCACTCGATGATCCCATCCTTAGAGTGGCCCCAAAACATTTCGAGGGGTGGGGTCCCCACCAAATGTCCTGTTCCGGCTACTACTGCAACGATTTCAGCATCAATATCCCGAGCCAGTTTAATTTGCTCCTTTAATTCTTCAACAGTCAACCTTCTAACGGTGGGTCTGGGGCTAGCAAGATTTAGATCACCAAAAGTAGGATTTAATGCTTTTACCTGTAAGCCGTAGGAGTCCAATAATTCGCGAAGCTCATCTCTCTTCTTCTTATTTAGATGTCCTGGCCAAGCATGTGGAGGGGTAGTCATTAATTCAATTACCCGGAATTTGAGTTTCGCGATGTGCTCAAGAGTTTGTTCAAGAGTATATCGCCACAGGTGATTGTATGTGGTGACACCCAGTTTTAATGTCATGATATTAACCAATACCTTTGAGTTTATAAGTTTTATGAACTCCATAGTATATGGAAATGTTTAAATCCACTACTCGAGGATATGGATACAGCGCGCGCAAAGGCTGGACTGGAAAAAAGGGGTATTTTGTTGAGTAAGGAGTATGAAACCATTAAAGCAGAAAGGGAGCAAAACATATTATGGATCACACTGAATAGGCCACGTCGATTAAACGCAATTAACGATGTCTTAATAGATGAACTTTCAGCAATTCTAGACACCGCTGAGAAAGATCCAACCGTGAGGTGTGTTGTAATAATTGGTGAAGGCGACAGAGCTTTCAGCGCAGGCGCAGACATAACAATTTTTCCTGACGTATGTAACACACCTGTAAAAGCTGAGCAATGGTCAAGAATAGGACACAAAGTTTTTGGAAAAATTGAAGAGCTATCTAAGCCTGTTATAGCTGCAATTAACGGTTACGCGCTTGGCGGCGGCTTGGAGCTAGCTTTAGCATGCGACTTTAGAATAGCTGCTGACCATGCCGAGCTTGGAACCCCAGAAATAACTATAGGCGTCATACCTGGATGGGGTGGGACGCAAAGACTTGTCAGGCTTATCGGTCTAGCAAAGGCTAAAGAATTGGTGATGCTTGGTAACAGACTAACGGCCGAAGAAGCATTAAAAGCGGGATTAGTGAATAAACTAGTACCCTACGAGAAACTTAGAGACGAGGTTGGAGAATTAGCTAGAAGGCTGAGTGAGGGGCCTCGAGCTTTGAAATACGCAAAGCATGCGCTAAACTTCGGAACGCAAGTACCATTAGTTGCAGGATTACGAATGGAGTCAGGTTTGATGGCGTTGGCTTTTGCCACAGAAGACTCCAAAGAGGGAGTAGAAGCGTTCATGTCGAAAAGGAAACCTGAGTTCAGAGGGAAATAAACTTAAACCTTCTTTCTTTTTTCCTTTACTCCTTCAAATACGTGGACATAAAGGGTATAGTTGTTATGAGAAACATGGTAATAAAAAGAAATGCATCAAGTCATAACGAAACACTCGTGAATTCACTTTCCGCATGTAGGGCCGTCTGGGGCATACATTACTTTTAATCTCTTCAACAATGTTACAAAGCTTTTTAGCGAAATCCTTTGATGCAAGTCTTAAAAAAACACAGGCGATTTAAAAGTTAAATATCGAAAACGCTATTTAGTAATTATGCGCGCACGGAGCGGAAAATTGAGGACAATTGTTTGTGTAAAGCACGTTCCGGACACAGCCGAGGCAGAAATCAATAACCGCAAAGACGTGCGCATATTTAGAGTTTGAAATGAAAATAAAAGGAGGTAAGAAAATGAAATTTGAACTAACCGAGGAACAACTGGATATCAAAAGGGCAGCCCGTGAATTTGCAGAAAAGGAATTTATACCTGATAAGGGAAGAGAATACGATGAAAAATATGAGTTCCCATGGGAGTTCTATAGGAAAGCTGCTAAGCTAGGTTTCATCGGTATGTCTTTTCCTGAGGAATACGGGGGAGAGGGACTAAGTTGTATCGATGACTGTTTAGTTGTTGAAGAATTTTTTAGAGTAGATTCCACACTTGCGGCAGTAGTAAGTGAGACTGGGAATGCTTTACTCATTGGAAAATTCGGTACCGAAGAACAAAAGAAAAAATACATCCCACGAATATGCCGAGGCGAAATTGTATGCGCACAGGCACTTACCGAGCCTGGCCATGGTTCTGACGCGGGAGTCACAGGTTTGGAAACAACTGCAGTAAAAGATGAAGATGAATGGGTAATCAATGGGCTTAAGACGTTCATCACATTAGGCGACATTGCAGATTTCATTATTGTAGGCTGCCAGACGGATCTCAAGGCTTCGCCGCTATATAGAGGAGTAAGTCAGATTATAGTGGAAAAGGGAACGCCAGGATTTGACACTAACTCGCTTAAGCCAAAAATGGGTTATAGAGGACTCCCAACAGCGGAACTATCGTTTAACAATGTTCGAGTGCCATTACGCAACCTTGTCGGCCAAGAAAACGGAGGCTTTTACCAAATCATGTCATGCTTCGACTACATTCGAATACTCACTGCAGCACAAGCAGTGGGAATAGCTCAAGGAGCCTATGAACGCTCCTTAAAATACTCTACAGAGAGAGAACAGTTTTCGCAACCCATTGCGAGATTTCAAATGATACAATTGAAAATAGCTGAAATGGCAATGAAAATAGAAACTGCAAGATTACTTACATACAAAGCTGCTTGGCTACTCCACAATAAACCTGATCAGTTTAGATTAGTCACAAAGTTTGCTTCAATGGCGAAAGCACATGCAACTAAAGTCGGCATAGAGGTTACTGATGAAGCCATTCAGATTCATGGAGGTTATGGCTACGTTCATTCCGATCTTGAGCGCTATTATCGAGATGCTAGAATCCTTAATATCATAGACGGAACAGGTGAAATTCAAAGACATATCATTGCAAGGGAATGCTATAGAGAAATCGGCTTCCGCCCTTGAATAGGCTTCTGGCTAACATTTTACTGATAACGTAAACGTCAATGATCCACGGATGATGAGGGTCATATCCTTAGAGGAGGCGGCGCTGACGACCATTCTATTTTGCGCGCACGAGTTCTTTTTTTTGTTTCATTCGCTAATTTGTACTATTAAAGATAAAGCATTTCGGTGAGCTTAAAAATATCGCTTAGTTCCCCAATCCTATTACAGTAGTTACTATTCGGTCAGTTCTCAGGAGCAAATCCCTGCAAACTCACCGTCTTGTCGGTGACTGCCAGAGCTAGACAATATAGCAAGCTGAATTTAGCTTCGAGAACGGAGCATTTAATCCAAACATACTTGGACTACCCCAGTCCTAACGTGATCAAGCATTAATAACTCTCTGAACAGCCAAAGACTACATGAAAAATAGCCAAAACATTCAATGGGGAAAAATTTAATATTCAATAGGGTACTTTATACTAAAATTAGGGAGTGAAGATGAAAGAAGTAGAAAGGCCCCTTATTTACGTTGATAGCGATTTGTATCCAGGCGGTCAGTTTGTTTCTGATAGTGAGGCAAGAATCTCTGTCTGGGATTTAGGTTTTACCTGGGGGTATAACGTGTATGACGTTAGTCGAACCTTTAAAGGAAAGCCATGGCAATTGAAGGAACACATTTTGCGCCTTTACCGGGGCTGCAAGGCGTGTAGGTTTGATCCCGGGATGACTCCCGAAGATCTGGAGCGAGTAGCCATTGAGGTGTGTTCTCGTAATGAAAATCTCCTTAGGAAAGACAAGGGCGAGGATTATAGGATATGGATTGAAATTACGCCGGGAGAATATGGTTTTCTTCACGGCCGACCTCTTCCTGCACCGAAAGGAAGAGGCAAGCCCACCGTGATCGTCAAAAATATTCTAATCGATCCAAAGTTGCAAGCCCTGCGTCACAAGATTGGGCTCCATCTAGTTACACCATCTGTAAGACAGGCGCCACCTTTTGTAAGGGATCCCAAGATAAAGACGTACGGCCGCTTGAACCATATTCTTGCTTTGCACGAGGCAAGGCTAGTGGATCCTGAATCCTGGCCTCTTATGCTGGATGCATACGGCAACCTCGCCGAGACTCATATAGCGAATGTTTTTCTTGTCTATGATGGGATACTCATGACCCCCACTACACGCAATATTCTCGAGGGGATAAGCAGGTCTAATGTAATTTATTTGGCGAGGCAGCTGAACATACCGGTAGTTGAAGGTGACCTACAACCTTTTCATCTTTGTAATGCCGAAGAAGCTTTTGTAACTAGCGTTTCTACCTGCATAATGCCAGTGAGCCGTTACAATGGCATTCCAATAGGCAAGGAGCTACCTGGCCCGATAACTAAACGACTGGTGGAAGCTTGGAGCAAATGGGTCGATTACGACATAACATGCCTAGCCTACTTGAGCGAAGAAGAAAGAGCCAAATTAGCCCTATAACAACCCCTAAATTCTTGGACTATTAGAAATTTTCACGGTGAATACCAATGGAAACTCCAGTTTCAGTTCGTCGTCCTCGGGAACATCAAAACCGCAGATACCCTAGCTCTTGTATGCTACTTGCTTACGACCTTTTCATGTAACGCCAAAATCTTGATAGGTTATCCTTGCTTTATTTTTTTATAGGCGATGTCCATCTTCTCCAATGTTTTCTCCACGTCTTCCTCGGAGTGTTCCAGACTTGAAGCGTTTAGGCGGGTTGTATTGCCCTTGGCTGCGCCAGGCCTGCTAGTGTCGGCTCTGTTTTCTTTCCTATTTTCTTGGAACGAATACCTTTTTGCTCTCGCATTAAGTTCGTCTCGTGTGCCTACCACGCCAGTTTTGATACATGGCTATATGCCACGACATCGATTACCATGGAATGAATTGATGGCCGTGGGGAATCTTCATATTATTCCAACGCTAATGCTGGTCCTTGTCCTCAGAAAATACCTCGTAAGAGGACTAACGTTCGGTCTCATAAAAAAGTAAATTTGAATGAAGCCTCCGCGACGAGAAGGGACAAAGTCCCACTAGAAGGAGAAACATAGACGCATGGCGACAGTGCTGAACCTTATTGGCTGGCTCGATGATGAATGATGCGCTTGAAACGCCCTTCTACGCGATCAATTCTTGGGTCCCTTTGTTGAAAAGGTAGAATTCTCCCTCCTTAAACG
>Ga0315314_1001067_pt1 | contig 25960 bp, 21 predicted proteins | sample TDP9_MG_FD_203631 | JGI IMG/M metagenome (GOLD analysis project Ga0315314, IMG submission 203631) | Freshwater sediment microbial communities from Lake Towuti, South Sulawesi, Indonesia - TDP9 | ecosystem: Environmental > Aquatic > Freshwater > Lake > Sediment | place: Indonesia: South Sulawesi... | reverse complement strand
TGGGTAGGCAAAGCCCTCGTAGAGCCTACAAATCCTCAGCGACTCGACGTTGGATTCGTGGCTTACCCCACTGATCATTATGGCAGCAACCCCATGAGAGGTGGCCCTTCGGATAGTCTCAGCCGTGATTTTTGTTAAATGGTGGAGGTGAACGTCGACCACTCCATAGTCCATTTTTCATCATCATCCCATTTGATTGATTATTTTCTTTCACCCTAAGAGCTTTGCAAAAATTAAAATAATGTTGCAATTGTATATAAACAGAACCAAATATTTTTGAGGTGCGTTCACATGGTCAGGTTTGGAGTGAAGATCCACCAAGAGGGTCTGGATTTCGCTACGATCAAAGGGCTGTGTCAGGAAAGCGAGAGGCTTGGTTTGGAATCCTTTTGGATCATGGACCACATCCATGCCCTTCTTCCACCACCCCAGCGGCCCTCTCTGGAATGCTGGACCCTCCTCACCGCCCTGGCGGTTTCAACCAGAAAGATCAGGCTTGGAACCCTTGTGATGTGCAACTCTTACAGGCATCCCCCCATGTTGGCCAAGATGGCCTCAACCCTCGATGTGATCAGCGACGGAAGACTGATCTTGGGGTTAGGCGCCGGCTGGCACGAGCCAGAATACACAGGCTACGGCTTCCCATTCCCGAAGGCAGCTGTTAGGATTCAGCAGTTGAGGGAGGGAATCAAGATCCTCAAGAAGATGTTCACCGAGGAAAAGACGAACTTCGAGGGCAAACATTACACTTTGAGGGACGCAGAAAACTATCCAAAACCAGTTCAGAAGCCCCATCCACCCATATGGATCGGAGGGGGAGGGGAGAAGCTCATGCTGAGGGTTGTGGCTGAGCTTGCTGACGGATGGAACTGGGTAAACCTTAGCCCCGAAGAATTCAAGCACAAGGTGGAAGTCCTAGAGAAATATTGCTCAGAGTTTGGAAGGGATCCCAGCGAAATCGTGAAGTCCTACCAGATCACAGTCTTCACCGCCGAGAAAGCCGAGGAATCAAACCGACGCTTCGACCGTTTTCACAGGTCCCACCCGTTAAAATCTATAAGGGAGATGCCTCGGGAGGAATTAATTAGGAAACAGGTGGTAGGCCCGCCGGACAAGGTTATCGAGAGCATCAACGAGTACGTAAAGGCAGGCGCCAACTACATTATATTCGCCTTTCCAGAAGAGGGACGATTGAGGGAATCCCTACACCTGTGCGCAGAAAGGGTCCTTCCCGCCTTCAGAGAAGGATAAACGTATTCCTCCAAAACCCAAACCTATTTTGACTGGTGCGAAGAATTGAAAAAGCCGACGCGTCCCCAAGCGCTTCTGCTCAACTCATGTTTCATCGCTATATTTCGGGATTGTCATCCGTTTCAGCTAGCTGCATGGGCATATATATCATGTGAACATTGTTTATCATAGGTATGTTGTAGTTGGTGATGTTCACGCATATTTGTTAAGGAAATGTTGAAGCGATTGACGGAACGTGGAAGTTAGATGATTTTTTGTATGCTTTTTATCTGATCTTCAAGTTCCTGTAAATTCCTTTTGACAACCCTGAACAGCCCTTGAGCCCTCTCCTTTATGTTGGGGTTGACCCTCTCTACAGTTTCCATCCACTCCCGCGGGAGACCATCGATCCCCTTAAAAGCCCCTGCAAGGGACCCTGCCATGGTAGCCATAGTGTCGTTGTCCCTCCCAAAGTTCACCGCGCCGAGAATGGCCTCTCTAGGTTCCCCCTTTGCCGCGTAGAAAATGCCGAAGACACACGGGGTCATCTCTAAGGCGTCGACGAGGTCAGGGCGAAGCATACCAGCTAGAGGGGGTTGCTTATAGGCTATCAAGTGCTTGTAAAGGGGTTCACGAAGCTCAAAGACATCTCGAGTCTCCTTGGCTAGGTCAACGGCTTTTCTGATGCGATCGACGCTGGCATCAAGACCGTCAACCGAGTCTATGGCAACATCGATGATCGAGTCAACGGTGGCGTCTGGCTTCATCGCTTCGGCTATGGCAGCCGCCAAAATTCTAGCCGATCCATAAGCGTCTTGGGCGGCCTGTCTCGGGTTGCAAGCGTTAACGATCCCTATGGGCGCTATCGTGGCGCTGTAGCATAGCGGCGGTGACTGGAGGGGCCCGAAGCCTAGGATCCTGTGGTATCTCTCGAAGAGGGGTATGTACATCATCTCCATGTAACATTCTCTCCACTCCTTTGAGCCGGCTTCTAGACCTCCAAGCTTTTCGGTTAGGGAGAAAAATCGCTGAAACATCGTCCTTTCAACGTCTTCGATGGTTATCCTTCCGCCCTTCGCTATGATTGCGTCACAGATCAAGAGCATCTGCCTCGTATCGTCCGTCACGGTACCCGCCTCACTTTTGATGGCGCTCAGAATGCCGACGCGCGGATGCTCCAAAAAAGAGGTTACTCTGCCGTGTCTTCTTTCAAGCTCCTTATAGCTGGGAAAACCCTCCACGGGGCCACCCATAGCGTCACCGATGGCGCCGCCCAAGAGGCACCCATAGATCTTCTTAAACAACATCGAGCACATTCTTGTTACGCCTCTATAGATTAGTTGTCGGACCAACGCTATTATGTTTTTATGCAACCAGACGAGAAGAGCCGCAAGTACGGATGCGGCCAAACTACGAGTCTCGCGTTAACCTGCGATCCTTTTGAATAGGGTGTGAGCAACCGACGAGATTAGCTGATCGGTAACGGTGACGTCTTGTGGTATTCCGTACTCTGTCAGGAGGCGTGCAAGCCTGTTGATCCTCGGCGGCTTAAGGTTTGCTTCCTTCAGAATTGACTCCTGAGTGAAAACCTCCTCGGGTGGACCATCGGCTATGATCTTTCCTTGCGCCATCACGACAACCCGATCCGCGTACTCTGCCACAAGGTCCATGTCGTGGGTGATCATCACGATTGTTCTGCCCTCCTCATTGAGCCTAAGTATCAGGTCCATAATCCTCTTAAGCCCTCTCTGGTCCTGCCCTGTGGTGGGTTCGTCGAGGACGAGGATCCTAGAGGCCATGGCTAGAGTTGAGGCTGTTGCAACCCGTTGCCTCTGTCCCCTGCTTAGGGCGCGAGGATACTCGTCCCATAGTCCCTCGGCTCCCACCACCTCGAGAGAACGTTTCACACGATCCAAGACCTCTTCTTCTGGCATCTTCAGGTTTAGGGGACCGTAGGCCACCTCATCCTTCACCGTATCTGCGAACAACTGATGGTCTGGGTTTTGGAAGACGTATCCTACATCTTCCGCGAGGCGTGACACCTTCATTCCCTTGGTGTTGTTCCCGCATACGAAGACTTCGCCTTTTGTCGGCGTGAGGAGATTGAGAAAGTGTTTGCAAAGCGTGGTCTTTCCGCTTCCGTTGTGTCCGATGATGGCGATGAATTCCTGTTCATAGATGTCGAGGGAGACATCGTTTAAGGCCTTGGTTCCGTCTGGGTAGACGAACGTCAGGTTTTTGACGCTCAGAATAGGCTTCGACCGGTCGATGCGCTTCTTTCTCTCAAAGCTATGGGCTGGAAGCTTCTTCAACTTTTCCATATCTCTCACATTTATCTCGGATTCCTTGCTGAAGAGTTGGGAATAGACGCGGGCCGCCTCCGTAACCGTGATAGGCATCTTGGAGCCTCTAATTTTGTTGAAGATGCCGAATCGTTGCAGTTTTACGACGCTTTCCGTAACCCTCGGGGCGCGGACTCCGACCTTCTCCACCAAATCCCAGTCTGAAAAAACCTTGTGCACCTCGTCGAACTTCACAATCTGCCCTTCATTAATGAGCATTATCTTGTCGGCAAACTCGGACAACTCGTCGACTCTGTGCTCGATGATCATGACTGTGATCCCATACTTCTCGTTAAGGTTGCGAATGACATTCAAAACCTGTTCTGCGCCGACTGGATCCAGGTCAGCGGTGGGCTCATCTAAAAGCAGGATGCTTGGGCGCATAGCCAACGTAGCTGCCACGGCTACGAGCTGCTTTTGACCACCGCTTAGGTCTTCGGGAGACTTTTTACGGAGGTGCGGAATGCCTACCCACTCCAAAGCCTCATCGATTCTCTCCTTGATCTCTTTCTGAGGAATCCCGAGGTTTTCTAAGGGGAAAGCAACCTCCCTTTCGACAGCGGGAGTGAACAGCTGGGTCTCTGGGTTTTGAAAGACCATACCAACTACCTGCGACATCTCTGGTATGGTACGCTCCTGCGGGTTGAGCCCCTTAACCCTGACCTCTCCCGTGACCTCGCCTTTTATCCAGTGGGGAATTAAACCGTTTAGACACATGAACATGGTTGACTTGCCGCATCCGGTGGGTCCGCAGACGCCTATAAGCTCCCCTTCATGCACCTCAAAGCTGATTCCCCTCAGCACTTTCTCGTGCGACCCCAGATAACTGAATTCCAAGTTCTTGACGCTGACCACGAGTTCCAAACAACCGCCGCCTCTGACGAAGAGGTTTTCGTAAATGGTTTTAAAATACTTTCTGTTAGAAATCTTGGTTAATCATATCGAGGAAAGCTTCATCGATCATTTCTTATAAGTTATTTTTAGCTACTTTCCTTCTTTCTCCTCACGCAATTTAGGAATTTTGTAGCATCTGTATCCGCCATGGACAAGCCTCAAACCGTAAGGCAGTCTCAGACGGTTAATTCCACCCTTGCGCCCTTAAGGATCTCTTTAACTACGCACTGAGCCAAAGTTTATTTAACTGGTACCTGTGGATCGGGTGATTAGCTGTCCGTATCCAGGTTTTCCAACAACCACTCCGTTTTCGGCGACCATTTCTCCCCTAACTATGGTGTATACGGGTAACCCTACGACTTTTAACCCCTCATAGGGCGTCCATCCCGTGTGGTAATGAGAGGTTTCTGGGCTGATCGCACCCTCTTTCTTGGGGTCCAAAATTGTTATATCGCCGTCAGATCCGACACTGATTGTGCCTTTTCGAGGGTAAATCCCCCATATCTTGGCCGGGTTTTCGCACATCATTGCGACAAGGCTTTCCAAGGCTATCTTACCCTTATTGACCCCCTCACTGAACATCAGTTGCAGCGTTGTCTGCACGGCTGGAGCGCCGGGTCCGGCCTCCCAGATGTTTATCTCTCCCTTGTCTTTCTCTTCCTTCGGCCATGAGGAGTGATCCGAGCCTATGATGTCGATGTATCCCTTTCTCATGGCGTTCCATAGCCTCTCGGCTTCCCTCTTCGGTCTCACTGGGGGATTAAACTTCGCGTAGGCCTTCATGTCCCTCATAAGCTCTTCGTACAGGAGTAGATACTGGGGGCAGGTCTCGACGTAGGCGTTTACGCCGCCGGTCTTCGCATGATGGACCATTTCGGCTCCATCAGCGATGGTTGTGTGGAAGATGACGAGGCTGTTCCCTACCTCTCTTGCAAATAGGACAGCTCTAGAGATGGCCTCGAGTTCACTTATGATGGGCCTAGATTCTTGATGGGCCATGGGATCGCTCCGTCCTGCTTTCTTAAGCTTTTCAGAAAGAGCCAAAATTATTTCCTCATTCTCCGCGTGGAGACCGATGGTCGATCCGACCTCCTTGACCTTTCGAAAAGCCTCGAGCAAGCTCGCGTCGTCAAGCCTTGGGAAGCCCACGGTTGGGAACATGGCTCCCTTAAAGCCGACCGCTCCTGCCCTGTGCATGGCAGGTATTTCATCCACGCTTTCGGGTGTTACGCCTCCGTATATCGCGTAATCAATGATGCTATCGTTCTCAACTTTCCTTTTTTTGTCCTCTATCGCTTCTGCCGACGTGGTGGGTGGCACGTTTATGGGTTGGTCGATCATGGTTGTTATTCCGCCCGCCGCTGCAGCTCTGGAGCATCTATGGTAATCCTCGTACCACCAAGCATGTACATGATCCTCGACAACGCCTGGCATCACAATTTTTCCCTTGGCGTCGATGGCTCTGCTCGCATCCGGAAGATCGGGACTCTTCGCGATGGCGACGATTTTACCGTTATCTATGGCTAAACCGCCCTCATACACACCATGCACCGTAGCTATCTTACCGTTCTTTATTATGAGATCGACTTTAGCCATAATACATTCCTTCACGTTGACGCTACTTTAACTTTCGCCGCTCTCTACAGGTTCATGTTTATGGAGCAACCCATAGACCTCGGGTTTTCTGTCCCTTAAGAACGGAACCCTCCTCCTAGCCTCTCGAACTGTCTCAAGGTCGATGGTGGCGCATAGGATCTCCTCCTTATCGCTCGCTGGCCCACACACCATGTTTCCGTAAGGGTCGACCATGTGACTGCCGCCGTAGAAGTTGAACTCACCCTCTATGCCAACTCTGTTTAAAACGACCGCGTAGACTTGGTTAACGTAAGCCATGCCCCGCATCTCGGTGGAAAAAATGTCGCCGAGGAACTTTCCTAGCGACGCTACAGGTATGAAGATTACATCCGCCCCCTTTATCACCAAGGTTCTCCAGCCCTCGGGATAGTGTCTATCATAGCATATGAGCTGGCCAATATTACAAAATTCTGTCTTAAAGACGGGAAAGTCGCTGGCGCTTCGGTAGTAGAACTTCTCGTACGACCAAACCTCGCCTTCCAGAAACCAGAAGAAGGGTATGTGGACCTTGCGGTGGATCCCTACAACCTCCCCTTCTGGGGATATGAGGGGTGAGCTGTCGTAGTAGATTCCCCTCTCAAACTCCTCAAATATCGGAGCGATAATGTAGACTCCATGCTCCTTTGCTTTCTTCGCCATCCTTTCAGTTGTCGGCCCAGGGATGGGTTCGGCTAACTTGAAGTATTTTCTGTCCATCCACTGAGGAAAGTATTCGGTGCTGAAGAACTCGGGCAATCCCACTACGTCGGCTTTATACTTCTTAACGGCTTGGTCTATCATTCCCTCAGCCTTGCGAAGGTTTGCTCCCTTATCCCCTATTTTCATAGACATCTGCACTATGGCAAAGTTCGCCTTCTCCTCTCCAGACATGATTATCCGTCGACCTCTTAAGGTCTTTTAAACAATTTTAGGATATGAAGCTTTAGATCACAGAGGAATTTTTAATAAAGCTTCGCGATCTCTATAGCATCCTTTGGACACGTCTCGATGCAGACGTTGCAGAAGGTGCACTCGTCTTCATTATCATAGATCGTTACGATTTTCTCATTTTCTGTGGTAAAAACGCCTACAGGGCACTTATTAACGCACTTTAAGCATCCGGATGGATGAACGCACTTGCTTGGATCTATCCTAACTTCGATGAATGTGCCCATCACCTATTCGCCTCGAGTCATTTTCGTAAGGCTTCACGCAGTCGTATAGCAATGTCTGAAAAGTCTTCAACAACAACTGCCCCAGCCTCCTTCAACGCCCTTATCTTGTCCTCAGCCCTACCTCTTCCTCTGTCCACGATGACGCCGGCGTGCCCAAACCTTGTTCCGGGCATGGTGTCCACAAACCTTCCAGCTACAAACGCTATTACCGGCTTTGCGTATCCTACTTCCCGAATATATGAAGCCGCGTCCTCCTCCATGGCTCCACCGGGTTCACAAAACAACACCACCGCCTTTGTCTGGGGATCGCTTCCGAAGAGGGGAAGCATCTCGGCGAAAGTCGATCCGAGTATTGGATCACCTCCAATGCTCACGCATGTGCTCTGACCTATTCCATTCATGGTTAGGAGATTAGCCACCTCGGTCGTCATGCCACCGCTCCTCGAGATAATGCCCACGAAACCCTTCTTGTAAGCTCGTTTGGCATCCTCCGCTGGCCCACCGATGGCACAGACTTTTGCGACGCCGGGGGATATAATTCCCAGAGAGTTCGGGCCAACTATCCTCGTTCCCTTTTCATCCGCGTATTCCAAAACCTCGACCACATCTCTGCGAGGTACCCGCTCGGTGAAAACTACTACTAGTTCTATTCCAGCATCGATGGCTTCGAGGGCGGCATCCTTCGCGAACCTTGGCGGAACGGATACGACGGAAGTGTTGGCGTCGTGCTTCTTTACGGCGTCGACCACGCAGTCGTAGACCGGTACATCATGGACAAGCTGACCCTCTTTGCCTGGAACCACTCCAGCCACAACATGGGTTCCATAATCCAGCATATCCCTAGTGAACGTTGTGGCTTCTCGGCCAGTTATTCCCTGAACCACCACCTTTGTCTTCTCGTCTACCAGGATCGTCAAGCGCATATGCCTCCTCAAGGCTTCTTTCCCTGCATCATTTCCACGGCCACCCTGGCAGCTAAGTCGATCGAGGCTCGGCGGTCAAGGTGCTCGACCCCATATTTCTCTAGTATCTTATAGCCATCTGCCTCATATGCTCCAGCGCTTCGAAAAATTATCGGGAAACTTTTAGGGTCTATATTTAAGTCCATCATGGCCTTGATCACTCCTCTGGCTAACAGGTCCACCCTCGTGTTGCTAAGTATATTTGTGATTACTGCCAGTCCCTCTACTCCCCGTTTCGATATGATCAGCTTGGTCAATTCCCTCACCTTTCTAACAGTGGGGTTACCCCCGATCTCACAGTAGTTGGCTGGGTTACCCCCGTATCTCCGTATGGCATCGAATATGGAGAGACTTGCACCCCCACCACCTATCAACAAACCCAGATTTCCATCAAACTCGATCACTCTTCCCGCCACCCCTCTATAGTCTATTGAGTCGATTTCAGCTACCTTCATTTCAAACTCTGTGGGGAGGTGAGGTCGATCTTCCCTTCTCTCTATTCCCATCTCCGAGAGTTCAGGGTGCCTAAACAAAGCGTCGTCATCTACGACTATGTGGGCATCGGCTGCCATCAGACGGTGGTCGTGGGTCAAAACCAGGGGGTTAACTTCGGTTAGCAACGCATCGAACCTTTTAAAAACGTCATACAAGTTTTGTAGGAGCCCAACAGCGGCGTTGATTGAATCGGAAGGTAGTTCCATCTTTTTTGCGAGCTCCCGACCTTTATAGGAAGGCAGTTCCCTCCTCACTGAGAGGGAGAATGTGTGCACTCTTTGAGGATGTTTTAGAGCTAATTCGTTGACGTCAACTCCACCATCTGGGCTCACGACGAAGGCAGGTCTCTTCAAGGAGTTGTTGTATGTGACTCCAGCGTAGAGTTCCCTTTCCTTCTCCAGCCTTTCCTCCACCAAAAGCTTCTTAACCTTGAAACCCAGCAACTCCATACCCAGAAGCTCTCCAGCCATCGACTCAGCCTGCTCGGGTCCTTCGGCAAACTTAATGGCTCCAGCCTTCCCTCTGCCTGTTGCCAAGATCTGCGGCTTCAACACAACCTCTTTTGCGAGCTCCTTGGCAACGTCTCTAGCCTCTTGTGGTGAGGAAACCACTTTCCCTAGAGGCGTGGGGATTCCGCTTTTGGAGAAAATGAGTTTACTCTCATACTCGTATAACCTCAAATTTCTTCACCCACACATCCTTATAGAAGCGATTTTATAAGGCTATAAAAATATTCCAGAATCATCATGCTAATAAGGGCTAGGCTATAAACATTACTGGGTTGCTAGGTATGAGCGAGAGAAAAACGCCTTTTTGGAGAACCCGAATCTCAAAGGTTGAGCCCAACAAGATCTTGATTAGAGGGTATGACCTAGCCTCCTTAGTTGGAAGGCGTTCGTTCGCTGAAGTTGTGTACCTCCTCTGGAAGGGGGAGCTTCCCACAGAAAGAGAAGGAAAAATGATGGATGCACTACTCACTGTTGGATGCGACCACAGCCTAAACGCCCCCTCAGCCGACGCTGTTAGGTTCGTCGCCTCGGGGGGAGTGCCCCTACAAGCCGCCGTCGCCGCAGGCATCATCGCCCTGGGAGACTTTCATGGTGGAGCCATAGAGGGGTGTGCAAAAATGCTGCAGGATGAGGTTAAGCGGATGAGGAAAGAGGGAAGAGGCGCAGATGAGACGGCGGATCTCATCTTGAAAGAGCATAAGCAGGCTGGGAAAAGGGTTATGGGTTATGGTCACCCAACCCATACAGAGGATCCAAGAACGAAAAGGCTCTTCACTATGGCCCAAGAGTTAGGCGTGGCTGGGGCTCACACAGAATTAGCCAAGGCTATAGAGAACGCGACGCCGAAGCATTTTGGGAAGCTGATCATCGTGAACGTGGATGGAGCCATTGCCGCCATTATGTCGGACATGGGGTTTGACTGGAGATACGGTAAAGGCTTCTACATCGTGGGTCGTGCTTCAGGGTTGGTTGCTCACGCCTTCGAGCAGATTTACACGGAAAGACCCTTCAAGGCCCCCCAATGGGACGAAATTGAGTATAATGGACCATCGGAGAGGGGACTTTAGTTTATTTAACACCCCGAAAGCATTTATCAATTCTAGGGGAAGCTATCTAACTATAAGCCAGTAAGACGAAACCAGTCGTTATGATTCAGAGAAGATCTTAAGAGATACCCTTTCCTTAGTCGGCTCGGAAGCCCAAACGTTTAATTCCCGAGAAAGAAATACGGTTGCCCATGTATGAAAGGAATTTTGGAGAGGGGTTCCTTTGGGGTACGGCCAGTTCCGGCTTTCAGGTGGAGATGGGAGCTAGCGCCGAAGACACGGATCCCAACACGGACTGGTTCATATGGGCTCGCGACGAAGCTAACGTGGAAAGGGGAGTCGTCAGCGGTGGCCTTCCCGAGAACGGACCTGGCTTCTGGAGATATTACAAGCAGGACTTGGCTCTGGCGGCAAGGAAGCTGAACAACAACGCTGTAAGGCTATCGGTAGAGTGGAGTCGCATATTTCCCGAGCCCACCACTGGAATCCTTGCGGAGCGAACATACGATCATCGAGGAAACTTGGTTAGGGTGGAAATAACGCAGGAGACGATGAAGGAGCTTGAGCAGAAGGCTAACCAAAAAGCGGTTCAGAGATATAGAGAGATACTTAGGGAGGCTATGAAGTTGAAATTGACCATAATGCTTAACTTAAACCACTTTACCTTGCCAAGGTGGCTCCATGACCCCATAGCTTGTAGAGACAACTTCCCACATTCCAAAAGTCGAGGCTGGATCGACTCATCAACAGTGGTCGAGTTCGCCAAGTACGCGGCATTCATAGCCTACACCTTCGGAGACCTAGTCGACGTTTGGACAACCTTAAACGAGCCCATGGTGGTCAGCATCCAAGGATATCTTGTTGAACCGTCCGCTGGTTTTCCTCCAGGGCTGAACGATCCTGACCTATGCTTACAGGCGAGCAGGAACCTAGCTATGGCTCATGCCTTAGCCTATGAGCAGATGAAGAAGTGGGACACGAAAACGGTCTCCAAGTTCGGGCCTGCATACGTGGGTGTGATAGTGAACCCCCAGGTCTACGAGGCATACCGCAAGGATGTTGAGGAAGACGTTGAGGCGGCTCGCTCCTACAACTACTTCTGGAATGAGTGGTATCTGAACGCTGTCATACATGGGGAGTATGACATGAACCTAGACATGAAAGTAGAGCAAGGGGAACAAGTACAGGGACTGATAAAGGGCTGCGACTTCATCGGAGTGAACTACTACAACAGGGTGATGGTGAAGGGAGAGAAAACCATGAAAGACTCTATCCTCAAAGGCGTGCGGGTTCCAGCCGAAAGAAACGTCACCGACGTAGGCTGGGAAATCTACCCAAGAGGCCTCATGCAAATAGTCAACTGGATCTACCAAAAGTATAGACGACCGATGATCGTAACCGAAAACGGCATAGCCGACGCAAGGGATAAGAAAAGGTCAAAATTTCTACTGCGTCATCTAGAGCAACTATACAACGCAATTACGAGAGAAAAGGTTCCGGTAGGAGGATACTTCCACTGGTCCCTAACAGACAACTTCGAGTGGGCCAAGGGGTTCAGTAAACGCTTCGGCCTCTTCAGAGTCGACTATCAATCCAAGGAAAGGCATCCTACCAGGGCGGTTCAGCTTTATAGTGACATCTGCTCTAGAAACGCTTTACCATGATTTCAAATAGTCAAAAGAATTTCGCATCTCATCCGAGAATGTCCGGAACGGACAACGCAACCCCCTAATGGACCTGTTAATAGCTAAAAGAAGACCACTTCACAAACCAGATTCGTTCCACACATAAATGGAATTAGATTTATTAGGTAAAACTATGATTTAAATTAAGGCAGGAAAGTAGCCATGTCTCTAAGGTACAGAGTAAGATACATGCCTCGAGACTCCCTAATACATAAGTTAGATCCCAGGGTTAAGATGATTGCGGTGATTTTGGTTGTCGTTACCACTCTGATCTTTAGCGACGTTACTATTCTTTTTGTATTAATGCTCTTGACGCTAGCGTTGTTTCGTTTATCCAGATTACCTGTGAAGCTCGTGTTCGGATACCTCAAAGTCTTCTCTCCCTTCTTTGTCCTCGCGATCTTCTTGATGGGGTTTACCTTAGGGTATTCCCCTAGCGGTCGTATAGTTTGGAGTTGGGGTCCGCTAAGCCTCAACACTTATGGACTGGAGATAGGGTTGATTCTTACCTTAAGATTGGCCTCCATCGTCAGTGCCGCTCCATTGATACTGATGACCATTTCCCCGGATGATCTCGTCATAGGGTTGACGAGTTTCCGTCTGCCCGGAACCAGATGGAAGCTTCCCTACTGGTTTGGTTTCCTTGTTATGGCTACGTTCAGGTTCATCCCAATAATACAAAATGAGCTGGGCATGATCATGGACGCTCAAAAAGCTCGAGCGCGGAGGGACGCCGAAGGAAATCTCGTCACGAGAGTAAAAGCAGTTATTCCCCTCCTCATTCCTTTAGTATTAAATTCATTTGAGTACGCCGATCAAATGTCAATAGCCATGGAGACGAGAGCTTGGGGAGCACCCAACGAAAGAACCTCCCTAACCGTTTTGAAGATGGGAGAAAGGGACTACGTCTTTCTATTAGCGACCCTGTTCCTTTTCGGCCTTGCGGTCTTGGTGAGAGTTTTGGTTGGTGAACGCCTCTTTTTGGTGGTTGACCCCTTTTTCCGATATCTACATGGAATGGGTTAATTTGAAAACTCGACGCCTGTTCAGAGGATGATTAGACCACATAAAAAGGGGAGTGGAAGCTTTATTCCACTAGGTAGACGAACCTTGATCTCAGCCTACTCCTTTTGATTGCGATGACGACAGCTGAGCACGCTATGCTTCCAACGACGCACATGATTAGTTCTTGGGCTCCTGATACTATGAAGAACAGTGGCCATAAGATGGGTGCAAGCCCTGTTGGGTTACCCAGTATCGCCTCGAACGGCGACATTATCGCGAAGAACGTAAACCAATCATAGGTGTAGCCTATTGAGAACGACTGAATGGCGAAAATGGATGTCGCAACCGCTACTTTACTCATGTCGTCGGATTTAATCCATCTGCTAGGAAAGTTTGTGAAAATCATCATGATGGAAAGCCACAAGCCTGGAGACCGTGTAAGTATCATTGGCCATCCTTGCCAAATTTGTCCTATTGGTGATAGGGCCCAAAGAATGAATACGGGCAAAGACAAGATCGTCACGACAATCGCTGACTTCTTCGTTCCCTGAACAGCCAAGCCGGCGGCAAAAGAACCCATAGTAAGACGAGGAATGGCGTGGAGCCCAACCATTAATGGTATGGTTAAGTGGGCTATGGTGGATGCAATGAGCCCTATTATTAATCCTCCAAACGGCCCGAAGAGGAGGCCGGTTATTCCCACTAAGACGTCTCCGAGTGGATAGTAAGTGAGTCCTGCTCCAAAGACTGGCACCAGCGGAACCATCGATGTTACGGTCAGAATAGCTGCCCACACTGCTAAGAAAGGCAGAGACGTGCCACCTGTGAAAAGGTCTATCCATGTTCTTTTTCTAACGGCGGTTTTTTCCTTCCCCATTATTTTTCCCTAAAGAATGATTTTATTTTTTATTTATAAGGTTTATGACGCTTGTGTTTGAATGATGTCTCTTCGCTCAACTTACGCTATCCTCAGCGTGGTTTCGAATAAAAACGTGTATTCGAACCCTCCAAAAAAGGTGGTGACACCCGCAATCCTTTTTCTACGCGAAGGTATGTGTATTTTGACGACATAGATAGTGCGTGCACAGCTGTCGGGATCGTAATGATGTCGCAAACGAACGCAAAAGATGGACAGAACAGTTTTACTGATTAATAATGATGGGCAAGGCAATTCATGCCTTTTCGACTTTCACTGCTTTTATGTACCAGTAAGTATCTTCTGGCACATAATTTCTCTTCCTAACGATACCCGTCACGGTTACCTGATCTCCAACGGAGAGGCTGGAAGGCCTATCAGAAGTTCCGGTTAGGTCGACGTATGCTTGTCCGGTGCCGTCGTCCAAAAGAAAACCGATTGTTTCGCCGCCGGAAATGTTGATGTGAACCGCCTGCCCTTTGACAACGTATCTGGGTGCTGTAGTTTCTTGCATCTGTTTCAACGCACCCTCACGGACCTGATGATCTATCCAATCAATCGTTGCCTCCGGGGCCTGAATGCTCCCAAAATTGTACCACATCAACAACGTAGCGGCAAACACGATCACCAGTAGTGAACCTATCCTCTTCTTAGTGAATCTCTTCTTGTAGATTTCCTCTCTCTTCAATTGGATCACTCCTAAACAAGTAAACGCTCCATATTTAAGATTTTCACAAACTTTCTCCACGCCATTCATGAAATTGTGGAAAGGGTTCATGTAATTTTTTGTATCTCCTTCTCGGGCTCGAGCTTCGAAACCCTTTAGGACTAATTAAGGCTAAAGGGAAAATGGCACCGATAACAGCTTTTTCTTAGTGAAGGAGTACTTTTAGTTTATCCAAATGGGTTTCTCGTGTTTCAGACGTTCCACAAAATTTTTTTGGACATCTTTCTTTCATAAATGGCGTTTGAAACGATACGCAATTGAAGAAAAAGAGTTTTGTCAGAGAAAGAGGTTTTGGAAAAGTTGCGCAGCGCGGTGGTTGATTTCGATGTCGAAGCTACTGTAAACTTAACCAAGCAGGCTTTGGAGAAAAACATAGACCCACCAAGTATCGTTGATAGCTTAACGGCAGGGTTACGGGAGGTGGGCGACCGCTTTGAAAAGGGAACGTACTTCCTTCCCATGATGATGACGGCAGCCAGAGCGGTTCAAGAGGCCATGGAGATTCTGACAAAGGCGACCGCTGGCAAGGAGATCAGGAGAAAATCCGTGGGCAAGTTCCTTTTAGGCACAGTGAAGGGAGACCTCCATGACATCGGCAAGAACCTTGTACGGGCCATGCTCGAGGGGGCTGGCTTCGAGGTTTACGACCTAGGCATCGACGTCCCTCCAGAAAAGTTCGTTGAAAAGGCCAAGGGGCTTCAACCAGACATCGTGGGAATGTCTGCTTTAGTGAGCGTCACAATACCCTTCATGGAAACCACAATTAAGGCGCTAAAAAAAGCTGGAATCACGGCCAAAACTATGGTCGGTGGAGCTCCAGTCACAGCCGACTTCGCCAAAAGAATTGGCGCAGACGCGTATGGTGAAGACGCGTTTGAGGCCGTAAAGATAGCCAAGAAGCTGATAACAAAGAAAGGGTGATGAAACTCTGTTCCCATTAGAACCGTTCACAAGGCATGATGTAGAGAGGATCAACTCCTCCTCCCTCACACTCCTTGAAGAGGTGGGAATCCAAGTACCATCTGAGATCATGCTGAAAAGGCTTGATGAGGCCGGAGCTGCCGTGGACTTTAACGCCCAAATGGCGAAAATTCCTTCTTCCCTCATCAAAGAGAGCGTAAATTTGGCACCAAAAAGCTTCACCATGGCTGGTAGAGACCCGAAAAACGATTTCGAATTAGGTGATGGCAAAACGCGTTTCGCCATGTCTTGTGGACCCACCGTCTTAGATATGGAAACAGGGGAGCACAGGCCAGTTAGAGTGAAGGATGCGAAAGATTGGGCGAGGCTTGGAGACGCCTTAGAAAACATCAGCATCTGTGCACCAGCTATGGCAGCTGATTTTCCAACAATACTATCTGACCGCTACGAGTTTATGACTCAGGCAAACAACACAAAAAAGCATTTCTTAGCCATGGCCAACACCTTGGAAGGAGCCGAGGACCTGGTGGAGATGGCCTCAATCATCATAGGTGGCAAAGAGGAGCTTGAAAAAAGGCCAATCTTCCACTCGGCAGGCACGGCTACGTTAAGCCCGCTTAGAACTGGAAGCCTGGATTTCCTAGAGGTTTTCTGCAGGCACAAAATTCCGGTCAATTTAGTCTCAGAGACCCTACTCGGAGCAAACGTGCCTGTGACGTTGGCTGGAGCCCTCGTCGTCACCAACGCCGAGGTGTTAACTTGCGTTCTGCTCTCTCAGTTGATCAGGAAGGGAGCGCCCGTCATCTTCATAATCGGTGGCACCCACATACTGGACATGAGGACGCTCAAGCCCCTGACGGCTGGTCCGGAAAGGGCTCTCATCGCCCTGGCGGAGGCCCAGATCTGCCGGCATCACGGACTACCCGGTGGGCAGTTGATTCTCAGCGACTCCAACTCCATGGATTTGCAGGCAGGCTACGAGACGATGCTTGCCATCCTGGCGGCGTTGATGTCAGGGACTTCGAGGGCCCTAGGTGTGGGTTCCAGCCCCTCTGGAAAGGGCGTCAGCTTTGAGAAGGCTGTGATAGACAACGAGATCATCGATGTGGCGCGACGCTTCGTGAGGGGAATCGAAGTTAACGATGAGACCTTGGCTCTAGATGTCGTTAGGAAGGCTGGCATTGGAGGGAAGTTCATCGACAGCGCTCATACGCTGAAGCATTTCCGAAGAGAGATCCAGCAGCTGGAGCTCACCGACAGGCTTTCGAAAACCCGTTGGTTGGAGCTTGGTGCCAAAGACATGGTGGCTAAAGCCAAAGAGAAGGCGAAAGAGATTATAAGAACCCATCAAGTAGAGCCGTTGCCCAAGGACGTTCAGAAGAAGCTTATGGATGTCATAAAGAGCGCGAATAAAAAGACCGAGAGCTACTACAGATAGGGTCATAGAATCTGGCAAAGACGACCCTTTCGTTAATCTTTTATATGGTCCACCAGATATCACTGAGCAAGGTGTTGAAAGATGCTGACGGCAGATAGGGTGATTGTGACAACTCTAGTTGAAAATTACACCGATTTTCTCCTTCCCTCCACTGAAAACGTGAAAAGAGTCGGCCTACAACAACAGTTTGACCCAAGACACGGTCCGCTTCAAACGGACAATGGCATAGGCTTTCTAGTGGAGGTTATGTCAGGGTCAGAAAAGTGCACAATACTTATGGATGCAGGGTTCGGCTCCTCTGTTCTCCTCCACAACATGAAACTCTTAGGGTTTAAACCCTCAGACATAGATCACATCGTGATCAGTCACGGGCATCCCGACCACTGCGGAGGCTTGATAAGCGTCCTAGAAGCCGCGGAAAAACCCACACCAGTTTGCATCCATCCCGACGCCTTTCATCCTCGTTACATTCTGTTGCCAACAGGCGGCGTCATAGGACCCTACAACTATATGATACTAGACCGATCGAAAATTGAAAAGGCTGGTGGAGTCCTGATCTCAACTACGAATTCTGTTGTACTCGGTCCAGGAACCGCTACATCCGGCGAGATAGAGAGGACTGAGGATTTTGAAAAGCTTAAGTATCCTTTGCCAGAGACCGTGGCCAGATTATTCCATGTCAAGAACGGGATATTCCGAGAGGACCCAACTTTAGACGACCAAGCTTTAATCATCAACCTCAAAGGAAAGGGTCTGATAGTCATAACTGGATGCGCCCACGCAGGGGCTATAACCACGATCAAGCATGCGCAAAGGATATCCAACGTCGACAAGGTTCACGCCTACATCGGAGGCACCCACCTGGGGTTCTCCGGTGTAACAAGAGAAAAGATCGAAAGAACCATCACTGAGCTAAAGAAAATCAAGCTCACGATAATCTCGCCAATGCACTGTTCCGGCTTCAGAGCCATCAGCATGATAGCCGAGAGGATGCCTGATGAGTTCGTTATCAACTCCACCGGAACGAAAATTATCATGTCTGAAACATGACTTATGGCGAGATTAAGAAGTTAGAAGGGGAATATTTTGGCGCACCCACTTAAACTTTAGGGAGTGGTATTATTGCGTTACGGAAGCAGTTACTATCCATTCTATTTTCCACGAGACCAGAGAAGGAAAGACCTTGATCTAATGAAGAGTTTGGGGTTAAACACAATACGCACAGCAGAGTGGTGCGGAAGCTGGTACAGGATCGAGCCAAGGGAAGGGGAGTATGAGTTTGGGTGGCTGGACGAGATCTTCGACCTAGCCGACAAGAGGAAAATTAAAATAGTGTTGGGTGTGGGGACGGAGGAGCAGCCGATATGGTTAAACGATAAGTACCCCGATGTCTCCCTTGTCAACCAGAGGGGAGAGCGTCCACCAGCCTTCGGGTGGCATCTAGCCTGTTACGACCATCCTGGCTATAGGCGGGAAGCGGAGCGGTACACTCGGAAGCTAGTGTCAAGATATAAGGATCATCCAGCCCTTTTTGGATATCAGGTTCACAACGAAATAGGTTATCCCTGGCTGTTAGCCCCCGGGTTAGCCGGAATCGACATCTTCTGCTATTGCAAGTACACTCTCGACGAGTTTAGGGAATGGCTGAAAAGAAAGTATAGAGACTTAGAGACGTTGAACGAGAGAATCACCGAGTATTCTTTCGGAAACTACACCAGCTGGGATCAGGTGGAACCGCCAAGGTATATACCTCTCTTCGGAGGACCACGGTGGATCGACTGGAGGGAGTTCCTCGATGACAACATAGCGGAATTCCTCAGCTTCCTTGTCCGAACAGTAAAAGACGTGGACCCGGAGCATCCTGTGGGGCACAACCTACCCATAGGGGCGAGCCCTGTGGATCCCTGGTGGGTCCTCTCCGCCCTCAACATCTTCAAAGTATCCAAGGTGTTAGATGCTGTTGGCTTAGACCTTTATCCCGCTAACGTGCCGAAGGCTCGGATGCCAGAATGGCTCTCCATGTGGCTGGACATAGGTCGAAGCGCCGCAGAAGCCGAGAGAAAGGACTTATGGGTCCCGGAGTTGAGCGCGTGGAGGCAGGGAGGAGGAATTTTGGGCTCACCCTCAGGGGACGAAGCCGTTGACATTGGAAGCTATACGGCTGACTGCATAGGCCACGGAGCCAAAATGATGCTTTACCAGTCATGGAGAGAGCCAGATATCTCTCCCTACCGCTGGGGAAGCCTAGTCAGCAGGGACGGAGAACGGCTAAGACCCTTCGCTCCTCTGGTGAAGGAATTTGCTGAGATGCTCGATAAAAACCAGAGAACATTCTTGGAATCGAGATACTCAGATGCAGAGCTAGCCATATTTCACTCTCGGAGGAACCAGATCTGCCATCAGTCCAAGACTTTTGACGCTGAAGAATGGATGGACCCCACGCCGCACCTAGAGAGGGCAATCCGAGGGGTTTACAAAGCCCTCCATCAGAGCCATATACCCATCGACTTCATAGACGAAGGAGGACTTTTGAAGGGAAACCTCTCAGCGTATAAGGCCTTAATAATGCCCTTCTCCGCCACCATGAGTGACGATGAGGGAAGCAGAATCAGGGAATTCGTTGAACATGGGAGAACAATACTGTCCTTCGCTCAGTGCGCCTCCCTAGACGGCAGGGGAAGGTGGCATTGGACGGTTCCAGGCGCGGGATTAGATCGTGTCTTCGGTTATCGGGATGTAGAGCCTGAGGTGGGAGAGGATTTCCCGATAGAGATAGCCGCCCCCTTCTCCCCATCATCGAATGGCGGAAAGTGCCTCCCAGGGTATAAACAGCGGCAATTGGTGGAGTTGTATCCAGGTGTGAAGGTTGTAGGAAGGTTTGTCGATGGGGCTCCAGCGGTGATCATGAACGAAGTGGGTTCAGGAAAGGCTGTCTCCGTGCTGACCCACTTAGACGCAGCTTATGCAACCACTATGGACTCGGGAATTCGGGAATTCTTCTCCAGGTTCGCTGATTGGGCTGGGGTCCAAAGGAGGGTCTGGATCGACGGTATGAAAACCGATAAGCATCTCGTAGAACTTCACCTTCTCCAAAGCGGAGACTCGGAGATAATTGTTACCCGCAACCACGCCGACAAGGAGATGAAGCCCGAGCTGAACTTAGGGGTATCTCCAAAAAACAGTTATGTGGTTCGAGACATCTTAAGGGGGGAAGCGGTAGAGGGTACCGTAGGAAAGGATGCGCTCCGCTTCGAGGTGAACCTGCCTCCGAGAGGATACGCCTTTCACAGTGTCTCGAAAAAATAAATGTGCAATTTCAGAGAGGAGAATGTGGTAAATTGCTTAAAGGAAAGCTGAGATTCACCTTTGATATACGCAGTAGTTTTGAGCTGGAAGAGGTTGTTGTTCCTTGACTTCGAACTCAGCCCCAAGAAGAATAAGTTTATATGTGCCTTTAAGCAATGACGCTGAGTGTTGAGGCGATGAAGATGGCAAGGAATCGCGTTCCAGAAAGCTCCTGAAAAAGATTTTTCTCTTGAGCAGGAGATCGAAGTCGAGGGCCACCTCATCGATTCCATGATTCTAACCAAAATCTTCGACAGGATAATGGATCTGAGAGGAGAGTTCGAAGTACTAGAGTTTCGTATAGGAAAGAGAAAGACGGATTACAGCTATGCGAGGCTGACAGTGAAAGGGAAGGACGAACAACACCTTCAGTACTTGCTGAAGGAGATGTTCCGTCTAGGAGCCACCGTCCCGAAGGTTAGAGACGCCGAACTGGCCGTGGCGCAAAAGGACGGTGTTCTCCCGAACGGTTTCTGTTCGACAACGAATCACCCAACAGAGGTCTTTGTGAACGGAAGATGGGTGAAAGTAGAAGATCCGTCTATGGACAAGGCTATAGTCGTCGATCCGGACGGAAGAAGAGCGTTTTGCAAACCGCTACGGGAGGTTAAAAAAGGGGATATGGTTGTGATCGGCGAGTCAGGCGTGAGAATCAAGCCCCCGGAGCGTCCCAGAGAGAGCATGGGCATCTTCGGGTTCATGGTGAGCGAGGTCTCTTCGGAAAAACCCTCCCTAGCTATCGTAAGACAGGTAGTGGAAAGCGTCTATAGCGCAAAGAGGGAGGGACGTAAGATAGTCGTCGTGGCGGGTCCCGCCGTTGTTCACACGGGTGCCGCCCCCTCCCTGGCAAAGATCATCAAACTTGGCTACGTAGACGCCCTTCTATCTGGAAACGCCTTGGCGGTTCACGATGTCGAATACGCCCTTCTCGGAACATCCCTCGGTTTAAAAATCGACGATGCGTCCATGACTGTAAGGGAGAGTCGAAACCACTTGGCGGCGATAAACGAGGTTTTGAGGGCAGGTTCACTAAAGGGGCTTGTGAATGAGGGTGTGTTGACCAAGGGCATCTTCTATGAGTGCATCGTTAAGGGGGTTCCATTTGTGCTCGCCGGATCCATAAGGGACGACGGACCCCTTCCAGAAGTCATCACAGACTCCGTGGAGGCACAGAAAAGGTACAAGGACATGCTCAAAGACGCAGACCTGGTGATCATGCTGGCGACCGCGCTCCATTCCATAGCCGTCGGAAACCTTTTGCCCTCCACCGTTAAGATCATTTGCGTCGACATCAACCCAGCGGTGGCAACTAAGCTGTTGGATAGGGGCACAGCCCAAGCCGTAGGAATAGTCTCAGACATCGGCGTTTTCTTTCCCCTCGTCGCTGAAGAGCTTGAGGAGAGAAGCGTTTAAGAGCGGACGCTATAAACCCCAAAAAGTTTAATACGTTGAAAACGGGCAGAGGTACCGGCCTGTTAGATATGGAACTTTTCGTGGTCGAGGTGTCTTTGAAGAGGCTGCGATGGAACCGTTGGCCTCTGATTTTAGGCCATGTGCAAAGCATTTACGTGGAAGCTGTCGAGAGAAGGATTTTCTTTCAGTTCTGCGCGTTAAGCAGCGACAACGGTTTTCTCACGGAGGGACAATAGAAGCCCTAAGGTTGTGCGGGGCTGGAAACATGAATCTTGGGGAGTGTTTCAAAGATACGCGATTGTGCCGTTATGTTTGACATAGATGAACTGGAAAGGTTGTCGAAGGAGTCCCACCTTACGACATCACTATGAAGGAGATGACTGCTATGATGTAAACTACAGCAATTCTAGCGTTGATTCTTTACATGGCTGTTTTTATTGCGTATTATTTGGCTGGGCTGTACGGCATTGCCATGGCTACGCACTTTACACTCCCTCCAAATGCCACTAATTATTTACGGCCACTTTAAAAATTTGGTTGCAAACGAAAATTTTTAAATACACGCTACAAGGAACGGCTTTAGCGAGGTATTCAACTATGAGTAAAGAAGGATACATAGAGAGGTTAAGGCAGGCCGTTTTGAACTACGACGAGGAAGCCGCAAAAGAGTCTGCAGAGGAAGCCCTCAAGGCGGGAGTGGACCCCGTAGAAGCCATTGAAAGAGGGCTGGCTGCAGGTATAAGAGAAGTGGGTGAAAAGTTTCACAGGGGTGAGGTCTTCCTTCCACACGTGGTTTTAGCCGCAGACGCCATGACAGCGGCCACGGGAGTACTGGAACCCGCCATACCGAAGGATAGGGGGTTCAAGAGGGTCACCATCGTTTTGGGAACCGTTGAGGGGGACATCCACGACATAGGCAAAAACGTTGTGGCAATGATGATGAAGGCTGCGGGTTTCAATGTGCAGGACCTCGGGAAGGACGTGAAAATAGACGTGTTCATAGAGAAGGCTAAAGAGGTAAATGCAGACATCATAGGCGTCTCATCACTCATGACCACAACAATGCCTTATCAAAGAGAATTGATAAGGGAGTTGGAACGCCTAGGATTGAGGGAAAGGTTCAAGGTGATGGTTGGCGGAGGTCCAGTAACGAGAGAATGGGCGGAAAACATCGGCGCCGATGGCTACGGTCGAGATGCTAAAGAGGCTGTCGAATCGGCGAAGCAACTGCTAGGCATCAAAAGTGAAGGCTGAAAAACTTAAAACGATCAGATCCTTAACATTTATTGAATACACTTTATGGAGGAAAGTTCTTGATCAGTCTCTTAGAGGTGGCTGAACGAGCCCGATCCGGACCCAAGATGGATGAGAAAAAATGGAATCTAAGCCTCTTCCGGAAGATGCAGGAACTCACGAAAGAGCACGACCTGGTGTATTCTGGACCCGAGCTTTTCTTCGATGTGGACGACAGCTACTGCGACGCTGCCTTCCAAGCAGCCGTCGATTTCCTCGTTGATATGGGTGTCTACTGCGTCACAAGCAACCGAGTCATCCAGTTTACAGAGGACGAGGTGAGAGAAGCAGCTCGAGAGGCTCCGAAGGAGGCGATTGTGGGAGAAGGGAGGGATGTCAGAGTCATAAGGAAGAGGGAGGTTGAGGACAGGAAACCTGTCAGCATAATCACGGGAGGCCATTGTCCATGGTTTGAGGACCTGATGCCGCTACCGTTGTTCGTGAAAAGCTTGGCGGGCGCTGGTCGAGCCGACATCGTAGAAGGCTTCAACTTCATCAAAGTGGATGGCAGGGATGTGTACGACTTGCCCATGGCCGCTTACGCTGCAAAGCGTGAGCTAGCCTGGATGCGGGAGGGCGTCCAAAAAGCTGGCAGGCCGGGGATGGCCATCACCTACTACCCCATCCTCACTGAGGCATCTACCCTCATCGCCCCCATAGACCCAGTGAGTGGTCTCCGAAGGACCGACGGCATTCTGCTGTCCACCCTTCCTGACATGAAGGTGGAATACGACCTGCTCACAGCCGCCATAGTCTACGAGGAATACGGCAGCTTCAAACAGAACGGAGGCGCCTTTGCCTACATAGGAGGCTTCTGCGGAGGAGTTGAGGGAGCCATCATCGAAACCATAGCTAAGGCCCTAGCCGCTTGGATGGTATACCGAGACGTTATACAATACAGCGGTGAGCCCACAAGATTAAGCGTTTGGACCACCATCGAGGAAAGGATGAAGATGGAAAAAACGAAGGTTGAAGCGGCCCAAGAAGGATTGCCGATCGTATGGTCCGCCTTCACTGTACATAACGCCCTCTGCAGGAATTCAAACATAATAAGATTCGGTCTTCTCTCCCCGATCGGATTGGGAGGTCTGGAGACCGACAGCGAGGAAAGGTTACTCGCTAACTCAGTTGCATACATTGCAAACACTGTTCTAGGCGCCAACTTGGGGCTTGTTCGATGGACAGCAGCCGAAATCGAGTTTGCCGCCGAGGTCTCGGACGCCACGATAAAGGCGGGTATAAAGCGGGAGGATATCAGAGACATCGTCCAGAAAGCTTATGAGAGGGTTAGAGGCAAGGTTGCACCCGGCGTTTACGACGAGAGAATGCTGGCTTACAGAGATTCCCAAGCATGGTTTGGAACCTTTCAACGATGCTACGATTTTGTAAGGCAACGCCCGACAAAGAGTTACCTAGAAAACCGTGAGAAAGTGAGAAAGTACTTAACGGACTTGGGGCTTGAACTCATCTAGGCGTCAGCGACTTCGTTAACCATATTTGAAATTAAACAGGAAAAGGGCATAGAAGTGGCTTTGGCACCTCTTGACAGAACTGCAGAGAAAATGGACGAAAAACTTTTCTTGCCTCAGCCACAAGAAAAAGACTTATATTCCCCTTTCCGAGTCTTCTAAAAGGTTGAGAAAATGGCCAAGGTTACTCTCAAGAACATCGTGAAAAGGTTCGGCGACGTCATCGCCGTTAACAACGTGAGCCTTGACATCGAAGATAAGGAGTTCACCGTGTTATTGGGTCCCTCCGGTTGCGGAAAAACCACCACACTGCGCTGCATTGCCGGTTTGGAAACGCCCGATGAAGGAGAAATATACATAGGAGACACGCTGGTGAATGACCTCCCCCCAAAGGACAGAGATGTGGCTATGGTTTTCCAAAGTTATGCACTGTATCCTCACATGAAGGTTTATGACAACCTGGCTTTTCCGCTAAAGATGCGCAAGTTTCCGAAGGCCGAAATAGATGAAAGGGTGAAGCGTACAGCTGAGCTTCTCAGAATCCCACACCTCTTGGATCGAAGGCCCAAGCAGCTTAGCGGTGGTGAAGCACAGAGGACGGCGTTGGGGCGAGCGATCGTTCGGGAACCGAGGGTCTTCTTGATGGACGAACCCCTCAGCAACCTAGATGCAAAGCTCAGGCTGTACATGAGAGCGGAGCTAAAGAGGCTGCAGAATGAGCTGGGAATCACGACGATCTATGTCACGCACGATCAGGCTGAAGCTATGACGATGGCTGACAAAATCGCGATAATGAATCTGGGCCTATTACAGCAAGTAAGTTCTCCCTCGGAAATATACACCAGTCCCTCGAACGTTTTCGTGGCTGGTTTCATCGGCAGCCCACCTATGAACTTTATTGACTGCACATGCGTAGAGAAGAACGGAGACCTCTTTCTGGACGCAGGCACTTTCGCCTACCAGATTTCAAGGGATTTTGTGGGTGTGATGAAAGAAAAAGTAGGCTCAGAAGTGATCTTAGGCTTCAGGCCGGAAGACGTTTCGATAGAGAAGAAACGAGCCAAAAAGAACCTGATCGAAGCAGAGGTTTACGTGTCGGAACCCCTCGGGTCCGAGATTCTTGTTTCCTTGAAGATAGGAGACGCGTTGGTGAAGGTAACGACAGAGCCATATTCTGTTCTAGAAATCGGAGAAAAGGTATGGCTAGAGCTCAGCGAAAAGAGGATACACATCTTCGACAAAAAAACACAGAAGACCATAATCTAGAACGCTGATTCAAAGACTATGAACGCGACAGCGTTAACCCTTTTAAGCGCCAAGGGCTTCCAACGAGGAATAGGGCTAACTCAGAATTAGTGCTTTTTGCCGCTGATTTGCTTTATTTTCCTACTAGAAAGAGTGCCGTGAGTCGGGTTCTAACATGCCGAGCTTCCGCAAGAGACGAGAACAACAAAAGGTTTACTAGCAAAAATCAAGCAAAG